>Ga0302046_10002304_pt1 | contig 17751 bp, 16 predicted proteins | sample RVTome_11_FD_200261 | JGI IMG/M metagenome (GOLD analysis project Ga0302046, IMG submission 200261) | Soil microbial communities from uranium-contaminated site in the Upper Colorado River Basin, Wyoming, United States - RVT147D111 (version 2) ...
GCGCAGCTCGTCGAGCTCCGCCGACCAACCCGCGCGGATCACGCCGCCATCCTGCAGCGCTGGCGGCGCGTCCTCGGCGATGGCACGGGTCAGCAAGTCCCTCGTGTCCTCGAGGCAGTCGAGGTCGGCGCCCAGGCCGCGGACGAGGCCCGATGCGGCGTCGGCCAGCAGCCGGGGGATCGCCGGAAGCGCCTCCAGCGAGCGGGCGAGGCCCGTCAGGTCGCGTGGCGTGACGCGTCCCGTGCCGATCTTTCCGGCCAGCCGCTCGAGGTCGCCCACCGACGACAACGCCCCGCGCAGAGCGTCCCGCGCCTCCGGACGCTCCACAAGCTCGGTGACCGCGTCCTGGCGGGCCCAGACCTCCTCCGCCACCACGAGCGGCTCCAGGATCCAGCGACGCAGCAGCCTACCGCCCATGGCGGTTACGCTCTCGTCGAGGACGTCGAGGAGCGTGCCCCCCTCCTCCCCGGGCCTGAGCGGTTCGGTCAGCTCGAGGTTGCGGCGCGTCATCTCGTCCAGGAGCATGACGCGGCCCGCGCGCTTGATGCGAACGGGCCTCAGGTGTGTCACGCCCGAGGGTCGAACCTCCGCCAGATACTGCACCAGCGCCCCGCACGCCCTGAGCAGCGAGCCGTCCGTCGATTGGAAGCCGAGACCGTCGAGCGACTGCACGCCGTAGGCGCGCCTCAGCTCGGAGGAGCAGACGTCCGCCTCGAAGATCCAGTCGTCGCGCACGGTCCGCGGCGCCCGCGGCGCGACCCCCGCCGGGAGCGGGTCCTCCGACGCGGATCGCGACAGGAGCAGCTCGGAGGGCTCCAGCCTTCCCAGCTCGGACGCCAGCTCCGCGGCGGGCACCTCCTGAGCCTCGATCTCGCCGGTCGAGAGGTCGAGGGCCGCGAGCGCCCACCTGGCGGTATGGGGGGCGCCGCCCGACACCCGCGCGTGGCCGCCCGGCACGCGCGCGTCGCCGCCCGACACCGGCGCGTGGCCGCTCGGCATCGGCGCGTGGCCGCTCGGCACCGGCGAGTCGCCGCTCGGCACCAGCGCCACCAGGAAGTTGTTCCGCCGCTCGGCCAGCAGGTTATCAGCCAGAATGGTGCCGGGGGTGAGCGTCTCCGTGACCTCGCGCCGCACGATCCCCTTCGCCAGGGCAGGATCCTCGACCTGGTCGCAGATCGCCACGCGACGGCCCAGGCGGACGAGCTTCGACAGGTAGTCACCGAGCGCCTTGGCGGGCACGCCGGCCAGCGGGACCTTGGCCGCCGCTCCATTGTTGCGCGACGTGAGAGTCAGTCCGAGCAGGCGCGCGCCCTCCTCCGCATCCTCGTGGAAAAGCTCGTAGAAGTCGCCCACTCGGAAGAACAGCAGGGCGTCGCGGTGACGGGCTTTGGCCTCCCGCCACTGCTGCATCAGGGGTGTGTCGCCAGCGGGCATGCGTGAAGGTAGGCGCCCGAACGCGGGGCTCAAAGCGGCCTGGTCGCCGGCGCTCGACATGCTGGCTAGCTTAGCGGCCCTATGCGTCCTGCCACCCATCGGACCTGGCGCCCCGAGGCGCCCGGCGCGCTCGGCCGCGCCCGACACCGTCAGGCGAGCAACCGGCCGCCGGTGCTCGAGCGGGCATGACGCGTGGCCGGCCTGTCGTCTTCGGGTGGCGGGAGTGGGTGGCGCTGCCCGACCTCGGGGTCGGCGCCATCAAGGTCAAGCTCGACACGGGCGCGCGGACCTCTTCCCTGCACGCGTTCCGGATGAAGCGGTTCAGGCGCGACGGCCGGGCCATGGTTCGGTTCGAGATCCATCCGGTCCAGCGGTCGGCGGCCGCCGCCATCACGGTGGAGGCGCCGGTGAGCGACGAGCGCGCCGTGCGCGACTCCGGGGGCCACGAGCAGGTGCGGCCGGTCATCGTGACCGACGTGGAGATCGACGGGCGGCGGTGGCCCATCGAGCTGACGCTCACGCGCCGCGACGCGATGGGCTTCCGGATGCTGCTCGGGAGGCAGGCGCTGCGCGGGCGGGCGGTGGTGGATCCCGGGCGCTCGTTCCTGGCCGGCGGGACGAAGGGGCGGCGCGGCGAGACGACCGGTCGGCGGGGGGCGAAGGAGCGGCGGGGCTCCGGCCCGCAATCGTCGGAGGGCGAATGAGATCGGAGGGCGAATGAGACTGGGTATCCTCTCCCGGAAGAGCTCGCTCTACTCGACGGCCCGCCTGAGGAAGGCCGCGGAGGAGCGCGGCCACGACGTGAGGATCATCGACTTCGTGCGGTGCACGATGACGGTCGCCGCCAAGCGGCCCGTAGTGCGCTACCTGGGCGAGGCGCTCGAGCTCGACGCCGTCATTCCACGCATCGGCGCTTCGGTGACGTTCTACGGCGCCGCGGTGGTCCGTCAGCTCGAGATGATCGGCGTCTACACCGCGGCCGAGTCGCAGGCCATCGTGCGCTCGCGCGACAAGCTCCGCTCCATGCAGATCCTAGCCCGCGCGGGCGTGGACCTCCCGGTCACGGCGTTCGCACGGTCGGTGAAGGACACGCAGGGGCTGGTCGACGCCGTGGGCGGCGCGCCGCTCATCGTGAAGCTCCTCGAGGGCACCCAGGGTCGGGGGGTCGTGCTCGCCGAGACCCGCAAGGCCGCCGAGTCCGTGATCGACGCGTTCCGGCAGCTCGACGCCAATATCCTGGTGCAGGAGTTCATCAAGGAGGCGGGCGGGAGCGACGTGCGGGCCATCGTGGTGGGCAGCCGCGTGGTGGCCGCCATGATCCGGAACGCCGCGCCCGGCGAGTTCCGCTCGAACCTGCACCGCGGAGGCGCGGCCGAGGCCACCAAGCTCAGCAAGGCCGAAAAGCGGAGCGCCGTGCGCGCAGCCAAGGCGATCGGGCTCAGCGTCGCCGGCGTCGACCTGCTGCGATCCTCGCGCGGCCCCCTGGTGCTGGAGGTGAACTCCTCGCCCGGGCTCGAGGGTATCGAGGCCGCCACGGGCGTGGACGTGGCCGGCGAGATCATCGAGCACGTGGAGACGCACGCGCACCATGACGAGTAGCGCTCGAGCCAGCATGCCTGAGCGTCCCCCCTTCCCGTTCGGCGCGGTGAGCGTCCCGGCGGGCTCCGCTCGCCAGCTCGAGCTGCCCGCCGGACGCCTGCCCTCGGGCACCGAGCTGTCGCTTCCCATCGAGATCCTGCACGGGGTGCGCGGCGGGCCCACCCTGTGGCTCAGCGGCGCCATCCACGGGGACGAGATCGTGGGCGTCGAGATCATCCGGCAGGTCCTGAACGCGGTCGACGCCGCCGAGCTGGCCGGGACGATCGTCGCCGCGCCGGTCGTCAACGTGTTCGGGTTCGTGGCGGGGTCTCGCTACCTCCCCGACCACCGGGACCTCAACCGGTCCTTTCCCGGCTCCCGCCGCGGCTCGATGGCGTCGCAGCTGGCCAGGCTCTTCGTCGACGAGGTTGTCGACCGCTGCGACCTCGGCCTCGACTTCCACGCCGGCTCGGGCGACCGGACCAACCTGCCCCAGGTCCGCGGCAACATGGACGACCCGGAGACGCGCCGGCTCGCGATCGCGTTCGGCCCGGCGATCGTGATCCACTCCGAGCCCCCCAAGGGCACGCTCAGGGACACCGCGCTGAAGCGGGGTCGCCGGGTCCTGCTCTTCGAGGGAGGCGAGCCGCGCCGCTTCAGCCCGGCCGCGGTCGCCGCGGGGAGCACGGGCGCGCTGCGTGTGCTCGCGGCCCTCCGCATGATCGACGCGCGGCCGCCCTCCCCGGACGTGGAGCCCTTCGAGGCCCGCTCGACCAAGTGGCTCAGGGCGCCGCGCGGCGGGATCTTCAGGCTGGAGGTGAAGCTCGGCGACCGCATCCGCAACGGCCAGCAGGTGGGTGTGATCTCCGAGCCGGGCTCACGGGTGCAGACGCCGGTGAGGTCGCGCACCGCGGGCGTGGTCATGGGCCACGCCGTGAACCCGCTGGTCTACAGGGGCGCGGCCCTGGTCCACGTGGCGGAAACGGCCGCCCGGGGGTAGCGGGGTCTCAGGATCCCGGCGCGCGCCGCACGGCCTGCTCGGCGCGCTCGTCCCTCACGATGGCGGCCGAGATCCCGAGTCGGGTGAGCGCATCGAGCTGCTGCGCCGCGTCGGGGCGCGCCTCGAAGCGACCCACCCTGACGTGCACGAACCGGCTACCGGCCACCCGCACGATGCGCGCTTCGATGCCGGCGCCCCGGACCTCTTCGAGCAGCGCGAACGCGCGCGCGCCGTCGGCGAACGCGCCCAGCTGGACCGAATACTGCCCCGACGTGTCCTCGCGTCGCGTGTCCGCCCGCGTCGCGATCGGCCGTTCGGCCACCCGCTCCGCCGGCCCGGCGTCGCGCAGCCAGGCCTCAGCCTCCCTGCGCACGGGAGAGTTCGGATGGTCGCGCACGAGCGCCGCGAGGTGAGCCTCGGCGGCCGCCCCCTCCCCGCGGGCGTGAGCCGCCTGGGCGAGCCGGAACAGAGCGCCCGGCGTGTACGGCCCGCTCGGGTAGAGCACGACGAGCCGCTGGAACTCCAGCTCGGCCTCGACCGGGTCCACGGTCAGCCGGCCGCGCAGCCAGAGCCCGCGCTGCATCTCGCGGCGGCCGGCGGCGCCCGCCGCCGACGCCCACCAGCCGGTCAGGACCTCCCGCGCCTCCTCGGTGCGACCGAGGCGCGTCAGTTCCTCCACCTGCTCGAGCGCTCCGCCGGAGGGCCGGCCAGGCCCGGCGCGCTGCGCGGTGAGCGGCGGGGGAGCGGCCAGCGCGGCGGCGGCCAGCGCGACCCGGAGCGCGAGGCCCGCCGCGCGCCGAGCGGGCTCGCTCATGCCGCCTCCCGGCGGACCCGCAGGTCGAGCAGCCACGTCTCGAGAAAGTGCTCGCCGGTATGCGGGCTGGCCTTGATCATCCGGTCCACGTCGCGCAGCCCCACGAGCGCGTGATCGACCTCCCCGAGCGTCCACGCCCTGGCCTGGGTCAGGAGCTTGCGCGACAGCCACCTCTGGTGAGGCGGCAGCATGGCGTCCAGCCCGCGCGCTCCCTGGCCGACGGCGACGCCCAGACGCAGCAGGTGCGTCGCCAGGCCGATCACGAGGCCCACACAGGTCTCGCCCTGCCCGATCAGGACATCGAGCGCGTCCGCGGCCTCGCCGAACCTGTGATCCCCGACCAGGTCGAACCAGCGCCACCGGTCCTGGGAGGGCAGCTTCGTGCCGGCGGCCTCCACGTCCGCGACGGTGATGCGGCGCCGCTCGCCCACGAACGCGGTGAGCTTCTCGAGCTCGCGCGCCAGCACGCCGAGGTCCACACCGATCGCGGCCCCGAGCGAGCGCGCCGCATCGCCTTCGACCTCGATGCCGTGGACCTCCCGCGCGTGGCTCATCAGCCAGCCGGGCACGTCCGCCTCCGTGACGCCCTTGAACTCGAGCGACCGGGCACGGCGCGCCAGGTCCGTGTAGAACTTCGCCCTGGAGCCCTGCGGAACCGTACAGCTCAGCACGAGAGCCAGCCCGGGCGGCGGGTCCGCCGCGACCCGCAGGAGCACGTCGCGCGCGTGCTTCGATTGCGCCAGGCCCTCCGCCTCGCGCACGACGACGACCCGCCATTCCGCCATCAGGGGCGGCGTGGCAAGCACGGACGCCAGGGTCTCCGCATCCAGCTCGGTGCCGCGCAACGGGTCCAGGTTGAAGTCCCGCGTGGCCGGGTCCAGGTGCGCCTCGATGAGCGCGCGCACCGCTTCCTCCTTACGGAAGTGATCCTCTCCGTGGAGATAGAAGACGCCGCCGAGGCTCTTCGCCAGACCGGGGAACGGCTCGATTCGGGTCACCATCGCAATGTGCGTGCGCTTTCCCGGACAGGGAACCTTCTTGTCGCCGCTCGCGCCCCCGAGCAGCCGCTAGCGGTCGCTACCGAGCGCCACCTGACTGCCCCCCTTCCCGCGCCGGTAGCGCTGGTAGAGCGGCGAGTACTCGTACAGGATGGTCGTGTTGTCCCACAGCCCGCGATCGAGATCCGTGAGCGAGGCGGGCCTCAGGTAGCCCGAGGCCGGACGAACGCCCGCGCGAGCGGGCGCACGCGTCGGCGCCCTGTCGACCACGATGGGGTCGAGCTCGATGACCGGGGCGTCTCCACGCAGCGCGGGGGACCATGCGACGGCGGTGAGCACCAGGGCCATGCCCAGCACGCTCAGGGCCGGCGTACCGGAGGAAGCGTGGTCCGAGAGCTTGCGCAGGTCTTCCACGTGATAGATACGGTGACGCAATCGGGGCTCGAAGTCCTCCCTGAGCTCCGGCGGCGGCAGCGACCGCAGCAGCGACGCTCCGTGCTCCACGACGGCCTTGTAACGGCGACACGACGGGCAGCCGTCGAGGTGAGCGTCCATCACCTCGAGCTCTACGCGCGCGGCGGAGCCGTCCAGGTACTCGGTGAAGCGGGCCACGAAGTCCGAGCAGTTCATGGGTGCTTGATACTGTGGCCCCGCCAAGGGGGTTCCCCGCACCCACACCCCTCGGACCGCCATCGGTCCGCTAATCGATCATCGGCGCGATGATATTGGCGAAGTTGTTCCGGGCGCGGTTGAGGCGGCTCTTCACGGTCCCGAGGTTGCAGCCCGTGATGTCGGCGATCTCCTCGTACGTCTTGCCCTCCATCTCGCGCAGCACGAAGACGATCCGATGGTGCTCGGGAAGCTGGCTCACGGCTTCCTCCACCTTCTGGCGCAGGTGCCGCTTCCTGAACAGATCGTCCGGCTTGTACTGGGTGTCCTCCCACTCGAGGGGCCGGTGGTCGGCGTCCCAGTTCTTCTTGAGCGTCTGGAAAAGGACGAGAGGGTTGCGGGACCGGTTGCGCAGCTCGTTCTTCGCGAGATTGCTCGCGATGGTGTAGATCCAGGTCGAGAACTTCTTGCTCTGGTCGAACCGGTGCAGGTGCCGGTAGACCCGGACGAACGTCTCCTGGACCAGGTCCTGACCGCGCTCGCGGTCGCCGATGGTGCGGTAGACGAAGTTCAGGAGTCGCTGATCGTAGCGGCCGACGAGCTCGCCGAACGCCCGCGTGTCCCCGTCCAGGGAGGCCTGCACGACCTCGGAGTCGGTGAGCTCGCCCAGGCGAACGCGATGCTCTCGGGCATCTCCGGTGCCGACTCGAGCTGGAGCCCTGTCGATAGTCCGTGCCCTGGCCATACGCACCTCCTCGTCGGCGCGATCCACCGAAGCGGCGGCCGCGCTCCTGTACGTCACCCCTTGCCGATCACCACACACTGCAGGGCTCGTGCCATTCTTGAACCGCGCGAAACGCGGGGCGATCCGGCGCTTCCGTCCCATCCTTGTGACGTACCGACTCCATGATATGAGACATGGTCGCCGGCAGCCATGGTTCCCTGCGTCCTGCTCTCTTGGATACGAGGGTGGCGCCAGTGGTTGCTCACGCTAGCCGGCGGGCGCCGTCACCTCCACCGGACCGACTCCCAGGGCCTCGAGAGAGGGGCGTACGACGTCGGCGTCGGCCACGAGGACGATCTGGACCTCCTGCGGCCGGACGTGGCGGCGGGCGGCCGCCGCCGCGGCTTCGACTTCGACCGAGCGCATGTTCTCGCGGTAGTCGTGGTAGTACCGCTCGGGAAGTCCGTAGACCACGAGCTGCGTCACGCGCGTCGCGACCTGGCCCGCGGTCTCGAGCTGCAGCCCGAACGTTCCGGCCGCGAAGTCCCGGGCCGCGGCGACTTCGTCCGAGGTCGGGCCCTCCCCCGCGAACGCCTCCAACTCGGCCAGGATCTCGCGCACCGCGGCGGCGGTCACCTCATTGCCCACCGCGGTGGACACGTGGAACGGGCCCGGCCGGCTGCGGAACGTGAAGCGCGAGCGGACCCCGTAGGTGAAGCCGTTGCGCTCGCGGAGATTGAGGTTGAGCCGGCTCGTGAAGGTCCCGCCCAGCACCATGTTCGCGATCGACAGCGCGAAGTAGTCGTCGGTGGAGCGCGCCGCCCCGACGTGTCCGACCCGGATCTCGGACTGGACGGAGCCGGGGCGGTCGACGATCCAGATGCGGCGCTCCCGCGTCAGGGGTTCGGTCTCGAAGTCCGGACGCGGCGCGGGGCTGCCCGTCCACGAGCCCAGATGATCCAGCGCGAGCTGCTCGACCTCCGTCGGGTCCACGTCGCCGGCGACGATGAGGCCGCCCTCGCGCGGACGGTAGCACGCATCGGCGTATCCGCGCAGGTCGTCGCGCCCGGCGGCGGACACGGAGGCGGCGGTCCCGTCCACCGGCCTGGCGTACGGGACGTCGGGCGCGTACCAGCGGGCGGCGGCCGCGTCGTTGGCGAGCCCGGAGGGGTCCATGGCCCGCTGCCGGATCGCGGCGAGGTGCTGCTCCTGGGTCCGCTGGACCTCTTCCTCGGGAAAGCCCGGCTGCAGCACGGTCTCGGCGAGCAGCGGCAGCGCGTCGGGCAAGCGGTCGGCCAGGCAGGAGAGGGTGACGCTCGTGCCCTCCCACCCGGCCCCCACATCGAGCCGGGCCCCGATGCGCTCGAGCCCGTCGGCGAGGTCGCTCCCGCTCCGGCGCTCGGTGCCGCCCTCGAGCGCGTCGCCGGTCAGGACCGCGAGCCCCGCGCCCTCCGACGAGAGGGCGCCCTCGCCCGCGCGCAGGAACAGGTTGACGCTGACGACCGGAAGGCGCGGAAGGCGGGCCACCCGCAGGTCGAGCCCGTTGGGGAGCGGGCGCCGCTCCACGTCCGGGAACCGGAAATGGCGCAACGGGCCGCTCGCCGGCGCCTTGGTGCGGTCGAGGGTGCTCACGCGCGTGACCTCATCGGCGCGCCAGGGGCTCGTAGGTGATCACCGCCCGATTGTCCGCACCCAGCCGCGTCGCGGCGAGCTCGCGGATCTGCTCGGGCGTCACGGCCCGCAAGCGATCCAGCTCACGGTTCAGCCGGCCGGGATCGTCGAAGTAGAGCTCGAACATGGACAGCAGGTCCGCCCGTTCCGCCGTGCGCTCGAGGGTCAGCACGAGGTCGGTCTCCGTCAGCGCGATGGCGCGCCGCACCTCGCTCTCGTCCGCTTCGGCGAGCGCCCGGATCTCCTCGGCCAGCGCGCGCTCGAGCACCTCCGGCTCGGTGGACTCGAAGCCCGTGGCCCACACCAGCAGCATGGAGGCGCTCGTCATCAGGGGGTACACGTAGGTGACGACGCTCTTGGCCACGCGGCGCTCACGCACCAGCCGCCGATAGAGCCGGGAAGCGCGCCCCATGCCGAGCAGCGCCCGCGACACCTCGACGACCGCGAAGCTCGGCGCGGAGTAGGGCGGCGTACGAAACGCCATGATGACGCGTGGCAGCGGCACGTCCGCGCGCACGTGATCGCGCGCCGTGCCGCCCAGGGTCGCGCTCACCTCGGGGTTTCCCGGCAGCGGCGGTACGGGGTCGCCGGCCGCGATCTCGCCGAAGTAGCGGCGGATCAGCTCCAGCGTCGCGCTCGGCTCGAAATCGCCCGCGACCGTCAGCACCGCGTTGCTCGGCACGTAGTAGGTCCTGAAGAACGACGCCACGTCGTCCAGCGTCGCGGCATCGATGTCCCCCATCGAGCCGATGACCGTGTGGTGATAAGGATGCGCCTCGGGATACATGATCGCCTGAAGGCGCTCGCTCCAGTCCCCGTAGGGCTGGTTGTCGTAGTTCTGGCGCTTCTCGTTCTTCACCACGTCGCGCTGGTTGTCGAGCTTCTCCTGGTCCATGGCCGGAAGCATCCAACCCATGCGATCCGACTCGAGCCACAGCGCCAGCTCGAGGTCGTGCGACGGGACGGTCTCGAAGTAGTTGGTCCTGTCGAACCAGGTGGTGGCGTTCAGGTTGCCTCCCACGCGCTCGATCAGCTCGAAGTGCTTGTTCTTGGGCACGTGCGCGGAGCCCTGGAACATCATGTGCTCGAAGAGGTGCGCGAAGCCGGTCTTGCCGGGCGGCTCGTTTCGCGACCCCACGCCGTACCACAGGTTCACGGCCACGACCGGCACGGTGCGGTCTTGCGACAGCACGATGCGCAGGCCGTTGTCCAGGCGATGGCGCTCCACGGGGATGGCGAGTCGGCTCACGTGCGGCTCCTCGTGGGCTACGGCCGTTGCCGCAGTCGGGTACGCAGCATGTCGGGGGCGAGCTCGTCTCCGAGCATGTCCGCGGCGGCCTGGGGACCGGCTTCCAGGCGGTCCTCCGCCGCCGTGACCAGCGACAGGTCGCCCTCGACGGCGCGCAGCCGCCCGCGCTCGAGCATCTCGTACGCGACGGCGTCGCTCCCGATCGCGCCGGCGGCGAGGGCGGCCGCGATCTGCGCGTCCACATCCTCCTCGCTGAGCCGGGCGCCCGCGGCCAACTCGCCGGCGGCTTCCTCGGCGCGCTCCGTCTCGAGCAGCACGAGCCCGTAGACGGTACGGACCCAGCCGTCCTCCGGCGCGAGCCGCACCGCGTCGCCGAGCGCGTCCCCGGCCTCGTCGTAGCGGCCGGCGAGCGCGAGGGCCGCGCCAAGCTCGTACGCCACCTGCGGGTCCTCCTCGTCGAGGTCACGAGCGGCGCGCAACTCGACCAGCGCGTCGTCGAGGTAGCCCTCGCGCGCGAGGTACGCGCCGTACAGGAGACGGCCGAGCGGCACGTCCGGCGCCGTGAGCGCGGCCGTGCGCAGCGCGCGCTCGGCGTCCGGATCGTCGAAGGCCGCGAGCCCGTTGCCGGCCGTGGCGAGCACGTAGGGGTCGACCGGATCGAGCGCGAGCGCCCGCTTGAAGCGCTCGTAGGCCACGCCCTCGAGCCCCAGCTCCCCCTCGGCGACGCCCAGCCAGCAGTGCACCGCGGGGTCGTCGTCGAACTCGGAGAGCCGCTCGCGCAAGATCTCGGCGGCCGCGTCCCAGTCGCCCTCGTCCGCGAGCGACAGGACGCGCGCCAGGAGCTCGTCCCGGTCCACTACGCGGAGCCCTTCTCCGCCGAGACCTCGTCGGCGGCCTGCCCGCCGTCTGGCCGCCTGGCGCCCCCTCGGCGCGGCCGCGCGGCCGCGCCTCTCGTCACGAGGCTCACGCCGGTCATCTGGGGAGGTTGGTCGATCCCGAGGTACCAGAGGATCGTCGGGGCCACGTCGGCCAGCCGCCCCGGACCACGGAGCACCGGCTGTCCGGCGTCCGCCCCTCGGGCGGCCGTGTCCGGCCGGTCCGCGCCCCGCTCGCCGGGGTCGAGCACGATGAAGTCGACGGGCTCGGTGGTGTGCGCCGTATGCACGTTGCCCTCGGCGTCGAGCATCTTCTCCGCGTTGCCGTGGTCGGCCGTGACGAGCATGACCCATTGGGGGTCCTCCTCGACCGCGCGCACGAGGTCGGCGAGGCAGCCGTCGACGGCCTCGACGGCACGGACCGCCGCGGGAATCGAGCCCGTGTGGCCCACCATGTCCGGGTTGGCGAAGTTGACGAGAATGAAGTCGTGCTCGCCGCCGCGTACGCCCGCGAGCACCGCGTCCGCGACGCCGCGGGCGCTCATCTCGGGCTGCAGGTCGTACGTCGCCACCTTGGGTGAGGGGAGGAGCGTCCGGTCCTCGCCGTCGAACGGACGCTCCTCGCCGCCGTTGAAGAAGTACGTCACGTGCGCGTACTTCTCGGTCTCGGCCACCTTGAGCTGCCTGCGGCCCTCGCGCGCGAGCAGCTCGGAGAGGCCGAGGGCCACGTGCTCCGGCGGAAAGGCGACCCGCACCGGCAGATCGGGCTCGTACTCCGTGAGCGTGACCACCTCCGCCGGAATCCGGCCGTCTCGCTCGAACGCATCGAAGTCCGGCCTGGCGAGCGCGGCCGTGAGCTGGCGCATGCGGTCGGCACGGAAGTTCATGAGGACGACCGCGTCCTGGGGACGCACGCCCCGTTCCCCCACGCTCCTGATGCCGGTCGGAGCCACGAACTCGTCGGTCACGCCCTCCCGGTAGCTGGCCTCCAGAAGCTCGATGCCGTCCGCCCAGGCGTCCGAGCGGCCCCGTACGATGAGGTCGTAGGCACGGCGCGTGCGGTCCCAGCGCCGGTCCCGGTCCATCGCCCAGTACCGGCCCGTCACCGAGGCGATCCTCCAAGACGGGCTGCGCGCGCAAGCCGCGTCGATCTCGGCCAGGTAGCCCCGACCGCCCGTCGGCGAGGTGTCGCGCCCGTCCGTCAGGCAGTGCACCCTCACGGGCAGGTCCTCGGGCAGGACGTCGAGCAGCGCCAGGAAGTGGCGCAGGTGGCTGTGGACGCCCCCGTCCGAGACCAGGCCCGCGACGTGGAGCGTGCCGCCCCGCTCACGGAGCGCCCGAATCGTCTGCTCGAGCCCGAGTCGCTTGCCGAAGTGCCCCTCCTCGATCGCCCGGTCGATCCGCACGATGTCCTGATGCACGACGCGTCCGGCGCCCAGGTTCAGGTGGCCCACCTCGGAGTTGCCCATCTGGCCCTCCGGAAGGCCGACCTCCCGGCCGGAGCACGCCAGCCGCGTCCTGGGGCGCTCGTCGTACAGCTTCCGGAAGCACGGCACGCGCGCCCGCTCGATGGCGTTGGCCTCCGAGGCCGGCTCCTCGAAGTCCGAGTGGCCCCAGCCGTCGAGGATGACCAGAAGAACCTTTCGCATGCGGGCCGGGCTGTGGGTAGGCGCCGGCCCGCGAAGGGCCGAACGAGGGCTCCGGAATCTAACCGAGGGCCGGAGCCGTTCAACGCGGCGTTTACAGGCGGTCGCGGCCGGCGTAGCATGCGCGCGGGCTCCCCCGGCCGGCTGAGCGGGAGGCTGAGCGGGCGGCGGAGCCCACGGCCGGGCGCCCCTCCCGAGCGCGCCCGCTAGACGCCATCCCCACGACGGAGAATGCCGTGCGCTACGCGCCCTTCAGGATGGAGCGGTGGCAGTCGACCTACGAGCACCGCGTGCGCTTCAACCTGTCCGAGAGCGGCGTGCATCCGCTGACCGTCTCGGAGCTGCTGGCCCTCGCGGGCCGGGACCATGGGCTCGAGAGCGTCCTGCTCGGATACGGACAGTCGAACGGCTCCGACGAGCTCCGCGCGCTCATCGCATCGCTCTATCCGGGCGCCAGCGACCGATCGGTGCTGGTCACCGTGGGGGGCGCCGAGGCGAACTTCACCTGCTTCTGGCACCTCTTCGAGACGGAGGAGCGGGCCGCGGTCCTGCTGCCGACGTACGGTCAGGTTCCCGGCCTGCTGGAGTCGTTCGGCGTGCGGCTCACCCCGGTGACCCTGCTCGAGGAGCAAGGCTGGCAGCCGGACCTGGACGCGCTGGAGGCCGCCCTCGCGGGCGGAGCGCGCTTCGTGCTGGTGACGAACCCGAACAACCCAACCGGCGCGGCGCTCTCGCCGGAGTCGATGGCGGCGGTCGTGGAGGCGAGCGAGCGGCACGGCGCGTGGATCCTGGCCGACGAGGTCTACGCCGGCGCGGAGTCACGGGACCCGCCGACCCCCTCGTTCTGGGGGAGCCACGAGCGCGTGCTGGTCACGAACTCGCTCTCCAAGGCGTACGGCCTGCCAGGTCTCCGCCTGGGCTGGATCGTGGGGCCGGAGGAGCTCGTGACGACGCTGTGGGGCCGCACCGACTACACCACGATCTCCCCGGCGTCGCTCAGCGACTTTCTCGCGCGCCTCGCGCTCGAGCCCGCCACCCGCGCGCGCATCGGTGAGCGCACGCGCGGCATCGTACGCGCCAACCTCGGGTTGCTGGAGGATTGGATGGCCGCGCAGGCGGGGCGCTTCAGGTACCGCCCGCCCGACGCCGGCGCGATCTGCTACATGCGCTACGACGCGCCCATCGGGTCCACGGACTTTGCGGAGAAGCTGCGCGTCGAGAAGGACGTGCTGGTCGTGCCCGGGGATCACTTCGGCATGGACCACTACCTGCGCATAGGGTTCGGCAACCCGGCGGAGGAGCTGACGGAGGCGCTCGACCGGGTGCGGCAGGCGTTCGACGAGGTGGCGGGAACGCTTTGAGCCGGCTGAGAACGGGTGGCGTCGACAACATCGAAAGATAAAATCCCTCATGACAAGAGACGCCCTGGGAGACATCGAGCTCCTGCTCCGCTCGCGGCACGGCCTGATCTACCTCGACACGCCGGAGGAGGACCGCGCCAGCGGTCTGCTCGCGCACGTAGCCGACCGCCTGGGCCTCCCGTTCTTCGTCTGGTCGCGCTCGCGGGGACTGACGCGCGCCGACCTCGACACACCGGTCTACGGCAGCGACGATCCGGTGAAGGCCGTCCAGCACGTGGCCTTCGCGCGCCAGGACGCCGTCTACCACTTCCCGGCGCTGGCGACCTCGCTCGACGGCAAGGATCTCCTGATCTCGACGCTGCGCGACGCGGCGCACAACCTCCAGCGCTTCACCGGCGCGATCGTGCTGACCGGAGAGGGTCTCACGCTGCCCGGGTCGCTGCGGGAGGCGGCCGCCTATGTGACGCTGCCGGGCCCCTCGGACGAGGAATTCCGCAACCTGATGGCGCAGATCATTCGCGACCTGTCGGTGCGGCAGCACGTCCAGGTGACGCTCACCCGCGACGAGCGGGCGCATCTGGTGAAGCATCTCTCGGGCCTCACGCTCATGGAGGCGGAGAAGATCCTCACCAAGGCCATCATCGAGGACGGCGCGCTCAGCGCGGGCGACATCGAGCACGTCATAGACGCGAAGCGTAAGGTCGTCGAGCGTGAGGGCCTGCTCGAGTACTACCCGACCGAGGCGACCATGGCGGGCGTCGCCGATCTCCGGACGCTCAAGGAATGGCTGGCCAAGCGGACTGCGGTGGTGCAGGACCCGCAGCGAGCCGAGCAGTTCGGCCTCACGTTCCCTCGCGGGATGCTGCTCCTGGGCGTACCCGGTTGCGGCAAGAGCTTATCCGCCAAAGCGGTGGCGTCGGAGTGGGGTCTTCCGCTCCTGAAGCTCGATCCGTCGAACCTTTACAACAAGTACATCGGCGAGAGCGAGGGCAACTTCAAGCGCGCCATGCGGGCGGCCGAACGGATGGCGCCGGTGGTCCTGTGGATCGACGAGCTGGAGAAGGCGTTCGCGTCCGGTGGCGGCGAGGACGGTGGCGTCTCGCAGCGGATCTTGGGGAGCTTCCTCTCGTGGATGCAGGAGCGTAACGGCGACGTCTTCGTCGTGGCCACCGCGAACGACATCAAGTCGCTGCCGCCGGAGTTCCTCCGCAAGGGCCGCTTCGACGAGATCTTCTTCGTGGACCTGCCCGACCGGTCGACCCGGGAGCACATCTTCCGCATCCACATCGGCGCGCGTGGCCACGACGCCGCGGCCTTCGACCTGGTGAGCCTGGCCGCTCGCACGGAGGGCTTCAGCGGCTCCGAGATCGAGGAGGTCGTGGTGTCGGCGCTGTACACGGCGTTTTCCGGCCGGGGCGCGCTCGACACGGCGGCGGTGCTCCGCGAGGTCGAGGCGACGAGGCCGCTGTCGGTCACCATGGGCGAGAAGATCGCGGCCATGCGGCAGTGGGCCGCCGGGCGGGCGGTGGTGGCGAACTGAGCGGCGGCCGAACCGCACCCACGCGCTACGCGGGCCCGATCAGCGACGGGTCGTCCTCCGACGTCCGGTTCACGCGGGTCGACACCCGGTGCGCGGCGAGCGTTCCGGCCTCGGCGGGGCGCAGCGTCGCCCTCAGCGCGTCCATACCCGTGCCCACGTCCAACCACGAGTCCCACGCGTCTCTAGGGACGAGGGCGGGCATGCGGTCGTGGATGGGGCGCACGTCCTCGTTCGCCGCGGTGGTCAGGACGGTGAACGTGTGCCGGGCGTCGTGACCGGGTCGGGTCCAACGCTCCCAAACGCCGGCGAAGGCGAGGAGTCCGCCCGCGGCCGGGCGGTACCAATACGGCACCTTCACCTCACCCTCCCTTCGCCACTCGTAGAAGCCGTCCGCCGGCAGGAGGCAGCGGCGGCGCGCGAAGGCCTCGCGAAACGACGGCCTGACGGCCACCGACTCGGCGCGCGCGTTGACGATGCCCGAGCCCGGCTCCTCCCTCCAGGCGGGCACCAGTCCCCACGTCAGCAGGCCGATGCGGCGTCCTCGCCGGTCCTCCGCCACGACCGGCGCGTCCTGGCCAGGCGCGATGTTGTAGCGCGGCCGGTAGTCGAACCTCAGCTCCGGAACGTCGAACGTCTCGAGAAGCTCGTCGGGCTCGGCCGCGAGCGTGTACCGGCCGCACATCGCCTAGCCGCGGATCTCCCTAGTGCACGAGCAGCTCGTAGAGCTCCACGAAGCTCGACGCCCGCGATGTCTGGCGGAAGACCTCCTCTGCGGGCACGCCCAGCGCCTCGGACAGCACCCGGATGTTGACCAGCGCCACGATGTCGGACTCGGCCAGGTGAATGGACGGCCACTCGCCGACGGGGGTCGCCCGGAACGCGTCGTAGGCCGCCGCGAGCGCGCCCGCCGAAGCACCCTCCCTCAGCGGGAGGTAGAGCGCACGCGCGCCGATCGCGTACCGGTCGGCCAGCTCCACCCAGCTCCTGCCGGAGCGCCGCAACGCGACCAGCGCTTCGGGCGATACGCCCGCCCCTCGCGCGATGAACAGCACGACCGGGATCTCGTCCGGAGGGAGGTCCCAGTCGCTCAGGATCGCTACTTCCGACTGGGCGATCCGGAAGTAGCTGCCCACCATGCGAAAGTACCCGTCGCGTGCCGTGTGGAGCTCCTGGGCGCCGACTTCGGCACCGACGAGAAGCACGGCCAGGAGCGCGGCGGTGGTTCGAGCCATGGAGCTCAGAAGTGCCTCCCGCAGAAGCGGCCTCGACCCGGGCGCCGTGCGGGCGCGTCGGGACATTACCACACCCAATCTTGGTCATCGCCGCCCCGGGGGCCAGTGTCGGCCCGACCCGGGCGCGGGTTCGGACCGGACCGCGGCCGGACGCGACGCCGCCGCCGAAGGCCCGCACCGGTCGGCCGCTGAAAAACGCGGCACATGTCCTCCGCTGACATCCTCACGTCCCAAGGTCATGACGATTTTTTGCTGTAGTTACGCCAAAAAAAGCTCCGAGGATTTGGCACGAATCTTGATGGACTAGGGTGTAAGCCTCGGGGGGGGGCAGGGACTCGTGAACCGTGGGAGGCAGCCATGACACCGGACAAGAAGGAAGAAGCGGGACGCGCGAAGGAGGCTCTCGAGCTGAAAGGCGCCCGTACGCCCGGTCATCTGGTGTTCGATTTCACCGGCCTCGAGCGTCCGAACGTCTGCGACCTGTCGCTGATTCTCACCGCACGCCTGCGGGCCGCGCCATCGGCGAGCGTCTGGCTGCGATCGCTACCCTGGCAAACCGCAAGAATCTTGCAGCTTTTGCATCTGGATCACCTGTTCCGTCACTACCCGACGGGGTCGGACGAGCTCAACTGATCTCGGCGCCCCCCAGAGCGGCGCGGTGCCTGCCGCCCGTCGCCCCGATCCGCCAACGCGGGTCGGGGCGTCCTTTTTTCAGGACACGCGGGCGGAGGCGCGCCCGCGCTCCAGCGCGCGCTGAACCCGGCGACGGGCGGCGGCGAGCGGCGACTCCGCGCGCTCCTCCGAGTCGTGGAGGATCTCCGCGATGGCGGTACCGATCGAGCGGACGCGGCGCTCGAGCTCCTCGACCCGATCCTCCCCGAGGTAGATCGAGGTGAACGCCATGGCACCCCCGCCGTTGACGACGAAGTCGGGCGCGTAGACGATGCCGCGACGATGCAGTCGCTCCGCGTCCTCGATGGTCTCGAGCTGGTTGTTCGCCGACCCAGCCACCACGAGGCA
>Ga0302046_10002305_pt1 | contig 17750 bp, 16 predicted proteins | sample RVTome_11_FD_200261 | JGI IMG/M metagenome (GOLD analysis project Ga0302046, IMG submission 200261) | Soil microbial communities from uranium-contaminated site in the Upper Colorado River Basin, Wyoming, United States - RVT147D111 (version 2) ...
GGGCCGAGGACCATCGGCGCGCTCGCGATCGCCGACAGGATGACCGACTGCCGCTGGTTGAGGCCGCGCATCCGCTCCTTCCCCTCGTGCATCGACGCGCGGATCAGCTCCAGGCGCCGTTGCGGGTCGGGCTCGTGGGTTCCCAGGTTGCACAGGATCAGGCCGACGGCGTTGCCGCCTTCGCCGGCCTCCTCGGCGGACCGCAGCGACACGGGAACCATCGCGATCAACGGCCTGTCCGGCAGCGCGTCGAGATCCAGCAGGTGCTGCCGCAGCGCGCCGGCACTCATCGCCAGCACGACGTCGTTGACGGTCATCCCCGTCGCGTCCTTCACGTTGATGAGCCGCTCGATCTCCCACGACTGGGCCGCGAAGCGTCGGGCGCCGGTGATCGGGACGTTGAGGATCGAGTTGGGGGCCTGGAACGGAAGCGTGGCCGCTTCTTCGACGAAGCTCCGCAACAGGGACGTGACGGTCGCGGCCGAAACTCCGTAGATGTCGGTGAAGACTTCCATGCCCAGCTCGAGCAACCGGAACGGCGAGATGGCAGGGCCGGGCTTTTTCGCAGGCTCGTCGCGCTCGACGGACCAGGGCAGCCGGACGTCGCGCGCGTCAGGATCCTCCGAGAGGGAGTCCGACAACAGCCGCATGGCCGCGACCCCGTCGACCATCGAGTGGTGCACCTTTGTGTAGGTGGCGATGCGCCCGTCCTCGAGGCCCTCGATGACGTGGGCCTCCCACAGGGGCCGGCGACGGTCCAGCAGGTTGCCGTGGAGACGGGATGTCAACGCCAGCAGCTCGCGGATGCGGCCGGGCCGGTGGACGGCGCTGTGCCGCACGTGGTACTCGATGTCGAACTGGTCGTCGTCGACCCACTCCCACTGACCCAGCAGCCTCGGCGACCGTCGGGCGCGTCGCGTGAAGCGGCGGTCGGTCACGGGCGTGTCGAGGGCCTGCTCGTACTGCTCGCGGAGCCATTCCGGTCCGGCGTCCTCGGGCGGCTCGAACAGCTGCAGGCCGGCAACATGCGTGGGCTGCTGCCGGTTCTCCATGATCAGGAACAGCGCGTCCTGTGGGGGAAGGATGGCCACGTACTGCTCCTCCGCTTCAAGCGTCGAGCGTAGGAGCGCGGCTCAGGACACGTCGAGTGGTCGCGTGAAGAAGACGCGGTGGGCGGCCGTGCCGGCGCGGCGGTCGTCGCCGGCCGCGATGTAGCGCTCGTCGAGCCACAGCTGGAGCAGCGCCCGGGGGCTGGGGTAGCGGGCGGCGCCGATGTAGTCCCAGCCCTCGCCGGTCGGATCGCTCGTGACGAACCCGCCCAGCTTGGGCTCCCCGCCGATCTCCTCGATCACGGGTCGGATGGCGAGGCCGGCCGCGAAGAACGCCTGCATGCCGGACCGTCCGTTGCCCTCGGCGTCGGGGGTGGTGGCGGTGGAGCGAAAGTCGACGAGGTAGACGACCTGCACCGGCCCGTCGTGCGGGTCGGCGAGCAGCCCGGCCCACTGCTCGGCGCTGGGGCCGTCGTCGCCGTGCAGCTCGACGAGGTGGGCGACCAGCTCCTCGTCGGTCAGGTCCGTGGGGTTGTGCGCGCTGTGGCTCATGCCGACCGGCTGCTCGGTCGCCGCTCACCGAGCGCGGCCAGCTCCGTGAGTCGGTCGTGGGCCTGCCACATGATCCGCTGGATCAGGTCATCGACCGTCGGGAGGTCCTCGATGACCCCGACGACCTGGCCGGACGACATGACCCCGAGGTCGGGCCGCCCCTCGACCATCGCGGCCCGCAGCAGCATCGGCGTGTTGGCGGCCATGACGACCTGGCTCCAGGTCAGCTCGTGGGTCCTGCGCATCGCGAGGCCCTCGCGGACGATGTCGCGCCAGGCGATGCCGGTCTCCCTTCGGAAGCGCAGGGCATTTCGGACCGCCCCGGCCAGCGAGCGGATGCCGGACTGTCGTTCCAGGTGTTCGACCAGCTCGGTGCGGAGCACGCGGTGGGGGACGCCGTCGACCCTCGTGGTCCGCACGGTGTCGGCCGTGGTCCTGTCGAGGTAGAACTGCTTCACGACGTCGGGCACCGTGGATTCCTGGGTCAGCAGGAACCGCGTGCCCATCGCGATGCCGACCGCCCCCCAGGCGAGCGCGGCGACCAGCCCGCGGCCGTCGAAGAACCCGCCCGCCGCGATCACGGGCAGGTCGACGGCGTCGACGACCTGGGGCAGCAGCAGCGTGGTCGCGACCTCACCGGTGTGGCCGCCACCCTCACCGCCCTGGACCAGGATGGCGTCCACGCCCCAGGCGGCGACCTTCTCGGCGTGGCGCCGGGCTCCCACCGAGGGCACGACGAGCACGCCGGCGTCCTGGAGTTTCCCGATCAAGGGCTCCTTCGGCGCGAGCGCAAAGGACGCCACCCTGACGCCCCGCTGGATCATGTGGTCGATGCGGGCCTCGGCGTCGGCCTGGTCGGCTCGGAGGTTCACCCCGAAGGGGCGGTCGGTCCGAGCCTTGACCTCGGCGACCGCCGCGACGAACTCGTCGAAGTCCATGGTGGCCGAAGCGAGGATCCCGAGGCCCCCGGCGTTGGCGGTCGCGACCACCAACCGCGGTCCGGCGACCCAGCCCATGCCGGTCTGGACGATCGGGTACTCGACCCCAACCAGCTCGGTCAGCGGCGTGCTGATCGTCGGCGCCCGCCCCGGGTCAGCCATCGGCCGCTCGCGGGACCTCGCGGAAGCGCGCGCCCTGGGGGTCGAGCTGGTCGATCAGGGCCAGCTCGTCCCTGGTCGGCGTGCGCGTCTCGGCCACGTCCCCGGCGAGCGCAAGCTCGAAGCCAGTCGCCGCGACCACCTCGTCGACCGTGACGTCCGGGTGGGTCGACAACACGCGCATCGTGCCGTCGGGTCCACCCAGGTCCAGCACGGCCAGGTTCGTGACGACCCGGCGCAGGTCGTGGAACCGGGCGGCCTCGGGCTCCTTGGCGGCCCGGTCGGTGCCGACACCGGACACGTAGTCGACCGCTTCGACGAACACCTTGGTGGAGTGGTTGGGCACCCAGTAGCTGGTCGCGTGGTTGGCGGTGTTGCCCGGTGCACCGCGGGCGCCGAGCAGCTGCACGGTCGGCTTGGCGTGGTCGCCGATCGCCGAGATGTTCTGGTTGCCGTACCGGTCGAGCTGGGTGGCGCCCATCATCACGTGCCTCGTCCCCGCCGCGACGACGTCGAAGACGGATCGGAAGGGCAGCCAGGCCTCCTTGGGCGCCTTGGCCTCGGCGCCGAGCGGGACAGGTCCGGCCAGCAGCTGTGCCTCGCCGTCCGAGATGAGCAGGTCGGGTTCGAAGGTCGACCAGGCCAGCAGCGCCCCGAGCCTGGGGATCGTCCCCATGGGCGAGCAGACGATCTCGCCGTCGCCGCGGAAGGCCTCGGCGCAGGCAACGACGCAGACGTCGGCGCGGGTCGCGGTCATGCCCGGGCCTCGGCGAGCGCCGTCACGTTGGCCTGGTACGTGGTCTCGTCGACGTCGATGAAGCGCGCACGGAAGTCCGTCCACGCGTCGGGGTCCTTGGCCGTGGCGTCGTAGAGCTTCTGGAATGCTTCGTCGCGCCCGTAGTCGGGATCACAGGTCGTGAAGTGCGCCCCGTTCGGCGCCTCGACCACGCCGGTGACCATCGACCGGTTGATGACCATCGTCTGGATCGGACCTTCCTCCAACAGGTCCTCGGTCGGCACGATCCTCTCGGCCGACAGGAAGGCCCGGTCAGCTGCCAGGCAGAACAGGTCGTCGAAGTAGGGGTCGGGTCCCAGCAGCTGGCCGTTGCCTCGCGTGTCGGCACGGTTCACGTGGACCAGCGCGGCGTCCAGCCGCAGGGCCGGCATGGCGACGAACTCGCCGCCGCCGTACGGGTCGGTGACCGTCCGCAGGTCGGGGTTGGTGTCCATCACGCTGCTGGCGAGCCCGGCCCGGGTCGGCAGGAACGGCAGCCGCTGGGCGGCGGCCCGCAGCCCGGTCTGGAACATGCCCTCGTCGTACTCGGCGACCTCGAGGCCCTGGTCCTGGCGGACCTTGCGGAACCACGGCTCCAAGGGGATCGAGTCGAGGCTCACGAACCCGTAGACGGCCTTGCGGACCTTGCCGGCGGCGCACAGGATTCCCAGGTCGGGGCCCCCGTACGTCACGATCGTGAGGTCGGTCACGTCCGACCGTGCGATCGCTCGCACGAGCGCCATGGGCTTGCGGCGGGATCCCCACCCGCCGATCCCGACGGTCATGCCTGATTCGAGCTGGCCGACGACCTCGTCGGCCGACATCGTCTTGTCAGTCACTGGTCGTACTCGGCGTCGCGGCCCTCGACGAAGGCCTGGCGGGCCTCGTCCGCGATGCCCTTGAGGGTCAGCTCGTACGTGAGGCCCTGCTCGAACCGGTAGGAGCGCTTGACGTCGACCGGATCGATCCCGTTGAGGGACTCCTTGGCACGGCGCAGGACGTAGGGCGACTTCTTGACCAGCTGGGCCGCGATGGCCCGGGCCTTGGTGACGAGCGCCTCGGCCGGGACGACCTCGTACACCGACCCGTAGGCGTGCAGCTCCTGGGCCGTGGCGTTCTCGGACAGGTAGACCATCGCGCGCATCTTCAACGGCGGAACGAGCCGCGACAGGTGCGTGGCCGCACCCAGGGCACCGCGGTCGACCTCTGGCAGCCCAAAGAAGGCGTCCTCGGAGGCCACGACGATGTCGGCGTTGCCGACCAGCCCGATTCCGCCGCCGACACAGAACCCCTGCACGGCCGCGATGACCGGCACGGGACAGTCGTAGACGGCGGCGAATGCGGCGTAGCAGCCGCGGTTGACCCCGATGAGGGCCTCGTGGGTGTCGTCGTCCGCAAGCTCCTTGATGTCCACGCCGGCGTTGAAGCCCTTGCCCTCGGCGCGGAGGATCAGCACGCGCGCCTCCGGGTGCGAGCCGTCCCTCGTGATCAGCTCCGCGAGCTGGAACCAGTGGTCGGAACGCAGGGCGTTCACCGGTGGGACGTCGACCACGACCTCGACGACCCCGGCGTCGGATCGTGTCGCCTCGATGCTCACGCGCACTCCTCCTGCCGTGCGACGGTCGCCCGTTGTGTGTCTCGCCAGCGCGGCATGCCGCGGCGGCGAGACACAGGACATCTGACGACCCGTCAGATGTCACTACCGTACTTGCCTCACCCGGCTCGACTGGAGCCGGTGGCGGAAGGCACAGCGCGTGGGCGGACGCGTCGTCGTCGTGACTGGCGGGACCAAGGGCATCGGCCGCGGGATCGTCGAGCGCTTTCTCGCGGGTGGCGACGACGTCATCGCGCTGGCTCGCAATGCCCCGGACGAACTGCCGTCCGCGAACGGCGGCGAGGCCCGGTTCCTCCCGCTCGACGTCCGGGACCCCGAAGGCGTCAACGCCCTGGTCGACAAGGTCATCGAGGACCACGGCCGGCTCGACGTCTGGGTCAACAACGCTGGCGGCTCGCCGCACGCGGAGGCGGCCGAGGCCAGCCCGCGCTTCCATGCGGCGATCATCGACCTGAACCTGACCGCCTGCCTGCACGGCGCGCAGGCCGCGAACCGGGCCATGCAGGCACAGGACGCCGGCGGCTCCATCGTGAACATCGCCAGCGTCTCCGGGACGCGACCGTCGCCGGGCACGGCCGCCTACGGGGCTGCCAAGGCCGGCCTGCTCAACCTCACCGAGACCCTCGCGGTCGAGTGGGCTCCCCGGGTCCGGGTCAATGCCGTCACGGCCGGGCTGGTCGCCACCGACGATGCCGTCGACCATTACGGGGGACCCGACGGGCTGGCGCGCGTCGCGGCCACCGTCCCGCAGGGTCGCCTGGGCACGCCGGCCGACGTGGCGGCGGCCGTCTGGTTCCTCTGCTCGGAGGAGGCGGCCTTCGTCACGGGTGCCAGCCTGGCCGTTCACGGCGGCAACGAGTGGCCGGCGTTCCTGCGCGCCGGCCGTGCCGCCTCCGATGGCCGACCGCTCGACGAGGATCGTGGGGACCACTCGTGAGGGTCGGTGTCACCGCCATGCTCACCGACCAGTCGATCAGCCCGGTCGAGCTCGCGGTCACGGCCGAGGCGCTCGGCTTCGACGGGTTGTACCTGCCCGAGCACACCCACATACCCACCTCGCGAGAGTCGCCGCACCCCCTCGGGATCGACCTGCCCGAGGCCTACAAGCGCACGCTTGACCCGTTCGTGGCCCTGGCCGCGGCCGCCAGCAGGACGCAGCGCATCAGGCTCGGGACCGGGATCGCGCTCGCGGCGGCACGCGACCCGATCCTGCTGGCCAAGGAGGTCGCCACCCTCGACCTGCTGTCATCCGGGCGTGCCGTCCTCGGCGTGGGGTTCGGCTGGAACCGCGAGGAGCTGGCCGACCATCGCGTGGCCTTCGCCGACCGGCGCGCCATCACGTGGGAGACGGTCGAGGCCTGCCGCACCATCTGGGGGAGCGACCGGGCCGAGTTCCACGGCGACCACGTCGACTTCGACCCGATGTGGTCGTGGCCCAAGCCCGTGAACGGGACGGTGCCGGTGTGGGTGGGTGTGACGCCCGGCCCCAGGAACCTGGCGGACGTCGCGGCCCACGCCGACGCCTGGATCCCGCACGGCAGCCGGGGGCTGCAGGACGCGCTCGAGGATCTCGGCAAGGCCTGCGAGGCGATCGATCGCGACGCCGCGGAGATCGAGATCGTCCCGTTCGGGTCTCTGCCGAGCCCCGACAAGCTGGACTGGTGGGCACGGATCGGGTGCGCCGAGGTGGTGATCGTCCTGCTCGACGTCGACCGCGACGCCGCGCGGCGCGAGCTCGAGCAGGCCCGGGCCGTCGTCGACGACTGGCGCGGTCAGCGCGGCTGAACACTCCGCAGGTCGGGACGTTCGAAGAGGCGGTCGAAGAGCAGCGCCACCGGGTACAGGCCCTGGAGCGACAGGCGGCCGTCACGGACCATCTTCACCGGATGGGCGTTGCCGGTGACGAGCTTGAGGAAGTTGACGCCGTCGACCCGGAACGTGAGGTTGGGGCGATCCCACCGCGGCGGATTGTTGATCGTGATCCGCCGGCCCTTGAAACCCACCTCGAAGTGGTCGTAGCCGCCACCCGGACGGTCGAGGATCTTCCAGTGGACGACCAGTCGCGGCAGGGGGACCCGAGGCGGCTGGAACTGCCCCTCCATCTGCCGGAAGATCTCGGTGAGGACGAACTCGCGGGCGTCGCTGTTGATGAAGTTGCGGATCGTGTGGTCGTCGTTGTCACGGACCATCTTCGCGAACTGCCGTGCCGCGACGGTGGTGTTGTCGTCCACGCTGCCTCCGGGCCGGACGGAACGGTAGGCGGTCAGCGTCCGGCGGCCGTCACGAAAGGCAGTGGTACAGGGCGTTGTTGAGCAGCAGTGGCGCCACCGGGAAGGCGGTGTGGTGGTTGCGCGTGTAGGCGCCGGCAACCCTCGCGACCGGGTCCGCGAAGCCGAGCTGGCCGCCAATCCCCGAATGCGCCACGGTCTGTTCGTTGGGGCCGCACGCCTGTGGGCGGCCGGCCAGGGAGATGTTGCGCCAGTATCCGAGGGCCCGTGCGATGGGGATCAGCAGCGCGACGTCCGTGTCCGTCGTCTGGATCTCGCTGAACGTCGCCAGTGACGCGGGTGACGCCAGGACGACCCCGCCGAGACCATCCGGCTCGACGATGGCCGCGAAGACTCGGGCGACGCTGCGGGCCGTCCCGGTCAGGCCGGTGCCGCCGAGCTCGGCCGTACGACCGGCCACCGAGTTGAAGGCTTCGGGCGCCAGGTCCAGGACGGACGTCTCGCCGTTGCCCAGCAGCGACAGCCCGGCGGGCGAGCTGGCGTCCCGGGCCCGGGCGAACACCTGGTCCATGTACTGCACGGCCAGTTCCGGGGCGCCCGGCGGCACCATCAGGTGCATCGTGTCGGCCACGTGGTCATGCTCGGCCACGGGTGTGCCGATGTGCAGGTCCTCGCACCCGAGCGGCAGCGCCACCTCCTCGCGGAAGAACACGCCGAGCCTGCGGCCGTCGATGCGGCGCAGGACCTCCCCGAGGATCCAGCTGTAGGTCAGCGCGTGATACCCGACCTGCGTGCCGGGTTCCCACACGGGGGACATGGCCTCGATGATGGCGAGGATCTTGTCCTGTTCGTCGATGCCGGCGCCAGTCTCGATGTCGATGAGTGACGTGAGCTCGGGCGAGCCGGGCAGCCCGCAGGTGTGTGCGAGGACCTGGCGGATCGTGATGGCCTCCTTGCCGGCCTGTCCGAACTCCGGCCAGTACGACGCGACGGTCGCTTCGATGTCGAGCTGTCCGCGGTCGTGGAGCATCTGCATGCACAACGCGGTCAGCGCCTTCGCGACGGACATCCACATGTTGCGGGTGCCCTGCTCCCAGGCCTGGCCGGCGCGCGCCGAGCCCGCCCACAGGTCGGCGACCAGCGTCCCCTCGTGGTAGGCCGCGTAGGCGGCGCCGCCGTCGCCGAGGTCCCCGGCGGCTACGAGTCCCGCGAAGGTGTCACGGACGGGCTCGAAGCCGTCGGCGACGATTCCGTGGACGCTGGACATGGTCGCTCCTTCACCCAAGCCGGACGTGCTCGAGCTGGGCTCGCAGCAGCTTCTTGTCGAGCTTTCCCACGCTGGTCTTGGGGATCTCGTCGACGACGACGACCTGGTCGGGCAGCCACCACTTCGCGACGCGGTCGGCAAGGAAGGTGTGGATGCTCGCCAGGTCGGGTGGGGCCCCGGGGTCGGCGGGAACGATGACCGCGACGGGTCGCTCGTCCCACTTGGGGTGGGGGAGTCCGATCACGGCCGCGTCGGCGACGTCGGGGTGGGCGAGGATCTCACCCTCCAGCTCGACCGAGCTGATCCACTCGCCGCCGGACTTGACCAGGTCCTTGGCACGGTCGACGATCCGGAAATAGCCATCCGGCTCCATCCAGGCGACGTCGCCGGTGCGCAGCCAGCCGTCGTTGAACTTCTCGGCGCCTTCGTCGCCGTAGTAGCTGGACGCGATCCATGGTCCGCGGACCTCGAGCTCGCCGACGGTCTGGCCGTCCCAGGGCAGCGGCACGCCCTCGGGGTCGGTGATGCGGGCCTCGAGCCCCGAGAAGATCGTGCCGGTCTTCTCCTTGACGTCGAGGATCGCCTCGCGATCCAGTCCGGCGTGACGGCGTCGTGGCCGGGAAGCGCAGGCTGCGGGGCCGGTCTCGGTCATGCCCCAGATCTGCAGGTACGGGATGTCGCGGTTCTCGTAGGCCTCGATGAGTGCCCGCGGCGACGCGCTGCCGCCCACGGCCACCTGGCGAAGCGTGGAGCCCTTGACCGTGCCGTTGTCGAGCAGGGGGAGCAGCTGCTTCCAGATGGTCGGCACCCCGGCCGCGACGGTGACCCCGTGCTGGTCGATCAGCCCGCCAAGATGTTCCGGCGTCGAGTCAGAGCCGTGCAGGACCAGCTCGGCGCCGACGAAGGGTGCGGCATACGTCAGTCCCCAACCGAAGGCGTGGAACAACGGCACGACCGGGAAGACGACGTCGGTCTCGAGCAGCCCCAGGTGGCCGGCCATGCAGAACCCGAACGTGTGCAGGACCATCCCGCGATGGCTGCTGAGGACCCCCTTGGGCATGCCGGTCGTGCCCGACGTGTAGCAGAGCCCGAAGGCGGCGTTCTCGTCGATGTCCGGCAGGTCCGTGAGCGGATCGGCCGCCGCCACCAGCTCGTCGCCGTCGAGCAGGCCCGGCAGGTCGCCGGTGCGGTCGCCGGGTGCCAGGCGGACGTACCGCTCGACGGTCTCGAAGGACGGCGCAACCTGGGCCACCGCATCGATCAGCTCGTCGTCGACGAACATGACCCGGTCGGCGGCATGGTTGACGATGTAGGCGATCTGGTCCTCGAACAGCCGGACGTTGACCGTGTGCAGCACGGCGCCGACCAGTGGCACGGCGTAGTACAGCTCGAAGTGCCGGGCGGTGTTGAACCCGAACGAGGCCACGCGGTCGCCGGGGCACACGCCCAGGTCATCGACGAGGGCGCGGGCCATCCGCAGGATGCGCTCACCAGCCTCGGCATACGTGAACGTCCCGTCGTGCCCGATCACGCGGCCGTCGCCATGGATGGTCCGCATCCGGTCGAAGATCATCCGCAGGGTGAGCGGTGTGGCCTGCATCCGGCCGGGCAGGAAGTCGGCGGTCATGGTTGCTCCTCGTCTCGGCGCCGGTCAGTCACCGGGCGACCCCCACGCGTTTCGAGAGCAGGCGCCCGATGCCCAGGTAGCCGGCAAGGCTCTCCCGGTCGATGGTGGCGACGTCGCCGGCATGGACGATCGCGCCGTTCTGGAGGACGTTGACCCGGTCGCACACGTCCAGTGCGAACGAGATGTTCTGCTCGACGAGCAGGACCGTCACGCCCGACCGGTTGACGTCGCGCAGGAGCTGGACGAGGTCGCCGATGATTGCTGGCGCAAGTCCGGCGGAGGGCTCGTCGATGAGCAACATGCGCGGGTCGGACATGAGCGCACGGGCCACGGCCAGCATGGCCTGCTCGCCCCCCGACATCCCGCCGGCGAGCTGTTCACGCCGCTCGGCGAGTTGCGGGAACCGGTCGTACATCGCCACGAGCAAAGGCTCGTACCTGGCTCGGTTGCGGCGCCGGACCACGTAGGCGCCCAGCCGCAGGTTCTGTTCGACCGTCAGGTGACCGAACACCCCCCGCCCTTGCGTGACGTGGCCCAGTCCGGCCTCCACGCGCTCCTCCGCGCCGAGAGCCGACAGGTCGCGGCCTTCGAGCAGGACGCGGCCCTCCCACGCCGGCACGAGCCCCGCGATCACCTTCATGGTCACGGATTTGCCGGCGCCGTTGAGGCCGAGCAGGCCGGCCACCTCACCCTGGCGCACGTGGAAGTCCAGGCCGTGCAGGACCGTGTTGCCACCGAAGCCGGTGGCGAGGCCCTCGATGTCCAGCATCGTTGGCGTGCTCACGTGGGCACCGCCACCCGGGCGGCCTCGGTCGCACCGAGGTAGGCGTCGAGGACGTGCTCGTTGACCATGATCTCGTCCGGGTCGCCCTCGGCAATCACGACGCCGCGATCCATCACGTACACCAGGTCGCACACGTCCATGACCAGCGGCACGTGGTGCTCGATCAGCAGCACCGTCTGGCCATGGGTGTCGCGCAGGTCCCGCAGGGCGTCGGCGAGGCTCTCGACGGCTGCCGGCGCCATGCCGGCGCTGGGCTCGTCCAGCATCAGCAGGGGCGGCGAGGTCACCAGCGCGCACGCCATCTCGACGATGCGGCGTTGACCGCCCGACAGGTGCTTCACGGGCAGCTCGGCCAGCGGCTCCAGGCCCAGTGCCTGGACCACCTGCCGGCTGTGCTCGTCGACCAGGCGCTCCTGCCGACGAACGTTCGGGGTCCGGGCCAGGGCCTCGAGGATCGAGTAGTCGGACTGCACGTGCTGGGCCAGCCCGAGGTTCTCGATCATGGACAGGTTGTTGGCCAGGCCACCGCGCTGGAAGGTCCGTCCGAGGCCGAGCAGCGCCCGGTCGTGCGACGGCAGCTCGCTGATGTCACGACCGAGCAGCTGGACCTGGCCGCCGCGAGGTCGCACGTACCCGCCGATGGCGTTGAACAGCGTGGTCTTGCCGGCACCGTTGGGGCCGATCAGCCCCACGATCTGACCTGCTGGGACACGCAGGCTGGCGCCGCTGACGGCGACGAGTCCGCCGAACTGGACGGTGACGCCGCTGACCTCCAGCACCACGTCACCCGGCGCGAAGGCCTCGATCGCACCGGCCGTCCGGGGGAACTCCGGCAGGGCGGGCACCTCGTCCTCGTCCGCCTCGCCCAACCGTCCCTTGGCCTTGTCCATCTCGAGCTCTTCGCGGCGGTGCCGCAGGGCTCCCGCGAACCCATTCGGGTTCAGGACGACCGTGGCAACCAGCAGCGCCGCTCCGATCACGAACTGGAAGTTCGACAGGAACTCGATCTTGAAGACGCGGTCCAGGATCTCGGGGAAGAAGCCGAAGAGGGCCGCGGCCGTCACGACGCCGGCACGCGATCCGAGCCCGCCGATGATGACCCACGCCAGCAGCGACAGGGAGAACTGGAGCCCGAAGGTCTCGTTGCCGACGAACCCGACGAGATGTCCGTGCAGCGCGCCCGCGATGCCGGCGGCCACCCCGCTGAGCACGAACGCCAGCAGCTTGAAGCTGCGCACGTCGACCCCGAACGACGCGGCGACCTCCTCGTCCTCGCGGATGCCGTGAAAGGCACGTCCGAACCGGCTGGCGAGCACGTTCTGGTCGAGCACCCACAACACGACGAGGAACACGAACAGCACCGCGACCCAGTCGCCGTTGGCCGCGAAGCCGATCGACCCGATGGACGGCCGCGGCAGGGCGATCCCGGCGCTGCCGCCGCTGATCGCCGGCATCTGGAGGATGGACTGCTCCATGGCGACGACGAAGCCGATCGTGGTGATCGCCAGGTACAGGCCACGGAGTCGCAGGGCCGGCAGCCCGACGACGAAGGCCACAAGGCCAGCGCACAGCCCCGCGCCGATCAGCGCGACCGCGAAGGGCAGCGAGGCCCGGCTGGCCAGCAGCCCGGCCGTGTACGCCCCGGCTGCGAGCAGGCCCCCGTGGCCGAGCGAGATCTGCCCGGCGTACCCCATCAGCAGGTTCAGGGACAGGGCCATGGCCGCGTAGGTCGCGGCGAAGCCGATGGCCAGCCACCAGGCCTCCCCGACGACGTCGAGGCGGGTCACCAGCACGGGAACCAGGACCAGCAGGGCGGTGACGGACGCCAGGCGGCGAGGGCGGCCGGTCATGTCGCCTCCCTCGTGCCCAGCAGGCCCTGCGGCCGTATCAGCAGGACGACCAGGATCAGGACGAACATGGTCAGGACCTGGATGCCCGGGATCCCGCTCGTGGCGAACAGCTGCTGCGACGTCAGGTCGATGACGCCGACGACGATGCCGCCGACGAAGGCGCCACGCAGGCTGGACAGGCCGCCGACCAGCGCGGCGGCGAGTGCCGGGACGAAGAACCGGTCGGTCATGAAGCCGACGCCGAACGCCGGGTTGCGGGCCTGTACGAGCAGCGCCGCGACCGCCCCCAGGACTCCGGCCAGCACCCACGTGAAGGCGGACACGTCAGCGAACCGCACGCCGACGAGCCGGGCGGCGGTGGGGTCCTGCGCCGACGCGAGCACGCCGAGGCCGAAGTCCGTTCGTTTGAGGAACGCGCCCAGCCCGAACGACAGCAGGACGAGCGCGCCGACCGAGATCCAGTCGAGCGGTGAGGCGATGTACCCCAGGACGTTGACGCCACCCTCGAAGGGGGACTGCATGCTCCGCGGGGACGGGCCCCAGAACAGCAGCTCGATCGCGATCAGGAACAGGCTGAACCCGACGGTGGCCACCGCAACGGTGATGCGCGGTGCCTCGCGCAGTGGGTTGACGACGGCGCGCTCGAACACCAGTCCGAGGGCGCCAACGATCAGGATCGCGAGGATCGCTGCGGCGAGCCGGGGCGTCTCACGTCCGTCCGTGAACGTCCACGTCAGGTAGATCGCCAGGGTGCCGAGCTCGGCCTGGGCAAAGTTGATGACCCGCGAGCCGTTGTGGACGAGCACGATCCCGACGGCGAACAGCCCGTAGATCGTCCCGACGAAGATCCCGTCGACGAGTGCGATCGCCATCTCAGCGCCCCGCAAGGCGCGGGCGTCGGACGGCGGTCACAGCAGGCTCCGCGCGCACCACCGGTTGGTCTTCCACCCGGCACCGCCGCCCGTGGCGAACGACTCCTGGACCGTGAACTCGTGGCCACCGAGCCGGCCGTTCATCGACAAGCCGGTCGTGTCGATGGTGCAGGCCGGGTTGATCCGCAGCTGGAGGCCCCGTTCGAGCATGCCGGCGAAGCGGTTGCGGGTGCAGTCCGGACCGCACGCGAGCAGCAGCTGGTGCAGGACCTTGTTGCCGACCCAGACCTGGAAGAGGATGTCGTTGGTGTCCGTGCCCGGCCGGTGCTTGGCGTAGGCGGCCTCGAACGCGTCGATCTCGGCCTGGAGGCCATGTTCGCTCCAGGCGCCGCCGTAGCCGCCGGGCACGTAGCTCGGCCAGGTCGCGACGCCGTCGATGGTCGGGTTGAGGGACCGGTTGTTCCCGATCAGGTCCAGCGTGGTCTGGAAGGGCGGGAGGATCCACTTGGGCCGGACCCCCTGGGCCGCGGCCTGCTGGATGAAGTTGGCGCCGTTGAGCGCGTTCTCCCACAGCCACACGACGTCGTGGTCGCGGATCTGGTTGATGGCGACGGTGTAGGCGCCCTGGTTCTGCTGGACCGGCACCTCCGTCGGGTTGATCCCGTTCGCGCGCAGGACCTCGGCGCCGGCCTGGTGTCCGGGCGCCCAGTTCGGGCTCTGCCGGTACACGATCGCGACCGACTGGCCGCGGTACGTCGAGGCGATGTACTCCCCGAACGCGCGCCCGTACTGCTGGACCGTCGGCTGGAGCGTGAAGCTGTAGGTCGGGTTGTCCGCCTTCACGGCGATGTGGTGCAGGTACAGCTCCTTGTTGGTCTCGGCCCAGGTGCGGGCGCCCGGGATCTGGTCGAAGCCGATCCCGCCGAGGATCATGAACGGGTCCTTGTCGGCGCAGGCGGTGACCGCGGTGACCGCCGTGTCGGCCGAGTAGGCGTCGTCCTCCCAGCTGATCTCGACGTCGCGGCCGTAGATCCCGCCCTTCCCCGAGAGCTCCTCCCAGTACACGCTCAGGTCGGCCTCGGAGGTGTCGAAGGCGGCGGCGAGGGTCAGTGCCGCATGGCCGCAGAAGCGGATGAGTTCGTCGGTGATCCCGCGCGTGTTCTCGGCACCGGAGTAGAGGTTTGCCTCGTATGGGGGCGAGCCGCTCGGACTGTTGGTGGGATCCGGTGTCGGGGTTTCGCTGCCGCCACCGCCGGTTGGATTCTCGGTGCCCGGCGCGGACGTGCTCGTCGCAGTCGGCGACGGCGATCCGGTCGTGCCAGGCGTTGAGGCCTGGTCGTCGGGGGACCCGGCGTCGCTCGACTCGCTGGTCGGGGCGTCACCGATGAGGGGCGCACCGACGAGATCGCCCCGGCCGGGCGGGTCGAGCACGGTGACGATGGAGGCGATCAGGATCATGACGGCGACAAGGAAGAGCGACTGTTCGCGGAACGTCGTGGACATGCTCAGCTCGTCGAGGTGGACAGCTCGCGGGTGCCGTCCGGGCTGGTCGCCGTCGCCATCACTGTTCTCCGCCGTCGTGGCTGCCGGCGCCGACGAGGCGGCGTGCGAACTCGGCATACGTGTCGGCCACCTGTTCGGCGGTGGCCTCGAAGTTCTCGGTGAACCAGTGGGCGACCCGGATCCCCATGCCACCGATGGCAGCGGCCGCCATCCAGGCGTGCGGGGGGTCGAAGCGGCCCAGCTCGATGCCGCGGGCAATGACCTCGTTCAACAGCTCCTCGCTGCGACCGCGCAGATCGAGAGACCGTGCGACCAGCTCGGGCGGCACCGCGTGCAGCTCCGCGTTCGCGACGACGCTCAGCATCGGGTACTCGGCGTGCATCAGGACATGGGCGCGCACGAGGCTCGTCAGCTGGTTCGCGGGGTCGGCGTCGCTGGCCAGCAGCGCTGCCCGCAGCCGGCGGTGGTGTTCGGTGTGGGCGATCTCGACGACGTGGGCGAGGATGTGCCCCTTCGAGGGGTAGTGCGCGTACAGCGTGGCCGAGGTGACGCCGGCGGCGGCCGCGATGTCGCGGATGGAGGCGCCGGCGAACCCCTGCTCGGCGAACAGCAGCAAGGCGCTGTCGAGCAGCGCACCGGCGGTCCCTCCGGGGGAGACGTCCGGCGGCAGGTTCGTCGTGTCGGATGCGAGACGCCGTATGACGGTCGCCGTGGTGGCCATGCCGAACCGATCAATCGATCGGTAGGAAAACTACATGACATGCGAGTTTGTGTCCAGTAATGTGCAGAATACAAGAGATGACCGATCAATCGATCGGGGGGTGATGGTGCGCAGGTGGTCGATGACGAGGGCGTGCCGCGCACCCGCCAGCCGTCGTGCGCGACCGAGCCGGGTTCGGCGCGGGACGCTCCTGGTGGCGGCCGGCGTCGCCCTCGCGCCGGCCTGGGGGCTCATTCCGGCGGCGGCGGACGGCCCGTTCGACGGCTCCTGGACTCCCCACCATCACGAAGCCGCGAATCCGCTCGACTCACGCGACTGGTGGTTGTACGTCCCAAACGGCCTGCCGGACACGCCGGTGCCGCTCGTGGTCTACCTGCACGGGTGCAACCAGACCGCCCAGGACGCGGCTGTTGGCGTGCGCTGGAACGAACTGGCGGATGCCGAGAAGTTCGTGGTGGCCTATCCGGAGCAGCGCGATCCCAACGAGATGGAGCCCGGCCCCGACCAGGGCGAGGCGCAGCTGTTCGGCGGGAACGGGAGTCGCTGTTGGAACTGGTTTCGTCCCGAGCAGCTGAGCCGCGAGTCCGGCGAGCCGTCGACCATCGCCGCCATCACCCGCACGGTGATGCAGCAGCAGCACATCGACCCGGAGCGCGTGTACCTGTCGGGCATCTCCGCCGGCGGCGCGATGGCGTCCGTCATGGGGGCCACCCATCCGGACCTCTACGCGGCGATCGCCGTGCTGGCGGGCTGTGGTTACCGGGCGTGTGGTGACACCGCGGGCACGGCCGCGTTCGCGGCGATGGGCGAGCACGCCCGCCCGCTCCCCGGGGTGATCGTCCATGGGACGACGGACGCGGTGGCGCCACTGCCCATGGGCTTCCAGGCGCTGGAGCAGTGGCGCGCCACGAATGACCTGGTCGACGACGGTGTGGCCAACGACAGCGTGCCCAGGACCCCCGCGGCAACGCAGCACGTTGGCGCCGATGTCGCCGTGGTCGAGGGCATTGGGCAGGTCGGCGACCCATGCGTCCGCGCCAACTCGTTGCCGTGCCTGGGAGGTGTCGTCGGCCTCGACGAGTACCCGCACACGATCGACACCTGGAAGGACGCCCGCGGATGCGAGCTGCTCCAGTTCTGGCGCCTCCACGGGCTCGGGCATGCCTACTCGGGCGGCGACCCGCGGGGCTCGTTCGTCGATCCGCTTGGGCCCGGCGAGACCCCCATTGCCTGGCAGTTCTTCCAACGGCACCGGCGATCGGGACCCACGCGAAACGCCTGCGAGGTCGGGGCCGGCGAGGATGACCCGGACGGCACCGGCCAGGTCGAGCACCGGGACGACGCGAGGCCTTTCCTGCCAGAAACCGGCGCGGGCGCGACCACCGTCGGTGTTGTGCTGCTGGGGCTGGCCGTGTTCTCGCTGCGGCGGCGAACGGTGCGCGTGACCTGACTCCGTGCCGGATTCCCTAACCTGACGACCCGTCAGATTTGAAGGCGGCCGATGACGTCCCTCGTGCCCTGGGCGAGCGTGCCTGCCATGGTGCGTGACTGCTGTGCCCGGTACGCCGGCGACGAGGGCCTGGTGGACGGCGACATGCGGCGCTCGTACGGGCAGCTGTCCGAGGACATCGACACGGCTGCCCGCGCGGTGATCGCCGCCGGCATCGAGCCGGGGGACCGGGTGGCCATCTGGGCCCCGAACGTCCACGAGTGGGTGGCCGCATCGCTGGGAACGCTCGCGGCGGGGGGCGTGGTGGTCCCGCTCAACACCCGCTACCGAGGGCGCGAGGCCGCGTACATCCTCAACCGG
>Ga0302046_10002308_pt1 | contig 17741 bp, 9 predicted proteins | sample RVTome_11_FD_200261 | JGI IMG/M metagenome (GOLD analysis project Ga0302046, IMG submission 200261) | Soil microbial communities from uranium-contaminated site in the Upper Colorado River Basin, Wyoming, United States - RVT147D111 (version 2) ...
GGGGCTGTCGCGCAGCGACTGGGGGTGTTACCTATGGGTTGTACACCCTCCGGCCCTGCGGGCCACCTCCCTCAAGGCAGGCGTGTAGGGGGCAACACATGAACCGGTGCACTTTGTCGTACACCCGGTTCGGTCCTACCTGCTCAAACACGCAAAAACTCGAATACCCCTACACGCAAACATACCCTGATGAAGCGAAGACGAGGTCAGGGCGTGGCGCCGGGCCAGATCTGGACGACCCAGGCATCGGCCGGCAGGTCTTTGTGCTTACCGGCCAGGCGTTGTTTGACGGCCAGGGCCTCAGCCTGCTTTTCAAACTGCCCGACGCCGACGCGATACCGCATGCTTTGCGCATCCGGCTTGACCAGCACGCCGATCCGAAAGCCCTGATCGCGCAAGCGCGCGGCGATGCGTTCGGCCTGGGTGCGTTCTCCCCGAGAAGCGACGATCACCGTCCATCCGGCCCGCTCGGCATAGATGCGATCGCCGCTGCATAAGGCTTCGTCGCGCGCCGCACAGCCTAGCAACCCGTGCTCTTTCAGCCCGCCCCAGAGCATGAGCACGGCCAGCGCCAGGAGGAAGAACATACCCAGGATCCGCCGGAGCCGGGAACGGTGTGCGGTGCCCTGCGCCTGGAGGGGTCGGAGCCGGACCGTCGTATCCTTGCTACCCGTCGCCAGGTAGGTGCCGGCGGGGCTGTACGCCACAGACATGACCTCGCCGTGGTGGTCTTCGAGCCGGTGCAGGAGACGGCCGCCCGGGACTTCCCACACACAGACGGCCTGGTCGCGCCCGGCCGACGCCAGGTGCTTCCCATCGGGGCTGAAGGAAAGCGACATGACCCAGCCTCGATGCCCGCGAAAGACGCGCTGCACGTGCCCGGCCCCTACGTCCCAGAGGCGCACGGCGCCGTCGGCCCCACTGGACGCCAGGTGGCGTCGGTCCGGGCTGAACGCGATGGCGATGACCCGGTTGGTGAACTCACCCAGGGTCCGGGCCAGCCGTCCGGTGGCGACATCCCAGAGGCGGATCGTACCGTCGGCGCCTCCGGAGGCCAGTTGCCCTCCGTCCGGGCTGAACGCGACCGACAGGGTATACCCGGCATGCCCGGCGATGGTGCGGATCAGCCGTCCGCGCCGCACATCCCACAGGCGCACCGTACCGTCCGTACACCCCGAAGCCAGGCGCTGGCCGTCCGGGCTGAAGGCAAGGGTCATCACCAGGGCACTGTGCCCTTTGAGCACACACCGCACCTTCCCGTGGTATGCTTCCCACACGCGCACGCTGCCCGTGACGTCCCCCGAGGCCAGATGGTGCCCATCAGGGCTAAAGGCCAGCGACAAGATGTGGCCTTCATGGCCCGGCAACGTGTGCGCGAGTTGCCCGGTGGCGATATCCCAGAGCCGAACCGCCCGGTCGCCGCTGGCGGTGGCAAGCCGCTGGCCGTCCGGGCTGAAGACGACCCCGACGACAGGCTGCGTATGACCAATCACGATGAGCCCGCCGTGCCCCTGGCCGAGGTCCGGGACGCCGGCGGCTTCGCGGAGGGCGGCTTTGCCGAACCGGGGTGCCGGAGGCGAAGCGGCCGTGCGGCTCGGGAGGACCAGTAGGCCCGACGTGCGTCCTTTTCGTAAGGCTTGCGCGAGTTCGGCCCCGCTGGCAAAACGAGCATCCGGCGACTTTGCCAGGCATCGCTCCACGACGGCGGCCAGCCAGGCCGGCACCTCGGCGCGCTGCTTTCGGATTGACGGGAGCGGCGTCTCCAGAATATCCTTCATCAACACCGACAGCTCCGCCAGGCTGTCGCCCGCCCGCTCGAACGGGACGGTCCCGGCCAGGCACTCGTAGAGCACTACGCCGAGGCTGTAGAGGTCGCTGCGTCCGTCCAGCGGCTTACCGTCGACCTGCTCCGGGCTCATATACTCCGGCGTGCCGAGCGCACCCCGCGAAATGCGAGGCAGCGAAGCGACGAGCGCGATGCCGAAGTCGGCCAGGACGGCGCGCCCATCCGGCCCGATGATGATGTTGGAAGACTTGACGTCGCGGTGGACGATGCGATGCCCGTGGATATGGTCGAGGGCTTCGGCAAGCTCGATCCCCATCTGCAGCACGTCGGGCACGGCCAGGGGCTCCCCTTCGGCCAGCAGGCGTTCGAGGTTTTTGCCTTCTACGAATTCGAGCACCAGATACGGGAAGCCCCCCTCAACGTCGGCGTCGTAGACGGCAGCGATGCCGTGGTGTTTCAGGCTCGCCAGCGCCTGGGCTTCACGCCGGAAGCGCTCCAGCGACTCGGCGTGTTCCTGCAAGCCCGGCGGCAATACCTTGAGCGCGACACACCGATCGAGGTGAATGTCACGGGCTTTGTAGACCGTTCCCATGCCCCCGCTGCCGACTTTGTCGAGCACCTCGTACCGGTTGAAGACAGGCGTTCGTATCGTTTCGGGCATGGCTGAGCTCCGGCACGGTGTATAGCGAGGTGGACACAGGTGTACACCGTACCGCTGGGCTTCTACAAGATACCTCTCCTTTCGTCGCGGCGGATGCAATGTTTCACCGCCCGACGAGTCGCACGCGGAAACCCCGCAAGAAAAATACCTGGAACAATCCTATTCCGTACTAATGTCGCCCTTCGCCGCCTGGATAACAAGAGAAACCAAAGCCGTGCGCATGTTTTCGACGCCTCGGAACACCATATCCCTACAAGGCCGGCCGGCGAAATACGATCCAGCCGCGCTCCTGGTTGATCTCCAACGAAAGGCTGGGGCACGGCTTCACCCCCAGCCGTGCCCACGCGATGTCGACAGCGGTATCGATCAGGTCCTGGGGATCCAGCGCACAGGCTCGCGCGAAGATGCGGCCATGCCATGCGACACCGCCGCCCGACACCTTGTGGAGGTGGCGGCTCAGATAGGTCTGTATTCTATGCTGGTACGTCATGATCTATTGACACCGTGTGTTGATTTCAGTGATCGGCGGCCGGAGGTTCCGGCTGCTCTCCTTCATGATGACGCAAAAACAGCCCAAACCCTACAAGCGTAAACTCTTTGTTGCCTGGGCGGTTTGTCCCTGAAGGCACCGCCCCCTGCATCCGCGCGCCGCCCCGGCGTGAGCCGCACGCGCTTCCTCTATCCGTGACGAGAAAACACCCCTCTTCACCAAAACAATGTCTATTTTTAATGGATGCTCTCGGACATCCCTGCGCTTATGACCGACGAAGAGGTTACCCAACTCCTGATGGCGCTGGAAGACGGTCGGCGCGATGCCTTCGACCGGCTCCTGGTTAAGGTGTACCCGGCGCTACGCGAGATGGCCCATGCCAAGCTGCGCAACCAGCGCGCCGGCATCACCATCAACACAACCGGTCTGGTCCACGAAGCCTATCTCAAACTGGTTCGATACAAAGACGTCAATTGGAAAGGCCGTGCCCACTTTTTCGGAGCCGCCGCCCAGACGATGCGGCGCATCCTGGTCGACCACGCCCGCACCAAGGCCGCGCAAAAACGCAGCGGCGAGCACATCGGGCTTACCGAAGCCGGCTCCATGGCCTCGGTCTCGCTGGACCGTCTCATCGAGATCGACGACGCCTTAAAACGGCTCGAAGCCAAGCGGGAGCGCTGGGTGCGGGTTGTCGAATGCCGCTACTTTGCCGGCCTGAACATCGAAGAAACGGCCGAAGTCCTCGGTATTTCCCACGGCACCGTCTCCAACGACTGGCGCATGGCGCGGGCCTGGCTCAAGCGTGAACTCGGTGGATAAAGCCCATTACGACCTACTGCGACGAGCACCGCCTGGGCCTCAACGAGCGCCTGCAGCTTTTCCAGCTTGTATGCCAGGCGGTGCACTACGCCCATCAGAACCTGGTGCTCCATCGCGACCTGAAGCCCTCGAACATCCTCGTGACGCGCCAAGGGCGGGTCAAGCGGCTACCGGGTAGCTAAGTTCGTGCGGCGCCATCGGGCCGGCGTCGCAGCGGCTGTGCTGGTGGTGCTGGCCCTCGTCTGCGGCCTCGGGGTAGCGCTATGGCAGGCCGGTGAAGCCCGCCGGGAGCGAGACCGCGCCCAGCTCGAAGCCCAAAAAGCGGCGGAGGTCAAAGATTTTATGCTGCGCCTGTTCGAGAAAGCGGACCCCACGACGGCGCCGGGGGACACGATGATGGTGCGGGACGTACTGGAGACGGGTGCGGTGCGGATCGACGCCGAGTTGGCGGCCCAGCCGGCGGTGCAGGCGGAGATGCTGGAGGTGATCGGGCAGGCGTTTCAAAACCTGGGCCGTAGTGACCGGGCCCAACCCTTGTTCGAAAAATCCCTGGCGTTTCGGCGGCAGCTTTTCGGCTCCGAACACAAGGATGTAGCGAGAAGCCTGAAGAACCTGGCCGAATTGATGGCCGTCAACAACGATTTCGAGCGCGCCGAGTCGCTGTATGAGGAATACCTGGCCTTGCTGCACACGGTATACGGTGCCGCCCACCCTGAAACCCAACTCGGCCTCTACCGCCTCTGGAGCCTGCACCACATGCAGGGAGAACCGGCCGACAGTCTGTTCGAGGTGGTCTTGACGATGCAGCGCGAGCTTCCGGAGATGGACGACCCGGTCCGCGCCCTGACGATGGCCGAAATCGCCTCGGCGCTGCATCACATGCGCCGGTACGATGAAGCCGAAGCCCTCACCCGCGATGCCCTCGCGATGGAACGCCGGCTGCATGGCGACCGGCATTCCCGGGTGGCCGTGCTGCTCAACCAGCTGGCGCAGGTGCTCATCGGCCAGCAGCGCTATGGGGAAGCCGAACCCGTGGCCCGCGAAGCGCTCACCCTGCATCAACTGCTGCACCCGGAAGGACACACCCTGGTCGTGGCCAGCCTGATACGGCTCAGCCGCGCGCTACGGGGCCAGGGCAACGATGCGGAGGCCGACTCGCTTTTTCATCAGGCCCTTTCCCACATCCGCGCGGTGGCCGGCAGCCACCCCCTGTTGGTAGCAGCCTATACGGAACCGCTGGCTCAGCTTCGGTATGAACGCGGCCTGTACGACGCCGCCGAGCGTCTATACCGGGACGTCGTCACGATCTATGAACGGCACCTGGGCAGCAACGACCTCAAGACCATCGAATCCAAAGAACGGCTGGGCGACGTGCTCCGCAGCAAAGGCGCGTATGAAGCCTCCGAAGACCTGCTGCTGGCGAGTTACCGCCTCCTACGCGATCAACAAGGGGCTCAGAATCTCTACACGACGTTTGCTCTGCGGCGCCTGGTTGCGCTCTATGAAGCCTGGGGGCGCCCCGAGGAAACCGCCCGCTACCAGGCCCTGCTGACACCCTAGCTCAACGCGACGGAAGTCTTTTCGAGGGTTTGCAGCACGTGATGCGTGAAACGTGAGGGTGCTTTTAGAAACGTCTCGGCGAGGCACCCTCACGTTTCACGTTTTACGTTTCACACATCCCGATGCCCTAAAATAGCAACACCGCATCCAGGGATGAAAGCCCGACCCGCTCCGGGCTCCGGGTTGGTGATTGGCGGCGTTTTTCCGCCATGATAATGGACGTGTTGACAGGAAAGGCCCCCTTATACGTTCTTATCTCTCTGCGACGCAGCACGCCCCTTTCGGCTGCGCAGACGCCCCACCGCGCTCGTCGCCCTGTTATTCGTGAATCTATGGAGCAGGATATCCGCTTTTGCACCGCCCCCGACGGTGTACGCATCGCCTACGCCACCACCGGGCAAGGCCCGCCGCTGGTCAAGGCCGCCCACTGGCTCAGCCATCTTGAATATGACGGGAGCAGCCCCGTCTGGGGCCACTGGATCCGCGCGCTGTCGCGGCAGCACACGCTGGTGCGCTACGACGAGCGCGGCTGCGGCCTCTCGGACTGGGACGTCGATGACTTTTCCTTCGAGGCGTGGGTACGCGACCTGGAGACGGTGGTCGATACACTGGGCCTGGATCGCTTTCCGCTGCTGGGTCTCTCACAGGGGGGCGCCGTAGCCGTCGCCTATGCCATGCGGCATCCCGAAAAGGTCAGCCACTTGATTCTACTCGGGAGCTATGCGCGAGGCTGGCTCAAACGCACCACGAAACCCCGCCATTTCGAACAGGCCGAGGCGCTGCGCAAGTTGACCCGGAGCGGGTGGGGGCAGGATAACCCGGCCTTCCGGCAAATCTTCACCGCGCTGATGATTCCCGAATCCACGCGGGAGCAGGAGCGCTCTTTCAATGACCTGCAGCGTCTCTCTACCTCACCGGAAAACGCCGTCAAGTTTCTGTCTACCTTCTACACGATCGACGTGAGCGACCTGGCTCGGCAGATCGCCGTACCAACGCTCATACTCCACGCTCGCCACGACGCGGCGATCTCCTTCAACGCCGGCCGCGAACTCGCGGCGCTGATCCCCGACGCCCGATTTGTGCCGCTGGAGGCCAAAAACCACGTTTTGCTCGAAGACGAGCCGGCCTGGCCGCGCTTTTTGAGCGAAGTGCGTCGTTTCCTTGGCCTCCCGAACACCGAGCCTTCCGGGCCGCGTACGGAAGCCGGAGACCCGCTGAGCAGCCTCTTTAAACACGCGGTGGCGCTCTCCTCCAGCGGGCGCGCGGCTTTTCTCGACGCCGCCTGCGCGGGCAACCCTACCCTGCGCTACGAACTCGAAAGCCTCCTCCGGGCCCATGACAAGGCCGAAGACGAAGCCTTCCTCGACGTACCCATCGCCCGGATCGCCCTCCCCTCCGGCACGGACGCCTTCGTCGATTCGCCCTCCGCCATGGCTACGGACCGACGCGTGGGTGCCTATCAACTGCTCGACCTCGTCGGCCAGGGCGGCATGGGCGTCGTCTACAAAGCCCGAGACACGCGCCTCGACCGCTACGTCGCCCTCAAATTCCTCTCTCCCCACCTGAGCACCCACCCCGAAGCCAAAGCCCGTTTCGTGCAAGAGGCCCGAGCCGCCTCGGCGCTCGACCACGCCAACATTTGCACGATCTACGACATCGGCGAGTCCGACGACGGGCGTCTTTTCATGGCGATGACCTTCTGCACCGGGCAGACCCTCAAGCAGAAGATGGCCCGGGGGCGGCTCTCGCTCGAAGACAGCCTCCACATCGCCCGGCAGGTAGCCGACGGCTTACAGTGTGCGCACGAAGCGGGCATCATCCACCGCGACCTCAAGCCGGCCAACCTGATGCTGACCGAGCAGGGACGGGTGCGTATTCTCGACTTCGGGATCGCCAAGCTGGAGGGCGCAACCGAATGGACAAGGCCCGGCACGCAGATGGGTACGGTGGCGTACATGAGCCCGGAACAGGCCCACGGCGACCGGATCGATCACCGGACGGACCTGTGGTCGCTCGGCGTCGTGCTCTACGAGATGCTGACGGGGACGCGCCCGTTTCGTGGAGAATACGAACAGGCGATGTTGTATTCGATCTTGCACGAGACGCCGACCCCCGTGCGGACGTTGTGCCCCGAAGCACCCGACGCGCTGGTCCGAATCGTCGAAAACCTGTTGCGTAAGGACCCCGGCGAGCGCTACCCGGACATGGCTACGGTGAGCAGCCGCTTGCTGGACGTGATGACGCCCTCGCGGCACCTTCCCGAGAGGCCGGCGGAGGTAGCCCGGATCACACCGCCCGAACACGGAGAGACGCCGGCCGCCATGGACAGCGAAACCTGGCCGCTCGAACCCGCCGGCCCCGGCCCGATGGTAGGCCGCACCGACGAATGTGCCTGGCTGCACTACCACCTCGACGAAGCCCTGGCCGGAAAACGCCGCGTGGTCTTCGTCACCGGAGGGGCGGGCGTCGGCAAGACGACGCTGGTCGAAGCCTTCGTCCGAGACGCCAAGCGCCGCGCGGCGGTGTGGATCGGCCACGGCCAGTGCCTTGAACACCGGGGCGCCGGAGAAGCCTACATGCCCGTGCTGGATGCCCTCAGCCGCCTGTGCCGCAAACAGGGCGGCCAGGAACTCATCACCCTGCTGGCAACGCACGCCCCCACCTGGCTCGTCCAGATGCCCTGGCTCGTCGACGAGGCGAAACACGCGGCGTTGCAGCATCGCGCCCTTGGAGCCACCAAAGAGCGCATGCTGCGCGAGATGGTAGAAACCCTGGACGCCCTGACGGCCAAACGACCGCTGATCCTGGTGCTCGAAGACCTGCACTGGAGCGATCGCTCGACCGTCGACTTGATTACCTGGCTTGCGCGCCGCCACGAGCCGGCGCGCCTGCTGCTGATAGGCACCTACCGGCCGGCCGATGTGAAGCGGCGGCACCCCCCCCTGCACGCCGCCGCCCAGGAGTTGACGGCACGCGGCTTCGCCGAAACACGCGCCCTTCCCTTCCTCACCCAGACCGCCATCGGCGAATACCTCGCCGAGCGGTTCCCAGGCATCGCTCTTCCGGACAGGCTGGCGCGCCTGGTCCACCAGCGCACCGACGGCAACGCGCTCTTCATGGGCAACGTCATCGAAGCCTGGGTGACGCAGGGCCGGTTGACCCAGACCGACGGAATCTGGACACTCCGGGCCGCCCTTGATGATCTGGCGGTCGGCGTGCCGGGCAGTTTGCGGCAACTCATCGAGCAGCAGCTGGGCGAACTCAGCCCCGAGGACCTCGGCATCCTAGAAGCCGCCAGCGTGGCCGGCATGGCGTTTTCAGCAGCCGGGGTAGCAGCCGGGGTCGACGCCCCCGAAGAAGCCGTCGAGGCCCGGTGCGACGCCCTGGCCCGCCAGGGACATTTCTTGTGGTCGCGCGGGGTGGCCGAATGGGCCGACGGCACCATCGCCGGGCGCTACGGGTTTATCCATGCGCTCTACCAGGAAGTCCTCTACGAACGCATACCGGCGGGCCGGCGGGTGCGGCTGCACCGCCAGATCGGCTCCCGGCTGGAGGCCGGCTACAGCCCCCACGCCGGCAAGCAGGCCGCCGAGTTGGCCGTCCACTTCGTCCGGGGGCGCGATGCCGAACGCGCCGTCCGGTATCTGCATTTCGCGGCGCAACAGGCCATGTACCGCAGCGCGCTCCGGGAGGCTACCGAACTGCTTACCCAGGGACTCGGCATCCTGAAGAAAGAAACGGACTTCCCCGAACGCGACCGGCAAGAACTGGCGCTCCAGACCGCGCTCGGCGGCGCGATGGCCCTGACCCGAGGCTGGGCGGCACCGGAAGCCGAAGCGGCCTACACCCGCGCCCGCGACCTCTGCCGCACGCTGGGGGATCCGCCCGAACTGATCCCCTTGCTGCACCGCATGGCCACCCTCTATGAACTGCGCGGCGAATACGAGGTCGCCGAGTCGCTCATCGCGCAACGTCTCCGCCTGCGCGATCCCCAAGACGCCGCCTTTATCCTCGAATCCTACGAACTCCTGTCCTGCTCGCTGTTTCATCAGGCCGACTTCACCCGGTCGCTCGAGCACGCCAGGCAGGGACTGACGCTCTACGACCCGGGAGAACACAGCACGTTCACGGCCGTCTTCGGCGACAATCCCGGCATCTCCTGCCAGACCTGGGCCGCCCTGGCGCTCTGGTTTCTGGGATATCCGGACCAAGCCCTGGAACAGCTTAACAAGGCCCTGCACCTGGCCGAAATGCCCGACAATCACTACAACCTGGCGCATTGCCAGGAACAAGCCGCCGTCTTCTACCAGTGCCGCCGTGAGATCGCCGCAACGCGTGAATGGGCCGCTGCGACGACAGCCGTCGCCACCCGACAAGGCTTTGCCTACCGCATCGCGACGGGCATGATCCTCCAGGGATGGGCTATGGCTTTTCAGGGTGAGGGCCACGCAGGGATCAACCACATCCGCCAGGGCTTGCTCGGCTGTGACCGTATCGGCGCGAGGATGGACCGGCCCTACTACCTGGGCCTGCTGGCCGAAGCCTGCGCAGCCACCGACCGCCTCGACGAAGGACTAGACGCCCTCGACGAAGCGCTTGCGACGGTTCGTAACAGCCGGTCCTTCTTCTACGAAGCCGAACTCCACCGGATCAAAGGGGAGCTGCTCTTTCAGGCAGGTGCTCGGAACGACCGGGTGGAGGCTTGCTTTCAACAGGCCCTCGCCCTGGCCCGCGATCAGCAAGCGCGGTCCGTGGAACTCCGCACCGCGATGAGCCAGGCCCGGCTGTGGCGGCAAGGCGATAAGCATACCGAGGCTCACCACCGCCTGGCCGAGGTCTACGGCACCTTCACCGAGGGATTCGGCACACCCGACCTCCGGAAGGCCAAAGCCTTGTTGGAAACGATGGAGACCGCGCCAAGCGCTGGTAGGTTGACGGGAGGTCACGCGTGGCCCTGGGACCGGGATCCCCGCACAACCACAAACTCCCCCGGAATCGCGTAGCGGCGGCCTGTCCGATAGGGTTCGATGGACGCGAGGTATTCCGCCCGGGCTTCGGCGCGGTTCTGTTCGTCGAAGCGGGCATAGGCCAGGGCAACCGGCCCGCCCTATGGATGGGTATAGCTAATCAGCTTGAAATAGGCAACCAGATCAGCCAGATCGATCCAGAACGTGCCTTCATTCTGGGCCTCCCGCTCCCCTTCCCAGGGGGCGCCGGTCTCGACGTTGACCTCCTGGTCCTTATGGACGTATTTGCGGCCGTACTCGCCCCAGGGATTGCGGAGCTTGACCGAAACCGTCGCGCCGCGTTTGTATTCTTTGGGCGTGTAATCCAGCACGGTGTACTCATGCCCGCCCGCCAACCCCTTGACCATGACCTCGCCCGCCTTGCCCACACCCTGGGAAATATTCTGGGGATCGGTGATGGCCTCCCGGGTGCCTACCGTCACTATCTCTCCGGCGTTCAGACTTTCCACGATGAACGCGATGGTATCCATCTCATGAACCCCGTATTGCCCGCTGCCCAGCGACCCCGGCAGTTCCGAAGGAGCCTGCTCAGGCACCACGACGTCCATGATGCGCCGGTATACGTCATGTTTGGGCGTAAGGCCCTGCTCTTCCAGAAACGTCTTCAGATCCGTCGTGCTGAAATACAGCGTTTCTATCATACTGCCCAGCTCTCCCAGGAGCCGGGTCAACGGCCCATACACCTGAAGAGCTTCCTCCGCCCTTCGCTCGTAGTCTTCTATCTGGCTTTTCAGTTCGGTAGCGTGTTGTGAATCCTGCGGCTGGAGCTTCCGGGTCGTTGCGGCCTTCTCATCCCAAAGACGAAAATCCTGTTGCTTTTCCTTAAGGAGGCTGCTGACATTCTCCCTGATCTTCTCGATCAACTCACTACGCCCGGTGGCGATCTGGCGGCTTTTGGCTTTCCGCCCGGTAAGATGGATGAGGGGAATGGCGCCTTCGCCGCCTTCCGCCACCCCGTAGGATTGTTCGCGGGCGGGTAACGGTTCCTCCCTGGTCCCGAAATACCCCGCCGCGATATATGCCTTTTCCAGGATAGGCACCCAGAACGATCCCGCCGACGCCGCAAACTCCAGGTAGTTGTTCTTATCCACCACCAGGGTTTTCTTCACCGTGTAGTAGACCGGCTGACCCGGCGCACTGTACAGCTTGACGGTGACGGTACCGTTCAGGTTGTCGACCATGTGATCGACGAAATGCGTGGGGTCGTTCCGGACGATGCCGGCCACGGCGGCCAGGAGGTAGCAATCGCCCAGCTGTCCTTGCTTGATGTCGTCCAGGCTCGGCGGCTTCTTGAATAGCGGATACCGAAGCGGATCACGTACATCCACATACTGGAGATCCTTTTGCGGGGCTACCCGCTTGACTTGGATCAACATATGCTCCGGCACATAGCCGGGCTTGAAGTCCTGAAAATTCGCCCCCGCGCTCGTCGGGTCCTCGGGCTCGATCTTGTCGTAACCCTTCAAGGTTGTATCGGTGATGTCTCGCCGAACCGCGGTACCCTTTTTGACCCGGCCCAACCGCGCTTGCTTCCCATCAACCACGTCGACATCGTCTTTGACGATGGCACCGGCGCCTTCAATCTTGCGCGTGATGCGAGGATCCACCAGGTTCGTCGATCCCCCTTGCGGTACGAGGCTTCCTTTGACGGCTTTCACCTCCTCCTGAAGCGAGGCTTCTTCCTTGAGCAGCTGCGTCTGAACGTCTTTGATCAACCCGAACCGGATCAAATCCGCCGCATCGGGCTGGGGAACAACGACCTTTTCGGCGATATCTTTCTCAGCCGCTATCGCCCACCCGAGCATCTGGCCGATCAACGTTTTCCGCGCCTCGTACTCCTCCGGCGTCAGCCTGGTGTATTTTTCTTTGATGGCATGGACCAGGTACGCCCAGTCGGAAAAGCTTTCGAACATCCCGTACGAAAAGCCCTTCTGCTGGAGAAACCGGGCAAAATCGGCCGGGACTCGCTGGACGGGGGCCTGCTCGCTCCCGGGTTCCGGCCTGAAAGGGGGCACCGTGCCGGCCAGGCGCTCTACGCGTTGCTGCAGGGCCATCATACGAGGGCTGGCGGCAATCCGGGCATGCAGCCGGGCGGCCTGCCGGACCTGCGGGCTCTCCTCCGCCAGCGCCTGCAACGCCTGCAACCTCATCCCTTCCGCGCCGTGCTTTTTTGCTCCGTCGGCTACCGAAAACCCCGAGTCCGGCTCGTGCGCAGGCGCCCGGCTTTCACGCGTGGGGGAGGATGTACGTGGAGCCGCCTTCAAAACACCGATCCCGGATGAGTGTGACCATGCCCATAGAAAATAGCAATTCTTGAGCGAACTCCCGGCGACGGCGTATTTTTTCACCGGCGGAAAGCATGGAACCGTCTACAAACGCCGGTTCAAGACACCCTGCGTGACCTGAGGAAATAATCGACGCTTTTTTGCTTGTTGACGACCGATGCTTTCGAATCCTGCTTTTCGGCCGGCGGTGTGGCTGCAAGCGCCGTCCGAACCTGCCCGGCACGGCTGAGGGCTTCACGCAGGATGTCGAGGCGTACCGGCTTGCTGAGGTAGTCGTCCATCCCGGCGGTCAGGCAGCGTTCCCGGTCGCCCGCCATCGCGTTTGCCGTCAGGGCAATAATATACGGACGCGCCGGGGCGGCATACTGCACGCAGAGCCGACGGGTCGCCTCCAGCCCGTCCATCTCCGGCATTTGTACATCCATGAGGATCACGTCGTACTGACCCTGGGCCACCGCCTCCAGGGCTTCCCGACCGTTGGCAACGACGTCGGCCGTGTAGTTGAGGCGTTGGAGCAGACGGAGCGCGACTTTCTGGTTGACCTGGTTGTCTTCGGCCAGCAACACACGGAGCGCCGAGGTTTCCGCCGGGGATGCCTCCGGTTCGTCCGCCGAAGATCCGGCAGGCGGGGGCGCCGGGGTGTCGTTGCCCGCATCCCGGTCCTGATTCGGTACTGTCGGCATTTCGAAGGCGATGTGGAAGGTAGAGCCTACGCCTTCCCGGCTTTCGACCCATATCTCGCCGCCCAGGCATTCGACCAGGCGCTCGCTGATGGCCAGGCCCAGGCCGGTGCCTCCGTACTTGCGCGTCGTCGAGGCGTCGGCCTGGGTAAACGAATAAAAGATGGTATCGAGTTGATCTGCTCCGATGCCGATGCCGGTGTCGCGCACGGCGAAGTGCAACAGGCACTGGTCGCCGGACAGGAGCTGGGCATCGAGGGTGACGACGACCTCCCCTTCGTGGGTAAACTTGACGGCGTTCGAGAGCAGGTTGACGAGGACTTGCCGGATGCGCGTGACGTCGCCGAGGACGAAGCGAGGTACGTTCGGATCCACGAAATAATCCAGGGTGATGCCTTTCTGGGCGGCCGGCAGGGCCAGCAGGTCGACGGCCTCGGCGACGCAGCTCCGCACCTCGAAGGGGTACATCTCCAGGTCGATCTTTCCGGCGTCGACCTTGGCGAAATCGAGCACGTCGTTGACGATGGTCAGCAGCGTGTCGCCGGAGGTACGGATCGTCTCGACGTAGTCGCGCTGCTCCTCGTTGAGGGGCAGGCCCGCCAGAAGACTGGTCATGCCGATGATGCCGTTGAGGGGCGTTCGTATCTCGTGGCTCATCGTGGCGAGGAACTCGCTCTTGGCACGGGCGCCGGCCTCGGCGCGGTCCCTGGCCTGTTCGAGTTCCTGCTGGATGCGTTTGCGCTCGGAGATGTCCACGACGCTGGCCCGGATGAGCTTCCTGTCCGTTGCGGGCAAACACACGAGACGGACTTCAGCGGTGAAGATTTCCCCCTTCACCCCGCAAAACGTCCACTCGAAAGAAAACGGCTGACCCTGGAGAACGTGTTGGATCTGCCTCCGGATAGCCTCCGCCGAAAGTTGTCCGTCGGGCTGGCGTTCCGGGCTGAGCGTGGCCGGATTGGCTTGCAGGAATTCATCGCGCGAGAACCCGAAGAGCCGTTCGGCCTGGCTGTTGCCATCCACGAAACAACCCGTGTCGACGTCGAAGACAAAGATGGCGTCCGGCGCATGATCGATGAGGCTGCGGTATCGTTCTCTACTCTCCCGGAGATCCAGTTCGATCTGCTTCTGCTCGGTGACGTCCTTCACCACCCCGAACGTCCAGGTAACCACACCCTCCTCATTGGTAGCGCACTCGCCCCGCGCCTTTACATACCGGATGTCTCCGTCCGGGCGTACGATGCGGGACTCCGAGCTGAAGCTCCCTCCCTCCTGCATCATTCGGGCGATGGTTGAGACCACCCGCTCGCGATCGTCCGGGTGGCAGCGCTTGATCGCTTCTTCCATAAGCGCACCACTCTCTCCCCGGCGCATCCCGTAGATCCGAAACATTTCGTCGGACCACTCCGCCTGTTGATCCGGCAACGTCATGTTCCAGTGACCAACCCTGGCGAGTTCTTCGGCGCGTTCGAGCAGCAGCTTTTGCCGGTGCAACGCGATGTCGGCCTGCTTACGCTCGGTAACATCCTCGATCATGCCGACGATCAATTCCGGCTCGCCTTCCGCGTCAGGAATCAGGGTAAAGGTTACCCGGCCCCAGATCAAATCGCCGTTTTTCTTGAGATACCGCTTATCGATTTGAACCCGCTGCGAAGGGTTGCCGTAGAGTTTCCGTATCGCGTCTCGAGTGTGCTCCACCTCGTCCGGAGGCGTCAGTTCGAAGAGGGGTTTCCCGTCCAGTTCCTCGGCCTCATAGCCCAGCATCTCCTGAAGGGCCTGGTTCGTGTTGACCAGGATCCCCCCCTGTATACGCGCAATGGCGATCCCGATGCCGGCGCCTTGAAAGATGCTCTGAAAACGGGCTTCGCTGGCATGGGCCTCGGCCACGGTCCATTCCAACGCCGTACGCAGGCCGTGCCGTTCCAGGGCATACCGGATCGAACGAGCGATCAGGCGGACGTCGACTTTGCCCTTGATCAGGTAATCCTGCGCACCCTTTTGCACCGCCCGTATCGCCAGATCCTCATCATCATGCCCGGTCAGCACCACGACAGGTATGTTCGGCGCCTGGGCGATGAACGCCCGCAACGTGTCCAACCCTCTGGATTCCGGCAAAGACAGGTCCAGCAACGCCACATCCATGGAGCGCTGGGCTACATGCTCGAAGGCTACCGAGAGCCGGTCGGCGTGTACCAGGCTGAACCTGCCTAACTCTGCTTCCAGGAAGTGCCGTTGCAGCAGGTAGGCTTGCGCCGGGTTGTCCTCAACCAGCAAGACTCTGACCGGTACCTTTGCCATAGACCAGCCTGTAGGATCGTGACACGAATCGAATACTGGAAGAATCAGTCTGTTCGATGTGCATCGTTATCATGGTAGCGGCCCTGCGTACGTCCTCGGAACACCGTTCGTAGACGCTTCCCAGCTCCGCGCCATCATCGAGGTAATAGTTGTTGTAATCGGTCAGGATCAGGGCTTTATGAATACGTAGATGTACGTATTTTCTTCAGCAGATCCCTACTTACGAGAAGAAGGCCCCCGGCCCAGGGCATCAAGGACAGGCAGGGAGCATGGGCCGTCATGGGCCTGCCTGAAGCGCCGTTCAGGTACCTTCGGATGGAGCGGGGTTAGAGGGATCGATCCCACGCGACAAAGCAAACTGCATCAGGGCGGCCCGGCTGTTCAAGCCCAGCTTGCGCATCAGGTTGCTGCGATGCTTTTCTACCGTCCTCGCACTGATGGAGAGGCGCTCGCCGATGTCCCTGCTGGTATAGCCTTCGACGGTCAACTGCAACACCTCGCGCTCGCGGTGCGTCAGCCTCTTAAGCGGGCCGGCGGCGCCGCGCTGCACGCGCGGAACCCGCAGATACGCCTCGATGGCGCGGTCGAAAAAGGGAGGCCCCAGGTAGCGCCGCCCCTGGCTCACTGCACGGACGGCCCGGATCAACTCGGCTGCGGCCGTGCGCTTCAGGAGATACGCCGAGGCACCCCGGCGCAGGGCTTCCTGGACCGTAGCGTCGTCATCATGCCTCGACAGGACGACGATCTTCGTCCGCGGCATCTGCTGCCGGATCACGGCGATGCCGGGGAGCCCCGGCATCGTCGCGGTCATAACAAGCACATCGGGGGATTCAGCCGTCACGATCCGTACCGCCTCCAGGCCGTCTCCGGCCTCCCCGACGACGGAAAAGGCTGCTTCGGATTCGAGGATGACACGGAAACCTTCGCGTACCTGGCTGTCGTGCTCAGCGAGGACAATTTTGATCATAGGACGACCCTCGGCATAGCGAAAGACCCTACGGACGATTCGGCCTCGGCGGGCCTGCTACCGGATCGTTACGCCATCTATTCAGATTATGCTGTTCAAAAAACAGGGAGGCCTCCAGGATACGTCGTCCGGCTTGTCCTCCGCCCGCATTGGCGGGCACCGTCTCCAGCAAGGGCGCTCACTTTTGCGGCAATGCGACAATCATAAACCAGAATTAGGATAGGTCTATTTTACTCTTTTCCACCGCGGTTTTACATTGTCGAGGCACGGTGCGGCTGCACCCTCCCTCGGCATCCTTTGACTCCACCTCCCCGTTTCCATGAGAACCTCTTCCTCGCTGCTCGTCCTGCTGCTCGCCGCCACCCTGCTCGCTTTCTCCGGCACTACTGGACCCGCGCCGGAAGAAGCCCGGCAACCACCACGCCGCGTGGACCGCGAGTACCGGCTGGAGGCATCCATACTCGGCTACAAGGGCGTCGGAGGCGCCATCGACGGGATCCGCAACCCGCTCCTCCAGGCCGCCAAAGGCGAAACGGTTCGGATCACCATCGTGAACGCCGAGGTGCTGGCGCACGACATCGCGCTGGATAAGCACGGCGTCAAAAGTACGGAAATCCTGGACCTCGGCGCTACGGCGACGATCACGTTTACGGCGGAAGAAGACGATACCTACTATTGCACGATCCCGGGCCATCGGGCCGCCGGCATGGAGGGTAAGTTTCAGATCATGCAGAACACGGCGCCCGTGGTGACCGGCCTTCCCGTGATGAGAGACGGCCGCACGCTGAACCTGGGCTTTGAAACGGGCACGTTCGAGGACTGGACGGTCGAGGGAGAGGCGTTCGGCGAAAAACCCATCGAAGGCGACGTCGTCATTGCCCGTACCGGCGACGTCCGGAGCGGCCACGACGGCGCCTTCTGGGTCAGCAGCGGCGAAGTCTCGGGGCACCGGGCGACGGGCACGTTGACCTCGGTGCCTTTCCCGGTGACGCAGCCGTACGCCAGCTTTCTGGTCTCCGGCGGCGCGCTGCAAGACACGCGCGTAGAACTCGTCCGCGCCGACGGCGACAGCGTGGTCTTTCAGATCTCGGGCTACGACCATCCGGCCCTGCGACCCGTCGTGGTGGACCTGCGCGCCCATCAGGGCAAGGACATCTTCATCCGGCTC
>Ga0302046_10002309_pt1 | contig 17741 bp, 21 predicted proteins | sample RVTome_11_FD_200261 | JGI IMG/M metagenome (GOLD analysis project Ga0302046, IMG submission 200261) | Soil microbial communities from uranium-contaminated site in the Upper Colorado River Basin, Wyoming, United States - RVT147D111 (version 2) ...
GATCTCGTCGAGATCGGGGATCTCGGCCCGAATGGCGCTCTGCACGGTGGCGGCCTGCGGGTAGAGTGCCTCGATCCGCTCGGCGATGTCCTCCTCGCGCCGGGCGCACGCGAGGAGTCCGCTCCGATGCGCGTCGTATTCCGGCTCGGCGGCCCAGCCCCGGTATCGCTCGGCCGCCATGCGCTCGGCGAGCGCGATCAGGAGCGGCTGTCGCTCGCGCGGGACGCGCGCGAGAACCGGGGCCAGGACGTCCGCCACGCTGGGCAGCGCGTTCGCGTCGCCGGCCGTCATCGGCGCGCTCGTGCTTCGTCGGCTACCCCGCGCGGGGTGAGCACGCCGAGCACCACGGCGACGAGGAAGAGCGCCGCGACGTCGCCCGGCAGGTGCCCATGCTCCGCCCGGTCCACCGTCGCCTGCACCGCCATGATGCCGCCGTGCACGACGCTCGACCAGACGGTGAACCAGATCAGGCTCAGGTGCGCGCGGGGCGCGCGCGACGCCCACAGCAGGAAGACGCCGAGCGTCGCATAGATGCCGACGATCATCTGCTCGTACTCGTGCTGCCGGGGCTCCCACGCCCAGCCGGACGGCCACACGACCATCAGCGGGTAGACGAGCAGGAAGGCGACCCCGAAGACGATCAGTGCGACGCGGAGCATGGGCTCGCGATCTGTGGCCATTCTCGACCTCCTTCGGAGGACTGTCTACGCGCCGGGGTCATCGACGTCCTCCGGATTCCTCGATCCTCATCGCGCTTGGTCGTAGCGCTCGGCAGCAGCTCGGCGGCAGCCTAGGTGAGGTGGCGACGCACCATGAGCCACGCGAGCGGACTCGCCGCAACCGCGGTAAAGACGAGCGTCGAGGCGCGCGGGCGGCCGGCGCGCACCTCCAGGAAGGCATCCCGCGCGCCCGCCGCGGCGATGGCCAGGCTCAGGACCAGGGGGAGTAGAAAGAGGGGCGCCGTGGCCCAGGCGCCCCAACCGTCGAAGCCCCGGGCGTAGAGCTCGATGGCGACGAGGGACGCCGCCGGGAGCCAGAAGGTCCGGCGGAGCAGCGGCGCAGGGGGCGTGTGACCCGTTGCTTCCACCTCACCTCGTAGCGCCGACCATGCTGAACCTCCCCACGGCCGCGCGAAACGGAGCGCTAGGCCGTCGCGTCGTCCCCGTGGGCCGCCGCGGATCTTGCGACCGGCGTGACCTTCACGGGCGGCTCGGTCTGGCTGAGCGTCGCCGTGACCCGCTCGTCCGGCCACGACAGCATCGCCCGCATCTGCTTGGGCCAGGCGACGTTCGGCTTCGCGGGGTCGTGCGGCGGCTGCTCCACGGCGCCGCCCTTGCCGGCGTACTGCGCCGGGCTCGTGTAGCGCGCGAGCTCCGCGTCCGAGATGCCGGCGAGCCCCACGACCTCGGGATCGATCCACTGCCGTGGCTCGATCGCCGCGCTCGAGGTCGAGAGCTCGAGCAAGAGGTTCTCGGGACCGGCGAAGTAGATCGACTTGCAGAAGCCGTGGTCGATCGGCCCCAGCACCTGGATGCCGCGCGACCGGATGCGGTCGCGCATCGCGAGGAGGTCCGCCTCCGTGTCGACGTTGAACGCCACGTGCTGCATCGTTCCCGGGGCGCACGATGCCCCCGGGTTCGCGGCGTGGCTGACGCCGATCGCGGGCGCGATCTTGCCGTTGTCGGGCGTCTGCACGAACGCCACCGATGCCGTGTCGTGGAGCTTCATGAAGCCGTGGAAGGCGGCGTCGACGCCGTGCATCCAGTAGAGCGCGACCAGCTCCATGCCGAGCACGTCGGCGAAGAACTCGATCTGCGTCTTGATGTCGGCCGTGGAGATCGCGAGATGGTGGAGATCGTTGACTTTCGACATGGGCACGCCCTCCTCGTCGGATGGCTGCGATCATGTAGCAATACGCGCCGGCGGGTCAATCGCGCCGACGGGCCGAAGCGAGCTGCTACGAGCGGCCCGACTCGTCACGACCCTGATCGACGGCGCGCTCGTCCAGGTACCGGGCCGGGCGTTCGTTGCGGAGGTGGTCGCCGCGGCGCTCCGCATCGCCACGCCGGAGCATCCGGCAGCTTGACTCGCGCTCCATGATAATGGATGGATTCTCCATTATCATGGATACCGCGCCTTCCGACCTGAGCAAGCGCATCGCCAAGCGAGTACGCGAGCTGCGCGCCGCGCGCCATCTCGCTCTCGATGCACTGGCCGGCAAGAGCGGCGTGAGCCGCTCGATGATCTCGCTCATCGAGCGCGGTGAAAGCAGCCCCACCGCGGCGGTGCTGGAGAAGCTCGCCACCGGACTCGGCGTCACGCTCCCCTCCCTCTTCGATGCGCCGGCCGCCGCGGACCGAGCGTCCAGCGGCCCGGTGGCGCGGCGCAACAACCAGCCGCAGTGGCAAGACCCGGCCTCGGGCTACCTTCGGCGCAACGTCTCGCCACCGAGCGTGCCCCAGCCGATGCAGATCGTGGAGGTGCGCTTCCCCCCCGGCGCACGCGTGGCCTTCGAGAACGGCGGGCGGGGGGCGCGCGCGCACCAGCAGGTCTGGGTCCTCGAGGGCGCGATCGACGTCACGGTGGGCGAGGCACGCCACCGGTTGCGCGAGGGCGATTGCCTGGCGATGCAGCTCGACCGCCCCACGATGTTCCACAACCCCACGCGCAAGCCGACGCGCTACGCGGTCGTGATCGCGTCCGAGCCCCCCGCGAGACGATGAGCACACCCGTCTGGACCCTACGCCGCCTGGACACGGTCGACGATGCGCACATCGAGGCGCTCGCCGACGTGTTGATCGACTGCGTCGAGGGCGGGGCGTCGGTGAGCTTCATGCACCCGCTGTCGCGCGACCGCGCCGTGGCGTTCTGGCGCCGCGTCGCGCACGGCGTGGCAGCGGGCGAGCGCGCCCTCCTGGTCGCCCAGGACGCGCGCGGCCTCTGCGGCACCGTGCAGTTGGCACTGCACCAGCCCGAGAACCAACCGCACCGCGCCGATCTGGCGAAGATGCTGGTGCATCGCCGCGCCCGTCGCCGCGGGCTGGGGGCGGCCCTGATGCGAGCCGCCGAGGCCACGGCACAAGAATGCGGCAAGACCCTGCTCGTGCTCGACGCCGTCACCGGCGGCGATGCCGAGCGTCTGTACCAGCGCCTGGGCTGGGAGCGTGCGGGCGTGATCCCCGGCTATGCCCTGCTCCCGGACGGTGGGCTCTGCAGCACGACCGTGTTCTACCGTAACCTCGGCGGCTAGAACGTCGAGAGATTCTCGGCGAGATTGATCGCCGCCATGGATGCCTCCGCGCTCATGGCCGAGCGGGCGTGGCGGCCAGCAGCCATTGCCCCTCGAGGCCCGACGCTCGGTGAGCACCGATCTCCTGGACGTACGGGTCCGTGGCGATCTCCACGAACGCCTTGCGCGACGGGTACTCCACCAGCGCAACCATGTGGAAGAAGTCGCCCCCTGCGCCGATGACCTGGGCATCGACTCTGCCGGACCAGATCACGCGCCCGCCTCTCGACTCCACGAAGGGAACCATCTTTTCCGCGTAGCGGCGGTAGCCCGCTTCCCCCGAAACGTCGTCGTCCGGCGCGTCGGCCGTCCGCTTGAAGCGCAGAAGATTGACCATGACGACCGGTTGGTCCTCCGGCCCGGAGAGGAGGCCCTGTATCTGCTCGGGCGTCGGGTATAGGGCGATCGTGGTCTTCACCGTGAGCACCTCCCTCGGTTGCCTGAGGACTTCTCCCGCCGGGTAGAGTTCGTACCCGAACACTACCACGTGCACGGAGGCAAGATGAGAGGGACGTCCTCGCAGCTTGTCGAGGTGTATAGCCATGTGTCATGGTCGTGTCATGGAAAGGGTGAACGCCTTACAGCTCCGCCAGTCGCTGGGCCGTGTCCTGCAGCGACTCAAGCGCACGGGGCGGCCTATTCTCCTCGAGAAGGACCGCAAGCCCGCGGCCGTACTCATCTCCCTGGAGGACTACCGGACACGCTTCGTCGACGTCGAGGCCGATCGGCTGCGCGTCGAGATGGTCGAGCGTATCAAGCAGGCGGGGCTGCGGACCCCGAAGGGCGTCACGTCCCTCGATCTGCTGCGCGAGGTGCGCGGCGGGTGACCCTCCAGATTCTGGACGCGTCGGTGGCGATCAAGTGGTTCCTCGCCGAGGAGGTGGGTCGCGAGGAGGCCCTCGAGATTCTCGACCAGGTACGAGACGCGCCTGCGCGCTTCGCCGTTCCGGAGCTGTTCTTCAACGAGATGCTCGCCGTGCTCGTCCGCCTAGTGGGCGACGACGCCTCGGCCGTGCGCCGCTATCTCGACGCCCTGCAGGATCTCGGACTGGAGCGCATCGGCAACGGCCGGGCGTTGCTCGCCCGCGCCGCCGACCTGGCCTGCCGCTACGGTCTTACGGGCTACGACGCGGTGTATGCCGCAAGCGCGCAGCTGACCGAAGGTCGTTGGCTGACCGCGGACCTGCGAGCGCATCGCAGAATCCAGCGATTGCGCATCTCCAAGGCCGTCTGCCAGCGTTGACGGTCGCCGCTCGCGGGGCTCAGCCGGCCAGGTCGTACACGGGAAACGCGAGCCGCGCGGCGGCGCGTAGAGAAGCTCGCCAAACGCCCGTTTGCCTATTCCGGGGAGCTTGTTATGACCTCCAGGGCCGTGCCGCGGGCGACCCGGAGCCTGCCGGCGCCCGGCCCTCCAAGACCGCATGGACCTCACGTTCACCCCCGAAGAGGACGCGTTCCGCCAGGAAGCCCGCGCCTGGCTCCAGGCGCACGTGCCGGCCGAGCCGCTCCCATCTATGGATACCCGCGACGGCTTCGCCGCCCACCGCGCCTGGGAGCGGACGCTGAACGACGGCCGCTGGGCGATGGTCTCCTGGCCGCGCGAGTACGGCGGGCGGGGGGCCAACCTGATCGAGTGGCTGATCTTCGAGGAGGAGTACTTCCGCGCCGGCGCGCCCGGGCGGGTCAACCAGAACGGGATCTTCCTCCTCGGGCCGACGCTCATGGAGTACGGCACCGCCGAGCAGAAGGCGCGCTATCTGCCGCCGATGGCGGCGGGCGAGGAGGTCTGGGCGCAGGGGTGGTCGGAGCCGAATGCCGGGAGCGACATGGCGGCAATCCGCTCCTCGGCGCGCCGTGACGGCGACCACTACGTCCTGAACGGCCAGAAGACCTGGTGCTCGCGCGCGGCCTTCGCGGACTGGATCTTCTGCATCTTCCGCACCGACCCGGAGTCGCAACGGCACCGCGGCCTCACCTTCATCCTGGTGCCGCTCGACGCGCCCGGCGTGAAGGTCCGGCCGATCGCGCAGCTCGACGGCGAGACCGGCTTCGCCGAGGTCTTCTTCGACGACGCGCGCGTCCCCGCCGCGAGCCGGCTCGGCGACGAGGGCGCGGGATGGAAGGTCGCGATGGCGACGGCGGGGTTCGAGCGCGGCCTGATGCTGCGGAGCCCGGCCCGCTTCCAGTCGACCGCGGCCCGGCTGGTGTCCCTGTACAAGGCCCACGCGGCCGACGCCGATCCTTCCCTCCGCGACGCGGTCACGCGCGCCTGGATGGACGCCGAGGCCTACTGCCTGAACACCTACCGGACGGCGTCGCGGCTGGTCGCGGGCGGCGCGATCGGTGCCGAGGCGAGCCTCAACAAGATCTTCTGGTCGGAGCTCGACGTGCACCTGCACGAGACCGCGCTCAGCCTGCTCGCGGCGCGCGGCCAGCTCCTGGCGCACGCGCCCGACGCCGGCGACGTCGGCCGCTGGCTCGACGGCTTTCTCTTCTCGCTCGCGGGGCCGATCTACGCCGGCACCAACGAGATCCAGCGGAACGTCATCGCCGAGCGCCTGCTCGGCCTCCCGAAGGGCTGAGCCGGGAGACGCGGCCGTGGACTTCACCTTCACCGACGACCAGCACCGCTTCCGGGAGAGCGTCCGCACGTTCCTCGACGGCGAGTGCGCCCCCGACCGCCTGCGCGCCCTCTGGGAGACCGAGAGCGGCCGCTCGCCGGAGCTCTGGCTGGCGCTCGCGGAGATGGGCATCCTCGGCCTCACCGTCCCCGAGACGCACGGCGGCCTCGGCCTCGACGAGATCGACCTCGTCCTCGTCCTGGAGGAGATCGGCCGCGCGGCGCTCGCGGCGCCCGTCCTCGAGACCGTCGCGGTCGGCGTGCCGCTGCTCGCGGAGACCGGATCGAACGACCTTGCCGAGCGCTGGCTGCCGGCCGTCGCGAGCGGCCTCGCGATCCTCACCGTCGGCCTCGCCGCGACGCGCTTCGTCGGCGACGCCCACGTCGCCGACCTCCTCCTCCTCGAGCACGACGGCGAGCTGCACGCCGTCCCGCGCGCCGACGTCACGCTCGCGCGCGAGCCGGCGAACGACCCCGCCGCCCGCCTGTTCCGCGTCGACTGGCACCCGTCGCCGGCGACGCGCATCGCCGCGGGCGCCGACGCCCGCCGCCTCCTCGACGCCGCCCTCGACCGGGCATCCCTCGCCGCCGCCGCGGAGCTCCTCGGCATCGCGCAGCGCCTGATCGACCTCGCCGCCCGCTACGCCGGCCAGCGCGAGCAGTTCGGCCGCCCGATCGGCTCGTTCCAGGCGGTGAAGCACATGCTCGCGAGCGTCCAGGTCCAGACCGAGTTCGCCCGCCCGGTCGTCTATCGCGCCGCGTGGACGGTCGCCCGCGGCACCGACCCGGCCGCCCGCGCCGTCGCGGTCTCGCACGCCAAGGCCGCCGCCTCCGAGGCCGCGGTGCAGGCCGCGAAAACGGCACTCCAGGTCCACGGCGCGATCGGCTACACCTGGGAGGTGGACCTGCACGTCTGGATGAAGCGTGCCTGGGCGCTCGACGTGGCGTGGGGAACGCGCCTCTGGCACCGTGCGCGGGTCGGCCGCGCCATCCTCGACGCCGACGCCCCGGCTCCCTCGTTCGGCTTCAGCGCAACGTAGAAAGGAAGACGGTATGTCCGAGGTCCAAGCAAAGTACCAACCTTCGAAGCCCAAGGTCCCCGCCATCGAGGGCTGGTTCCGCACCGAGCCCGAGCCGCACCTCGTCGGCAGCCAGTGCACCAAGTGCCGGAGCTACTTCTTCCCGCGCGAGACCTTCTTCTGCAAGAACCCGGCGTGCGACGGCACCGAGTTCGCGGAGGTCGCGTTCAGCCGGAGCGGCACGCTGTGGTCGTTCACCAACGGCTGCTACCAGCCGCCCGCGCCCTACGTCTCGCCCGATCCGTTCGAGCCCTACGTGCTGGCGGCGGTCGAGCTCGCCAAGGAGAAGATCGTCATCCTCGGCCAGGTCGTGCGCGGCATCGCCATCGCGGATCTCAAGGTCGGGATGCCGATGGAGCTGGTGATCGACACGCTCTACGAGGACGACGCCCACGAGTACACGGTCTGGAAGTGGAGGCCCCGCCATGCGTGAGATCGCGGTGCTCGGGGTCGGCATGCATCCCTGGGGGAAGTGGGGACGGAGCTTCGTCGAGTACGGCGTGAAGGCGGCGCAGGACGCCCTCGCCGACGCCGGTCTCAAGTGGACCGACGTGCAGTTCGTCTCGGGAGGCGACACCATCCGGAACGGCTACCCGGGCTACGTCGCCGGCGCGACCTTCGCGCAGGCGCTCGGCTGGACGGGGGCGCGCGTCGCCAGCTCCTACGGCGCCTGCGCCTCGGGCGCACAGGCGATCGACTCGGCGTGCGCGCAGATCCAGGCCGGGCTCTGCGACGTGGCACTGGTGGTCGGCGCCGACACCACGCCCAAGGGCTTCTTCGCCCCCCAGGCCGGCGAGCGCGCGAACGACCCCGACTGGCTCCGCTTCCGCTTGCTCGGCGCCACCAACCCGACCTACTTCGCGCTCTACGCGCGCCGGCGGATGGACCTCTACGGCGCGACCGAGCGCGACTTCGCGCAGGTGAAGGTGAAGAACGCGCGCCACGGCTTGAAGAACCCCTACGCGCGCTACCGGAAGGAGGTCACCGAGGACGAGGTCCTGGCCTCGCCGATGGTCTCCGATCCGCTTCGCCTGCTCGAGATCTGCGCCACCAGCGACGGCGGCGCGGCGCTGGTGCTCACCAGCATGGCCTTCGCCCGCAAGCACGCGACCCACCCGGTGACGATCGCCGCGGTGTCGACGACGACGCCGACCTTCCCCAACACCGTCATCGAGATGCCGAACTTCTCGACCGACTCGGCGGCGGCGGTCGACCCGCCGCGGCTCTCGTTCAAGGACTCGATCACCGCCCGCGCCTACGAGGAGGCCGGCCTCGGCCCCGAGGACATGGACGTCGCCGAGGTCTACGACCTCTCGTCGGCGCTCGAGATCGACTGGTACGAGAACATCGGCTTCTGCGACCCCGGCGAGGGCGAGCACCTGCTGCGCGAGGGCGCGACCACGATCGGCGGCCGCATCCCGGTGAACCCGAGCGGCGGGCTCTCGTGCTTCGGCGAGGCGATCCCGGCGCAGGCGATCGCGCAGGTCTGCGAGCTCACCTGGCAGCTCCGCGGCCAGGCGACCGGCCGCCAGGTCGAGGGCGCCAAGGCCGGCGTCACCGTCAATCAGGGCCTCTTCGGCCACGGCTCGTCGGTGATCGTCAAGCACTGATGCCGACCCTGAAGGACGCCACCGCGATCGTCGGCATCGCCGAGTCGCGCTTCGCGAAGCGGCTCGAGCCGACCGAGCTCGAGCTCGCCTGCGACGTCATCAAGGCCGCCCTCGACGACGCCGGCATCGCGCCCGCCGAGGTCGACGCCCTCAGCTCCTTCACCATGGAGGACACCCTCGAGTTCGAGGTGGCGCGCGCGCTCGGGCTCGGCGACCTCACCTTCTTCAGCCAGGTCGGCTACGGCGGCGGCGCCGGCGCCGGCTGCATCGGCCACGTCGCGATGGCGCTCGCAACCGGCGTCGCCAACGTCGGCGTCGTCTGGCGCTCGCGGAAGCGCGGCGACCCCCGGACGCGCGTCTGGGCGAAGGCGACCGACCGCGTCCGCGACCACTGGAAGTGGTCGCGCCCCGCGGGGCTCCTCCGTCCCGTCGACGAGGTCGCGATGCTCTGGCGGCGGTACATGCACGAGTACGGCGCCACCCGCGAGCAGCTCGCGGAGGTCGCTCTCGCCTGCCGCGCGCACGCCAACCGCAACCCGCGCGCGACCATGCACGACCGGCCGCTGACGCTCGACGACTACCTCTCGGCGCGCTGGATCTCCGAGCCGCTCTGCCTCTACGACAACTGCCTCGAGAGCGACGGCGCGGTGGCGCTCGTCCTGGTACGCGCCGAGCGCGCCCGCGACTGCCCGCACCCGCCGGTCTTCGTGCACGCGTTCTCGCAGGGCCTGACGCGGCAGTATCAGTTGATGACCAACTACCACGGCGAGCGGCCGCTCATGGGCGCGTCGTGGGCGACCGCCGCGGGCCTCTGGCACGACGCCGACTTCGGGCCGCAGGACGTCAAGGTCGCGCAGATCTACGACGCCTTCAGCCCGCTGATCCCGTTCACGCTCGAGGCCTTCGGCTTCTGCGGCCCGGGCGAGGGCGCGGCTTTCGGCGAGGACGGCGCGCTCGCGCTCGGCGGGAGTCTGCCGATCAACACCGCGGGCGGCAGCCTCTCCGAGGCCTACATCCACGGCATGAACCTCATCAACGAGGGCGTCCGTCAGATGCGCGGCACCTCGACGGCGCAGGTGCCGGACGCCGACACCTGCCTGGTGACCGGCGCCTACGTGGTCCCGAACGGCGCCCTGCTCCTCAGGAGGTGACGGCGATGATCGAGGGCTTGCCGCTGCCGGTCACCGACGATCCGATCGACGCCCCGTTCTGGCAGGCGGCGCTCCGGGGCGAGCTCGCCGTGCAGCGCTGCGGCGGCTGCGGCGCGCGCCGCTTCCCGCCGCGCCCGATGTGCCCGGCCTGCCAGGCGACCGCGCACGCGTGGGTCGCGACGTCGGGGCGCGGCCGCGTCTGGTCGTTCGTCGTCGCGCACCCGCCGCTCCTCCCGTCCTTCGCCGCGCTCGCGCCCTACCCCGTCGTCCTGGTCGCCCTCGACGACGATCCGTCGATCCGCATGGTCGGCAACCTGGTCAAGAGTCCCGACGGCGCGATCAACGAGGTCGACCCCGCGACGATCGCCATCGGCGACCCCGTCAGGGTCGTCTTCCACACCGTCGCCCCCGACGTGGCCCTGCCGCGCTGGGTGGCGGCCTGAAACCCGGAGACCCGAGCCATGCCTGAAGCCTACATCATCGACGCCGCGCGCACGCCGGTCGGCAAGCGCGGCGGCGGCCTCAGCACGATCCACCCCGCCGATCTCGGCGCCCACGCCATCAAGGCGGTGATCGACCGCACCGGCGTCGACCCCGCCGCCGTCGAGGACGTCTTCTTCGGCTGCGTCGACACCATCGGCCCGCAGGCGGGCGACGTCGCGCGCACCTGCTGGCTCGCCGCCGGCCTGCCCGACGAGATCCCGGGGACGACCATCGACCGCCAGTGCGGCTCGTCGCAGCAGGCGGTGCACTTCGCCGCCCAGGCGGTGATGAGCGGCACCAACGACCTGATCGTCGCCGGCGGGGTGCAGAACATGAGCCGCATCCCGATCTCGTCGGCGATGACGGCGGGCGAGCCGTACGGCTTCACCGATCCGTTCTCGGGCTCGGAGGGCTGGGAGCGGCGCTACGGCACGCAGGAGGTGTCGCAGTTCCGCGCCGCCGAGATGATCGCCGAGAAGTGGGACATCTCGCGCCGCGACATGGAGGAGTTCGCACTCGAGAGCCACCGCCGCGCCGTGCAGGCGCAGGACGAGGGCCGCTTCGCAAACGAGATCGTGCCGCTCGCCGGCGTCACGGCCGACGAGGGCCCGCGGCGCGGCACGTCGCTCGAGAAGATGGCGGCGCTCGACACCCTGGCACCGGGTGGGCGCTTGACGGCCGCGGTCGCGAGCCAGATCTCGGACGCCGGTACGGCCATGCTGATCGCGAGCACGCGCGCCGTGAAGGAGCACGGGCTGAAGCCCCGCGCCCGCATCCACCACATCAGCGTCCGCGGCGCCGACCCGGTGTGGATGCTGACGGCGCCGATCCCGGCGACGGCGTACGCGCTCAAGCGGAGCGGTCTCGGCCAGCAGGACATCGATCTCGTCGAGATCAACGAGGCCTTCGCCTCGGTCGTCCTCGCGTGGCAGAAGGAGACCGGCTGGGACCTCGCCAAGGTGAACGTCAACGGCGGCGCGATCGCCCTCGGCCACCCGCTCGGTGCCACCGGCACCCGCCTGATGACGACGCTGCTGAACGAGCTCGAGCGCACCGGCGGCCGCTACGGCCTGCAGACCATGTGCGAGGGCGGCGGGCAGGCCAACGTCACCATCATCGAGCGCCTGTCGTGAGCGGACGGGCGCACGCGGAGGGAGGCGCAGGATGAGCGGCATCTGCGACGGGCGGGTCGCGATCGTCACCGGCGCCGGCCGCGGCCTCGGGCGCGCGCACGCGCTCGAGCTCGCGCGCCAGGGCGCGCGGGTCGTGGTGAACGATCTCGGCGCCGAGCTCGACGGCAGCGGCCGCTCGTCGGGGCCGGCGGGCGAGGTGGTGGAGGCGATCCGCGCCCTCGGCGGCGAGGCGGTCCCGAACGGCGACGACGTCGCCGACTGGGAGGGCGGCGCGCGCCTGGTCGAGACCGCCCTCGACGCCTTCGGCCGCCTCGACGTCGTCGTCAACAACGCCGGCTTCCTCCGCGACCGGATGTTCGTCAGCACCTCCGAGGAGGAGTGGGACGCCGTCATCCGCGTGCACTTGAAGGGCCACTTCTGCACCGCCCGCCACGCCGGCGCCCACTGGCGCGACCGCGCCAAGGCCGGCGAGCAGCTCGACGCCCGCATCATCAATACGAGCTCCGGCGCCGGCCTGCAGGGCAGCATGGCGCAGGCGACCTACTCGGCGGCGAAGGCCGGGATCGCGGCGCTGACCCTGGTGCAGGCGGCCGAGCTCCGCCGCTACGGCATCACCGCCAACGCCATCGCCCCGGCGGCGCGGACGCGCATGACCGAGAAGGTCTTCACCGACATGATGGCCACGCCCGACGAGGGCTTCGACGCGATGGCGCCCGAGAACGTCGCGCCGCTGGTCGCCTGGCTCGCGAGCGCCGAGGCGCGCGCCGTCACCGGGCAGGTCTTCGAGGTCTCCGGCGGCAAGATCGGCGTCGCCGACGGCTGGCGCACGGGCCCCGAGGTCGACAAGGGCGCGCGCTGGGACCCGGCCGAGATCGGCGCCGCGGTGCGCGAGCTGCTCACCAGGGCCGTCCCGCCGCAGAAGGTGTACGGAACCTGACCGAAACCTGACTGAAAGCGGTTGACGTGGCCGGGCCGCGGGGACGATAGTGGCCTCGCCTCCGGGTCGTTGCGTGCCGTGACGCCTGAAGCGCGTGATGGGTCCTGCGAGGTATGCACGGGAGGATGCCCATGACCACGTCGCTGCCCCGCTTCGCCGTCGCCGCCGCCGCCTTGCTGCTGCTTCCTGCCGCGCCGAGTCTCGCGCGCAACCCCTGCGTGACCGACGCCGCCGTCGAGCATCGCGATTGCAAGGCCGAGTGCAAGGAGGACCTGCAGGCCGCGAAGGACGCCTGCCTCGACCGCGATCATGCCTGCGTCGAGGTCTGCCGCGCCGAACGCTCGGAGTGCCGCGACGCGAGCGGAATCGACGCCGCGATCTCGGCGTGCAACGCGACGCTCTACCAGGCGCGCAAGACCTGCCGCGAGACGCATCCCGCGGGCTCGCCCGAGCGCGAAGCCTGCATCGACCAGGCACAGGTGGTCGCCTTCTCCTGCCGCGACGACGCCCGCGAGCAGGCCAAGCCGCTCTTGAAGCAGTGCCGCAAGGACTTCAAGCTCTGCGCCAAGGGCTGCGCGCGGAACGATCCGCCCGAGGTCGCCGAGCGCAAGCAGTGCAAGCTCGACGCGGTCGTCGCCTACAAGGTGTGCAAGACGGCCTGTCGCGAGGATTTCCAGGTCGCGAAGGACGCGTGCAAGAAGCGCGACCACGCCTGCGCCGAGGCCTGCCGCGCCGACCGCGAGGACTGCCGCCAGCCGGTGCTCGACGCGCGCGACGCCGCCCGCGCGCAGTGCAACGCCGACCGCGACGCCGCGATCGACACCTGCCGGAGCCTCTACGCTCCGGACACGCCCGAGCGCGACGCTTGCATCGACCAGGCCCAGGTCGACGCCTTCCGCTGCCGCGACGACGCCCGCGAGGCGGCCCGTCCCGGCCTGCAGGCGTGTCGTGCGGCGTTCCGTACTTGCGTCCAGGCCTGCCCGCCACCCGCACCCTAAGCCCACAGCAGGAGGAACCCCCATGACGACCAGCCACCGACTCGCCCTCGCCGCCGGCGCGCTCCTCCTGGCGATGTCCGCTCCCGCGACCGCCGACATCAAGACGGTCGCCCGCTGCCAGAAGAAGATCGCCGCCGCCGGCGCGAACTTCGCCAAGCGGGTGATCGTCGCCACCCTCAAGTGCACGGAGGAGATCGCGGAGTGCCAGGTGCAGTGCGAGCAGGGCGTCTTCGGGCCGCCCTGCGAGAACAACCCGCCGCCCTGCTGCGACCCCGATGACCCCGGGTCGAACGCCGCCTTCGGCGAGTGCATGGACGAGGCCGACGAGTACTGCGCCAAACAGGATCTCAAGATCGCGAGCTACGAGGAAAGCAAGCAGGGGAAGATCACGGCGGCCTGCACCGCGCTCGCGCAAGAGGAGCTGTGCGGCGCGACGGGCAACGGCCTCAACTTCGCGCACGTGAACGCCGGCTGCCTCGCGCTCGATCCCGAGTACACCTGCACGTTGCCGAACCTCATCGAATGCCTGGGAGGACCCCTGCAGCGGAAGCTGCTCGATCAGATCAGCGGCCTCCTGAGCCCGCGCGCGAGCGACGCCGTGCTCGCCGGCGGGCTCCAGAGCGCGTTCCCGGATCTGCCGGTCACGCGCAAGGTGAAGGAGGACTTGCCCGCCGCCGGCAAGCTCGACCTCTGGTCGCTGACGGGTCAGGCCGGCGACAAGATCGTCGTTCGCATCAAGACCCGCGACGACACCGGCAGCGACCAGTCGACGCTCCAGCCGACGCTTGCGTTCCTCGACGCCGGCGGGATCACCGCCGTGCCCGACACCACCCTCAACAGCGTGCAGTGCTCGGTCCCGAACGCGTGTGGCACGGGCTGCCCCCAATTCGAGCGCGTCCTGCCCTTCAACGGGACCTACGTCCTGCAAGTCGGCGCCGGGAGCGCCGCGGGCTGCGACGCCGGGGGCTACCGCCTGATCGTGACCGCGCCCGCCGGCACCGCGCTCGCGCTGGCCGCGGACGACGTCGATCCCTGAGAAGCCACGCGAGGCCGCGGCGGGGCATCCGGGCCCGCCGCATACCGCCGCGCCTCAGTCCTCCGGCACGGCGACGCGGATCCGCGCGTCGACGACGACGGCGCCGCGCCCCGGCGGCAGGACCTTGATCGGGTTCATGTCGAGGTCGGTGAGCTCGGGGATGATCTCGACCACCGCCGACACCCGCTGCACGATCGCCTCGAGGGCGGCGCGGTCGCCCGCCGGACCGCCCCGGTAGCCGTCGAGGAGCGGGCCGGTGCGGAGCTGCGCCAGCATCGCGGTGGCGTCGAGGTCGGTCACCGGCGGCAGCCGGAAGGCGACGTCCTTCAGGAGCTCGACGAAGACCCCCCCGAGCCCGCAGACGATGAGCGGTCCGAAGGTGCGATCGGTGCTGACGCCGACGAAGGCCTCGAGCCCCTCGCTCACCTGGCGCTGCAGCAGGACGGCCTCCAGCTCCTGCCCATGCGCGCGCAGGCGCTCGCCGAGCGTTGCGACCGCGGCGCGCACGTCGTCGGCCGACTCGAGCCCGAGGATCACGCCGCCGACGTCGCTCTTGTGGATGAGCCCGGGGGCGACGGCCTTGGCGACCAGCGGGTAGCCGAGCCCGTCCGCGACCGCGCCCACCTCCTCGGGCGGGATCTCCTCGCCGGCCACCATCTCGATGCCCGCGGCGCGCAGCACCAGGGCGACGTCGCGGGCGGCGAGCCAGCGCGGGCCGTCGGCGCCGGCGAGCACGCGGTCGACGACGGCGCGGATGGCGTCGCGCGCGAAGGGCGCGAGCGTGACCGGCGTGCCGACCGGCCGGCGGCGCCAGCGCCCGTAGCGCTCGGCGGCGGCGAGGGCGATCGCGGCACTCTCCGGAAAGGTGTAGGCCGGAATCGGCCCGCGCGCTCCCGAGGAGAGCGCCGGCGAGGCGGCGGCGGACGAGATCACGACGGCGAGCACCGGCTTGTCGCCCGGGACGGCCGCGGCCCCGCGCGCAATCGCCCGCGCGATGTCGTCGACGCTCGGCGCCAGCACCGGGATGTACATGACCACGACCGCGTCGACGTTGGGGTCGGCGCCGACGACCTCGATGGCCTGCGCGTACTGCTCGGGTGTCGCCGAGGCGATCATGTCGATGGGATTGGCGAACCCGGCCTGCGGCGGCAGGAAGGCCCGCAAGCGCTCGAGAGAGGCGTCGTCGAGCACCGGCAGCGCCAGGCCCGCCCCCTCGCAGGCGTCGGCGAGGAGGATGGCGGGTCCGCCGGCGTTCGTCACCACGCCGACGCGCGGGCCGCACGGGATCGGCTGCATCGCGAGCAGCGCGGCGACGTCGAAGAGCTGCTCGAGGGTGTCGACCCGGAGCACGCCCGCCTGCTCGAAGAGCGCGTCGACGGCGACATCCGGGCTCGCGAGCGCCGCCGAGTGGCTGGTCGCGGCGCGTACTCCCGCCGCCGAGCGCCCCGACTTGACGGCGACGATGGGCTTGCGGCGCGCCACGGCGCGCGCGACGCGCGCGAACTTGCGCGGGTTGCCGAAGCTCTCGAGGTAGAGCGCGATGACGTCGGTGCGCGGGTCGTCCTGCCAGTACGCGAGCAGATCGTTGCCCGAGACGTCGGCCTTGTTGCCGACCGACACGAACGTCGAGAGGCCGAGGTTCAGCCGGCGCGGGAAGTCGAGCGCGGCAAGGCCGAGGGCGCCGCTCTGCGAGAGCATGCCGAGGTTGCCGATGGGCGGCGCCACCGGCGCGAAGGTGGCGTTCAGGCGGACGGCCGGGTCGGTGTTGAGCAGGCCGATGCAGTTCGGACCGACCATGCGCATCCCCGATGCGCGTACGAAGTCGCGGAGCTGGCGCTGCGTATCCTTGCCCACGACCGAGGCCTCGGCGAACCCCGACGTCACCACGACGATCGCGCGCACGTGGGCGTGGGCGCAGTCCGCCACGACCCCGCGCACGGCGCCGGCCGGCACGGCGACGACCGCGAGGTCGACCGGCTGGCCGATGGCGTCCACGCTCGGATAGGCGCGGAGGCCGCCGATCTCCGTCACCTTCGGGTTCACCGGGTAGACGGCGCCGGTGTAGCCGCCGTCGACGACGTTCGCGAGCAAGGTCCCGCCGACCGTGCCGCGGTCGCGCGAGGCGCCGACGATCGCGACCGCACGCGGCTCGAGGAACGCGTGCAGGCTCTGCGCCGCCGCCTCGTGGTCGCGCGCCTGGCTGGCCTCGAGGACCTCGGGCGTCTCCGTGGTCGAGAGCGCCACCTGCACGACGCCGCCCTCGAGCGCGTTCACGACCGAGAAGCCGCTGCGCGCGAACACCTGGAGCATGCGGTTGTTCTCGCCGAGTACGTGGGCCTCGAACTCGGTCAGGCCGCGGTCGCGGGCGATGCGGGCGAGGTGCTCGAGCAGGATGCTGCCGATGCCGCGGCGCTGGTGCTGGTCGACGACCGCGAACGCCACCTCGACGCGCTGGCGGATCGCACGGTCGGGCGCGCCCATGTAGCGGCCGACCGCGATCACGCGCTCGCGCTCGTCCTCGATCAGCGTCGCCACCAGGGCGACGTTGCTCTCGAAGTCGAGCTCGGTGAAGTGCCGGAGCTCCTCCGGCGTCAGGCCGCGCTTGGAGTTGAAGAAGCGGAAGTAGATCGACCGCGGGCTCATGGCGCGGAAGGTCTCGACCAGCCGCTCCTTGTCGTCGGGCCGGACCGCCCGGATCCGGATCGAGCCGCCGTCGCGCAGCAGCTCGCTCACCGCGTAGTGCCGCGCGTCGATCACCCGACCACCCCCACGCCCCCGGATAGCGCGTCGGCGCGGCGGGGGAAAGGCGGGGGCGCGGATTCCCGGCGCGCCGCCGGTTGTACGCGCCCCGCATCCGCTGCATACTTCGCGCATGCAACTCTCAGATCTGACCCCCGAGGAGCAGATCGCCCTGGTCGCGCTCCTCCGGCTTACGATCGGCAGCGATGCCCAGGTCTCCGAGGACGAGCGCGCGCAGATCCAGCGGGTCGTCGAGGCGATCGGCGGGGAGAGCTACCGCCGCGCCGTCGAGGCCGCCGATACGCGCTTCGCCGACGAGCAGGAGCTCCGCCGCTGGCTGCCCACCATCTCCCGCCCGGCGGCGCGCGAGCTGATCTTCGAGACCGTGCTCGAGTCGGCGCTCCCCGGCGTCGTCGACAAGCGCGAGAACTCGGTCCTGACGTGGCTCGCCCGGGCGTGGGGACTGAAGGTGCACCCGCAGTCCTCCTGATCCGGGTGCGCTTCGCCTTCGACGAGGACCAGGAGCAGCTCCGCGCCGCGGCGCGGGGCTTTCTCGCCGCGCACTCCTCGCCGGCGCGCGTGCGCGCGGCGATGGCGACCGACGCCGGCTGGGACGCCGCCGTCTGGCGCCGCATCGGCGCCGAGCTCGGCTGGCCGGCGGTGATC
>Ga0302046_10002310_pt1 | contig 17738 bp, 11 predicted proteins | sample RVTome_11_FD_200261 | JGI IMG/M metagenome (GOLD analysis project Ga0302046, IMG submission 200261) | Soil microbial communities from uranium-contaminated site in the Upper Colorado River Basin, Wyoming, United States - RVT147D111 (version 2) ...
CCTCGATGGCGCGCGCGCACTTCACGGCGAGCGTGTCGACGACGGCCGCCTGGAAGCCCGCCGCGAGATCCTCCGCGATCCCGGGCGAAAGCCCGTCCGTGCCGCCGCGCCGCTCGCGCTCGATGGCGCGGCGCGCGGCCGTCTTGAGGCCGCTGAAGCTCAGGTCGAGCCCGCGGTCGATCAGCGGGCGCGGGAAATCGAACGCGGCCGGGTCGCCCCGCTCGGCGAGGGCCGCGAGCGCGGGCCCGCCCGGATACGGCAGGCCGAGGAGCCGCGCGACCTTGTCGAAGGCCTCGCCGGCCGCATCGTCGAGCGTATTGCCGATGACGCGGTAGCGGCCGAGCCCTTCGACGTCGACGAGCATGCTGTGGCCGCCCGAGACCAGGAGTGCGACGAACGGGAACTCGAGCGCCTCGGCCTCGAGCCGGCCGATCAGAAGATGCGCCTCCATGTGATGCACGGGAACGGCCGGGATGCCGAGGCCGTAGGCCGTAGCCGTCGCGAAGGCCCCGCCGACCATGAGCGCGCCGATCAGCCCCGGGCCTGCCGTGTAGGCGATGCCGTCGAGCTCGCCGGGCTCGAGGCCCGCCTCGGCGAGGACGCTCGCGACGAGGCCCGAGAGCTTCGCGATGTGGTCGCGGGAGGCGAGCTCGGGCACGATGCCGCCGTAGGGCCGGTGCAGCTCGATCTGGCTCGCCAGGCGGTCGGCGACGATGCCGCGGCCCGTCTCGTAGACCGCGACCCCGGTCTCGTCGCAGCTGGTTTCGATGCCGAGGACTCGCATGGCTCTTTACACCTTAGCATTGGCGCCGCTATTATTAACGGCTGCCGGCATTAGCCGGCCTATTTTTTTGGTCGTTCAAGCGAGTTTGCATGCCGGGCGTCAGAATCAGGGAAAGCGAGCACTTCGACGCGGCGCTGCGCCGTTTCAAGCGTTCCTGCGAGAAGGCCGGCATTCTGACCGAGCTCCGCCGGCGCGAATTCTACGAGAAGCCGACCCAGGAGCGTAAGCGCAAGAAGGCCGCGGCGGTGAAGCGCCACATGAAGCGCAACCTGCGCACGGCCGGAAGACGCAAGCGTCTCTACTGACCCCCGCCCCCGGAGCCCCTCCGGTGACCCTCATAGAAACTCTCAATCAGGACATGAAGGCGGCGCTCCGTGCCGGCCGCAAGCTCGAGCTCAGCGCGCTGCGCATGGCGCTCGCCGCGGTCAAGACGAAGGAGATCGAGCTCCGGGCGAAGCTCTCCGACGCCGAGACCGTGGGCGTGCTCGAGAAGCTGATCCGGCAGGGCCGCGACGCCGAGGCGCAGTTCAGGTCCGGCGGCCGGGACGAGCTCGCGGCCAAGGAAGCGGCCGAGATCGTGGTCTTCGAGCGCTACCTGCCGAAGGCGCTCGGCCAGGACGAGATCGAGGCGCTGATAAAGTCCGCGATCGAGGCGAGCGGCGCGAGCGGCATCAAGGACATGGGCCGGGTCATGGCGGCCGTCAAGGCCGAGGCCGCCGGCCGAGCCGACATGGGTGCAGTCAGCGCCCGCGTGCGCGAGATCCTCACGGCCGGGTAGGGTTGCTATGCTAGAGGGCCGTCCGAGGCACCTTTGGCATGAGCCGGCGCATCCCGCAGTCCTTCATCAACGAGCTCGTCGCGCGCACCGACTTGGTCGAGCTGATCGGCGCGCGCGTCACGCTCAAGCGGGCCGGCAGCAACCACAAGGGGCTTTGCCCGTTTCACGACGAGAAGACGCCGTCGTTCACGGTCAGCGCCGACAAGGGCTTCTACAAGTGCTTCGGCTGCGGCGCCTACGGCAACGCGATCGACTTCGTCATGCAATACGAGAATCGCGACTTCCTCGAGGCCATCGAGATCCTGGCCGAGATGCAGCATCTCGAGATCCCGGTCGAGCGCGGCACGGCTCCGGGCGACGAGACCGAGAGCCTCTACGAGGTCCTGCGCGAGGCCGACCAGTTCTATCGGCAGAAGCTCCGCGACAACCCCGAGGCGATCGCCTATCTCAAGCGCCGCGGCATCGACGGCGCGAGCGCCGCCCGCTTCGCGCTCGGCTTCGCGCCCGACGCCTGGAACAGCGTCGTCGAGGCGCTCGGCGGCGGCGAACGGGCCGTCGAACGGCTGATCCGGGCGGGCCTTGCGGCGCGGAACGAGTCGGGCCGCGTCTACGACCGCTTTCGCAATCGCGTCGTATTCCCGATCCGCGACGGCCGCGGCCGCGTGATCGGCTTCGGCGGCCGCCTGCTCGAATCAGGCGAGCCCAAGTACCTGAACTCGCCCGACACGCCGCTGTTCGACAAGGGCCGCACGCTCTACGGTCTCTTCGAAGCGCGCCAGGCGCCCGGCCGCCCCGGGCGCATCATCGTCGTCGAGGGCTTCATCGACGTCATCGCACTCGATCAGCACGGGCTCGGACCCGCGCTCGCGACGATGGGCACGGCCGCGACGGCCGACAACATGCGCCAGCTCACGAGGCTCAGCGACCGCGTCGTCTTCTGTTTCGACGGCGACCGCGCCGGCCGCGAGGCCGCCTGGCGGGCCGTCGAGTCGATCCTGCCGTTCGGCGGCGGCAAGGTCGCGATCGAGTTCGTGCTCCTGCCGGACGGCGAGGATCCGGATTCCTTCGTCCGCGGGCGGGGCGCCGAGGCGTTCGAGGCGCTGCTCGAGGCCGCGACGCCGCTCTCGACCTTCACGATCGCGCACGCGGCCGTGGGTCTCGATCTCGACAACGCCGACGGCCGCTCGCGGCTCGCGGGCATCGTGCTGCCGCTTCTGAAGAAGCTGCCGCAGGGCCTCTACCGCGAGCTCATCGTCGCCGAGCTCGCCGACAAGACCGGCATCGCCGGCGAGCGGCTGCTCCGCCAGATCGAGCCCGAGGTCCGGCGCGATGCGCCCGCCCGCAGCACCGCCGAAGCCGGCCGCTCGGTCATGCAGCGCGCCGTAAGCCTGCTGCTGCACTTTCCGGCTGCCGGCGCTGCCGCGGCCGACGTAAGGGGCCTCGATGGGATCGAGGCGCCGGGCGCGGATCTGCTGCGCCGCCTGCTTGAAATCACGGCCGGCGATCCCAAAATCACGACGGGACAGCTGATCGAAACCTTCCGGACCGAGGCCGAGGGCCGCTGGGTCGAGCGCCTGGCGCGTGAAGAGCCCATCGACGACGAGGATGCCGCGCCGCGCGTGCTGCGCGACAGCCTCGAGCGCATCGTCGAGCGCCACGAGCGCAAGGCCCAGGCGGAGGCGCTCAGGCGGCGCGGCGGCCAGGCGCCGCCGCCCTGAAAGCCGGCCGAGCCGGCTCCGCATCGAAACCGGAACTTTGTGACCCGGTCTGGTCTCAGTTTAATTGAGCGAGTTATACTAGTTTGTTGCCTTGCGCCAGCGGAGGAACCCTGCGGAATATGGATTCAGCATCTCCCCAGCACGAAGACGAGCGCCAGTCCCAGCTCAAGCTCCTGATCGCCAAGGGCAAGGAGCAAGGCTACCTGACCTACGGCGAGGTCAACGACCATTTGCCGAGCGATATCGTCGATCCCGAGCAGATCGAGGATATCGTCAACATGATCAACGACATGGGCATCACGGTCTACGAGAAGGCCTCCGATGCCGAGTCGCAGATCCTGTCCGACAACGCCGTCTCGAACGACGACGACGCGGCCGACGAGGCGGCGGCCGCGCTTGCGACCGTCGACAGCGAGTTCGGCCGCACGACCGACCCGGTCCGCATGTACATGCGCGAGATGGGCACTGTCGAGCTCCTGACGCGCGAGGGCGAGATCCGCATCGCGAAGCGCATCGAGGAAGGTCTCGATCAGGTGCGGATGGCGCTCGCGCAGTTCCCGCCGACGTTCGATCTGCTGCTCGGCCAGTACGATCAGGTCGCGAAGGGCGAAGCGAGGCTGCAGGATCTGATCGTCGGCTTCATCGACCCGAACGAGGAGATCGCGAACCCGCAGGCGCGCTCGAGCGACGACGACGACAACGACACGCCCGCCGACACCGGACCCGATCCGGCCGAGGTCGACAGGAAGGTCAAGAAGGTCAAGCGCCTCGCCAAGCGCTATGTCGACGCGCTCGCGGGCTCGGGCACGAAAGGCGCGAAGGCGGTCAAGCCGCTCAAGAGCCTGACCAAGGAGTTCATGGAGCTCAAGCTCTCGCCGAAGCTCTTCGATCAGCTCGTCCTGCAGCTGCGCGGCACGATCAACGGCATCCGGACGCAGGAGCGCCAGGTCATGGCGCTTTGCGTGCGCGACGCCGGCATGCCGCGCAAGGACTTCATCGCGAGCTTCCCGAAGAACGAGACCAACACGAACTGGGTCAACAAGCACATCCGCGCCAAGCGCAAACATTCGTCGCAGCTAGCAAGGCTCAAGGACGACATCCTGCGCGCCCAAAAGCGGCTTCAGAAGCTCGAGCAGACGACGAAGCTCACGATCGTCGAGATCAAGGAAATCAATCGCGAGATCTCGCTCGGCGAGGCGCAGGCGCGCCGCGCCAAGAAGGAGATGGTCGAGGCGAACCTGCGTCTCGTGATCTCGATCGCGAAGAAGTACACCAACCGCGGCCTGCAGTTCCTCGATCTGATCCAGGAAGGCAACATCGGCCTGATGAAGGCTGTCGACAAGTTCGAGTATCGCCGCGGCTACAAGTTCTCGACCTACGCGACCTGGTGGATCCGACAGGCGATCACGCGCTCGATCGCCGACCAGGCGCGCACGATCCGCATCCCCGTGCACATGATCGAGACGATCAACAAGCTCAACCGCATCTCCAGGCAGATGCTGCAGGAGATGGGCCGCGAGCCGACGCCCGACGAGCTCGCCGTGCGCATGGAGATGCCCGAGGACAAGGTTCGGAAGGTCCTGAAGATCGCCAAGGAGCCGATCTCGATGGAGACGCCGATCGGCGACGACGAGGATTCGCATCTCGGCGATTTCATCGAGGACGTCACGGTCTCCTCGCCGATCGACTCGGCCACCGACGAGGGCCTCAAGGAAACGACGCATGCCGTGCTCGCGGGCCTGACGCCGCGCGAAGCCAAGGTGCTGCGCATGCGCTTCGGCATCGACATGAACACGGACCACACGCTGGAAGAGGTCGGCAAGCAGTTCGACGTCACGCGCGAGCGCATCCGCCAGATCGAAGCCAAGGCGCTGCGCAAGCTCCGCCACCCCTCGCGCTCCGACCAGCTCCGCAGCTTCCTCATAGAAGACTGAAAAAGGGGTCTGAAAAAGGGGTCAGAGCCCTTTTTCGATTGACTCGCCCGCCGGTTTCCGCTGGCATACGCGAAAAAGGGCTCTGACCCCTTTTTCGCGCGCGGGCCTGTAGCTCAGTTGGTTAGAGCAGGGGACTCATAATCCCTTGGTCCCAGGTTCGAGTCCTGGCGGGCCCACCATTTCGACAAGATCAGCACAGACACGGCAAGTCAGTTCGACGGCACTTGTCGGGTCGAATAGCGATTGAGCTCCTCCTCGATTTCAGCAATCGCTTGGGCCTGGATCTCCGGATCGTCGATCCACTCTCGTGCCAGCCTGAGCATGCGACGCGGATCGTTGATTTCGGCATCCATCGTGAGCTCATTGCGAATCAACTCCTGCTGCTCGGCAACCGAGCCGTATTCACGCATGAGCTCCAGATCCGCCTCATAATCTCCGAAGAGTGCTGCCTCATACATAAGAAATCTGATGACACGTTGCCGGGCATCACCCTCGGGCAGGCCCAGCACCCATTGCTGCGCGCGCCCCGGGTCGGTGTTCACCCAGCGGCGCATAACTGAAACCATCGCCTGGGCGCGCGTCTCCGGGTCGTCGATCCCCTGTGCCCATGCAGCCGCGCCCGCCTCATCGCGGATGGCCCAGGCTTCGGCAACCGTAGTTTCAAGTAATATCGGCTGGCCGCCGTCGTAGACCATTTCCGCTGCCGGAGGATTGCTGACGAGCAATATCGCAGCATGCTCTGGATCCAAACTGGCGGCCGCTCGAAAAACATCCATATAGAGACTGCGGTAATCCGTCTGCTCCCGGAATTGTGCGATCCAGTTTGCAGCCGCGACCGGATCGCTTCGCGCTAGCTCGTGCGCGACGGGTTCCGCCACCAGCGCACGCATGCCGGCTGGCAGGCGGTCGGCGAATGTCGCGGCTGCAACAGCATCGGTCGCGGCGAGCCGGCCGACCATCGTGACGGGCAAATCCGGCGGCAACCTGCCGGCCGACTGCACGACCCATTCCGTTGCGGCTGCTGCATCGATCCCGGCCCAGTACCCGGTCAGCTCTTCAAGCACAATCAGTGAACGCGGCGTATCGCGCTGCAGAAGTTCCTCGGCCAGACGCACGCGATCGGCATTCGCAGCAGTCTCACGGACGATAAGGCGCGCAATGGCCTGCTCGGTCGCCGCCCCGGACCGCACCGCAGGATGAATGCGCGGCGGCAATTCGAATGCTTCGAGCAGCGCCAGCGCGGTATCCGGATCTCTGGCAGCACTGTGACCGATCACCATTGCAACCAAGCCGGGCGCAGGCGGGTCCAGGCTTTCCGCCCAGGCCAGTGCTGCTTCGGGATCCTGTCGCGCCCAGGTTGCTGCCACCGCGCCCCGGAGCCGGCCCTGTCGGTCGTCAGCCGGCAGCGAATCCAGCCAGGCGAGCGCTTCGGCGATGTCACGTTCGGCGACCGCGGCGACCGCCAGTTCCTCGAGCGTACGATTCGAATCCACGCGCAGTGGCGGGTGGTCGACTGCGATCTCGAGCACCTGACGCGGTCCGACAACCAGTGCGTCAATCAGCTCAGCGCGCAGTTGATCAATGCCGGGTTGCGATCGGGCGAAAGCGAAAAAAGCGTCAGGATCCGCCAGAGCCCGGTTGGCGCTGGCGACATCTGCCGGAACCGCCCCGACTGGCGTCGCAACCGGAGCGGATCGGGTACCGCTTGCGACGACGCGTTCGGGTTCTGCCGGCACCATCCACGCCATCTGTAATACGAATACGATCGCTGCGCTCACCACGAACGCTGTAAGTGCATAGGAGATGACGCCGCGCAAAGCCGTCATCGGACCGGGACTCCGCCGAGCGTCCTGATCGGCTCGGGTGGTGCCTGCCCGGCCAGTTTCAGCTCAGCGAGTCGGCGCTGTTCGGAATTCGCAATGTACTGATCGATCAGCAGACGCCCCAGATCGGGATCGGTGCGCCGCAGCGCATTCATCGCTCCGACGAGTGTCTCCGCCAGCGCGGTATCGGAGCTGAACTCCGCGAACAGGTTCGTGTTCACATCACCGTCCGCCAGCGCTGTCTGCACCACGCCTTCGAGCGCGGCATCGCGCAGTGAATCGGAAGACAAATTCCTCGCCCAGGCAGTCGCTGCCTCGGGATCGCGTCCAGCCCAATTGCGAACAACCTCACGGGTGACGGCCACCCGCGCCCAGTCGTCGATGTTACCGCTGGCCGCGAGCCATTCACCGGCCAGAGCCGGCTCGTCAACCGCCCAGGACTGAGCCACCCGCATGACCAGGTGGCTGTCCGCCGTGTCCGGCAAGCTGGCCAAAGCGCTCGCCACTGCAGCCGGCCGGGTTGAAACGGCACTGCTCAGCACCTCCTGGGTGGCCGTCGAATAAACCGGCGCGCCGCGCATCGGTTCAAGCCACTTGAGTGCCGCTTCCAGATCTGAGGCCGCAAGACCTTCGGCGACACCGGCGACCCAGTAGCCGCGCAAGTCTTCCGGCAAACCATAGAGCGTCTGCTGCAACCCACCGGAATCGAAGTCGGCACCGGCAGCTACTGAACCCAGATGCTGGAGAACCGCCGGGCTGACAATCGAGGGATTACGCACGGCCCAAGCGACGGCACTGCCGGGATCGTGTTCGGCCCAGCGCGCAAGCACACTCATGTTTGCCATGTCGAGACGGCCGTTCAGTGCATTGCGAACGCGCAGGCTGGGGTGATTCGAAATCTGCTCTACGATTTCGCCGACGGCGGGCGACTCTCGCTCGAGCGCCACTGTCACCAGCATGCCCAGGCGATCGGACCACGTGACGCGGTCCTCGGCCATTGCGAGCATCTCCATCGATCTCTCCACAGAGTCCCGCAGGGCGGCATCGAAAGCCTCGCCATCGACACGGCGCAGCGCGTCCTGAACTGCGTTGGGCGGCGGTGCCGACACTGCAAGCAACTGTGCCAGTGCCGCTTGTGGATCGACGAGCGCGTGGCTACTGGCGATCTGCGCCAGCAGCTGTTCTCGTTCGAGCGTAGGGAACGTGCCGAGGCTGGGCGGCAGTGAATTGGCGAATGCGTAGGCACTGCCGGCATCGATGGCGAGCACGGCTTCGATCGCCGCGCGCTCCAGTGGCTCGCGCATGTCCCGCGGCAATTGGTGCATCGTCGCAAGCAGGCGCCCCGAATCGGCTGCCGCCAGCGCTTCGAGCGCCCCCGGGTCATCCATCCATTCCGGAACACCGTGCCGATCTAGGTGCGCGAACAAGCCGGCGGGGTCACGCACGGCCCAGTCGGCAAGCGCCTGGCGACTGTATGCCTCACGCAGCTCGGCCACGGAAATCAACCCGGCGAGATCGACTGCATCTTCAGGATCAGAATGCGCTGCCACACCGGCGACGCGCTGCAAGGCCACTGTCTGCGCGGTAAGCGAATCGAGCGAAAGTGCGAATGCAATGGCCGATCGCAGATCTCGCTCGGCCAGCCCGATCATCGCAGCGACGCGAAGAGCCTGCGCGCGCTCATCGGAAAGCTCCGATGCCACCCTTTCAATGTTCTCGGCAGTGTAACCGCGCACGGCAATGTCGGTCAGCGCGATGTTGAGCCAGTCGTCCGCAGCTGTCGTAAAGGCCGGAACGTCATCACCCAATCGCATATCCGGGCCACTGTCCGGGAACTCGACCGACAGCGTGTTGCCACCGTTCCACAACAGACTTCCGACACAAACGCCAGCCAGCACGCCGATTGAGACCGCGATGGTCTTGTGCCTGCTCATACGCACTGCCAGATCAATGATCCTATCGCCATGGTGACAGGCATCAACGATACCTTGCGTCTATAGGTATTACAAGATGCTTTCCGCGGCTGCGTAATTGGTGTCGGATCGCTAACCGTCAGACCGCGGCCGGCAACCAAGGACGTAGATGTGGCGCCACCCATTGCGAAACACGCGGGAAACTCTACGCGTCTGTAGATGTTCAACTTATCAAAGTGCGAGAATGTATGCGACGCAGATGCCAACACTGCGGCTCGGCGTACGGTACATGCAGGTTCGAGTCCTGGCGGGCCCACCACCCACTATTCTGCCGCGAGTCCTGTCAATCTGGAGCCGGCCTCCATGACCGATACATTTCCGCTTCCCGTTCGTATAGTCGGGCACGATTCATGATGCGGTGGCGGCGATGGCGACAACCCGACTCGAGCGATTCCGGCAGCGGGTGGAGCCTGAGTTGCCCGGCCTGTACCGCACCGCACACCGCCTGACCGGCAACCGCGCGGATGCCGAGGACCTTGTCCAGGATACATGCCTGGCAGCCTGGGAGAAGCCGCCGCCCGATGACGCGAATCGGTCACTCAGGCATTGGCTGCTGCGCGTCCTGCACCACCGCTTTATCGATGGCGCCAGGCGCCGGGACCGCGGGCCGGTGCGGTCCCTGAACAGCGCCAACGACCCGACACCCGGGCTGGTCAGTCCGAAGCCCGGCCCTGCGGAGCTTGCCCTTCAGCATGAGGACGAACTCGCGCTGGACCACGCCTGGCAGCAACTCGAGCCGATCCAGCAGATGCTGCTGATCCTGCGCGCAGAGGGTTACGGCCTCGCCGAGATTGCCGAAATCACAGGTATCGGCCGTGATGTGCTGCGAGCACGTCTGCAGCGCGCCAGGCGCAGTCTCGCCCGCCAGCTAGGGAACACGGAACCGGAAACGACTGCGGCAAATCATCAGAGGAGCCAGCCATGAACTGCGAACAGATCGCCGCCATCCTCGACGACGGCGACGCGGCCGGCGTGACCGAGGCGACGCGCACTGAGATTGATGCACACCTTCGGAGCTGCGCTAAGTGCCGGGCGGACTGGCAGGTTCATGGATGGCTCGCCGCAAAGGCGGCCCCGCCGATTTCGGCCCATCTGCCGGAACGAATCTGGCGTTCGTTGCCGGCCGATGCAGTGGCGGGCTCGGGCCGCCGCTCAGTCATTCTTCCGCTGCTGTTGCTCGCAGGCGCTGCGGCCGCGATGCTGGCGCTTCTGTCGACCTTCGACTCCGAACAGAACGCCGAGCCAGCCGCGACCGTCGATGTCGAAGTCGCATCGACGCCTGACACGCAAGACGTTACGGTAGTTGATGGCGCCGAGGAGCCGGCAGCCGACGCGGTTGCATCTGAAGATCCGGAAGTTGCGGCCGAGCAGCCGCGTCACCGTATAGCAATTTGGCCGATCCAGTACGACGACGAAGCCACGGCTGCCGTTCAGCAGGCCGAAGCAGCGCATCGGGCGGTCGTCCGGTTTTTCAGCGCGCAGGCGAACCTCGAAGTCATCGAGACCACGGCAGCGCAATGGGACGCTGTCAGGGCTGCTGTCGGGGACATTGAGAATCCGGGCCAATCGGTTACCGCCGGGGTCGCCATGCTTGGACCCCGTCTGATACGCGCCATGGCGGGCGAGCTCGGCGCCGAATACAGCGTTCAGGTCGCAAGCGGTTCTCTCGGCGGACCCGGATCCTGGTCGATTGGTCTACGCTATGTGGGTCCGACGGTCACCGGCAGCGGCGGCAGTGGCGGGGGCAACGGTGACGATCTGGCAGCTGCTCTTAACTACGCAGACTCCGTCGGCACCGACCTTGCGCAACGGGCGTATGCACGCATGTTTCCAGACGCGGGCGCGCAGCTGATCGAAGCCGTGGTCACGGATTCCGCCCGCAGCGACGCTGAGAGACTGGACGCGATCGACACGCTGCTCCGGTCGGCCCCGCGGATTTCGGCCGGTGGAGTGATGCGGCGCGGCGAGATTTCGCCGGCCGCCCTCGCAGCCGCGGTCGAGCTGGGGCGCTCGTCGGCCTCCGCGGAAACCCGGCGCCGGGTCTGGCAACAGCTCGGCCAAACGGGAAACGCTCAACTGGCTCAACCGCTCACGGATACGCTGCTCTACGATCCGGACGAGGAGGTGCGGGCCGTCGCGGCCGACGCCCTGACCGTTTTTCGGGCCGAGCCCGCCGTACGTGCCGCGCTGGAATCGGTCGCGGTCGGCGAAGGGTCGCCTGAGTTGCGCCTCAGGGCGAGATGGTCTGCGCTCGACGACGCCGAGAGAGCCAGCTATGTCAGCGCGACGTTGCTCGATCCCGTGTTATCGACCGAGGAAAGAATGGCTCCGGTGATACTCGCGCGGACACGACGCCCGACCATCCCGGGGTCGGAGTCGCGGAACGCAGAGATACCGGCACTCGAGGGCGAGGCCTTGGATGCGATTGCACGGATCGCGTCAGGGAATCACGACGACTCGATCCGGCGCGCGGCGCTATTCGAGCTCGGCTATGCCGGGCATGCCGACTTCGTCAGTCTGATGTTTGACGGGACGGATGCGGCGCTGCGTCGCTCAGTCCTGATCGAGCTCTCGAACCGGCGGGGAACTCCCGGCATAGCAGAGCGGATCGCTCAGGTGCTCGGGGCCGAACCCGACGCCGGCGTCCGGCAGATGATGGAAACGCTTCTGGCGCCGCCCGGATCCCGCATCCAACCGCCGACAGTAGAGTAATCAGGCGTCACACACTGAAGGGCGATGGCTACCCACTGGACGCCCGGCATAGTGCTTGAACAAGGAGCCGGGAAGTACGCCTGCGCTCATCGGATCAGGGGAACGGCGCGTCGCTTCTCACCCAGAGGTCGCGATCGAGCTTCCACTCGCCGCTGGCGTCGGCGAACCAGATGTGCGCGAAGCGACCGAGGCCGAGCAGGGCGCCATCGTCGCGGCTGACGACCTCGTAGTTGCCGTGCACGAGCACCATGTCGATTCCGTCGACGGCGTGGGTGATGGTCAACAGCGTCAGGGGGTTGCCTTCCTCGAAGTCGAGCGCCCAGAAGTCACCGATGTCCCGCTGCCCGTTGATCGTCGGCGCACCGTGCATCATGAGCGCGGCATTCGTCTCGTACACTCCGGCCAAAGCGGCGCGATCGTGCCGGTTATAGGCGTCGACCCAACCGTTGGCGAGTCGCTGCACGTCGTCGGCGGCGGCCGTTTCGCTGTAGGGCTCGAAGGGCTGATTCCAGAGGTCGCGATCGAGCCGCCATTCCCGTCCTTCGAGCTTCCAGAGGTGCGCGAATCGTCCGGCGCCGAGCAGGCCGCCGTCCTCGCGGTCGATGACGCGATAGTCCCCATGCACGAGCATCATGTCACTGCCCGTGACCGAGTTCGTGATCGTGAGCAGCGTCAGTGGATTGCCTTCCTCGAAGTCGTCGGCCCAGAACTCCCGGATCGCCGGGCGGCCCGAGATCGTCGGCCCGCCGTGGACCATCAACCGGGCGTCCGCCGTATAGAGCATCGCGAGCGCCGCGCGATCGTGCGAGTTGTAGGCCTGTACCCATCGGTCGGCGAGGCTCTGGACGTTGGTCTGACCGTGCGCCGACAACGAAAGCAGAAGAAACAACGCCGGGAATGCCAGGCTTCTTGCCGCTGAGATTTTCATGACTACTCGTCTCCTGAGTCCTGTCCCGTGTGGGTCCCCGTCGCCTGAAGCGTCGACTCGATGGCTTCGGACGTACTCGACCGTCTTGCCGGCGCCGATGACCTTGACGACATGCTGATGCTTGTGATTCTCGGACGTTTCCTTCCCCCGGCTCTGCTGAAGAAAGGCTAGCCCCTGGCGCTGGCGCCGGCTGCTATGGAAAGTACGTATGCATGCAGAGGCAGAAGCACGACGGCCCTGCTCATGAGGATCGCATCCTCACCTGAGGCCCTCGATCTGCCGATAGATCTCGTCCCGCAAAGCAGGATCACGAACGTGCTCGTCAATCAGGGCGCGGGCACGGTTCGGGTCGGTCCGAGACACCGCGAGCGCGGCGCGGCGGACGGCTGTTCCGCGCGCCGTATCGCTGCTCAGCGCGTCGAGCATCCCCCGATCCACCGTCCCCGCGGCCGCTGCAGGCAACATCACGGCCAGCAGCGCCTCGTCGCGCGCCTCGCCGCGGGAAAGCTGCATCGCCCAGCGACCGGCGGCGGCCGGATCGGCATCGGCCCAGGCCCCGACCGGATCCCTCATCGCCGATGCCCGGGCCCGCTCGTCGCTGAGGCTCGCGGCCCATCGGGCCGCCGCTTCGGCGCCATCCTGACGGGTCCATCGGTTCGCAACGAGCGAGGCGCTTGCGAGCTGAACGTCGGGGCTCGCTCTCGTCAGGAACTCAGCGGCCAGGCGGGGGCTGTCCGTCGCAATCGAATTCACGATCTCGCGATAGGCAATGTCGTAGACCTCGTCGCCGCGAAAGCGCTCGATCCATGCGAAGGCACCGTCCGGATCGCCGGGCGCATGTTCCGACGCAACTGAAGTGATCCACGCGGTTCGATGCGTTGCCGGGATCCGGTCGACGTAGCGCATCGCTGCATCGATGTCGCTCGTCGCCATCATCGACGCCGCCGCGCGCAGCGCGCCTGCGTGCACTGCCTGACTGTTCGCGAGCAGCCAGCCGAGCGCCGCTTCCGAGTCGCTCTGCATCCAGCTCGCCATGAAGGTCCGCAACAGGTTCACGCTCTGGGTGTCGTTCCGTCCGACGAGCTCGCGTGCAATCGCCGGCGCTCGCGCAGGGTCCTGCGCGGCCCTCGACAGGATCTGCCCCATGCCGAGCGAGAGATTCATACCGCTGGCGAAGGTCGAAGGGGTTGCCCGTATGAGATCGAGCGCGCGGCCGACGTCGGTCTCGGCGATCACGGTGGCAACGTTGATCACGGCGTCGGGCGAGGGCGGCTCGAGACTCTGCGCCCAGGCAAGAGCCGCATCCGCGTCTCTGCGTGCGTAGCTCGTCGCGATCGACTGGAGAACCTGGTTCCGGTCGCTGCCCGCCGGAAGTGTCTCGACGCGCGCAATGGCGGCAAGAGGGTCTGTCTCGGCCAGAGCGCCGAACGCCGATGCCAGCGTAATCTGCCCCGGCGACGGTTGCATCCGCTCGGCGACTCGGATTACGGCCTCGGGGTTCACGGCGAGCAGCAGCTGCATGTCGCCGCCACTGGAAATGGACGTCCACTCCGAGGCGGCCGACTCGAAGTACGCGAGATAGCCGCTCAGGTCGAGCCGGGCCCACTCGGTCGTGACCGCGTAGACGAAGGAGTTCCGCAACGAGGAATCCGTCAGCTGCTCAGCCTGCAACAGAGCGCCTTCCGGGTCCCGGCGTGCCCACGATGTTGCGATCTCGACCAACGCGGCGCGCTTGTCGTTTTCGTCCCATATCTGCTCCGCGTCGCGAAGGGCCCCGTAGGGATCCGTTGCGGCGTACACACCGAACCAATGGACGAGCAGGGGCGAACGATCGCCGGCAGGCAGAGCCGCGGCGACGCGCTCGAAGCCCTCCAGGCTGTGGCCGAGATTGTCGAGCAGCCCCAGCGCGACCGCGCGACGAGCGACCGTATCGGCGATGCCGCTGAGCCCATCGAGCGCGCCCGTTGTGTCGGACTCTGCCCAGCGTTGGAACACGGCGACCAGAAAGCGGGCCTCGACTCCGAGGGTCAGCGCGGCATCCACCGCATGCGCCGGATCGAGCTCCGCCATCCGCATCAGGACCGAGTCGATCTCGAGATCGCGAAGCGGCGACGGTTCGCTTGCGGCCGACCGGGCCAACATCCGCTCGAGCTCTCCCGGATCGGCTGTGGCCGCGACATCGCGGTAGCTGGCCAGTCGAGTCGAGGCACTCAGGGCCTCGGCGTGCGTGCGCGCACTCCGGCGGAATGTCGCATCGGCAACGCGGTCGAGAAGAGACGCTGACTGGCCCGCGGCCCGCTCGCCATTTCCGCCGTACGCAAGCAATACGGCTACGGCCCCGATTGAGGCTCCGACGGCAAGCAGCGCAACGTTCCTGAGCATGGTGCCGTCCCTTCGCGCTCAGAAAGGCAGACTGATCGTTGCGGAGCCTGATCCGCCGGTTCGGGCGAGGTTCTCCTCCGCGCGGCGGCGGATCTCCGCGTCGGAAATATGCATGTCGAGCAGTCGGCGCGCCTCGGCCGGATTGGCGCGGCCGATCTGCACGATCGCGCCGCTTGCCGCCCGCTGACGCGCGGCATCGCTGCTGAACGATGCAAGCAGCGCCGAATCGAGCGTGCCGCTTGCCCCGGCCGAGACCGAAAGGTACGCCGCGAGACCCGAATCCCGCGCCGCTCCGTCGGGCATGCCAATGACCCATGCCCGTGCAGCAGCGGAATCCGTTCGTGCCCAGGCCATGGCCACGCTACGGACCGCGCTCGACACGACGGCGGCATCACCCTGATCGGTGAGCCAGCCTCCGACCCACTGCGCCGCGGCCGGTGCGTCCTGTTGCGCCCAGTACCCCGCGACGCTCGACGCCACGTCGAGCGCCTCCCGAGGCACGGTGGCGCTCTGGATCAGCCGTGCCACAGCGACGGGATTCCCGCGTCCGGCGCCCAGCAGGATCGTTCGGTAACCGTCGGCGAACCCGGGCTCGCCACGGAGGCCCTCGAGGAAGCTCAGGCCGCGCTCGAGGTCGTTTTGCGCGAGCCCGGAGGCAATACCACGAATGAAGCCCTCCCGTTGCTCCGGCGGCACGCGACCGAGGGACTGCATCGCAAGCTCGGGTGAGTTCTGGGCTATCTGGCCGAAGAGGGTCGGGAGGTAGCTCGGGTTGAACCTGTCGATGTTCTCGAGCGACCAGTTGAGCGCCGTTTCGGGGTCCCGCGAGGACCAGAGCGCCACCATGGTCAGTCCGCCGGACGCGAACGGGCTCGCCGGCGAGCCGTCGTCGAGGCTCAACAACCGGTCTGCGACGCGGGGAAACGCATCAGGACTGCCGCTCAGCGCTGACAACAGGAGGGATGCCGGGGACGGCATGGTATCGCGAAACACCGACGTTGGGTCCTGCACCTCGTCGATGATGACGTCGAGCGCACGATCGATGTCAGTGCGCGCGATGCCGCGAACGACGTCCTCGAAGACCTGCTCGTCCGGCGGCGCGAGCGTGCGAGCCCAGGCCAACGCGCCTTCGGGGTCCTGGCGCCCGAACTCGCCCGCGATCGATCGCCGCATCGAATCGCTGTCTGGCCCGGACGGCAGGCTCGCAAGTCGCTCCAGCGCCGCCCCGACATCCGTGCGCGCCATCGATTGAATGATCCGGCGTTCGGCATTGCGCCGGTTGACCGGCGAGAACAGATCCAGCGATTCCTGAAGGCGTTTCGGATCGGCTGCGCCGAGAATCGAAACGACATATGCCATGTCCTGCTCCGTGAACCGTCCGCGTCCCGGGCCCGCGATGTAGTCGAATACGGCGTCGGCATCGATCCGCGCCCAGGCACCCAGAACGTTGGCGATGAAAGCCGTTCGCGTGGACGGGTTCTCGATTCGCCCGGCCTGTGCCAGCGACGCCTGAGGATCGAGACGGGCGACGGTCTCGGCGAGGCGCAGCTGCACCAGACGCTGCACGCTCAGGCGATCGAGCGCGAACGTCTCTTCCAGCGCTGCCATCGGATCGTCCTCCGCACGGGCGAGCAGCGCATCGATCTCGAAGCTCAGCCGATCTGCATCCGGCAATGACGCGGCGACGCGCTCGATTCCGTCTGCGTCGTTGCCGATCACATCGAGCACCGCAAGCGCAACCTGTCGCTGCTCTGCCCGGGGCCGCAGACTGCTGAGCCCGCCAAACGCCGCGTCCGAATCCGTCTCGGCCCAGATGCGGTAGAGCGGGGCCAGCAGGTTCGCGTCGAACGCAAGGGACTGCGCGAATCGCGTCGCGCGCGCAACGTCGATCTCGGCGTAGCGCGCGAGCAGCGCTTCAAGCCGCATTCGGGGACGGGGCGAAGGCAGCGTTCTCGCCGTCTCAAGGATCAGGGACTCGATCTGCGCCGCCGAGTCGACGCTCATCGCGTGCTCGTAGGCGGCCAGACGCTCCGACGCGAAGCCGTCCGCGCTCGTGGCTGCGGCTGGCGCCGATTCAGCACGGCTCGCCGCTTCGGACTCAGCTCCGGACAGCGCCTGCGCGGCGGGTGAATCGCTCCCACGCTCTCCATCGACCACAACGAGCCAGGCGGCTGCAGCGCCCGCCGCCATACCGATCGCCAGAAGCACCAGTGCTCGTGCCAAGCCCCCGCCTCCCGATCGGGCGGGCCTCAAAGCCCCTCTGCCCCGATCGCCGTTGGAACCCGATCGAGGATACCAAAAGCCCCCCAGCCGAACGGGGCGCTCACATTACGGTTTCAGGCCATCAGTACCCGCGCCCGAGCGTGTTGACCTCGACGACGCGGCCCTCCTCGAAGATGACCTCGCGCATCAGCTTCGTCCTGCCGAGGTTGTAGACCCAGACGTCGACCTGAACCTGGACGACCGAGCGGTTGTGAATCAGGAGCTCGCGCTCTGATACGGACTGGATGGCGAGCCCGTCGGTCCGCAACCGCTGCCGGGGCACGCCCGAGCGGTAGACCGTCCGCTGCTCGCTGTGCGTCGGCTGACCGCAGAGCTCCGCGACCTTGACCTTGGGGTCGCCGTCGCTGACCAGACGGTTGCCGCAGCGCATCGAGTCGGCGGCGCTCGCGACCGGCATGACCGCGACAGCGGCCAGGGTCGTCA
>Ga0302046_10002311_pt1 | contig 17725 bp, 11 predicted proteins | sample RVTome_11_FD_200261 | JGI IMG/M metagenome (GOLD analysis project Ga0302046, IMG submission 200261) | Soil microbial communities from uranium-contaminated site in the Upper Colorado River Basin, Wyoming, United States - RVT147D111 (version 2) ...
CCGCGACGTGAGTGAGTTGGCAGGCTCCTTCGGCACCGAGGTCGAAGTCAGCCGCGCCTTGGCCTTCGGAGATTTCGACAATGACGGAGATCTGGACTTGTTGTCGACCAATACGGCGGGTCCCGCGCGGCTCTTCCGAAACGACGCGCCCAAACGAGGGAGCTGGTTGGTGGTCCGCGCGCTCGACGCCGCGCGGAGACGGGACGCTCACGGAGCGGAGGTCACCGTCACCGCGGCGGGACGGGAGTATGTCAGGGTGGCGAACCCGGGCTTCAGCTACCTGTCGAGCAACGATCCTCGTGCGCATTTCGGGATCCTGGACGCCGTGGCTGCGGAGAGCCTTCGAGTCCGTTGGCCCGATGGCACGCTCGAAGAATTTCCTGGGGTTGCCCTTGACCAGAGCATTGTCGTGGAGAAGGGCGCCGGTAAGAAGACGCCGTGAGCAGAAGACCATTGGAAGCGTCGGCTCCATGCGGCCGGGGCGCGCGGTTCCGGCGCATTCGACCTATCTTGTTGGCGTTGGCAACCCTGGCGGCCACGTCGGGATTTCACCACCGTGGAATTCAGAACGCTCCCGCGGTGCCAGTCCCGGACCAGTCGGCCATGGAGCCACAGGTAGCGGCGAAGGTTCAAGAATTCCGAGAAGCAGTCATTGCCCAACCGGAGTCGCACGAAGCCTGGGGACGGCTGGGGACGGTTCTCCACGCACACGAATTCGAGAAGGAGGCGGCGACGTGCTACGAGCAGGCCATCGCTCTGGATCCGGCGCCATTCCGATGGCACCACCTGCTCACCTACGCGTTGAGGGGCAAGGATAACGCCCGAGCGCTGTCCCATGCCGATCGGGCGTCCGAGCTGAGACCCAGGTATTCACCGACCTACGTCGTCCAGGCGGAAATTCTCGAGGCCGACAATCAACCGGAGAGGGCGCTGGAAAAGTATGCCCAAGCCCTAGCGGTCGATCCCGGATGCACGCCGGCTGAGTTCGGCCTCGGACGGTTGTACCTGGCCAAGGGGGATCTGAAAAACAGCCTGAGCCATCTGCAGCGTGCCGCCGAGCTCGAGGCCGACGCGGCTGCGATCCACTCGGTTCTCACGCTCGTCTACCGTCGTCTGGGCGAAGAGGAAGCTGCATTGAAGGAAGCTCGCCTGGCCTCCGAGCTTACCGGCCAGATCGTTTTGAACGACCCGGTCTATTTTCAGATGAGGAGAGAATCCGTCTCGTCCTTGTCCCTGCTGAGGCGGGCGATCATCGCCGAAGAAGCGGGAGCCTACCAACAGGCTGAGGCCTTGTATCGGCGACTGCTCGAGATCCGGCCGGACGATGCCAACATGCGCGTGAACCTGGGCAATACGCTGGCCCAACAAGACAAGCTGCAGGCAGCCAAGGATCAGTACCATCTCGTCCTCACCGTCGAGCCGGACAACGCTTCGGCACTCTTCGGTCTCGGAAACGTTCTGAGCTCAGAGGGTAACTTGGGCGAAGCCGTCACCTCGTATCGAGACGCTCTGAAGACTCGGCCCGCGCACTTACCGACACTCCTCTATCTGAGCAGGGTCCTTGCCTTTCAGGGCCATCTCGAGCAAGCGTCCATCCACTTGCGCCGAGCGGTGGAAATCGATCCCAGGAGCTTCGACGCCCGTCGCGAACTGGGAGAAGTCCTGCTGCAGCAGGGCGCAACCCGGGAGGCCATCACCCATTTGCAAGCCGCCGTCGAGCAAAGGCCGAGCTCCGGTCCGGTGCACGTCCAGCTTGCCATGGCTTGGGCTCGCGTCGGCGACGACCGAGCCGCATGGGAGCACGTAGAGCGGGCACGAGAGCTCGGAGTGACGGCGCCGCCCGAGCTCGTGGAAGAACTACGACGACGCGATCCGACCCACCCGTAGCAAACCGACGGCGCCAACCGCCGCGCGTCGAAGTTGCGCGACACGGGGGGACTAGTGGTGGCCGGTCCGTGCCTCGAGCTCCCTGCCGCGTGCTAGAGACTGGGCCGCCAGCCGCGGCTGGCCTTGGCGGTTGTAGATATCGGCCATGATGAAATGGCCCAGCGGAGCAAATTCCGAGTCGGGGCTGAGCTCGAGTGCGCGGCGGGAAAGCGTCATCGCCTCCTCGAGGTTTTGTTCCATGTCGAGGTACGTCTTGGCGAGCGCCATGTATCCCCGCGCAAAGTACGGGTTCACCTCGATGGCCTTCCGATAGGCCTCGAGTTGAGCCGAGCGGTTGCCCAAGTAGCCGTAGAGCTCACCGAGGTTGTAGCGAGCCCTGAAGCTGAACGGGTGCAATTCAATCTCCCGTTGGTAGTTGGCAATCGCGGTCTGGAAGTCCCGTCGTTGCTCGGCAATCAACGCAAGATTGAAGTGCGCGAGGAGGACGTCGGGCTTCTGCTCGAGTGCGGCCTTGATTTCCCGCTCGGCTCCTTCGACGTCTCCTTTCTTGATCGAGACGACGCCGAGCGCGTTGTGGGCCGCCGCCATCTTTGGCTCGAGACGAAGCGCTTCCCGAAGCTGCTCGGTGGCTTCTTCGAGCTCGCCCTTGTCGATGAGAATCTGCGCAGCCTCGTATCGAATCTGCGGGTTTCTCGGGTCGAGCTCGATGAATCGCCGGTAGCCGACCAGGGCCTTGTCGTCGTCGCCTAGTTGCCGGTAGGAGTTCGCTAGATTGATCACCGCCAAGTAGTAATCGGGCTTGAGCTCCAGTGTTTTCGTGTATTGCTCGATGGCTTGCCCGAACTGCCGGCGCTTGTAGTACTCGTTGCCGAGCATGAACCACGCGTCGGTGACTTGAGGATCCTGCTGGGTGATGCTTTGTAACGCTTGGATGGCGACGTCCGACTCCGGATCCTTGTGGGCGGCCTCGAGAGCTCTGGACATCAAATTGAACAGCTCGATCTTGTCTTTGGGATCTGCAAGTGACGAGCGGTCCTCGGTCCCGGTGGGTGCCGAGACGAATGTGCCGACGTAGCCGAGCGCGGCCAGACGGTCGCGCGTGTCGGGGTCGATTTCGACCGCCGGTTTGAATTCGGGGGAGGAAGCGTCCAGGCGGTCCTCCAGCTCTCGAAGTACGGTCGCCATGCCCTGGGCGGTCCGGAGGCGCTCCGGGTAGAGGTTGTTGAGCTCTGCCGGATCTTCCTCGATGTCATACAGTTCGGGCCGGGGTGCGGCAACATACTTGTAGCGTCCGACGCGAAGCGAGCGCAGGTCGCTCCACCCAAAATGAAACCGGGGGTACATTGCTTCCGAGTAGGCGTGGAGGTCGAGCGTGTCGGCGGCGCCGGTCATCAGGGGCACGAGACTGATACCTTCGATGTCGCCCGGAGACTCGAGGCTCAACAGGTCCAGGATGGTGGGTAGGACGTCGACGCTGCGGACGACGTCGGCGACTCGCCGTGCTCGCATCCGTTCGTAGGGGGCGCGGATCAGAAAGGGCACCCGAATCGCAGCCTCATAAATGAAGAAACCATGCCGGGCCTCGCCGTGCTCGCCAAGGCTTTCACCGTGGTCGCCCATGACGACCACCACCGTCTTCTTGGTGAGGTCGCGGCTGTCCAGCCAATCGAGGATCCGGCCCACCTGGGAGTCGGTAAAAGCGATCTCACCCACGTAGCGGCGGTTGGCATATCGAGTGAGAAACGGCTCGGGCGGGGTGTAGGGGGAGTGTGGATCGAAAAAATGCACCCAGGCGAAGAAGCGGGAGGAGCCCGCGTCCTCCAGCCAGGCGAGAGCCTGGTCGGCGACCTCGTTGGCGGGGCGGTCGATGCTTCCCAGCGAGATGCCGGTCCTTCCGGAGAGGTCGAAGTCGTCGACATAGGTATCGAAACCCTGATCCACGCCCCACTTCGAGTCCAGCACGTAGGCTCCCACGAAGCCGCCTGTTCGGAATCCGTTCTCTTTCAGAATCTCGGCCAGCGTGACCTGAGATTCGTCGAGATAGAAACCACCGTTGTCCCGGACGCCATGCGTTGGAGGAAACCTGCTCGTGAAGATCGTGGAGTGCGCCGGAAGGGTGAGAGGCGCCGCCGAGATGGCCTGCTCGAACAACACGCCCTCGCGTGCGATGCGATCTAGATACGGGGTCTCGACGTCAGGAAAACCGTAAGCGCCGATCCGATCGGCGCGGGTGGTGTCGAGCGTGATGAGCAACAGATTCACATCCGTGGGTTGGACCCCCGGGGGGAGCTTTCCCATTTCCACTCCGGCTGGAGTCCGAACGGACTGGGGCCCGCTCATCCAAAACGCCAGGATGACGACGATCAAGAGCGCCACGCTTCCCGCCCAAACGGCCTTGCGCCAACTCCTTCTTTTCTCTGTTCTCACCTCCTTCGCGCGTTCTCTCGTCGCTCGAGGCTCCTGAGAGCGTGAACGCTTCCGATTCTTTCTCAACGCGGCTCCTCGAGCCGCCCTAATGCGGCGCGGGCTTGTTCCAGGAAGGGGTCGATCCTCAAAGCGTTCCGAAAATGCGCGGCGGCTTCCGCTCGATCTCCTCCCTCCACCGCCATCTCACCCAGCTGATAGTCGGCCATGGCTAGGTCGGGGTTCATGGACAAGGCCGCTTGGAAAGCGTGCGTGGCCTGCTCGTCCAGCCCCGCCTGCCGGGCGATCGTTCCCTCGACCAAGAGGCCGTAGAACGACTCCGGTTCCGCCCTCCGTCCCTCTTCAACGTAACGGAAGGCCTTCTCGAAGTCATTCCGAGCGGCCAGGCTCAGGGCGGCGTCCAAATACGCCGTCGCCGATCGGGGATTGAGTCGGATGGCGGTTTCGTAGGCCTCGAGCGCTGCGGCGAAGTCGCCGCGGGCGGCAAGCGCTCGACCTTGGTACTGGTGAGCCTCGAAGCTGGCCGGAAAACGTCGGACCAATTCGCCGAAGCCGGCAAGCGCCTGCTCCGCGTCTCCCTTCCCCAAGGCTCGAAGCGCCTCGTTGAACGTCGATATGTAGGCCACGTAATCGCCGATGCGATCTTTGGGATCGTCGCCGGCGGAGCCCTCCCGATCACCCGGGGAAATCGCGCCCCCAACGTAGCCCAGGCTTCGGAGACTTTCCGCCGCCGCGGAGTCGACGTGTCCCGCTTCCTCGGCGAGCTCGACTCGAGAGATCGTCCGCAGCTCGCGCAGCATGTCGCGGACGGCAGTCGGCTGGTGCTCGTGGAGATTCTGTTGTTCGGTCGGGTCGTCTCTCAGGTTGTAGAGCTCGGGACGCGGTGCTTCGATATATTTCAGATCGCCCTTTCGGAGTGCACGCAGCTCACTGCTTCCAAAGTGTAGGTGCGCGAAAGCGCTTTCGGCGTAGGAGATTGGAACGCTCTCTCGATCGTGACCCGTCATCAGAGGCAAAAGAGACTCTCCATCCAGGTCGCCGGGCCGGGACAGCCCCAACAGATCGAGCACGGTGGGAACGACATCCACGTGCCTGACGGGATCCGCTATTCGCTCACCTTCCGGCAATCCCGGACCAGCGAGGATAAGGGGTACCTGGAGTGTAGCTTGGTAGAGAAAGATGCCGTGCTCCGGCTCGCCATGCTCTCCCAGGCTTTCACCATGGTCGGCGGTGACGACCACGATGGTGCGGTCCTCGGTGCCAGCCGGCAAGGCTCGCAACAGATCCCCTGTTGCCCAATCGCTCGTTGCGACCTCGGCCTCGTACGGACGGTCAGGCCACTGCTCGGCGAAGGCGGGCGGCGCCTGGTACGGCGCGTGCGGATCGTAGAGGTGTAGCCACAGAAAGAAAGGAGGCGATGCGTTCTCCAGCCATTCAGCAGCTTCCGCCGCCAGCTCCGGTCCGCGCCGTTCGAGCGAGGACAGCGTCGAGTGCATCGTGCCCATCGCGAAGCGGTCGACGAACGTCTCGAACCCCTGGGCAATACCTGTCCTTCGGTTCAAAACGTAGGCCCCTACGAAGGCCGCCGTGTGGTAGCCGGCGGCACTCAGGGTCTCCGCGAGAGTCTCGCTCTCCGGCCCGAGCGGGTAACCCGCGTTGTCGCGAACGCCATGACGGCTGGGAAACTGGCCGGTCAGAAGGGACGCGTGAGACGGAAGGGTGAGAGGTGCATGGGCGGTCGTGTCCAAGAAGACCACGCCGCGTTTGGCGATGGCATCGAGGTTCGGCGTAAGACCCGTCGTTCCTCCGTAAGGGCCTACCCGGTCCGCCCGCAACGTATCGATCGTTACCAGGATCAGGTTTCGTGTCGGCTTCGTGACCGGCTCGTCGACCGGGGCGCGACAAGAAAGAATGCCGAGCCCCATCACCAGCAGGCCGATCGGGAGGGAAGACAATCCGGTCTTCATTTCACCGAGAGACAAGCGCCTTCTCCAAATTTCGGGATGGAGATCCAAGCGATTGTATCGAGGACGCTTGGACCGGCCTTGAGCGGAAACAACAGGCGGTCCCGCGAGCGTCCAGTCTAGCACGCTTCGCTACCCAGAAAGCGATGCCGGGGAGACGCTTGAAGAGGATCGATGCCCTGGTCTACACTAATCGCTACGGCTTCCAACCCAGGGCGTATTCCGCCCGGCGGTGCGGGTCGTTCTTGGCGCTGATTTTGCAGAACGCGAACTGGAGCCCGTCGACTGTGACCAGCCCTCATGTTCCAACCGGCCGAGCCCGACGGGAAGTAGATCTTTCTTGCCGCGCGGCTACCCAATCAAATCCGGAAGGAGGGTTCAATGAATTGGCCTAAGGGATTGGCCCTAACTTTCGTTGTTCCACTGGTCCTGGTCGTGGTCAGCGGACACGCGTTCGCTCAGGGCCGGCAGGAATCGACGATCATCGGTTCTGTTACGGATGCTACAGGAGGTGTGCTCCCGGGAGTCACGGTCACCGTGACGAGCCCGGTGCTGGTGGGGGGGCCACTCGTAACCGTCACCGACACCGACGGCAGGTATCGCGTGAGCCAATTGAGGGTCGGGGACTACGATGCGACGTTCGAGCTGGCGGGTTTCGCCACGGTCATCCATTCCGAGATTCGTGTCCCGGTGGCAACCACGTTGACCGTCAACGTCATCATGCAGGTGGCGTCGGTGGCGGAAACGATAACCGTCACCGGTGAAGTGGCGGTGGTCGACGTGACCACCTCGTCCTCGAGCACCCACCTTACCGACGACCTGCTCCAAAACATACCTAACGACGTCTTCCAGCCGGCCATCATCAACTCGGCGCCTGGCGTCAACTATGACGTCGCCTTCGGTGGCACCGATTCCTCCAACGCCCTCCTCATGGACGGCGTGGACGTGAGCGATCCCGAGGGGGGGTCACCCTGGTCTTTCTTCAACTACAACTGGATCGAGGAGGTCGAGATCGTGGCCCTGGGTGCCAACGCCGAGTACGGGGAGTTCACCGGCGTGGCCGCCAACAGCGTCGTTCGCTCCGGCAGCAACGACTTCTCGGGTCTGGTGGAGTTCTGGACCGTTCCGACCTCATGGACCGGTGACAATACGAAGGGTCTTCCCGCGGATCTACAGGAGACACTCGAGCCCAACGAGATTGCCATCGATAGGGATTTCACCGCTCAGATCGGCGGCCGGCTCATCAGAGACAAGCTGTTCTTCTTCTCCGGCTTCCAGTACTACAAGGAGAAGTTCCGGCCGGCCGGTTTCGAGGGAGGCTATCGAACAGAGGATAGCCCGAGGTTCCTCACCAAGATCGACTGGGCCCTTTCCGATGAGGTCAAGCTCCAAGGGTTCTTCGAAAAGGACAAGTACGACGTCAAGGGACGCGGCGCCGATCCCTTCCGTCCGCCCGAGACCACGGTGATCGAGCCCTCGCCCGAAGTCAACTGGAACGTCCGGTTCTCCTGGGTGATAAACGACGATACGTTTCTCGACGCCCGAAACGGCGGTTACAGTGGGTACTTCCCGCTCGAGCCGACTCCCCCGGGGAGCCGCGAGGGGCCGGCCCCGCACATCGATCTCCTGACCGGCCTGTACTCCCAGAACGCGCCCTATTTCGGCCGCTTCGATCGGAAACCGATCGTGACCGCGGTCACGCTCACGAAATACGCCGAACAGTTCGCGGGCCGGCACGAGTTCAAGTTCGGCTTCGAGTACGAGCGCGCCAAGGTCACGAACGAATGGGGTTACCCCGCGGATATTCTTTATTATGACTATGGCGGCCCGTACCTTGCCTATCTCTATGAAGGATACACGACGAACGCCACGAAAAAGCGGACCACCATCTATGTTCAGGACGCTTGGAACGTGACCGACAAGCTCACCATCAATCCGGGCGTCCGGTTCAACTTCAACCGTGGCTCCGTCCCGAACCTGGGAACGGTCCTCGAGACCAACCCCATATCTCCGAGGATCGGCGTGGCCTTTGATCCCACGGGCGATGCCAAGACCGTCTTCAGAGCCCACTGGGGTCGTTATCATGACGCGCTCCTCACCTATATGTTCAGCTTCATGGACGTTTCGGACTACGCGGACTTCATTACCGCCGAAGTCTTGACCGAAGGCGGTTGCGCCAACGGTCTCGGGCCCGACTGCGTGGAGATCGATCGTTTCTCGCCGGCAACCAGTTTCGGTATCGACGAGAACATCACCCACTCCTACCTGGATCAGTTCCTGGTCGGAGTCGATCATGAGCTGATTCCCGATCTCTCCTTGCAGGTGCAGTACATACGGAGAGATTTCAAGAACTTCATGGGGTTCATCGACACGGGCTCGCGCTATGAGGAAGTGCTACGACAAGACCCCGGCCCCGACAACGAGCTGGGGACGGCCGATGACGGGGATTTCCTTACCGTCTTCAACCTGCTGAATCCGGGGGAATCCTTCGTGCTTCTCACCAACCCCGAGGGAGCCTTCCGGGACTACGATGCCTTTCAAGTCGTGGCCGACAAACGCTTCTCCAAGAATTGGCAGCTCTTGGGCTCCTATACCTGGTCCAAGGGGCGGGGCAATGTAGACAACACGTTCGGTTCCAACGCTGCCGCGAACAACGCCCTCTCCAGCACGGGGCGAAACGGCGTCTTCGCGAACCCGAACCGGGCCATCAATGCGGACGGACGCGCCACATTCGACAACTCGCATCAGGTGAAGATCTCCGGCACCTACAATGTGCCTCTCTGGGGCGGGTTCTACATCAGCGGCACCTACCGGTACATCACCGGCAACGCCTGGGGCCGCCGCGCCGACGTTACCGATCTGGATCAAGGCAGGGAAACGGTGCGCATCGAACCGAGAGGAACCAGGCGGGTGGACGCCGCGAACAACATCGATCTTCGCGTCGAGAAGACGATTCCCCTTGGAGATAACCGCTCGTTTGGTGTCTTCTTCAACTTTTACAACTTGAACAATCAAGGCGTGGCGGACAACGACTCCGACCGGCCCTTGCAGGATCTCTCCGGGTCCTCGTTCGGCGATCCACGGTTTTGGATCGATCCGCGCTCGGTGCGAATCGGAGCTCGGCTACAGTTCTAGATTTTTTCGTAGGGAGAACCTCTCGGGAGGATCCCCGCCGCGGGGGCCTTCCTGAGGTTTAGCCTCGCGTCTATTTGAGGGTTACGAAGGGTTGTCCTGGGAGGGGCCGGATGCCAGATACAGACCAATCACTCCGCCGACACCCAGGCTGGAGAGCACCGAGAACGCCCGCACGGCGGCACCGGCGTCCCCCCAGGGCACCAATCCCAAGTGGGCCATGTAGGACAGAAAGCCAGTGAAACCAAGAAAGGACGCGGCGACCACGAGCATCGCCCCCAGGGCGCGTGCTTGACTCATTTCACCTTCCCGTTCGATGCGAAAGCGTCGCGGCGAAACGCGACCGTTAGTTTTCCGGTGGAACGAAGGGCGAGTGCTAACGGATTTGAGTAAGGTTAAGACTTAACTACATGATACGGTTCGGACCGAGGTGTGTCAACCAGAACCACGCGCCACGATCCTTGCTGGGCTCCTTAGCATGACAGCTAGCTCCCAACAATATATAATGTCCCTCGATTGATGTCTTTTGCGACGCGTGGGCTACCGGGCCGCATCGTGTCGCCGAGGGATTCCCGATCGGGACGCACGAGCAACTAATGCGGCTCGCCTTGGAGGCGGCAGACAAGGCGCTCCACTTGGGGGAGGTGCCTATTGGGGCCGTCCTGGCCAAGGACCAGGAAGTCATCGCGGTCGGTTTCAACCAGCCCATTCACACGGTCGACCCCACCGCACACGCAGAGCTCGTCGCGATTCGTCAGGCCGCCAAAGAACTGGGGGACTACCGGCTTCGGGGTCTCACCCTCTACGTCACGGTGGAGCCATGCATGATGTGCATCGGTGCCATCGTTCACGCCCGGGTGAGCACGTTGGTTTACGGCGCAGCCGAGCCGAAATTCGGCGCGGTGGAATCCATCCTCAATTTGGAGAGCATCCGGATCCCCCATCGGCTGGCGATTATTTCCGGCGTTCTGGAGCACGATTGCCGGAAGTTGATGCAGGACTTTTTTCGATACAAGCGTGACCCTATCTAGACAGCTCGCGATCCAAGAGGCCAGCCAGCGGAACTGATGACAGAGTAGGTCAAATCGCCACGTATTCGCGGCCGGAGAGGTACCGAAGCGGTCGTAACGGGGGCGCCTCGAAAGCGTCTTGTCCGGTTAATCCCGGGCACGTGGGTTCGAATCCCACCCTCTCCGCCAGCCTTCGCTCGCCCATGGAAGAACCTGAGGCGAGCTACGGCTAGGCAAGCCAGCGCTGCGAGCGAAGGCTGTCTCGCCGTAGCCCGAAGGGCGAAGGCGGACCCCTTGCTCCATTGGCCTTCGCTCGCCCATGGAAAAACGGTGAGGCGAGCTTCCCGCCTTCGCTGTCGCTTCGGCGGGTCCGCCCGTAGCTACTTGAATCGCGTCGAGCGAAGGCGGACGGCTGCAGGCCAAGCGTAGCGAGCGAAGGCGGACGGCTGCAGGCCAAGCGTAGCGAGCGAAGGCTGTCCGCCCTAGTCACAGCAGTTGCACTGCGACTTGTCCGACGTAGCCCGCAGGGCGAAGTCGGAAGGCGGGGACACATCCGTCCGCAACCCCCCACACATTCGAAGTCAGCCACATCAATAGGACCAAAGCCGGCGCGCTCCATGCGGCGGCCCCGCCCGCGCCGCGTGTTAGACTGGAAGGATTGCCCGGGCGCCACCTTCGTCTGGGCCCTTCGAGACGAAATCGTGATTGTCGCTCACGGAACCTGGTTGCCAGCGTCCGGCGGCGGTGGATTCTTCCTCTGGGGGGAGACCAGCCCGTCGGAAGCGCTTCCGGACCTTGTGCGCGGGGATGCCCTTCATCCGTTTCACGCCGCCCCCCGCCAAGTCGAAGAAAAGGTCTTCAGGGCGCTCGGCGAGGACGGCCACGACGGAGCTCGCGCGGGTGTAGAAGTCGAGTTTCTGTTACCGTCAGCAAACGGTCGTCCGATCGCATCGCCGGAGTTGCTGCTGGACTCCGCTCAGGCCCTCGAGAAGAGGCGACTCGCGCCGTGGCTCATCTCGGGTCTCACCATACCTCCCCTCACCGCTCTCGAATGGTTGGCGGGTCTGCCGACCGAGCTCGACGATCATCCCGCGAGGGTGCGACTCGGGGAGGACGTGCGCTTCTGGGCCACCGCCGCCCGCCTGGCGCTCGAGCTTCTCGCGCGACAGCGATTTTTGCCCGGTCTCGAAAGTGAGTCGGATTCGGACAAGAGCCGCGCACTCTGGGCACCCTGGTTAGACGCCGAACAGGAGCGGCTCGAACGGCTCGTTTCGGCCATGCCCCCGGTTTGTCGCGCCTTCGTTCCCGCTTCGAAGGAGAGGGTCGATCCTGAATTCTTGGTGAACGACTTCCTCGCGAACGTCGTCGACGACTTCGTGCGGCAAGCCGCTTCCCGCCTGAGGCTTCGACCCCGCTTCGTGGACAGCCACGGCGCGCAGTTTGCGGCCTCTCTACTGCAAGGAGACGGCAGCCTGCCCGTTCAGGAAGACGTCAGTCGATCGTTGGCGACGGAGCTCGCCGATTGGCGAAAGGGTTTGGAAGACGAAAGAGAGGCACCTTTTCGCATTGCGTTCCGGCTCGATCCGCCCTACGAGAAGCCTTTGGACGCCGAGAGCGTGGACTCCGCTGGTGCGAGCTGGCAACTGAAGTACTTTCTTCAAGCCGTCGACGACCCAACCGTGCTGATTCCGCTCGATCGGATCTGGGCGCACGCCGGAGTGAGCTGGCGGTACCTCCAACGCCGCATGGACCGTCCCCAGGAGCGCGTCCTCGAAGCTCTCGGGCGGGCCTCGTCGTTGTTCTTGCCAATCGAGGAAAGCTTGAAGGAGGCGCGTCCCGAGTCCTGTGACCTCACGCTCGAGCAGGCTTACCTCTTTCTCCGGGAGGGTGCTCTTCTTTTGCGCGAGAGCGGGTTCGGAGTCCTGGTTCCCTCTTGGTGGAGGACCGGGGAGGCGAGCGTCGGAATGAGGCTCCACGTGGCGGCTCCTGATGATCCCGGTCGCGTGAGCTCCGCTCTCAGTCTCGAAACGCTCGTCAAGTTCGATTGGCAGGTGGCCATCGGCGACGAGACCCTAGATCGTCAGGAGTTCCTACAGTTGGTGTCTTTGAAGCAGCCGTTGGTTCACCTGCGGGGTAGATGGGTCGAGCTACGGGAAGACCAGGTCGAGGAGGCGACGCGGATTCTCGGCACGAGGACCGAGCGGCACGCGATGCCGCTCCGGGAAGTGTTGCAGTTGGGGCTAAGCGGCGGCGACGACAAGCTCCCCGTCCGCGGCTTGGATGCCGAGGGCTGGGTCGGGGCGCTCTTGACGCAGCTTTCCCGAGCCGAGTCGCTGCCGCTGCTCGACTCGCCGCAGTCATTTCATGGCCAACTGCGGCCATACCAAGTGAGCGGGTTCTCCTGGCTTTCCTTCCTGGGTCGGTGGGGCTTGGGGGCTTGCCTTGCGGACGATATGGGATTGGGAAAGACCATCCAGATGCTAGCTCTCCTGTTGCACCGGAAGGACAAAGGAGAATTGAAGCAGCCCTTCTTGCTTATCTGTCCCACTTCCGTCATGAGCAATTGGCAAAAGGAAGCCGAGCGTTTCGCGCCGTCCCTTCGGGTGATGATCCACCACGGTCTGGGGCGTCGCGAGGGAGAAGCCTTCGCGAGGCAGGCCTCTCGACACGATCTGGTCGTTTCGAGCTATAGCCTGGTTCATCGCGACCTGGATCGCCTTTCCGCCGTCGACTGGGGCGGTCTGGTGCTCGACGAAGCCCAGAACATCAAGAACCCCGCCGCCAAGCAGACGAAGTCCGTCAAGCGTCTGGGGGCACCCAATCGGGTCGCGCTCACGGGGACACCGATCGAGAACCGTCTGTCCGAGCTCTGGTCGATCATGGACTTCTTGAATCCCGACTACCTGGGCTCTCATTCCTCCTTCAAGAGCCGTTTCGCGGTTCCCATCGAGAGGTACCGCGATCAGGAGGCCACCGATGAGCTCCGGCGGTTGGTTCGTCCGTTCGTGCTGCGGCGCGTCAAGACCGATCCCACCGTCATCAAGGATCTGCCAGAGAAAAACGAGATGAAGATCTTCTGCAGTCTCACTCGCGAGCAGGCCACCCTGTACGAAGCCGTGGTTCGGGAGAGTCTCACTCGGATCGACGAGGCGGAAGGCATCGGGCGCAAGGGTGCGGTCCTGGTCGCTCTCACCCGACTGAAGCAGGTCTGCAACCATCCCGCGCACTACCTCGGCGACGGAAGCGAGCTCGATGAACGCTCTGGCAAGCTCACCCGTCTCACCGAGATGCTCGAGGAAGTCCTCGCGGAAGGCGATCACGCGCTCATCTTCACGCAGTTTGCCGAGATGGGAGAAATGCTGCATCGACATTTGCAGGAGGCTCTCTCGATCGAAGTCATTTTTCTCCACGGCGGCGTGCCGGTACGGCAAAGGGAGAAGATGATCACTCGTTTTCAGGAGGAGCCTGCCGGACCACGGATTTTCGTACTGTCCCTCAAGGCGGGAGGCTTCGGCTTGAATCTGACGAGGGCGCGTCACGTATTTCACTTCGACCGGTGGTGGAACCCAGCCGTCGAGAACCAGGCCACCGATCGCGTGTTTCGCATCGGGCAAACCCGTTCCGTCGCGGTCTACAAGTTCATCTGCGCGGGGACCGTCGAAGAGCGCATCGATGAGCTCATCGAGCAGAAGAAGGAGCTCGCCGGGCTGGTGGTACGCGCTGGCGAAAGCTGGCTGACGGAGCTATCGACCTCGGATCTCGAGGAGCTCTTTGCGCTCCGACCAGACGTGGTACAGGAGTAGACGATGGCAACAACCAACCGCCGGGGCGCATTCGCGGAGAGATGGTGGGCAAGGCGCTGGATCGAGGTACTGGAGCTCCTCGGCCTCGCCAACCGGCTGGAGAGAGGCCGTCGCTACGCTCGCGCCGGTCGCGTGCTGCGTCTCGACGTAAGGCCGGGTCGTGTCGAAGCCGACGTGCAGGGCTCGCGCTACGACGCTTACCGCGTCACGTTCCGGCTCAAGAAGCTCCCGGGCGCGCAATGGGAGAAGGCGATCGAGACGCTGGCTTCTCAAGCTTTGTTTGCCGCCAAGCTCCTGGGCGGCGAGATGCCGCACAACATAGAAGAGGCCTTCCAGAGTGTAGGTCTCTCTTTGTTTCCGACTCACCAGCGCGATCTCGGGACGCACTGCTCGTGTCCGGATGAAGCCAATCCCTGCAAGCACATCGCCGCGGTGCACTACGTTCTCGCCGAGCAGCTCGAGCAAGATCCCTTCCTACTCTTCCGGCTTCGCGGACGGGAGCGGGAAACGATTCTGGAAGCGCTCCGCGCGCGCCGCGCCGCGCAGGCCGCCGGAGGCTCCCTGGCGTCCGTCAAGACCCAGCCGCTCGACGAGACGATCGAACGGTTCTGGAAGGCGAGCGAGGCGATCCGAGATTTCCCCGTGTCGGTCGGGCCTCCAGCCGTGTCCCTGTCACTTCTCAAGCGCCTGGGGGTTCCACCGTTTTGGCAGCCCCATCCCGAGATCCGAGGCGCCCTGGGTCGGCTGTACGCCAAAGTAACGGAGCGGGCTATGGCTATGGCCTACGGCGGGTCGCCGCCTTCCGAAACGCGGCTCCGACCCCCATAGAGACAGCAGGGGTTTCCTCCCCCCAGGATCTGGCATCCAAGTTGCGTAGGACTTAGGTAAGACTGGTCCAATCCACACTGGGAGGTGGGGTGATGAAATCAAGCAACCCCTGGAAACCCAATGGGCTACGCGGCCTCGAGCGAGCTGGGAGCGTGGTCTTGGTGATCTTGGGCTCCCTCGTCGCGTGCGGGGTTTTGGCCACGCCATTACGAGGGGCCGTCACCGCGAATGAGGCCTCCGCCGACGGCATGGTCTGCCGGATGCAGGCACCGCTCGCCAACCCGATCGATCCGTGCCCACTCTTGGAGCAAGCGAGTACGCTCATGCCTAAGCTCACTCGGTCGGCCGCGGAGTACGCACGCAAGGTGGCGGCAGGTTTCGATCCCGAGCGCAGTCTGCGGATTCAAGAAGCCCTTCTGCGCGAAGATCTGACCTGGTTGAGCCGGGGTTTCAGCCGCCAGCAGATGGACCTGATGGTCTTCGTTTCGGTGGCGCTCAGTTTGCAGCAGGCGGATGCGCGATCGGTGGAGCTGCGAGACTCCTTTGCGGCGAACGGAGACCCGAATGACCAGGTTCGTCTACAGAGGATCGATCTCTACAGGAGCGAGGCGCTTCATCTACTCGAGGAGCTGTCGAGCCCCCTGCGGGGCCTGTCCGATAACGACCTTCGATTCTACTTCTAGGCGTCCCACTCGTTCTCTAGCCGCTCGGCGGCGCGCAGTCGGCCCTTGTTGAAGTAGAAGTACGCGACACCCAGGGCCACGCCGACTCCAAGACCGAGCGCGTGCGTGCGGTAACTCACGGCGGGCTCGACCACCGCCGGCATCAGCACGATCACGCCGAACCCGGCCGCGCGGAGGAGCCTCTTTGCGGGCGTGAATCGACGCTCGACGAAGAGGTAGAGCGTCAACCAGAACCCAGCCATCAGGTACGTCACTCCCGAAGCCCCGACCAGGATCGTCAAGGGCGGATAAGTCGCTAGTGACAAGGCCATCACCAATCCCCCACCACCGACCGTCAGAACAGGATGGACCACGGCGCCGAAGTAGCCATAGAGCACGTAGCTCAGGACGGCGAAGACCAGAGCGTTGCTCATGAGATGCCGGGAATCGGCATGGGCGCCAATCGCCGTAAAAAGACGCCAGTACTGCCCAAGCTCGAACACCGTCTCCGGGGTGGCGGCGAGCTCCGAGGCGAGACCAAAGGCGTCCGTCCAGTAGATCGCCGAGACAATGCACAAAAGAGCGACGCTCGCGAGGGCTACCCAAACGCTGCCGCTCGCCGGTTTGCGCGAGAGATGGGTTTCGGTGATGATCTCATCGGGTCGGAGAAACGGATGTGAAGAGGTCAAACGTCTCGAAATCGAGCGAACGGGCGCGGCATCAATCTCATTAGGGAACCCAGTCGGCGATGAAGATGTTCGTATCGCCCGTCTGGCGAGCGAACCGATTGGAGGCGAAAACCAGCTTACGGCCGTCTCGGCTGAACATCGGAAAGCCGTCGAAGCTGGGATCGGAGGTCACCCGCTCGAGTCCCGCGCCGTCCGCGCCGATGAGGTAGAGATCGAAATTGCGGCCCTGCGGGTCGTCCATATTCGATGAGAAGATGATGTGTCTGCCGTCGGGATGAAAGAAGGGGCAGAAGTTCGCCGCTCCGTTCTCGGTAATCTGTTGCTTGTTTCCGCCATCGGCGTCCATCACGAAGATCTCGAGGGTACTCGGCTCGACGAGCCCCTTTGCTAGGAGCTCTTCGTATCGTGCCAGCGCGGCGGAATCCTGCGGATGGTGAGCCCGGTAGACGATCTGTTTACCATCGGCGGAGAAGAAGGCACCTCCATCGTATCCCGTCTCCGACGTCAGGCGCCGCAGATCACTCCCGTCCGTCCGCATCGAGTAGAGATCCAGATCGCCGTCGCGAACCGAAGTGAAGACGATCGTGGATCCATCCGGGGATACCGTAGCCTCGGCATCGTAGCCGGGCGTGTTGGTGAGCTGCTGAACGTTGGTTCCATCCGAGTTGGCGGCGAAGAGATCGTAGCTTTCGTAGACCGGCCAGACATAGCCGCGCTCGAAGGTCGGACGAGGAGGACAGGATTCCGACGCGAGGTGGGTCGATGCGTAGAGAAGTCTCCCGTCCGGTAGAAAGTAACCGCAAGTCGTGCGCCCTTGGCCGGTCGATACACGTCGCACGTCGCTCCCATCCAGATTCATCGTGAAGATCTGATCGCAAGCGTACGGCGGCCGCGTGGACTGGAAGACGAGGCGATCGTCGGTCGGGTTGAAGTACGCCTCGGCGTTCTCACCCCCATCGGTCAGCTGCCGGATGTTGGCGAGGCGAGGCTCGCGGGCGGCCTCCTGGCTCTCGCGCGCCGGCATGATAACCAACCCGGAGAGCAGGAGTGGAAGGCTGATCAGAAGGAAGATCTTCATCTCTCGTGTTTCCGGCCACATGATATCACGCGGGCGATGCCACGTTTCCCGCGTCGTCGGATGCATCTGGGTGTGCGTCATGAAAGTAGGTGGATTTTGAGTTAGGTTGGCATTGGTGTGCCTGGCTGATAGTATATACACTATCAGATAGGAGGCACCCTATGCCAGACACCCTTTCCGTTCTCGTCGCCAAGCGTGATGGAATCCTTCGCGATATGGCTCGACTGGGCGACATGCGCCGAGGCAGC
>Ga0302046_10002312_pt1 | contig 17724 bp, 31 predicted proteins | sample RVTome_11_FD_200261 | JGI IMG/M metagenome (GOLD analysis project Ga0302046, IMG submission 200261) | Soil microbial communities from uranium-contaminated site in the Upper Colorado River Basin, Wyoming, United States - RVT147D111 (version 2) ...
GCTCAACATGTCCGTCGTCCGCGTCATGCCCGAGCAGAATCTCGTGCTGGTGCGCGGCGCGGTGCCGGGCGCCAACGGCTCGCTCGTGATGATCCGCAAGTCCATCAAGACCACCAAGCAGCAGCAGACGAAAGCGGCGGACAAGAAATAATGCCGACGGTGCAGGTCCTGGACGGCAAGGGAAAGCAGGCCGGCACGCTGGAGTTGCGGGCCGACGTCTTCGGCGTGGAGATCAAGGGACCGCTCCTCCACCAGGCGGTGGTCCGGGAGCTGGCCGACCGGCGGGTCGGCACCCACGACACCAAGGGACGCAGCGAGGTCTCGGGGGGCGGCCGCAAGCCCTGGAAGCAAAAGGGCACCGGGCGCGCCCGGCAGGGCAGCATCCGGGCCACGCAGTGGAAGGGCGGCGGCAAGCCGTTCGGCCCCACCCCGCGCCGCTACGACAAGGCGATGCCCCGGCAGATGCGGCGCGAGGCCCTGCGAGAGGCGGTGGCCGCGGCCATCGCCGGCGAGACGCTGCGCGTCGTGGAGGGGGTGAGCGCCGACGGCAAGACGAAAGCGCTGGTGGCGGGCCTCGAGCAGCTCGGCCTCCAGCCGGTCCCGACCGTGGTGGTCGTCGCCGCCCTCGGCGACCCGCTGCGGCGGGCCGCCCGCAACGTGCCGTGGCTCACCGTGGAGACGCCGTCGCAGGTGTCGGTCTACCAGCTGCTGCGCGCGCGGCAGGTCCTGTTCGAGCGCGCGGCGCTGCAGGCGCTGGAGGAGGCGCTGGGGCCATGAGGGATCCGCGCCACGTGCTCATCCGGCCGCTGATGACCGAGAAGACGATGCAGCAGAAGGAGACGCTGAACACGGTGGCCTTCCGGGTGCGGCCCGACGCCAACAAGGTCGAGATCCGCGCCGCCGTCGAGAGCGTGTTCAACGTCAAGGTGACGGCGGTCCGGACCGCCGCCTACGAGGGCAAGCTCAAGCGCATGGGCCGCTTCCAGGGCCGCCGCTCCGACTGGAAGAAGGCCGTGGTGACGCTGGCGCCCGGCCACAAGATCGATCTCGTCGAGGGGGCCTGAGCGCCATGGGGATCCGCACCGTCAAGCCGACCTCGGCGGCCCGCCGCTATCTCACGTACGTCACCTACGAGGAGATCACCAAGACGGAGCCGGAGAAGCGCCTGCTCGTTCCCAAGCGGCGCACCAACGGGCGCAACGTCTACGGCCGCATCACCGTGCGCCACCGCGGCGGCGGGGCCAAGCGCATGCTGCGGCAGGTGGACTTCCGCCGTGACAAGGCCGGGATCCCGGCCCGGGTGGCGGCCATCGAGTACGACCCGAACCGGTCGGCCCACCTGGCGTTGCTGCACTATCGCGACGGCGAGAAGCGCTACATCATCGCGACGCACGGCCTGAAGGTCGGCGACACCTTGATGTCGGGGCCGCAGGCCGACATCGTGCCCGGCAACGCGCTGCCGATCCGCAACATCCCGGTCGGCACGCTCGTGCACAACGTCGAGCTGCAGCCGGGCCGCGGGGCCCAGATGTGCCGGAGCGCCGGGACCCAGGCCCAGCTGCTGGCCAAGGAGGGCGAGCGGGCGACGCTGCGGCTGCCCTCGGGCGAGGTACGGCTCGTCGGGCTCGACTGCATGGCCACGGTCGGCCAGGTCGGCAACCTCGACCACGAGAACGTCTCCGTCGGCAAGGCCGGGCGCGTACGGTGGCGGGGCTTCCGCCCGACGGTGCGCGGCACCGTCATGAACCCCGTCGACCACCCGATGGGCGGCGGCGAGGGCAAGGGCAAGGGCAACCACCCGATGACGCCGTGGGGGAAGCCCACCAAGGGCTACAAGACGCGGCGCGGGGCGCGGCCCACCGACGCCTTCATCGTCACGCGCCGGAAGAAATAGGAGTTCGGGATGGGACGCTCGCTCAGGAAGGGGCCGTACATCGACGAAAAGCTCTACGGACGGATCGAGGAGCTCAACCGCACGCGCCAGAAGAAGGTGCTGAAGACCTGGTCGCGGCGGTCCACGATCGCTCCCGAGTTCGTCGGCCATACGCTGGCCGTCCACAACGGCAGGAAGTTCATCCCGGTGTACGTCACCGAGAACATGGTCGGCCACAAGCTCGGCGAGTTCGCCCTCACGCGCACGTTCAAGGCCCACGGCCAGGCCGAGAAGGCCGCCGCCACGCCGACCGGGAAGTCGTAGGGATGGTGACCACGGCCCGGGCCCGGTTCGTCCGCGTGTCGGCCCGCAAGGCGCGACTGGTGCTCGACCAGATCCGCGGCAAGCCGGTCGGCGAGGCGCTGGCGACGCTCACGTTCACGCCCCGGGCGGCCGCCCGCCTCATCGAGAAGGTGCTGCGCTCGGCCGTGGCCAACGCCGAGCACAACCACCAGGTGCGCAACCTGGACGACCTCCGCGTCGTCCAGGCCGTCGCCGACGGCGGGCCGTCGATGAAGCGCGTGCAGCCGCGGGCGATGGGCCGCGCGTTTTTCATCAAGCACCGGACCAGTCATCTCACGATCGCGGTGAGCGACGAGGTGAACGGCGCCCGGGCGGGTTTGACGCGACCGCGGCACATGCGGATACGCCGGCTGCCGGCCCCGGCGGCCGGGCCGGCGCCGGCGACCGCCGCCCCCGTCGCTCCGGGGCGGGCGCCCCGGCCGGCGGCCCGCGCGCCCCGGCGCCGAGGCCGGGCGAAGCCCAAGGAGAAGGCATAGATGGGCCAGAAGACACATCCGATCGGCTTCCGCCTCGGCTCCACGCGGACGTGGTCGTCGCGCTGGTTCGCGACGAAGAACTACGCCGACCTGCTGCACGAGGACGTGAAGATCCGGCGCTACATCAAGGACCAGCTCTACCACGCCGGCATCTCGAAGATCGACATCGAGCGTTCGGCCAACCGGGCGCGCATCACCATCTTCACGGCGCGGCCGGGCATCATCATCGGCCGGAAGGGCTCGGAGGTCGAGAAGCTCAAGAACGAGCTGCAGCTGCGGACCGGCAAGGAGATCTACCTCAACATCGAGGAGGTCATCCACCCCGAGCTGGACGCCCAGCTCGTCTCCGAGAACGTCGCCCTCCAGCTGCAGAAGCGCGTGGCGTTCCGGCGGGCCATGAAGAAGGCCGTGACGTCGGCGCTCCGGCTCGGCGCCGACGGGATCCGCATCGCCTGCGCGGGCCGGTTGGGCGGCGGCGAGATCGCGCGGCGCGAGTGGTATCGCGACGGGCGGGTGCCGCTTCACACGATCCGCGCCGACATCGACTACGGCCTGGCCACCGCGCACACGACCTACGGCACCATCGGCGTGAAGGTCTGGATCTTCAAGGGCGAGGTGCTTCGCGCCGCGCCGGTGGAGGCCTGAGAGGCGACGTCATGCTGATGCCCAAGCGCGTCAAGTACCGCAAGGCCCAGCGGGGCAACATGCGCGGCAAGGCGCAGCGGGGGTCCACGCTGTCCTTCGGCGACTACGGGCTCAAGGCGCTGGAGCCGGGCTGGGTGACCAACCGCCAGATCGAGGCGGCCCGGGTGGCCCTCACCCGCAGCCTCAAGCGCGGCGGCAAGGTGTGGATCCGGATCTTCCCGGACAAGCCGGTCACCAAGAAGCCGGCCGAGACCCGGATGGGCAAGGGCAAGGGCAACCCCGAGGACTGGGTCGCCGTGGTCAAGCCGGGCCGCATCCTCTACGAGATGGAGGGCGTGGCCGAGGACGTGGCCCGGGAGGCCTTCCGGACCGCGGCCAACAAAATGGGCATCTCGACGAAGTTCGTGACGCGGACCCGCAGCCTATGAAGGCGGCCAAGTGGCGCGACCTCTCGGACGACGAAGTGACGCAGAAGGTGCGCGAGCTGTCCGAGGAGGTCTTCAATCTGCGATTCCAGCTGACGATGGGCGTGGCCAAGAACCCCTCGCGGATCGGCGAGGTCCGCCGGGACCTGGCCCGCGCCTACACCATCATCCGGGAGCGCGGGGGGGCCCCGGCCGCGGTGGCGGCGGCGGCCGCGCCGGCGCCCGCCGCGGCCCCCACGTCGGCGGCCCGGCCGCCCCGGCGCGCCCGGGCGACGGCCCGGGCCAGGCCGCCGGCCCGGGCGAAGTCGGCGAAGAAGAAAGCGAAGGGATAGCTCGTGGGCGAGCGCAAGACGCGAGAGGGTGTCGTGGTGAGCGACGCCATGCAGAAGACGCGAGTGGTGCGGGTCGAGCGGGTCTACCGCCATCCCCGCTACCAGCGGGTCATCCGCATGTCGAAGAAGCTGAAGGCGCACGACGAGGACAACGCCAGCCGCGTCGGCGATCGCGTGCTGATCGAGGAGACGCGGCCGATGTCGAAGGAGAAGCGCTGGCGCATCCGCCAGGTGCTGACCCGGACGGCCCAGGTATGATCCAGCCGCGCTCCATGCTCGACGTCGCCGACAACTCGGGTGCCAAGAAAGTCCAGTGCATCCGGGTCATGGGGGGCGCCAACAAGCGCTACGCCTCGCTCGGCGACACCGTCATCGTGGCCATCAAGGAGGCCGCGCCCGACGGCACCGTGAAGAAGGGCGAGGTGGCGCGGGCGGTGGTGGTGCGGACGGTCAAGGAGGTCCGGCGCCGCGACGGTTCCTACATCCGCTTCGACCGCAACGCCGTCGTGCTGATCAGGCCCGACGAGAACCCGGTCGGTACCCGTATCTTCGGGCCGGTGGCCCGCGAGCTGCGGGAGCGGCAATTCACCAAGATCATCTCCTTGGCACCCGAGGTCATCTGATGCAGGGGATTCACGTGCGGCGGGGCGACGTGGTCGGGGTCATCACCGGCCGCGAGCGGGGCAAGCGCGGCAAGGTGCTGCGCGTGCTCACCGACAAGGGCCGGGTGGTGGTCGAGCACGTCAACATGATCAAGAAGCACCAGCGCCCGACCCAGAAGCTTCGGCAGGGCGGCATCATCGAGCGCGAGGGGCCGCTGGCGCTGTCCAACGTGCTGCCGATCTGCGGCCGCTGCGACAAGCCGGCCCGGACCGGCATCAAGGTGCTCGGCGACGGGCGCAAGCTCCGTACCTGCAAGCGGTGCGGCGAGCCGATCGACAAGGGTTAACGACATGGCCAAGCCAGGCGGAAGTCCCGCACCGAAGGCCCCGGCCGGCAAGGCGCCGGCCCGGCCCCCGCAACAGGCCCGCAAGGGTGACAGGGGTGACAAGGGCGCTGCCGCCGCGCCGGCGGTGAAGACACGGCCCAAGGGCACCGGGGACGTCCCGCCGCGACTCAAGGAGCGGTTCGCCAGCGCGGTGCGGCCGGCGCTCATGAAGGAGCGCGGCTACGACAACGTGTGGGAGGTGCCCCGGCTGGAGAAGGTCGTGATCAACATGGGCGTGGGGGAGGGACGCGAGAACGCCAAGGTCCTCGACTTCGCGACCGCCGACCTCCAGCTCATCGCCGGCCAGAAGCCCATCGTCACCCGGGCCAAGAAGTCGATCGCCAACTTCAAGCTGCGCGAGGGCGTGCCCATCGGCGCCAAGGTGACGCTGCGGGGGGCCCGGATGTACGAGTTCCTCGACCGCCTCATGAACATCGCGCTGCCCCGCGTGCGCGACTTCAAGGGGGTGCCGCCCAAGGGGTTCGACGGGCGCGGCAACTACGCGCTGGGGCTGCGCGAGCAGCTGATCTTCCCCGAGATCGTCTACGACAAGGTGGACAAGGTCCGGGGCATGGACATCAACATCGTCACCACGGCGCGGACGGACGAGGAGGCTCGGGCCCTCCTGGTGCAGCTCGGCATGCCGTTCAGGGAGTCCTAGACCATGGCCAAGACGGCGCTGATCATGAAGTCGCTGGCCCCCCCGAAGTTCTCGACGCGGGCCTACCGCCGGTGCCGCCTGTGCGGGCGGCCGCGCGGCTACCTGAGGAAATTCCGGATGTGCCGCCTGTGCTTCCGCGAGCATGCGCTCAAGGGCGAGGTGCCGGGCATCGTGAAGGCGAGCTGGTAACGATGCGCAGCGACCCGATCGCCGACCTGCTCACCCGCATCCGCAACGCCAGCAATGCCGAGCACGAGAAGGTGGACATCCCGGCCTCCCGGCTCAAGGTGCGCATCGCCGAGCTGCTCAAGGACGAAGGATTCATCAAGAACTTCCGGGTCCTCGACGACAACAAGCAGGGGACCCTGCGCGTCTATCTCAAGTACGGCACTGGCAACGAGAGGATGATCTCCGGACTGGTGCGCGTGTCGACCCCCGGCCGCCGCGTGTACGTCAGCCACGACAAGATCCCGTCGATCCTGGCCGGCATGGGCGTGGCGCTGCTGTCGACGTCGCGCGGGGTCTTCACCGACCGCGAGGCCCGCAAGCAGAAGGTCGGCGGCGAAGTCCTCGCCTACGTGTGGTAGGAGCCTACGACCCATGTCCCGCATCGGCAAGCAACCCATCCCGATTCCCCCGGGCGTCAAGATCCAGGTGGACGGCTCGACCGTCCGGGCCGAAGGCCCCAAGGGCAAGCTCGTCCAGCCCGTTCCCCCCGAGCTCACGCCGCGCATGGCGGACGGCACCCTCGTCATCGAGCGCGGCAGCGAGGACCGCCGGGTGCGCGCCCTGCACGGTCTGGCCCGCGCGCTGGTCGCCAACATGGTCACCGGCGTCAAGGACGGCTTCGAGCGCCGGCTCGAGATCGTCGGGATCGGGTATCGCGCCCAGATGCAGGGCAAGAGCATCCAGCTGGCGCTCGGCTACTCGCACCCGGTGCTGTTTCCGCTGCCGGACGGCATCACCGCCGAGATCGACAAGCAGACGGCCATCACCCTGCGCGGCGCCGACAAGGCCCTGCTGGGCCAGACGGCGGCCCAGCTCCGCGCGCTGCGCAAGCCGGACCCCTACAAGGGCAAGGGCATCCGCTACGCGGGCGAGGCGGTCCGCCGCAAGGTCGGCAAGAAGGCGGGCGCGAAATGATCATCAAGGACCGACGCGCTCCCCGGGACGAGCGTCACCGCCGCTTGCGGCGATGGGTGCGGGGAACGGCGGCCCGGCCGCGCCTGGCGGTGTTCCGCAGCCTCAACCACATCTATGCGCAGCTCGTCGACGACGATACCGGGCGGACGCTGGTCGCCGCCGACAGCCGGAGCAAGGAGTTTCGTGCGGCCCATCCGGGCGGCGGCAACGTGGCGGCGGCCAGGGCGGTCGGAGCGTTGCTGGCCCAGCGGGCCAAGGGGGCCGGCATCGAGCGCGTCGTGTTCGATCGCGGCGGCTATAAATACCACGGTCGCGTGAAGGCTCTGGCCGATGCCGCCCGGGCCGGCGGCCTCGCCTTCTAGCGGGCCGATGAGAGGCGCCGGGCGCCAGGTGAGGGGACGAATTCGATGATGGACAGGACGAGGAGACACTGAGTGGCGGAAGCGAAGATCGATCCCAGCGTGCTGGAGTTGAACGACCGGGTCGTCTCGATCAACCGGGTGGCCAAGGTCGTCAAGGGCGGGCGGCGGTTCTCGTTCACGGCGCTGGTCGTGGTCGGCGACGGCCGCGGGCACGTGGGCGTGGGCCTCGGCAAGGCGCACGAGGTGCCGGAGGCGATCCGCAAGGCCGTCGAGCACGCCAAGAAGGATCTGATCTTCGTTCCCCTCAAGGAGACGACGATCCCGTGCGAGATCACCGGGCACTTCGGCGCCGGTCGCGTCTTTCTCAAGCCGGCGGTGCCGGGCACCGGGGTCATCGCGGGGGGCGCCGTGCGGCCGGTGCTGGAGGCGGCGGGGGTGCAGGACATCCTGACCAAGACGCTGGGATCGAACAACCCGCACAATGTCCTCAAGGCCACCATCGACGCGCTCCGGCGGATCAAGCGCCTGCAAGATCTGCACGCGGCACGGCGGCGCGGCGGCGACGGCAACCTGGCGGAGGAGGCGGTCGGTGCCAAGCAGGAAGCTTAAGATCGCGCTCAGGAAGAGCATCATCGGCCTGAGCCCCAAGCAGGAGGCGACCGTGAAGGCGCTGGGGCTGCGGCGGATACGCCAATCGGTGACGCACGACGACACGCCGACGATCCGGGGCATGATCGCCAAGGTCCCCCACGTGCTCGAGGTGAGCCATGAGGCTTGACGAGTTGCGTCCGGCGCCGGGCGCGGTCACCCGCCGCAAGCGCGTCGGCCGGGGGCCGGGGTCCGGCCACGGCAAGACGTCCACCAAGGGCCACAAGGGCCAGAGGGCCCGTTCGGGGGGTGGCAAGACCGGCGGCTTCGAGGGCGGCCAGATGCCGCTCTATCGCCGGCTGCCCAAGCGCGGGTTCCTGCCTCACGGGGGCCGGACCGGGTACGCCGTCGTGAACCTCGAGGCGCTGGCCGCGTTCGCGGCCGGCAGCGTCGTCGACCCCGACCGCCTCGCCGAGGCCGGCCTCATCAAGCGGGCCGCCCGCGGGCGGGTGAAGATCCTGGGCGACGGCGAGGTGTCCCACGCGCTCACGGTCCGCGTGCACGCGGTCAGCGCCGCGGCGCGGACCAAGATCGAGGGCCAGGGCGGCCGCGTCGAGGTGCTGCCCGAGAAGGAGAAGGCGGCGGCTTCGTGATCGAGAGCCTGCAGTCGTTCCAGAACGTCTTCAAGATCCCCGAGCTGAAGCGGCGGGTGATCTTCACCATCATCGTGCTCGTCGCCTACCGGATCGGCGCTCACGTGCCCACCCCGGGCATCGACGGGCAGGCGCTGGCGCAGTTCTTCGACCAGGTGCAGGGCACGTTGCTCGGCATGGTGGACCTGTTCTCGGGCGGCAATCTCCGGCGGCTGTCGATCTTCGCGCTCGGGATCATGCCCTACATCTCGGCGTCGATCATCCTGCAGCTCCTGACCGTCGTCATCCCCACCCTGGAGCGGCTGGCCAAGGAGGGCGAGGCCGGGCGCAAGAAGATCACCCAGTACACCCGCTACGGCACCATCGGGCTGTCGCTGGTGCAGTCGCTGGGCATCGCCTACGGCCTGGAGGGGATGAGCAGCCCCACCGGGCTCGCCATCGTGCCGACGCCCGGCTGGGGCTTCCGGCTGCTCACCATGATCACGCTCACCGCCGGGACCGCGCTGATCATGTGGCTGGGCGAGCAGATCTCCGAGAAGGGCATCGGCAACGGCATCTCCTTGATCATCTTCGCGGGGATCGTGGTCCGGCTGCCCTCGGCCATCCAGGCCTCGTATACGCTCATCTCGACCGGCGAGATGAAGCTGTTCGTCTTCTTCACCATCGTGCTGCTGATGGTGGGGGTGACGGCGGCGGTCGTGCTCATGCAGGAGGGCCAGCGCAAGATCCCCGTGCAGTACGCCAAGCGCGTGGTCGGGCGGCGGGTCTACGGCGGCCAGTCCACCCACATCCCGCTCCGCATCAACACGGCCGGCGTCATCCCGGTCATCTTCGCCTCGTCGCTGATCCTGTTCCCGGCCACCCTCACGCGGTTCATGCCGTACGCCTGGATGCAGGTGGTGTCGGACGCGCTGAGCCCGGGCCAGTTCACCTACACCGTGCTGTACATGGGCCTCATCGTCTTCTTCGCGTACTTCTACACGGCCATCGTGTTCAACCCCGTCGACCTCGCCGACAACATGAAGAAGTACGGCGGCTTCATCCCGGGCGTGCGGCCCGGCAAGAAGACGGCCGAGTACATCGACCACGTGCTGACCCGCATCACGCTGCCGGGCGCGCTGTTCCTGGCGACCATCTCGGTGTTGCCGGACATGCTGATCCAGTGGTTCAACGTGCCCTTCTACTTCGGCGGCACCAGCCTGCTGATCGTGGTCGGCGTGGCCCTCGACACCGTGCGGCAGATGGAGTCGCACCTCCTCATGCGCAACTACGAGGGCTTCCTGAAGCGGTCCAAGTCCCGCTCGGGCGCCTTCGCGCGGCGGAGCTGAGGATGCGATTGATCTTCCTGGGTCCCCCCGGTGCCGGCAAGGGCACCCAGGCCCGTGCGCTGGCCCAGGAGTGGGGCGTGCCGCAGATCGCCACCGGCGAGATGCTGCGCGAGGCGGTGGCGGCCGGCACGCCGCTGGGCCGCGAGGCCCAGCGGATCATGGAGCGCGGCGCCCTCGTGCCGGACGACGTGATGATCGGCCTCATCGCCGAGCGCCTGCGCCAGCCCGACGCCGCGCGCGGCTTCATCCTGGACGGCTTTCCACGCACGATCGCCCAGGCCGAGGCGCTGGACCGCCTGCTCGAGGACCTCGGGGCCGGCCTCGACGCCGTGGTCTACTTCGACGTCGCCCAGCCGGAGCTGCTGCGGCGGCTCACCGGGCGGCGGCTGTGCCGGCGGTGCCAGGCGGCCTTCCACCAGGTATCCGCGCCGCCCCGGCGGGACGGCGTCTGCGACCGCTGCGGTGGCGACCTCCACCAGCGGGACGACGACCGCGAGGACACCGTGCGCACGCGCCTCGAGGTCTACGGCCGGCAGACGGCGCCCCTCCTCGACTACTACCGCGGGCGCGGCCTGCTGGCGACGATCAGCGGCGAGGGCCGCATCGAGGCCATCCACGACGCCATCCGGCGGGCGGCCACGGCGGCGCGGTGATCGAGCTGAAGTCAGTGCGCGAGATCGGCCTGATGCGGCGGGCCGGCCACATCCTGTCCGAGGTGGTGGACCGGCTGCGCACGAACGTCAAGCCTGGCGTCTCGACGCTGGAGATCGACGACGACGTGGAGCGCTTCATCCGCTCCCGGGGCGCGCGGCCGGCGTTCAAGGGCTACCGGGGGTTTCCGGCCACCGTGTGCGTCTCGATCAACGAAGAGGTCGTCCACGGCATTCCGTCCGCCCAGCGCCGCGTGAAGGAGGGCGACATCGTGGGCCTCGACCTGGGGTGTATCGTGGAGGGGTACTACGCCGACTGTGCCATCACGGTCCCGGTCGGCGAGGTGCCACCGCGGGTGCAGCAGCTGGTCGACGTCACCCGGGAGAGCCTGCAGGCCGGGATCGCGGAGTGCCGGCCGGGCCGCCGGCTGTCGGACGTCTCTCACGCCATCCAGACCCACGTCGAGGGACACGGCTTCTCGGTCGTCCGCGCGTTCGTCGGTCACGGCATCGGCCGCGCCCTGCACGAGGAGCCGCAGGTCCCGAACTTCGGCGACCCCGGACGCGGGCCGCAGCTGCGGCCGGGCATGGTCCTGGCGCTGGAGCCGATGGTGACGATGGGGAGCTGGGAGGTCCGCATCCTGGACGACGGCTGGACGGCCGTGACCAGGGACGGCAGCCTGGCCGCCCACTTCGAGCACACGATCGCGGTGACGGAGACGGGGCCCGAGGTGCTGACCAGCACGAGCGGCGGCTCGGCACGGGCCGCCTGAGAGCGCGGGGCATGCCGAAAGAAGACGCGATCGAGGTCGAGGGCACCGTGGTGGAGCCGCTGCCGAACGCCATGTTCCGTGTCGAGCTGGAGAGCGGGCACCGGGTGCTGGCGCACGTGAGCGGCAAGATGCGAATGAACTTCATCCGGATCCTGCCGGGTGACCGTGTGAAGGTGGAGCTGTCACCCTACGACCTCACCCGCGGGCGCATCACGTACCGGTTCAAATAAGGGGCATCATGAAAGTGCGACCGTCGGTCAAGACGCGGTGCGAGCACTGCAAGATCGTGAAGCGCCAGAACGTCGTGCGGATCATCTGCAAGAACCCGCGGCACAAACAGCGGCAGGGGTAAGCCCTTCGGAGGGGGCCTCGACGGCCCCCTCCGACGCCTCCCCCAGGAACGAGGATTGCGGCGGCCAAGCCGCCGCTCGGGTCGAGGAAGCAAGGAAGAGGACGGAGAGGGCATATGGCGAGAGTGGCGGGAGTGGACTTGCCGCGGGAGAAGCGGGGCGAGGTGGCGATCACGTACATCTACGGCATCGGGCGGCCCGCCGCCGGGCGGATCCTGGCCAAGGCCAACGTCGATCCCGGCAAGCGCGTGAAGGCCTGGAGCGACGAGGAGACGGCCCGGGTCCGCGAGATCATCGAGCGCGAGATCAAGGTCGAGGGTGACCTGCGCCGCGAGATCTCCATGAACGTCAAGCGATTGATGGACATCGGCAGCTACCGCGGCATCCGACACCGCCGGGGGCTGCCCGTGCGCGGCCAGCGCACCCACACGAATGCGCGGACGCGCAAGGGCCCGCGCAAGGGCGTCATGGTCAAGAAGAAGCCGGCGGCGACGCCCGCGCCGGCGGCGGCCGCGGCCGCCCCCAAGAAAGCAGGAGCGTAACGCATGGCAGAGCAGGCAAAGCCCGCTCCCCGGAAGAAAGGCAGCAAGAAGCGCGAGCGGCGCGAGGTCCGCATCGGCGTCGCCCATGTCCAGGCCACGTTCAACAACACGATCGTGACGCTCACCGACAAGATGGGCAACGTCGTGGCGTGGTCGAGCGCCGGCAGCGCCGGTTTCAAGGGCTCGCGCAAGAGCACCCCGTTCGCCGCCCAGACGGCGGCCGAGATCGCGGCCCGCAAGGCGATGGAGTACGGGCTCAAGCAGATCGAGGTCTTCGTGCGCGGACCTGGCGCCGGCCGGGAAGCGGCCATCCGCTCGCTGCAGGCGGTCGGGCTGGAGATCAGCGCGATCCGCGACGTCACGCCCATTCCCCACGACGGCTGCCGCCCGCCCAAGCGGCGGCGCGTGTAGAGGAGGCCGGGAATGGCGCGCTATCGCGATGCCAAGTGCCGGCTGTGCCGCCGGGAGGGCATGAAGCTCTTCCTCAAGGGCGCCCGCTGCTTCACGGACCGGTGCGCGATCGAGCGGCGGAACTACCCGCCCGGCCAGCACGGACTGAACCGGGGCAAGCTCACGCCGTTCGGCGTGCAGCTGCGGGAGAAGCAGAAGGCCAAGCGGATCTACGGCGTGCTGGAGAGCCAGTTCCGCAAGTACTTCCAGTGGGCGGAGAGCCAGAAGGGCGTCACCGGCGAGAACCTGCTTCGCCTCCTGGAGCTGCGCCTGGACAACGTGGTGTTCCGCCTCGGCTTCGCAGCCTCCCGCCGGGAGTCGCGGCAGATGGTCGCCCACGGGCACTTCCAGGTGAACGGGCGCAAGGTCAGCGTGCCGTCCTTTCTCGCCAAGGTCGGCGACGTGGTGGAGCTGCGCCCCACCTCCAAGCTCGCCCCGCGCCTGGAGGACAACGTCAACGCCGGCCGCGGCCAGGTGCCGCAGTGGCTCGAAGTGGACGCGGGAGCCCGCCGGGGCGTCGTGCGAGGGCTGCCGCTGCGTGAGGACATCCAGATCCCGGTGTCCGAGCAACTGATCGTCGAGCTGTACAGCAAGTAAGGAGGCCGGGGCAGGCATGCCACGCATTCCGTTCCAGAAGCCGAAGAAGGTCGAATGGGAGATCCTGAGCGACCGGTACGGCCGGCTGGTGGCCGAACCGTTCGAGAAGGGCTACGCGCTGACCGTCGGCAACTCGCTGCGGCGCACCTTGCTGTCGATCGTGCCGGGGGCGGCGGTGGCCTGGGTGAAGATCGAGGGCGTGCGGCCCACCGACACCCGGATCCCCGGCGTCACCGAGAGCCTCACCGACGTCCTGCTCAACCTCAAGAAACTCGCGATCGAGGTGCCGTCGGACGAGCCACGGGTGCTGCGCCTGGAAGCAACCGGCCCCAGGGAGGTCAAGGGCGAGGACGTGCCGGAGACCGGCGCCGAGATCCTCAACCCGGAGACCCACCTCTTCACGCTCGAGGCGGGGGCGCGCGTGGTGCTGGAGCTGGGGGTGGGCGTCGGCCGTCGCTACCAGGCGGCCGACCAGCCGGGTGGCGGTGTGCCCGCCGGCGCCCTCGCCCTCGACGCGGCGTACTCGCCGATCACCAGGGTGTCGTACAACGTCGAGATGTCGCGCCTGGGCAAGATCACCGACTTCGAGAAGCTCGTGCTCGAGGTGTGGACGAACGGGGCGGTGAGCCCCGACGAGGCGCTCACCCGGGCCTCCACGTACCTGCGCGATCACTTCACTCCCCTCGCGCCGGGCGGGCCGCACGAGGACGAGGAGGCCGAGGCGGGGGCCGGCGAGGCGTATCTCCGCGACGCCCTCGGCAAGACGCTGGAGGAGCTGGCCTTGCCCGCGCGCGCGGTCAACGCGCTCAAGGGTGCCGAGCTTCACCTGGTCGCCGATCTCGTGCAGAAGACGGAGACGGACCTGGGCGACGTCAAGAACCTCGGCGAGAAGTCGATCGACGAGATCAAGACCGCGCTGGCCGCCCTCGGCCTGTCGCTCGGCATGCGGATCGATCCCAACGTCCTGGGCGCGCTCGGCCGTACCACGGCGAAGTGAGCGTCGGTCACTGGACGCCAAGATGAGGACGTGATGAGGCACCGCAAGGACGGCTACAAGCTCGGGCGGCTCACCCAGCACCGGTGGGCGCTGTTTCGGAACCTCTTGACCGGCCTGTTCCGCCACGAGCGCATCGAGACGACCGAGGCCAAGGCCAAGGCGGTGCGCGGCCTGGCCGACCACGTCATCACGCTGGCGAAGCGCGAGAACCTCCACGCGCGCCGGCAGGTGCTGTCGCTGGTGCCGGATACCGAGGTGGTCGGCCGCATCTTCGACACGATCGCCGCGCGCTTCGGTGACCGGCACGGCGGCTACACGCGCATCGTCAAGGCCGGGGTGCGCCACGGTGATGCCGCTCCCATGGTGCTGCTGGAGCTGGTCGACCGCCCCGACACCCCCAAGGACGGCGGCAAGAAGCGCGACAAGAAGGAGAAGGCCCCGAAGGGCGAGGCGGCGGCCGGCGGCAAGCGGAAGAAGCGCGAGAAGGCGGCGGCGGCGGCCGGCTAGCGGCGGCGCGCGGTCACGACGGCACCCGCCGGCGGTCGATGGCCCGTCCGGCGCCCAGTGTCGCCCCGACGACGAGGGTTGCCAGCGCGGCGAACACGGCCCACGGCAGCGTGTAGGAGTCCGCTCGGGTCAGCAGCAGCCCGAACACGGCCGGACCCACCAGCAGCCCTACGACGATCGCAGCAAAGGCCACGCCGCTCAGCAGACCGGCGGCGTTCCGCCCTCCCACCTCGGCGCTGACGGTGAAGAAGATCCCGACCCACCCGTACGCGCCGACCCCGCTCGCGAATGCGAGCGCGCCCGCGAGGACAGGCGTCGTGACGGGCCGGACGGCATAGCCGGCGAAGACGGCGGCGCCCACGGCTCCCGTCATCGCCAGCCACACCGCGCGCCGGTCGGTGAGCCAGCGGTCGCTGGCTGCACCGAGCACCAGACGCGAGACGGCGCCGCCAGCCTGCGAGCAGGCCACCAGGAACCCGGCGCCGACGGGGTCGAAGCCCAGCGCCTGGACGCAGTAGAGCGGAAGATAGCTCAGCACCGCCGCCTGCACCATTCCGAGGACCAGTCCGCTCCCGAAGAAGACGAGCAGGGGCGGATGCCGGAGCCAGGCCCAGCTACTCGCCGGCGCGGCAGCGGGCGCGCCGGCGGGCGGGGTCCCGCGCCGGGCGCCCTCATCGAGCCGGGCGAGCGCGCGCCAGCCGAGCGCAACCGGCAAGGCCACGACCACGCCGCACGTCGCGATCGCCGCGCGCCAGCCGAGCGTCCCGGCGATGGCCGGCAGCACCAGGGCCGCTGCCAGTCCCCCGAGCGTGAGGCCCATCTGCTTGATGCCCATCGCCATGCCGCGCTCGTGCAGCGGGAACAGGTCCATGATCGCCTTGCCGAGCGCCGGATTGACGACGCTCCAGCCCACTCCGGCCAGGAACAGGCAGACGAGGAATGCCGGAAACCCGGGCGAGGCCGCGCCCGTCACCAGACCGGCGGCCCCGAGGGCCAGACCGCCCAGGAGGCTGCGCCGCACGCCGATCCGGTCGGCCAGGCGGCCACCGGGCATCGAGAAGAACAGCCCGCCCAGGTAGATCGAGGGGACGATGAGGGCCACCTGGAGGCGCGTGAGGCCGAAGCCTTCGACGAGGCTCGGCGACAGCGGCGAGATCCCGAGCATCCCGAAGGCGCCCGCCCCGTAGGCGGTCGTCAGGATCGCGAGGAGCAGCCAGCGCCCGGCCACAGCGAGACACTCTCGATCACCGGCATGTCCTCCGTGGCAGGGCGCGAGGGCGCCAGGGGGGCGGCCGGGCGGCGGGCCGGGCCAGCGGCGGGGCCCACCGCCCAGCCCGTGTTACTTCAGGTGCTGGCGGAAGAAGGCGAGCGTGCGACGCCAGGCGTCGTCGGCGGACGCCTTGTTGTAGGCGGCGGTGTTCTCGTCGTTGAAGAAGGCGTGGTCGACGTTCGGGTAGATGTGGATCTCCGACGACTTGCCGGCCTGCTTGATCGCCGCGTCCACGTCGCGGGCGGTCTGCGGCGTCACGAACGTGTCCTTCTCGGCGAAGAGGCCCAGGACGGGACCCGAGAGCTTGGAGTAGTCCGGCTTCACGTTGGGGTGGATGCCGTAGAAGTTCACCGTCGCCCCCACGCTGGGATTGACGGTCGCGGCGAAGAGCGCCAGCTGGCCGCCCATGCAGAAACCGACGGCGCCCAGCTTCGCGGTCGAGGAGTGCTGGGCCAGGAAGGCGGCGGCCCCGCGCAGATCCTTCTCCGCCTGCCCGATGTTGAGCGCCATGAAGAGCTTGCCGGCGCCGTCCGGCTCGTCGGCCGTCTTGCCGTGGTACATGTCGGGCGCCAGCGCCGAGAAACCCTCGGCCGCGAACCGGTCGCAGACGTTCTTGATGTGCGGGACCAGGCCCCACCACTCCTGGATGACCAGGACGCCCGGGCCCTTGCCCGCGGCGGGGGTCGCGAGGTGGCCCCGGGTCGTGCCTCCGTTGGACTGGAAATCGACCATCTTGCCGGGCATCGTGGTGTCCTCCTGAAGCCGAAAGGGTTTGTGCGTTACGCCGGGCCGGCCGCCGGGACCGGCTGGGCGAGAGGCGAGATCTTGACCGCGGCGACGCGCCGCGTGTCGGCCTCCAGCACCGTGATGGTATACCCCGGGATCTGGAATTCCTCGCCGGTTCTGGGTATCCGGTGCAGGGTCGCCAGCACCAGGCCGGCGACCGTCTCGTACTCCTGCTTGGGGAGGCTCCAGTCGAGCGCCTCGTTCAGCTCGTCGATGTGCGTGCGGGCCGCCACCCAGTAGCTGCCGTCGGGGAGCCGCTCCACCGAGGCGGGTGTGCGGTCGTGCTCGTCCTGGATCTCGCCGACGATCTCCTCGACGATGTCCTCCAGGGTCACGATGCCGGTGGCGCCGCCGTACTCGTCCACGACCACGGCCAGCTGGTTGCGCCCCTTCTGCATCTCCCGGAGCAGGTCGTCGATCCGCTTGGTCTCCGGCACGAAGGTCGGCGGGCGCATCAGCTCGGCCACGCCAGGCACCTGGCCGCCGCGCCGCAGCAGGTCCATCGCCGTCACCAGACCGACCACGTCGGTCTCGCGCTGGCGGTAGATCGGGATGCGCGAGAACCCGCGCTGCTGCACCAGCGCCATCGCGTCGGCGGTGGCGGCGGTGTCGGGCAGCATCACCACGTCGACCAGCGGCACCATGACCTCCCGCACGGTGGTGTCGCCGAGATCGAAGATCTTGTCGATCATCTGGGCCTCCTGCGTGCTGACGGAGACCTCGCCTGGCTCGAGCTGGAGCAGCGCCTTCAGCTCCTCCCGGGAGACGAACGACCGCGTATCGACCGGCGGGCCGCCGAAGGCCCGGAGGACGGCGGTCCCGATGGTGTTGGCCAGGGCCACGAACGGGGCCAGGAGATACCGGGCCCAGGTCAGCGGCCGGTACAGCTTCACAATGAGGCTCGTCGCCCACTCGCGGGCCATCGCCTTGGGGATGATCTCGCCGAACACGAGCATGATCGGCGT
>Ga0302046_10002313_pt1 | contig 17718 bp, 12 predicted proteins | sample RVTome_11_FD_200261 | JGI IMG/M metagenome (GOLD analysis project Ga0302046, IMG submission 200261) | Soil microbial communities from uranium-contaminated site in the Upper Colorado River Basin, Wyoming, United States - RVT147D111 (version 2) ...
GAACTGCGCTACTGGCCCATTGCCGTCAAACCCTACACGCCTGCCCACTGGTTCAAGCAAGGCAAAGCCGACGAAGCCTTTCGGACCAAGCCGGAGTTGGCCCTCGGACTGGTCCAAGACGCCACGGCCGCCGGGGTGCCGTTGCGCGCGGTGGTGGCCGACACCTTCTACGGGGAACATCTTGCGTTCCGCCGGGGACTGCGCGCCTCGGGGGTGGGCTACGTGCTGGCGCTCAAACCGAGTCACACCTGGTGGCACCGTGTCGAGGAGATGGGTTCGGTCGAAGAGGTGGCCCGCGCGGCCCCTTTTAGCGAAGGGGTGCCCGGTCGATGGGTCAAGGTGGTTCGCCGCTTTCGTGATGGACACCAGGAAACGTGGTGGGCGCTCGAAGGCCAGTCGAAGGCCTACAGCCCAGCACGCAAGGAACGCCTGGTGATTGTAACGACGGATCCTCAGGAGTTGCCGGAGAAGACGACCTGGTATCTGGTGACGAATCTGCCGGTGCCGGGCTCGCCCCGGGCGCTAGAGGGTGCCCTTGCCAGTGCCGATCTGGCAGAGGTCGTGCGGCTCTATGGGCTGCGCGTGTGGGTGGAACAGAGCTACAAGCAGGTCAAAGGGGCCCTCGGCTGGGCACAGTACCAGGTCCGTAGCGACCTGGCCATCCGTCGTCATTGGACGCTGGTTTTGCTGGCTTTTTCCTTCTGCTGGTGGGTGGTCTCTGAGTTGGAGGAATCCCTGCTGGAGTTTGACCGGCATGAGCAACCTGACGAGGTATCTTTCACCGTGGAGACAGCGGCTTGTGCCTGCGAGCGCGCTCAGGGGGAAAAAAATAGGCCGGGCCGAACGGATCTGGATCAGTTGGCCGGCAGCGCTGCGGCGGGTGCGAGCGTGGCTGGAACCTTACGTGATGCTGTTACGCTACTGGCGGGCGTGGTCCGAGAAGGCCCCACCGGAGCCTCTGCAAGCCCTGCTGGACTGGCTCTGGATTGGGCGGCCGCTCTACCTCTATTGCCGATGACAACAAACTACTGATATACACAGTATATGCGCCTGCTGCGAGCAAGTGTCAAGAAAGCATGAAGAGAAAGGCTACGCCTCGAAGAAGACGGATGGAAGAGGATATTTTTCATATGCATTCACGCTTCAGGTTGCCTGCCTTCGGGTACCTTGGCCGTTCGCATGTCCTGGAAACCGGCCGCGCATGGCCCCGGCATGACACGTCAACCATCATACGCCTGCACCTGGTGCCAGACGGCGGGCGCGACCGGGATGCCGCGTTCCAGGTTCGCCTTCCGGGTGAGCAGCGTCCGCTCACCCGGATAGTAGATCCGGTCGCCGTCGTGTGCGGGTGCCGCGTCATGCACGTAGGCGATGACGTCGTCGATCAGGCGGGCGCGACCGTCGACTTCGCCGAACGGGCACGGATCCAACGCGATGAAGACCTGGGAGAGGGCGGTCTCTGCGTGCGGGTCGGCCGAGATCTGGTGCGTGGCAAGGCCCCCGGAGAGCAGCGCCGCTGTCAGATCCAGCAAAAGCGCCAGGCCGGATCCCTTCCAGTATCCGATGGGCAGCGGGCGCCCCGACTGTTCGATGGCCGCCGGGTCGTGCGTGAGGCGGCCTTCCGGGTCGAAGCCGCCTGCTACCGGCAGCATCTCCTCCCGCAGACGATAGCGGGCCAGGCCGCCGTACGAAAACTGCGACAGCGCCATGTCCAGCACGACGTGGCCTTCCGCGCGCGGCACGGCGATGACCAGCGGATTGTTACCAATCCGGCGTTCGCGTGCCCCCCAGGGCGGGAGGTTGGGCATCGTGTTGGTCCAGCAGAGACCGATCATGCCGGCTTCGGCAGCCTGCCAGCCGTAGCTTCCGCCCCGCATCCAGTGGTTGGTATTACGCAGCGCCACACACCCCAGTCCGTGCAAGCGGGCCAGCGCAATGGCGCGTTCCATGCAGGCATAGGCATTCAGGTTGCCCGCCCCCCGGCAACCGTCCCACTGCTCCATCGGACCCCGGCTGCCGACACAGACCGGCTCCGCCTGAACATCGACTACGCCGCTGCGGGCCATCTCGACGAAGCGGGGAAACCGGTTCAAGCCGTGCGAGGCGACGCCGTCGCGGCTTGCCTCGGCAAAGAGCCGCGCGCCGCGTTCCGCACGAGGCCGGGCGAACCCCAGCCCGAGCAGCACACGGAGCATTTCGGCATACAAGTCCGAATAGGGAATGCGTAGCATGAGTACCAGAAACGGTTAGCGTCCTATTTATGGACAGGGCGACAGCGCCCCTCACGAAAGCAACCCGGCCGCCTCATAGATCGCCCGCACAGCGGCAAGGCTGCGGCGGCCTTCAACGCCGTCGACCAGCAGCGGCGTCCCCTCACGGATCGCTGCGATGAAGTTGCGCAGCATGCCTGCGTGCCCGGTCGGTGCGATCCCGCGCGGGTCGCCCCCGGAACCGGCGCCTTCGGGTGCGGCAGGCGGCACGGGTTCGACATGGGGTTTGACGGCATCGACATACGCCCACCGATGCACGCGTTCCCCTTCGACCTGGAGCCCCCCCTGCGTACCGTAGAGTTCGAGGCGATGCGCAAAGCCGGGTGCAGCCGTCGTCGTCGCCGTGATCGTAGCGAGCGCACCGCTGCCGAACCGAAGGGTCGCCGCCAGCGTATCTTCGACCTCGATCCGGCGACGTAACGTGCCGGCATAGGCCTGTACGGCAACCGGGTCGCCCAGGTACCACAGGAGCAGGTCGACGAGGTGAATGCCCTGGTTCATCAGCACGCCGCCGCCGTCGAGGGCCCAGGTGCCGCGCCAGACGGCGCTGTCGTAGTAGGACTGGGGACGCACGTACGGTAGCGTGACGAGGCCCAGCGTCAGGGCGCCCAGGTCGCCGGCGCGCACCGCTGTGTGTATGCGCTGAAAGAGCGCCTCGGCCCGACGCTGAAAAACCACACCGAGGCGTACACCGGCCCCGGCGCAGGCCGCAATCATGCGGTCCGCGTCGTCCAGCCGCAGCGCCATCGGCTTTTCGACGAGGACATGTTTGCCGGCTTCGGCGGCGGCTATCGCCTGTTCCGCGTGCTGCCCGCTGGGTGTGCAGAGGCAGACGGCGTCGATGGACGGATCCTCCAGCAACGCATCCCAGGGCACGCAGGGTACGCCGAACGTGCGGCCGACGGCGTCGAACCGTGCCGGGTCGTAATGCCCTACGGCCGTAAGCCGTGCGTCGGCACAGGCTTCGATGGCCCGGCGGTGGTATTGGGCCACCATACCGGCCCCCAGGATCGCAATGTTTACAGCGTCCATACAGAACTACATTATTTCTTCACAGTAGATTGACCGTGACGGGGGAATGTACGACATATCGGGGCCGCCTAACACCATGACTCTGCCACACGCCCCGAGCGAACCATACGCCCCGAGCGATACGGTGCAGCCCTCGCCTCCGCTTTCCGACTCGACTTTGCTTGCTCGTGCGCGTGAAGGCGATGGCGAGGCCTTCCGCCGTCTGGTCGAACGGTACGAGGCAACGGTCCTAGCCGTCAGCACCGGGATGCTGGGCCAACGTCCGGAGGTGATGGACGTTGCGCAAGACACCTTCATCCATTTTTATGAATCATTGCATCGGTTTCGGGAAGAAGCCGGCCTCAAAACCTACCTGACCCGCATCGCCATCAATCGATCGCTGGACGCCTTGCGCCGGCACAACCGATGGCGAAAACGCCTGGTACCCAGCGACGACCTGGAGGCGATGGCGGCGCCGGCTTGCGACGCGAGTGCGGAGACCATCCAGACCCAACAAGCCGCCTTTGTCGACCAGGCCATCCAGCAATTGCCTCCCAAATACAGAGCTGTCGTCGTGCTCCGCCTGGTCGAAGGATATTCCACCGAAGAGACCGCTGCGTTGCTGAACCTGCGTTACGGCACCGTCCTGTCGCGTCTGAGCCGCGCCCGCGACCGGCTGCGCGACTACCTCGCGCCGTACATCCAGGAAACGCCCGACGCATCACCCTGACCAGCCTACACGAAACACACAGCGCGCCATGAAACGGCCTATACGTGCCTTACTCGAACGAGCGCTGGCCGGGGAGTTATCACCGGCCGAAGAGATCCAGGTGGGCCGCCTGCTGGAGCAACAGCCGGCGCTGCGCACCTGGATGGAAGAGCAACGGGCGTTGGAAACTACCGTTCGCCGTACCGTCTACCGATACGCAGAGCAAACCGTAGACCCCTATTTCTCGGCCCGGGTGCTGGCCGTGCTCGAAGCGCGGCCTCCGTTGGACCTGGCGGCAGCGCTGGCACCCCTGTTCAAGCCGATTGTCGCGGTCGGTGCCCTCCTCGTCGCGGCCCTGCTGGCCTACAACATGGTGCAGGTGCCTCCGTACGAGGCCGAGCAGACGGTCTTCGAACGAGCCCTGGCCCTGCCGCCTGCCACCCCGACGACCGCCGATGAATTCGCCTTCATCGTCGAGCAATCAATCAACGAGAATCCATGAGCCCCTCTGCCAAGTCCCTCTTCATCATTGCTGCAACACTGATCGTCGGCGGTCTCGTCGGTGCCTTCACGACCGCGGCGGTCAACAACCATCGGATGGAGCAGCTCGGCGCGATGCGCTACCAGGAAGGGTTTATCCATGCGGCAGAGGCCGTGATCGTCCCTACCGACGAAGCGCAGCGTGAGCGGCTTCGCCCGGTGCTCCAGCATGCCGCCGCCCGGCGCGCCGCCCTCTGGCATACCTACCGCACCGAACGCAGGGTACTCCTCGACTCGATGCGCGAGGAACTGGCGCCGTTGCTCACCGAGGAACAGCGCCAACGCCTGCGGCGGTGGTGCGGCGGCGACCCCAAAGGCCCGTCGAAATGATGCGTCCATCCCCTGACTTTTTCAACCACGTATACCTACTATCCATGCTGTCCATACGAAAGACACGCTGTGTCGCCCTGTCTTTATCGGCGCTGCTCGCGCTGGGAACCGGGTGCTCGAAGTCGGATGAAGCCCTCCAGGGAGGCCCTGGGGCGATGGGCGGGCCGGCCGTCACCCCCTCCGTCGAGGTGATTCAGGCGCACTACGGATCGTTGCCGCTTGAGGAACGCCTCAGCGGCACCGTACGGGCCGAAAATCAGGTTATCATCTACCCGGACATCGCCGCGCCCATCATGCAGGTGGCCGCCGAGAACGGCGACTACGTACGCCAGGGAGACGCGCTCGTGTACCTCAAGGACACGGTGTTTCGCGAGCAACTCCGTCAGGCCGAGGCATCCTTGCAGATCAGCCAGGCCGAAGCCAAGCGAACGGAAGCCACCCTGCGCGAACTCCGCGCTCGCCTTGAACGCACCCGGCAACTGGCCGAGAAGCAGTTCCAGAGTGCACAGGAGTTGGAAACCCTGCAAGCCCAGGTGGACGGCGCAGAAGCCACGCACGAGCAGGCGCTCGGCCGCATCGCCCAGGCCGAGGCCACCGTCGAGGAACAACGCGAGGCGCTGCGCCGCACCGTCATCCGGGCGCCCATCAGCGGCTACGTCGGGCAACGCAGCGCCGAAGTCGGTATGCGGGTGGACACCGGTACCCGTGTCTTCATCATCGGCAACTTCAACACGGTACGCATCCAGGTAGCCATCACGGAAGCCATGATCGGCCGGATCCAGGTAGGCCATACGGCACTGGTGACTTCGGAAAACCTGGGCGACCAGGCTATTCAGGCCAAGGTGTCGCGCATCTCGCCCTTCCTGGAAGAAAGCAGCTACAGCGCCGAGGCCGAGATCGACGTGCCCAACGCAGACGGCCTGCTGCGTCCCGGCATGTTCGTCACCGTCGATGTGCTCTATGGCGAGAGCGAGCAGGCCACGCTCGTCCCCGTCAGCACGCTCTACGAAAATCCGGAGACCGGCAGGATGGGGGTCTACGTCGCCTCATCCATCGGCAGCGAGATGCTCATGGAGGAACCCGAGACGTATGATGCCGAAAACCCGCCGCTGCTCTCGGAACCGACCCCGATGACCTTCCAGCTCGTCGAAGTCCTCGCAGAAGGCCGTGGCATGGCCGGCGTGACCGGCGTACAGCCCGGCGACTGGGTGGTGACGGTAGGCCAGAACCTGCTCAGCGGGGCCGGCAAGGACCGTGTGGAAGCACGCGTCCGCCCGATCCCGTGGGAACGCGTGGCTTCTCTCCAGGAACTGCAAGATCAGGACCTGCTCCGCCAGTTTATGGAGAAGCAACAACGCCTGGCGCGCGAAGCGTTTGCGCAAGAAGCCGCCGAAAGCACGGCGGCTGAAGAGTCAGCCCCAAGCACCCGTACGGCCGGCGATACCCAGTAGTGTACGGTTCCGGCCCTTCGGACCCCTGAACCGCGACCTCCAACCCTAAGGCGCTCACTTTTATGGCTTCTCTGACAGAAAATTCGATCCGGCGGCCGGTAGCAACGGCCATGTTTTACCTGGTCATCATCACCGTAGGTGTCGTCGGGTTCATGTACCTGCCGGTCGACCTGCTCCCTCCTATCGAGTTTCCCCGGCTGACCGTCTACACCCGATACGCCAACGTCGGCCCGGAGGAGATCGAGCAGATCATCACGGACCCGGTCGAAAACGCCGTCTCGGGCGTGCCCAACCTGGAGCGCATCACGTCGCGCTCGGAGGAAGGCGTCAGCTTCGTGAGCCTGGAGTTCGGCCGGGGAACCGGCCTCGACGAGGCCGCCAACGACCTCCGGGCGGCCCTCGACCGCATCCGGGACAACCTGCCGCCCGAGGCTGAGCAACCCGGCATCTGGAAGTTCGACCCGAACAACATATCCATCATCATGCTCGCGGTGCAGTCGCAGCACAACCTCGAGGAGGTCACGCGCATCCTGGAGCGCGAGATCACGCAGCGCTTCGAGCAGATCCCGGGCGTCGGCACCATCGAAGTGCGGGGCGGCGTCAACCGGGAGATCCGCATCAACCTGGAGCGGGACCGGCTCCAGGCCAGCGGCCTGACGCCGGCCGACGTCCAGCAAGCCCTCGCCCGTGAAAACGCGACCCTGCCGGGCGGCAACGTCAAGGACGGCTTGAAGGACCTCTACGTACGCTCGCTCGGGGAATACACGTCGGTCGACCAGATCGCCAACACGGTGGTCCGCTACGTGGGCAACAAGCCCATTCGGGTGCAGGACATCGCGAGCGTGGAAGACGGATACCAGGACGTGGGACGCCTCTCGGAGTGGAACGGCATGCCGGTGATTCGCCTGACGATCCAGAAACAGAGCGGGGCCAACACCGTCACCGTCGCCGAAGCGATCCAGGAGGAGGTGGTGCGGGTCAACCTGGAACGGAACGACCTCCGCCTCAACGTCATCAGCGACCAGAGCACCTTTATCCGGCAGAGCATCGCCAACGTGCAGTCGTCGGCGATGTGGGGCGGGCTACTGGCCATCCTCGTCCTCTACCTGTTCCTCCGCAACGGCTCTTCGACCTTCATCATCGCGCTGGCCATCCCCATCTCCGTCATCGCTACCTTCGGCGTCCTGTACTTCGGCGGCATGACGCTCAACCAGATGACCTTCGGCGGCCTCGCCCTCGGCATCGGCCTCATGGTGGACAACGCCATCGTGGTCCTGGAAAACATCGTGCGACACCGTGAGGAGAACGGCCTGACGCTTCCGGAGGCCGCGCGCATCGGCACCCGAGAGGTGGCCGGCGCCATTGTCGCCTCCACCCTGACGACCTGCGTCATCTTCCTGCCGCTGGTCTTTATGCAGTCGACGACGGGCGACCTGTTTCAGGCGCTCGCCCTCGTGGTGATCTTCGCACTCGGCTGCTCGCTGCTCGTGGCCCTGACGCTCGTGCCCGTCCTGGCGAGCAAGTTCTTGAGCGTGCAGCCGATGCAGGAAGGCGTAGCTGCCGTGAAGCGGTCGCGGTTTCAGCGCTTCTTCAACCGGCTGGAAAAACGCTACTCGGAATCGCTGAAGACGGCCATCGCCCGCCGCTACGTCGTCTTTGGGGGGACGGGTGTGCTGGTGCTTATCACCGCCCTGCTCTGGCCGCTCATCCCGGTGGAACTCACCCCGCCTACCGACGCCGACGAAATCAGCGTCGACATGGAGATGGCCCAGGGCACCAACATCGCCGTCGTCAAAGAATACCTGGACGAGCTGGAACGCGCCGTGCGGCCTCTGCTGCCGCCGGACGACGTGCTGGACGTATCCACCGAGGTGCGGGGCGGCAACGCCGAGGTCGAGGTACGCCTCAAGCCCGCCGGCGAGCGCTCGATAGGCAGCGCCGCGCTGGCCGACCGTATCCGCGAGAACGTCGAGGGCCTGATCCCCGGCGCCGAGATCCGGGTAGAGGCCCAATCGGGGCTGTGGATCCTGCGGCGTCTCTTCCGCTCGGGGGATGGCACCGAGGCTGTGCAGGTGGAACTGCGGGGCTACGACCTGGACCAGGCCGACCTCATCGGGCGCGAGATCCGGCAACGCATGGAACGCATCGAAGGCATCGCCGACGTCCGCCCGAGCCGCCGTGAAGGCCGTCCCGAAGAAAACATCCTCTTCGACCGCGAGAAGATTGCCAACCTCGGCCTTTCGGTGCAGGAGGTAGCGCGCGCCGTCCAGACGAGCGTCGGCGGCAGCCGTGCCGGCCAGTTCCGCATCGGCGGCGATGAATTCCCCATCGTGGTGCGCCTGCGGCCGGAGGATCGCCTGACCACCCAGGACCTCGATAACATCGCCGTCCGCACACCGGACGGCCGTACGATCCCTGTGTCCGCCCTCGTTCAGACGGTGCGCGGGCGCGGGCCGACCTCGATCCAGCGCATCAACGGGCAGCGCGTCACCTATATCTCCGCCAACCTGGAGCGCGGCGTGGCCCTCGGCGAGGCGGTCGAACGCGTTCGTGCGGACCTGGCCCAGATGGCGCTGCCGGAGGGGTTCTCCATCATCTTCGGCGGCGAGTACCAGGAGCAGCAGGAAGCCCAGCGTGACTTCCTGATCGCCATCTTGATGGCCCTCTTGCTCATCTACATGGTCATGGCCGGCCAGTTCGAACGCTTCCTCGATCCGCTCATCGTCATGTTCGCCGTGCCGGTTGCCATCGTGGGGGTGGTGCCGACGCTCCTGCTCACGGGCACCTCGCTCAACATGCAGAGCATCATGGGCCTCGTCATGCTCATCGGCATCGTCGTCAACAACGCCATCGTCCTGGTCGACTATATCAACCTGATGCGGCGTGAACACAACATGGACATCCTGACCGCCGTCGTGGAATCCGGACGCCTGCGCCTGCGTCCCATCCTGATGACGACGCTGACGACGGTTCTGGGCCTCTTCCCGCTGGCGCTGGGCTTCGGGGCGGGCGCCGAGATTCAGGCGTCGCTGGCCCGCGTCGTCATCGGCGGCCTGGCGGCCTCGACCCTCATCACGCTCGTGCTCATTCCCGTCGTGTACGTGACCGTCAACAACGCGATGGATCGGGTACGAGCCTGGCGTTGGTCGCTGTCCGAGGGCAGCAGCCAACGTCCGGTCGTGCAGCCCGGCCAGTCCTGATTGGTAATGGTCGATAGTGAATTGCGAAGGGTGAACGGCGAATGAGGCAACTCTTTCACCCTTCGCAATTTCCATTCGTTATTCGCCATTCGCTTACCCCAGCACATCATGTTCGACAGGCACGTCGATCCCCACCTGTTCGTCGTCTTCGGCGGCACGGGCGACCTGATGCAGCGCAAACTGCTGCCGGCCCTGTATCACCTGGCGAACGAGGACCGCCTGGGGCCGCGGTACAAGATCCTCGGCATCGCGCGCGACCACACGATCGACGACGACGCCTACCGGCGCTGGGCCCGCGAAGCGCTCGGCAAGATGCGCCTGCGGAACCAGGAAGGCTTCCGCCGCTGGTGCGACCAGTGTCTACATTTTCAGCCGATCACGGCCCAGGATGCAGCGGCCTTCGAGGCGCTGGCCGAACGGATCCACGACCTGGAGGCTACCTCCGACCTCCCCGGCAACCGTACGTTCTACCTCGCGCTGCCGCCGTCCGCGTTTCCCGGCACCATACAGGGCCTCGGCGCGGCCGGCCTGCACCGTAGCCCCGGTAAGACGCGGCTGGTCATTGAAAAGCCTTTCGGGCACGACCTGGCCTCCGCACAGGCGATGAACGAGCAGTTGCACCGGTACTTCGAAGAACCCCAGATCTACCGGATCGACCATTACCTCGGCAAAGAGACCGTCCAGAACCTGCTCGTCTTCCGGTTCGCCAACCCGGTGTTCGAATCGCTGTGGCATCGGGAACGGGTGAAAAGCGTAGAGATCACCGTGGCCGAGTCGCTGGGCGTCGAGACGCGGGCGGCCTACTACGACAGGGCCGGCGCGCTGCGGGACATGCTCCAGAACCACCTGACGCAACTGATGACGCTGACGGCGATGGAGGTCCCGGCCGCCTTTGAGGCCAACGCCATCCGGGATGAGAAAGTCAAGGTGCTGCGGTCCGTGCTCCCGCTCACGCCGGAGGACGTGACCTTCGGGCAGTACGCCGCCGGGCAGCAAAACGGACAGGCGTTGACGGGCTACCAGGACGAGCCGGGCGTCGCCGCCGGCTCTCCCACGGAGACGTTCGTCGCCATACGCTTGCAGATCGAGAACTGGCGCTGGCAGGGCGTGCCCTTCTACCTGCGCACCGGCAAACGCCTGGAGCGGCGCCTCACCCAGATCGTCGTCAATTTCCGCCCGGCGCCGATCTCGCTGTTTCAGCCCTTCCGAAGTTGTGAGATCCACTCGAACGCGCTGATCCTCACGATACAGCCCGACGAAGGATTCGACCTGTGCTTTGACGTCAAGGCCCCCGGCCAGGGCATCACCCTGGAGACGCAGCGGCTCCACTTCCGATATAACGAAGCCTTCGGAGCGATACCCGACGGCTACGAGACACTGCTGTACGACATCGTCACCAACGATCAGACGCTCTTCGTCCGCGCCGACGAGGTCGAAGCCGCGTGGCGCCTGTACGATCCTCTGCTGGAGGCCGGGCTGCCGGTACACCCCTATCAGGCCGGAAGCTGGGGGCCGCGAGAAGCCACCCGCCTCCTTGCCGCTGCCGGCGACCGATGGACAACCTCGTGAGCGCCGGAATCCAGGTCTATCCGGACCTCGCGGCGGTGAGCCTGCGCGCCGCCGCCCACCTGGCACAGGCGACGCAGGCGACGGTAGCGCGTCACGGACGGTGCACCTGGGCCCTGGCCGGCGGCGGCACGCCGCGCACTTTGTACCACGTGCTCGCCCGTGACTACGCAGCAACCCTTCCCTGGGCACAGATCCACCTGTTCTGGGGCGACGAACGGTACGTGCCTCACGAGGATCCGCGCAGCAACTACCGCATGGTCCGGGAGGCCCTGCTGGCTCAGGTATCGATCCCGCCGGAAAACATCCACCCGATGCCTACCGGGTATCCCACGCCGGACGAAGCAGCCCGTGCTTACGAAAACACCTTGCAACACGCCTTCCCGCCCCCCCGGCCCCGTCTGGATCTGGTCCTGCTCGGCATCGGCACCGACGGCCATACGGCCTCGCTTTTTCCGGGAACGCCGGCCCTGGACGAAAAGGAACGATGGGTGACCGCCACCGAAACACACGCCGACCCGCCGCACCGGCTCACCCTGACGTTTCCCGTGCTGAACCACGCGGCGGCGGTGCACTTCCTGGTCAGCGGCGCCGAAAAGGCGGAAGCCGTGCGGTGCGCCCTTGCAAAGACGCCGGCTCTCGAACGATGCCCCGCCGGCGGCGTCCGCCCCGGCGCCGGTTCGCTTACCTGGTGGCTCGACCAGGCCGCCGCCCGCTTGCTCGATGAACGGTGAAGGATGATACCTCATTAACCATTCTCAATTCGCTATTCACCATTCACCATTATTCACCCTCCCAGCCGACCGCTCAACCGGAGCAGCTCTACCTCGGCCCGCTTGGTCTCGAACTGGGCCAGCAGCAGGCGGCTCTGGGCCTGCGTGAGTTGCTCCTGCACTTCACGCAACTCGATCGACGTGATCGTACCCAGGCGGAACCGCTCCAACCCGATCTCCACGTTGGCCCGCGCCAGACCCAGGTTTTCGCGCTCCAGCGCCGTGAGTTCGAGGCTGTTCCGGTAATCCTCGTAGAAACGGAGGATGTCGGTCTGGATCTGGGCCCGGGCATCTTCGATGGTCAACTCGGCGTTCTGCAACCGGACGGCTGCATTCCGCGACCGGCGCCGCCGGTTGAACCCGTCGAACAGGTCGAATGACAGGGTAATGCCGTAGTTGAAGTCGGTGCTGCGGTTGGCAAGGAGAAAACCCGACTCGGCCTCCAGGTTGGAATAGCCGTAGCTGGCAGACAGGTCGATGGACGGCAGGCGCTCCGCCCGCACCTCGCGCAACGACAGGGCCGCGATGGCCCGTTCCTGCTGGACGAACTGCAGCGTCGTGTTGCGCCCCACCGCTTCGGCCAGGAGCACCTCTACGTCGGCGTCGATCCCGATCTCGATGGAGTCCGCAACGGCATAGTCGAGGTTGAGCGGACGCACGAGGAGCTGGTTGAAGGCGGCCTTTGCGTTGATCAACCCCGTCTCCTGGCGCAGCAAAGCGGCCCGGTCCGCGTTGAGGTCGAGGCGGGCTTGCCGCACTTCCAGGTCCGAGGCCGAGCCGAGGTCGCGCCGCAACTCGGCGATACGCTGGCGCTCTTCCGAGATGGCGACGGCTTCTTCGAAGACGGTGCGTTGCTGCTGTTGTCGCACCAGGTTGGCATAGGAAACCACGACGTCGGCCAGCACGCTCTCGGTGACGCGCCGCGTGTCGATCTGCTGTCGTTCCAACTGCGCATCGAGGCGCTGGTACGTGGCGAAACGGCGGAGGCCGTCGAAGAGCGTCCAGTTGGCCTGGGCGGCCAGTGATTGCCGGGTCGTCTGAGCGCCGTCCCGCTCGCTGGAGGTGTCGTTGAGAAACGTCTGTTTCGTGTCGGCGATCGTCCCGCTATACCCCGTGCTGAGAGCCAGCGACGGCAAGAAGCCGGCGTTGCCGAGCGCATGGTCGTTCCCGGCGATGACCGACTCGTTGCGCGCAATCTGGATGTCGTAGTTGTTCGCCAGCGCCAGGCTGACGGCTTCCTCAAGGGTCAATACTGCCTGGGCACGGCCGGGCTGGACAAGGGCTGCGCACAGCAGCAGGAGAATCAGGTGCTTCATGCCGGGGAGAACGTAGTCAATGGTCAATAGTCAATGGTCAATAGTCAATGGTCAACGGGCAACTGCCAAGGAGTCTACATGAGACCACTAACAAGTGACCATTAGCTATTGGCTATTGACCATTATCCAGATCACGCGTCCATTTCCGCCAGTACCTCTTCGGCTTGAACGGCTTCGAGGGCCAACCCCTCAGCCTGATCGCCGCTCAGGTAGGAATACATGGCCGGAATGACGTAGAGCGTCAAGAGCGTGCCGATGAGCAGGCCGCCGATGACGGCGATGCCCATCGGGATGCGGCTCTCGGCACCGGCGCCCAGGGCCAGGGCAATCGGCAAGATGCCGAGGACCGTCGAAATACTCGTCATCAACACGGGCCGGAAGCGCGCGGCGGCGGCCCCCTGCACGGCTTCTGCGACCGGCAACCCCTGCGCCCTGCGCTGGTTGGCGAACTCGACGATCAGGATGCCGTTCTTCGTGACCAGGCCGATGAGCATGATCATGCCGATCTCGCTGAAGATATTGAGCGTCAACCCGAAGTACCACAGCGAAAACAAGGCACCGGCCAGCGCCAGCGGCACCGTGAGCATGATGACGAACGGCGCACGAAAGCTCTCGAACTGTGCCGCGAGGACGAGGTAGACCAGCACCAGTGCCAGCATAAACACGAAGACCAGGCTCGACGAACTCTCGGCAAAGTCACGCGCCGGGCCGGAGAGCGCCGTCTGGAACGACTCGCCCAGCACGCGCCCGGCGATCTCGTTCATCGCGTCGATGCCGTCTCCGATGGTTTTGCCGGGCGCCAGCCCGGCCGAGACGGTCGCCGAGACGAAGCGGTCATAGCGGAAAAGCTGGGGCGGGCTGCTCTCCTCGGTCACGGTCACCAGGTTGTCGAGCTGGATCGACGCGCCGTCGGTGTTGCGTACAAAGAGCGACTTGAGGTCGAGCGTCTCGTCGCGGTTCTCCCGCGTCACCTGGCCGATGACCTGGTACTGCTTGCCGTCCATCACGAAGTAGCCGAGCCGTTGTGCGCTGAAGGCCAGTTGCAGCGTCTGGGCAATGTCGAGTGCCGAGACGCCGAGCGCACGCGCCCGATCCCGGTTGATCGCAATATTCAGCTCCGGCTTGTTGAACTTCAGGTTGACGTCGGCGAACGAGAACGTCGGATGCTGGTTGGCCTCTTCCAGAAAGACGGGTAAGATCTCGGTCAGTTCTTCGAAGGTGTTGGCCTGAATCACGTACTGCACCGGCAGCCCGAACGACCGGCCGATCGTTTCCGGCTGCGCGACGAACGTGCGCGCCCCGTTGAGCTGCTGCACACGCCCCGTCAAATAGTCGGCGATTGCCTGCTGCGTGCGCTCTCGCTCTTCGGGCTGCTTGAGCGTGGCGAAGAGGAAGCCCGAATTGACCGACGAGGCCGCCCCGAAACCGGGGGCGGTGACCGAGATGATGGCCTGCGTCTCCGGCACCTCGTTCTGCACGACGCCGATCAGTTCGTCCATGTAGGCGTCCATGTATTCGAACGTAGCGCCTTCCGGTCCGGTCGCCGTCATGCGGATACCGCTGCGGTCTTCGAGCGGCGCCAGTTCCTGCGGCAGGCTGTTGAAAAACACCCAGATGAGCCCGAAGCACGCCACCAGGACCGGCACGGCCAGCCACCGCCGCTTCATGAACGTCTCCAGCGTGTTGCGATATCCCCCGGAGAGCCGCTGAAAGAACGGCTCGGTCTTCCGGTAGAACCATGAATGGCCTTGCTTGCTGCTAAGGAGCCTGGTGCTCAGCATCGGCGTCAGCGTCAACGCCACGAACGAGGAGATGACGACCGCCCCGGCGATGACGAGGCCGAACTCGCGGAAAAGCCGCCCGGTGATGCCGCCCAGAAAGAGGATGGGCATAAACACGCACACCAGCGCGAGCGTCGTGGCGATGACGGCCACGAAGATCTCCTTCGTGCCGGTGATGCCGGCTTCGATGATGGGCCGGCCTTCTTCGATCTTCGCGTAGATGTTCTCCACCACCACGATGGCGTCGTCCACCACCATGCCGATAGCCAGCACGATGCCCAGCAGCGTCAGGACGTTGATCGTGAAGTTGAGCAGGTACATCACGAAGAACGCCCCGATGAGGGCAATCGGAATGACGATCACGGGAATGATCGTCGTGCGCCAGTCGCGCAGAAACAGGAAGATGACCAGGATGACGAGCGCCAGCGCCAGGAAAACCGTCTGCTGCACCTCATTGACCGAATCCCGGATGTACGTAGTCGTGTCGAAGCCGATGCCGAGTTCCAGGTCCGCCGGCAGGTCGCGCTCGATCTGGTCGATGCGGCGGTAAAACTCGTCCACGATGGCGACGTAGTTGGCCCCCGGCTGCGGGCGTAAGACCACCCCGACCATCGTGATGCCGTCCCGCTTGAGGACGGTGCGCTCGTTCAACGGCCCCAACTCCGCAAAGCCGATGTCGCGAAAGCGGACGACCTGCCCCGCGTCTTCCTTGATGATCAGGTTGTTGAACGCCTCGGGCGTCTCCAGCCGGCTCATCGTGCGTACGGTCAACTCCACCTCATTGCCTTCGATGCGGCCCGAGGGCAGCTCGACGTTCTCGCGGACGAGGGCGTTACGCACGTCGAGGGGCGAAATCCGGTAGGCCGCCAGCCGCTGCGGGTCGATCCACAGGCGCATCGCATATTCCTTCTCGCCCCAGATGTCGACCGAGCTGACGCCGGCAATCGTCTGGAGCCGCTCCTTGAACAATTCGTCGGCGAGGCGGGAGAGTTCGAGGATGTCCCGCCGGTCGCTCTTGATGTTGAGAAAGACGATGAACTGGCCGGAGGCGTCGGCCTTAGAGACGACGGGCGGGTCGGCGTCGGGCGGCAGGAGGCCGACGGCGCGGGAGACGCGGTCGCGCACGTCGTTCGCCGCGCGTTCGAGGTCTACGCTCAGGTCGAACTCGACGCTGATCGTCGAGCGGCCTTCGCGGCTGGTGGACGTGATCGAGCGGATGCCGTCCACGCTGTTGACCGACTCTTCCAGCGGCTCGGTGATCTGCGACTCGATCACATCGGCGTTAGCCCCTCCGTAGCTGGTCGAGACCGTGACGACGGGCGGGTCTACGGCGGGATATTCACGCACGCCGAGTTGCGTAAAGCCCAGCACGCCGAAGAGGATGATGACCAGGGACATCACGATGGCGAGCACCGGACGACGGATGCTGAGGGAGTAGAGACTCATGGGGGTTTCGGATTTACGGGCGTCAGTCGCGCTTCGCGCGCATGTCGGATTTTGGATTGAGCCACTTTCGCCCGGTAATCCAAAATCTACAATCACCTATCTAAAATAAGATCATTCGGACCAGACGGGCTCCACGGACAGGCCCGGCCGCAACGACTGGAGGCCGGAGACGATAACCGTGTCGTAGGGCGCCAACCCTTCGGTGATCTGCACCTCTTGCTCGGTACGGATCCCCGTTTCGACCGGGCGCGGCATCACCTGGCCCCCGTCATAGATGAACACTTTCTTACCACCGAACTCCGGGATTACAGCGATGGCGGGCACCGAGAGGGCATCCTCGATCTCGGAGAAGACCAGTTCGATCTCGGCGAACGCGCCGGGCAGCAGCCGTCCGTCCGGGTTGGCACTACGAGCCCGGAGCAGCAGCGTCCGCGTAGCCGCCTCGATCCGGGGCTCGACGGCATAGACATCGCCTTGAAACGTGCCTTCGAGCCCTTCTACGGTGAAGTAGATCCGGTCGCCGACGCCGACGCGCTGGGCATACCGTTCCGGGATGGAAAAGTCGATCTTGACGAGCCCGATGTCCTGGAGCGTGGCGATCGGCGTGGTCGTCGTGATGTAGGAGCCTTCACTGACCTGCCGCAGCCCGATGACGCCGTCGAACGGCGCGCGGATCTCGGCCTTGTCGATCTGGGCCTTGATCAACTCGACGTCTGCCTGAAGCACGTTCAACTCGTTGAGCGTCGCCTCATACTCTTCCTGGCTGATACCGCCTTTTTCGAACAACGACCGCTGGCGGGCTTCGCGGTCGGTGGCGAGGGTGACGCGGTATTCGGCTTTACGCAACTGGGCCTGGAACTCGCTGTCGTTGATCTTGACCAGCAAGGTATCCCGGTACACGGCACGGCCTTCCTGAAAATGAATCGCCATGACCTTGCCCGCCATCTCGCTACGCAGTTCGACCTCCTCATTGGCGCGGATCGTCCCGGTGACAAAGATGCGGTCCCGCATCCGGTGCGGCTCCACGACATAGGCATCGACGCGTAAGGTAGCCGTACCGGATGCGGGCGGTGGCGCCGCGCTCTGCTGGCCGGATGAAGGGCGCAGCTTCGGCCACGCCAGCAGCATCACGACCGCGACGGCACCAAGGCCCAGTAATACCCGTTTTAATGTCTTGCTCATACTCATTTTCCAGGGATTGGGGGCGAAGGATGCGTACCGTGAGCGCGCGTCTTTTGATCCGCCTTTTCATTTACTCCACCGCCCCCTCCACAACCTCCAGCAGCGTATCAACGCGGATACCTCCTTCGATCACTTGCACCGTA
>Ga0302046_10002314_pt1 | contig 17712 bp, 19 predicted proteins | sample RVTome_11_FD_200261 | JGI IMG/M metagenome (GOLD analysis project Ga0302046, IMG submission 200261) | Soil microbial communities from uranium-contaminated site in the Upper Colorado River Basin, Wyoming, United States - RVT147D111 (version 2) ...
TGCGGCGGAGGCCTCGTTGTGGGGCTACTTCGGCCTCTACAACCGCGCCGCCGGGATCATCACCTTTGGTGTCGTGGGTATCACCGCCTCCATCCTCATGCTCTACCGGTACTACTCCACGAGACGACTCGTCGAGACGCCGATCTCCGAGCCGGTTCCCTAGCCGCCGCTGACCGGGTGCTCCGAGTCCCTGTGAAGCTCGGTGCCACGCCTGTCCGCCAGGAACCCGTGGGGCAGCCGAACCGGCAGGGGACCATGACTGTGGCCCCTCACCATGCGGTGGGCATCTTCGGGGAACGGGGCGTCGGCATCGAGCTTGCCGACCAGATCCACCACTTCCGCCACCGACGCCGCCCGGGCAAATGCATCACGGAGGACCGGACCCACCGGGAAGCCCTTGAGATACCACGACGGATGCTTGCGGAACAGATTGACACCGTGGGGACGGCCGAAATGAGACTCCAGCAGCTCCGCATGGCGGATCATGATCCGCCCCACATCACCGAGATTCGGTGGCGACTCTGGCTCGCGGCCGGCGAATACGTCGGCGAGGTCGCGGAAGAGCCATGGCCGCCCGAGGCATCCCCTGCCCACCACCACTCCGTCGCAACCGGTCTGCCGCACCATCCTGACGGCGTCATTCGCAGACCAGATGTCGCCGTTGCCCAGCACCGGGATGGTGGTCACCGTTTCCTTCAGTGTCCGTATCGCCGCCCAGTCGGCCTCGCCCGAATAGAGCTGACGGGCGGTGCGTGCGTGCAACGCCACCGCGGCGGCACCCTCCTCCTCGGCCGTCAACCCCGTCTCGAGATAGGTGAGATGGTCGTCGTCGATGCCCTTGCGGAACTTGACGGTCACCGGCACCTCGCCGGCGTTGCCGACCGCCGCCTTGACGATCGAGCGGAACAGTTCCTGCTTCCAGGGCAAGGCGGCCCCGCCACCATGACGGGTGACCTTGCCCATAGGGCAGCCGAAGTTCATGTCGATGTGGTCGACGCCCTGTTCCGAAACGAGATGGGCCACCGCCTTACCGAGCGATCCCGGGTCGGTCCCGTACAACTGGATCGAGCGCGGTCGTTCGTCCTCGTCGAAACGGGCCAACGCCATCGTCTTCTCGTTCTTCTCGACCAGCCCTCTTGCTCCAATCATCTCCGAGACGTAGAGGCCCGCACCGAACTCACGACACAGACGTCGGAAGGGAGCGTTGGTGACGCCAGCCATGGGGGCCAGCACCACGGGCGGATCGATGACCATGGGACCGATGCGGAGAGTCATTCCAGCTCGATGGTATTTGCGATCCGGCGACACCTACAGCCGCAGGTCGGCGGAATAGGGGTAGATGGAGACGACGTCGCCTCCGGCGATCCGCGTCTGGACCCGTTTCCACCATGAGGCCTCGAGGAGGTGGGAGTGGTGCTCCAGGAAGACCCCCAGGAGGTCGGGGGTCAGACCGAGGAAGGAGCGAAACTCGGACGGGAAGACGTCGTCCGGCCCAAGGGGGAACCAAGGCGTGGCCGACATGACATGTTCGGCGTCGTCGGTCTCGGGCATCTCACGAAAGTGGAGATTGGTCAACTCGGTCAGCTCGTCGTAGTCGTAGAAGACCACCCGTTCGTTGCGTGTCACCCCGAAGTTCTTCAGTAGGAGATCGCCAGGGAAGATGCCGGTCACCGCCAGGTCACGTATTGCATTGCCGTACTCGACGACGGCCGCCGACGCCTTGTCGGCCCCGGCTTCTTTCACGTAGACGTCGAGTGGGGTCACCCGACGCTGCATGTAGGCGAGGTCGATCTCCACCTGATCGCCCTCCAGCCGCACCGATCGAGAGCAGTCCGTGACGAGCTCGGAGAGCAGCCTCGTATCGAAGCGGTGGACGGGCAGCTGCAGACGCTCGAAGGACTGCGAGTCGACCAGCCTTCCTGCCCTGTCGTGTCTATAGACCAACCGGTACTTCTCCATTACCTGGCCCGGGGTTAGCGACTTCTGCGCCGGGATGCTGTCACGAATCACCTTGAAGACCATCTCGAGTCCGGGGAGAGTGAACACCGCCATGACCAGGCCCCTCATCCCGGGTGGCTCAACGAATGGGTCGTCGGTGCTGGCGAGGGTCGAGAAGAGCTCCCGGTAGAGCTCGGTCTTGCCGTGCCGGACCCGACCCAACGAGATGAACAGCTCCGAGTGACGTTTTCGCGGTACCAGCTCGTTGATGAAGGCCACCAGGTGGTGGGGATGGTTGATGTCCACATCGAAATAGGAGTGGGCAAACGAGAAGAGGATGGAAAGGTCGTTCTCGGCAGTGAGCACCGCGTCGACCCCGATCCCCTCCTTCTTGTGCACGAGTGCCAATGCCAGTGGGAAGGTCTTGTTGTCGGTGTTGACCCGCCCCACCAGATAGGCCCCCTTGCCCCGGTAGAAGACAGGTTTTGCCACGTCCACCGAGACGATGCTCTCCCCGTCGGCCAGCTCCCCGGCGATTCGTTCCGTTACCAGTCGGGCGTCATCGGGCATCCGGCGGAAGGGGGCGGCGAACTCGCACGCCTCGAGGATCTCGACGATTACGGTCTCCAGGTCGGTCGTGACTTGGTGCCGTTGGAAGATCTCGAACGGGGTTCGAAGCGGGTCGTCCAGCTCGTCGGCGAGGAACTGTGTTCTCTCGTCGACACCGGTGATTTGCAGGACCCGCCTCGTCACCGAGTTGTAAAAGGTCTTGGCCAGACCCGAATCGCTCCGTCCATCGGACAACCGCCTATAGGCGTCTTTGGCCGCCATCCAAATGTCGCGTTCCAACGAGGCGTCGCCCAGCGACTCAACAATCCGCCCGGCACACCCGTCGGCAGCAGGGCCATAGAGGCCGAGACGTTCCAGGACGTCGGCGACCAGCAGATGCCACTCGCGCCGCTCGAAGCGATCTGGCGCTCTGGCAGTGATCTCGGCAAACCCCGACTCGAGATCGTGATAGGAATCGGCTATCAGCCGGACCGCTTCGTCGGCCGGTCTGGCCACTAGAAGCTCGTCTGGTTCACATTCTGGAGCCGGACCTGACCCTGCGCGGCCAGCTTGCCGTCGGACTCCCGGGCGATGTCGACCTGCCAGAGCTGTTGGGTGCGACCTCGATGGATCGGGGAGGCCATGCCGATGAGGACACCATCGGTCGTCGGCCTGATGAAGTCGGTCTTGTTGGTGACTCCCACGGCACCCTGCATGCCGTTGTCGATGGCCCACAATGCGGCTCCGGTGGAGGCGAGGGTCTCGATCATCGTGCAGTAGACACCACCATGGACGACGCCGTAGGGCTGGTGGTGGTTCTCGTTGACGACCAGCCGACCCTCACAATGGTCGGCCGAGGCGTCGACCAACTCGATCCCGGTAAGGCCCACATAGGTTGGCCGGCTCTCGAACGGATTCTCCATCAGCTACCGCAACCCGTCTGCAGCTGGATCACCGGGCCCAGGTCGTCGTTGACGTACTCCCAGACCGATACGCCAAACCCTTCGAAGTATGCCGAGTTCATGATGATCTCCATCTTCCCGTCGCCGTTCATGTCTGCCACCGCTCCGAGAGAGTGCCCACCGAGGAAGGTGTCGTCCTCGTCGAAGGCCACCGTCTCGCCGAGGACCGCTGTCTGCACCTCGCCCTGGACGACCTTTCGCATCAGGGCGACCGAGTAGTCACCAGGCTCCATGAGGAACCCGGGGGAGACGTCCTCGGCCACGAAGATGACCTCGTTCACCCCGTCACCTTCGAGATCCGTGCGGAACAGTTGCTTGATCACCGGCTCGTCGACATCGAGGCCTCGAGTAGCCAGGAAATCGCTGGCGAAACCCGAGTAGGTCCCGTTGTCGGCCACCGCCTCGAAGAGGTGCGGCTGAAGGCTCCAGGGCGCGGAAATGGCGACTCCGTAGGGCCCGGGGAACTCACCGAGGAGATCGGGGGCGGCGAGTTGCACACCGATGTTGTCCAACGGCTCACAGACCGTGGTCTGGGGACCACCGGTGGTCAGAGCCAATACGCCCACTCGGATCACCTGGTAGTCCTCACCGCCGGCGACCGGAAGGGCACCTTCGGTGACGGCGTCGACCCAGCCAGACCCATCCCACCACCCGAGCGCCCCGAAATCGGTCGTGATCAATGGCTCGTCTGCCCAGTTGCCTTCGAGCTCTTCTGAACTGGTGGTCGTCGTAGCGAGTGTCGTCGTGGTGGCCACCGTTGTCGTGGTGGATTCCTGGGTGCTCGTTGTAGCGGCCTGGGTGGTGGTCGTCGCAGCGACCGTGGTAGTCGTCGTGTCGGCTGCATCGTCGGGGCTGCATGCAACCGCAATGAGCACGACTGCCACGGTGATCCGTTTCATGGGAGACAAGTTAGACCGGGTCGGTGATTCTGAATCGATCAACGACAAAGCCCACCTGGCCCAGCAGTCGAGGGATCAGGTGTATGGGAAGTCCCACCACCGTGAACGGGCTGCCCCTTATCTCCTCGACGAACTCTCCGCCCGCACCCTGCAACGCATAAGCCCCGGCTTTGCCCATCGGCTCACCGGTGGCGATGTAGTCGGCGATCTCGTGCTCGGTCATAGCCAGCATCCGCACCTCGGTCACATCGACGAGTGAGCGCACTTCGTCTCCGGCCGCGGCGGCAATGCCGGTGAACACCTCGTGGACGTCACCCTGAAGTGTGTCGAGCATCGTCCGCGCCTCTGCGGGGTGTGCGGGCTTGCCCATCACGTGGCCCCCGTAGACCACGCAGGTGTCGGCGGCGAGGACGACCGTGTCCGGCGCGACGACGGACAGGGCCTTCTCCCGGGCCACACGTTCTACGTACACACCCGGTGTCTCGCCTGGTCGCCTCGCCTCGTCGATTTCAGGGCTGACGGAGGTGAACTCGAGCCTGAGACGCTCGAGAAGCTCGATCCGACGTGGGCTGCTCGAAGCGAGGACCAGCCTCAAATCACCCTCCCCCGACGGATGACATGGGTGGGATGAGCCAGGACCCCGAGAGTCTCGGTCGGGTTTTGCTCGAACAAGACCGCATCGGCGATGGATCCCGGTCCGAAGGTGGCGTCGCGCCCGGTCGCCTCGAATGCGGCGGTGGAGACGGCCGCGACCACAGCCGCGCCGGCCAGGCCGTACTCACTGAGCCGAATCGCCTCGGCCGCCACATCTGCCGGTGACCCGATCAGGTCCGTGCCCGCGAGAACATGAACGCCGGCTTCGACCGCAAGCGGGAGGAGTTTGCGCACCCGTCCCAACCCTTCCACGAACAGCCGGCCCCCACTCGAGTCCGCTCCCAACTGGGCAAGAGTGGCCTCGTTACGCAGCAATGTCGGTACCCAAATGCCCTCACGCCCGCCGAGAGCATCGAGAGCCGACTCGGTGAGGAACAGCCCATGCTCGATCGAGTGGACTCCGGCGGCCACTGCCATCGAGGGGACGTCTGGAGCCATTGTGTGGATGGCAACCCGAACACCAGCAGTCTCTGCCGCGGCCACCGCTTCAGCCAGTTGATCGGCATCGAAGTTGGGCATGGCCCCCAGACCGGATCTTGGCCAGTCGCCGATCAGCTTCACCCATCCAGCCCCAGCCCCGGCCTCTTCGCTCACGGCCTGACCCACATCCTCTGGGTCGATCACATGGCCGAATCCTCGGTAGTACCCGTCGGCTGTGTGAATGATCGTCCCTGCGCCCTCGATCTCCGGACGATCGCCGGGGTCGACCACCTCGAGTACGCGGATGGCGGTGTCGTCCCTCCAGCCTTTGTCGAGGATCAGTGTGACGCCGGCGCGCAGCGACCTCTTGGCCCGCTCGATAGCCTCTGACAGGTTCCCCGGTTCGGTGTTGAGCTCCCTCGTGGCGAGGTGGGCGTGGGCGTCGGCCAGCCCGGGTAGGGCCCACAACCCTTTGCCGACCTCGTCGTCGGCGTCCCCGGCTGGCTCCTGCCAGCGGCCGTCGACGATGTCACGCACGACTTGGACTCCGTCCGGAGACCTGAGTACAACTCGAAGACTCACGTGCCTGACGCTAACTGCCGACAAATCCCCATTATGACCTCTATGAGCCGGATCCTGCTGGGGGCCCTGGTCATCGTGTCGTGCGCGGGCACCACCGCCACCGCGACCACCGATCGGCCGGTCTCGACCACGCGCGTGCCCTGGGAAGAGACGACCACGGTCCCATCCCAAGACTTGGTGATCCAAGACTGCTCGAGCCCTCCGGCCACCTTCTCCCCTCTCTGCGAGATAGTCGAGTTGCTCGAGGACTGGTACGTCGACGCCCCCATCGATTACGAGCCGCTCGCCGATCTCGCCATCCGGGGTCTGAGCGACTTCACCTCTGCGGAGACCGAAGAGCCGCCGAGAACGCTCTTCTGCGCGGTGCCCACTGAGGCGTTCCACGACTTCTGCGAAGAGATGGCCAACCGGGTGCTCGAGCATCGGATACCGGTGGGCCAAGCGGTGGAAGCGGCGGTCGCCCACATGATCAGCATCGGCTTGGACCCGTTCACCTATTACCTCCCACCCGACCAGGTGGGTGGCTTCAGGAACAACGGCATCGTCGGAGGAATCGGCGTCCTGCTCGACGCTCGGGACGCGGTGGGCTCCAAATGCACCCAGATCATCGACCCGTGCCGCCTCGAGGTGGTCGTGGTGCTCGAAGACAACCCGGCCTTCGACGTCGGTCTGTTGGCGGGCGATCAGATCGTGGCGGTGGATGGCCAGGCCGTGGAGGGGAAGGGGTTCGCCTCGGTCGTCGCACTCATCGCCGGTGACGAGACCGGTGCGGTGAGCCTCACCATCGACAGGGATGGGGAGACCCTGGTGCTGGACATGGAGCGCATGGAGCTGTTGGTGCCCACCGTGGACATCGAATTGCCCTCCTCTTCGGTGGGGTACATCAAGATCCCCGACTTCGAGGCCGACATCCCTGGTCTGGTCTATCAGGGTCTCACCGAGCTCACCGACACGGGTGCCGACACCCTGGTGGTCGACCTGCGGGACAATCCCGGCGGCCTGGTCGATTCCGTCGTCCAGGTGGCCGACCTGTTCATCAGTGATGGGGTGGTCATGATCAGCGACGGGCCAGGGGAGCACCTCGAGTACCCGGCGGCCTCGGGCGGGTTGGCCACGAGCCAGCGTCTCATCGTGCTGGTCAACCGGGGGACGGCGTCGGCGGCGGAAATACTCACCGGAGCTTTGAGGGACCGACGCAACGCCGTTGTGGTGGGAACCGACACGTTTGGTAAGGACGCGGTGCAGATACCGTTCAGATTGCGCAACGGTGGCGAGTTCATCGTGGTGGTGGCGCGCTGGTCGACACCGGGTGGCGACACCGCGGCTGTCGACGGGCTCTCACCAGACGTGTTCGTCGATTGGCCGAACGGGGCAACTATCGACGAGATAGTCGACCTAGCTCTCGAAGCAACCTCATGACCCGGATAAGACTCTCATCCAGCATCGCCATCGCAGCACTCATCCTTGCCGCATGCAGCGCCGCCACTGGTGATCCCACGACAACGACACCCTCGTCAACGACGACCAGCCGCGAGGGACATCAACCGACCACGACGATCCTCTCTACACCCGACCGGGAGGTGAGTCTCACCGACTGCGAGGACACCGACGAGGAGTTGCGCCGGTTGCGGACCGAGATCGCGATCGTCTGTGAGGTCTACGACCTGATCATCGATCGGTATGTCGACGACATCTCGGACGCCGACCTGATCGCCGCGGCCGAACAGGGTTTGGCGGCGCTCGACGGCACCGACTCGACTGAGCTCCTGGTTTGTGCTCTGCCCTCGGCGGCCTTCGTCTCCGTATGTGAGCTGGCCGCCACCGAGGCAGACGACAGCCAGGAGGCAGCCGTTGCCATCGTCAACGGCATCGCTCAATACGCCCTCGACCCCAATTCCGGGTACCTGAACCAGGACGCGCTGGATTTGCTCGCGGAAGAACAGCAGGGCGAGGTCGAGGGAATCGGGGCACTGGTGTCACCCGAGGACCAGACCCTCCCCGGCGACAACAAGCAGTGCTCGGTCGTCTCCGAAACGTGTCAGATCCTCGTGGTTTCGCCCATCACCGGCTCACCGGCGGAAGCGGCCGGCCTCCTCCGGGACGACATCATCGTCGGTGTCGATGGCGAAGCGATCCTGGGATGGCCGGTGGACCAAGTGACCTCAACGGTGCGAGGTCCCGCAGGCACCGCGGTGACTCTCACCATCGACCGCGGCGGTGAGCTGATCGACATCTCGATCGTCCGGGCCGCGGTGACGATCCCGCTGATCGAACAGGATGTGTTCGGCAACGTCGGTTACGTGCGTCTCAACAGCTTCACCGGGAGCGCCGGCAGCCAATTCGAGACGGCCGTTTTCGACGTCCTCACGGCGGGAGTCGACGAGCTGGTCATCGACCTCCGCAACAACCCGGGGGGGTTCCTAGAGACTGCCATCCAGGTCGCATCCGTATTCATGGACGATGGCGACGTCGTGGTTACCGAGGGGCCATCAGAGTCGATCAAATACCCGTCTGAGGGAGACTCGATCGTCCCCACCGAAATGAGCGTGACCTTCGTGGTCAACAAGGGAAGTGCCTCGGCGTCGGAGGTGGTGTCGGCGGTGCTGCAGGAGCGGGGCCGCATCACCGTCGTCGGCGAGAACACCTTCGGGAAGAACACGGTGCAACAGCGCTTCAACCTCTCCAACGGTGGGGCCATGAGGCTCACCATCGCCCGCTGGCTCACTCCCGGCGGCCTCGACTTCGGAGGCGTAGGAGTGACACCCGACGTGACCCTCGACGTCACCGATCTGACCGGTGAGGAGCTGGTGGCTGCGCTCAGCGGGCTCTAAGTCTCACTCGTAATTGGTGCCAGCCTCGCCCGGCCGTAGGCGATGTAGCCGAGCAGGGCGATGTTGAAGACGTTCAATCCGATGTTGGTGTACTCCTCCCGACCTGCATGCCACACCGCCGCCGCGACCATCACGACTATCAGGCCGAGGGCGGCCCAGATGGTGAGGGCCGGCGCCATCTTGGTCAGCCCAGGGAGGATCAGCGCGAGCCCACCCAGAATCTCGGCGCTCCCCGCCAGCACGTGCTGGGTATCGCTGAGGTCGTACATCCAAGAGATCATCTCAGGGAGGCCTTCCGGCAGGACGAAGTGGGTCACACCGACGCCGACGAAGTAGAGCCCCATCACCCATTGCAGGATCCACAGCACCCGATGATGACTCACTAACCGACCTCCTTGAGTCTCGGGACATGAGCCTACGCCTACGGATGTGGCACCGATACGCTCGATCAAGTGACGGATGCGGTCATCCTCGTCGAAGGTGACAGCGACATGCTCGCCCTCGAGGCCCTCGCCCTGAAAGCGGGCCGAGATCTCACAACAGAGGGAATCGACATCGTGGCGATGGGCGGCGCCTCGAGATTGGGTGAGCACCTCGTGCGGCTTCTCCCCGATGTGACAATCGCCGGTCTCTACGACTTCGCCGAGACCGACGAGGTCCGCCGAGGCCTCGCCACCATGGGTCTCATGACAGACGACCTGGAGGGTCTTGGCTTCTACGTTTGCGTGGAGGACCTCGAGGACGAGTTGATTCGCGCTCTGGGCGTGGAGGCGGCACTCGAGGTGGTCAACCGCCAGGGTGATGCGGGGAAGCTGCGCCGGATGATGAGTCAGCCGCACTGGAGGGACCGCCCTCCCGAGGCGCAACTACGACGCTGGATCGGTGCCGGTTCGGGCAGGAAGCTGCGGTACGCCCGGGCCTTCGTCGAGGCCCTCGAGTTGGACCGGGTGCCGAGCCCGTTGCGTGGGGTGTTGGACAGCGTGTAGTCCGCTTGCTTACTCACATCGTCGAGCCTGCACAGGCGACAGCCAAACGTCACGCTGTCCAGGTTCGACGAGAGTAACGGCGACCGCTACCTCAAACCCGGGTAGGCGATTCCGGTGTTGGCGTGGCAGTCGTAGCCGTGGGGGTTCTTGGCCAGGTACTGCTGGTGATAGTCCTCGGCGAAGTAGTAGTCGTCCAATGGCTTGATCTCGGTGGTGATAGGACCGAAACCACGCTCGGTCAGAACCGCCTGATAGACATCCATCGACCTCTTCGCCTGATCGAGCTGGTCGTCGGTGGAGGTGTAGATCGCCGAGCGGTACTGGGTGCCGATGTCGTTGCCCTGCCGATACCCGGTGGTCGGGTCGTGGGTCTCCCAAAAGACCTTCAACAATTCGTCGTAGGACACCTTCGCCGGGTCGTAGACCACCATCACCGCCTCGGTGTGACCGGTCCTCCCGGTGCACACTTCCTCGTAGGATGGATTGGGCGTGTAGCCGCCGGCGTATCCGGCCGAGGTCGTGTACACCCCGTCCATCTGCCAAAAGCGGCGCTCCGCACCCCAAAAGCACCCCATCCCGAACACGGCCAGTTCGAGACCCTCTGGATGTGGGCCCTTCAGCTGGTTGCCGTTGACGAAGTGGGCCGGTGGGACATCCACGGCTTTCTCGCGGCCGGGCAGGGCGTCGTTCGCCTCGGGCATCTCACGCCCTTTTTGTCCAAACATCTCAAACCTCCTGCCGTCATTCAACCTCAGCGGCCGTTAAGACGGCCTCAAGTTCCATCTCGACCACCCACCGGGGGTCCAGCAGACCACCGATTACAACCATGGTCGAGGCCGGTCGTATTTCCGAGAAGACCTCGCCGTGGGCGGCACCGACCGCGTCGGCGTAATGGGCGTCGGTGATGAACATGCGGGTGCGGACCACGTCGGTAGCCGAGCCGCCGGCCTCCGCCAACGCGGTGAGCATGATCTCCATGCAGCGTCGCGCCTGCGCTCCCGGATCAGAGTCGACGAAGTCATCGGGCCAGATGGGTGCGGTCCCAGAGATGAGCACCCGGTCACCGATCCGCACCGCCCGGCTGAAGCCAACGGTTGGCTCGAATGGCGATCCCGACGAGATGTTGCGACGACTCATCCGACGAAAACTAGGGGCTCGGTTTCCCCCTCGCATCGCTAACTTGCCTCGATGCTGCGCACGATCGCCGTCGATGACCCGGCGACACCCGACATAAGTGCGCTTCTGGCAACCCACCTCGAGTTTGCCAACGAGCACAGCCCTCCCGAGCACGTTCACGCTCTCGACATCGAAGGCCTTCGCAAACCGAACGTCACGTTCTTCAGCCTCCGGGAGGGTGGCCGGCTGCTCGGTGTAGGAGCTCTGAAGCAGCTCGATCCCCAGCATGGCGAGATCAAATCGATGCACACCGCATCTTTGGCGCGCGGGACCGGCGTAGGGCGAGCGATGCTCGACTACCTGATAGGCGAGGCGAGGAGACGGGGCTACCGACGCCTCAGCCTCGAGACCGGGACCATGGATGCGTTCGCCCCGGCCAGGGCCCTCTACGAGTCGGCCGGGTTCATCGAAAGTGAGCCGTTCGGCGACTACTGGGACAATGCTTACAGCGTCTGCATGAGCCTCTCTCTGGCCGACGCTTAGTGGTAACCGGCGCGATCCCCACTTCTCCCACATGGCGGGGTTGGTTACGCTTTCGCGAACGCAATGCGTCCCCTTCGCTTCCTCACAGCCATTTTGGCTTTCTCCCTGTTTGCGTCGGTGGCAACCCTGGGTGTGCCAGAAGCCGGAGCGCAGTCGAGTGAACAAGCTGAGAAGGACGCAGATATCGCCCGGCAGCGCGCCAACGCCGCGTCCGGCCTCGTGGACGAGGCGATAGCCAACCGCGAGGAGATCGAGAGGCAACTCGCCGACTCGATCACCCGTCTCAACGAGCTCAGCGCCGAGCTGTCACTAGTCGGGGCGAGCATCGACCGAATCGCCTCACAGGTCGGCTTCGCCGATGTCGAGATCGCCAATCTGGAATCGGATATCGAGGACCAGGCAGTCAACGCTTACATGACTGTTCTCGGATCACCCACTGTGTCTGTCATGGCGTCGAGCACCGTCGAACAGGCCCTGGTAGTCAGCTCACTGGTCGAGGATGTCGTGGAGGGTGGCAGGGAGACAGTTGGCGAGCTCAGCGCCAAGCGCAAGACGCTGGTTTCCCTTCAGGAGACGTTCCTCGGCCAGCAGGAGGAGTATCGAGAGCTGCAGGAGCTCGTTGACGAAGAGGTCAACAGGTACATGACCCTGTATGAGGAGGCCGACGCCGACGTTGCCCATGCGATACGCGACGCGCAGCAGGCGGACCACGCCTACCGGGCGGCACTCACCGCGGTGGAGCTCGCCCAGGCAAAGGAGAGTGAACAGAGACGCCAGGACAACCGGCTGCCTTCAACCACCACATCCACTACCACCCCATCGAGCCCCACGACGACCACCTCCCCGGGTTCGACGACCTCGACTGTGGACGGCGGTGGTGGCGGTCCGTGGGACCATCCACCTCAGGTGGAGCAGTGGCGGCCTCTCGTCCAGCAGTGGTTCCCTTCGAGTCGGGTCGAGGAGGCGCTTCGGATCATCGATTGCGAATCGAATGGCGATCCAGAGGCGATCAACCCCTATTCGGGAGCGGCGGGGCTCTTCCAGTTCCTCCCTTCGACGTGGGCCAGCGCTGCTCCCCCGGCCGGCTGGGGCGGCTACAGCCCTCTCCACGCCGAGGCAAACATCTCCACGGCGGCATGGCTCGCCAACCGCTACCAGGAGCTGGGCTACTACTACTGGACTCCCTGGAACTGCAAACGAGTACTCGACTGACGAAGTCTTAGACTCGCCGGCCGATGGAAACTCACCTTCCTCGTCCCAAGCGCCAGATCGGGTTGATTCTGCTGGCAAGCGCAGTGACCGTCCCCGGTGTCGTCCTCAGGTTCGGCGTCGAGCATCCCGATCCGTTCCTAGGGGCATTTCTGTTTGGCACGGCGATCGTCGGGGCAGCCTTCATGATCTCCTGGGCCGCCGAGGTCATCCAGCTCGACGTGGGTGGTGGTCTGGCGCTTGCCATCCTCGCCCTGATCGCAGTGCTGCCCGAGTACGCCGTCGACTTCGTTTTCGCCAAGGAGGCCGGCCTCGAATTCGCCGAATTCGGTCATGCGGACAACTTCGGGCCATTGGCGCTGGCCAACATGACCGGGGCGAATCAGCTGTTGATCGGGTTTGGCTGGCCACTGGTGATCCTGCTGGGCACATGGAGAGTGCGACGCTCCCGGGCCATCCCGGAGAAGGCGGAGATGGCGACCTCCAACTCGGTTCACCTCAGTCGCTCCCAGACTGTCGACATCGCCTATCTGGCCCTCGCATCTGTCTATGGGATGACACTGTTCCTCAAGGAGACGTTGACGGCTTTCGATGCCCTGGTCCTCGTCAGTATCTATGTGGCCTACATGGTCAGGCTCTCGAGAGCCACACCCAGCGCTCCACATCTCGTCGGCCCCAGCGCCTACATCGGGATGCTCCCCAAGGTCGCTCGCCGGATCGTCAATTATCTGCTGTTCGCCCTCTCGGCCGCGGTGATCGTTCTCGTTGCGGAGCACTTCGCCGAATCGCTCATCGAGCTCGGCGAGGCCACCGGGATCGACGAGTTCCTCCTGGTGAAGTGGCTCGCACCATTCGCCTCCGAGGCCCCTGAGCTCCTGATCGCGACACTGTTCGCCTGGCGTCTCGCCGCTCGCACCGGAATCGGTGCGCTGATCTCATCGAAGGTCAACCAATGGACCTTGCTGGTGGGCACACTGCCGATCGTCTTCATGATCTTCGCCCAGGAGCTCACCGGCCTTCCTCTCGACGACGTGCAACGCGACGAGTTGTGGGTCACGGCCACCCAGTCGGTCTTCGCGGTGGCCATCATCGCCAGCAGGGACATATCCACCAGGGAGGCGTGGACGATGTTTGCCCTATTCCTCGTCCAACTGGGCGAATCGTGGCTGGCCGAGGCGGGAGTGATCTCGCCCGAGTTCGCCGAGGCCGCCCGAATCGGTGTGGGTGGGATGTTCCTGCTCGCGGCGGCGTGGGTCTTGCGCAACGACCTCAAGGTCTTTACGCGGGTGCTGCGAGATGGGTTCCGAGCGCCCTGGTCTGAGCTCGAGGCCCCCGAAGAGCTGGTCCACTGAGAATCCGGCCATCCCCCTACAAAACTTGTCTGCTCCCGCGCGTATGTTCGTCATAAATGTGAAGGGAGCGAGATATGCCGACGAAGTACTTCAGCCGAGACGTGTTCACTTTCCTCAACGAGCTAGAGGAGAACAACAACAAGGAGTGGTGGGAGGACAACAAGCAGCGATACGTCTCGGTGATCCGGGAGCCCGCGCTCGACTTCATCGAGGACTTCGGGAAGAGGCTCGCGACGATCTCACCGCATTTCCCGGCCGATACCCGCACCAACGGCGGCTCTCTGATGCGCCCCAACAGGGACATGCGCTTCTCCAACGACAAGACGCCCTACAAGACCAACGTCGGGGTCCACTTCCGTCACGAGAGGGGAAAAGACGTCCACGCACCGGGTTTCTATCTCCACCTCGAGCCAGGCCAGAACTTCGCCGGGGTTGGCCTGTGGACGCCGGAAACCGCCATCGCCCGGGCGATCCGCCAGGCCATCAGTGACGAACCGGCACGCTGGAGGAGAGCGGCCCACGGCAAGGCGTTCACTGGCACCTGGTCGTTGGGCGACCACGAAGAGGACTACCTCAAGCGAGTGCCCAAAGAGCTCGATGAGGACCACCCATACCCCGACGACCTGCGTCTCAAGAACTTCACCGCGGGCACACGACTGACTCAGAAGACGGTGACATCGGCAGAGTTCCCTGACGAATTGCTGAAGTCGTTCAAGAAGGCCACCGAGTACACCCGATTCCTCTGTGATGCGATCGGGGTCAGTTTCTAGTCGACATACTGGCCTCGAACCCCTAACTTGTTCTGGCTAGATAGACGGGGGATTCCTCGAATTGTCCATGTATGACGGCGTCGTCACCGTCGCCGGTGACGACATCCCAGTGATCGTCGTCTTTGAGGGCGACAACGTCCGCCTCTCGACGTCCGGCGCCGAGATCGGCGAGTGGCCGATGAATGAGTTCGGCATCAGCCACGTTGGAGACACCACATTCGAGCTCACAGCCGACTCGGAGACACTGAGGTTCGTCCCCAACCAGCCTTCACTGTTCGCCGCAGAGGTGAATGGCGGACTCGTCGATCTGAGCTCAGACGACGCCGAGAGGCCCAATGCTGTCGCGGTGACGGAGGACGTCCCTGGATCCAAGGCCATACTCGATGCGCCACCGCCCAAGGCGTTCACGATGGCCATGTTCTACGGGCTGTGCGCACTGACTGCAGGTCTTGGCCTGTGGTCTCTGGCGTCGATCATCCTCGGCTAGCCCTCGTCGCGGCTCTAACCGGGCGGCAACTCCATCCAACCGCCCACCCTGTCCAGCAGGTATTCGCTTATCTCACGAGCCCGATCGAGCACATCGCACAGCTGCTCGCGGCCCATCAGCACATCGACCAGGCTCACCTGTGTCTTCCCCGTCAGTTGCAGCCTGCGCTCCGGCGAGCCGATGACGTCGGCGTATGAGTCGACGGCGGAGACCTCGACCACCAGGGTGAGGCCACCCACCCCGGCCAGGTCGGTGGCCAGCACCAGGAGGTCGGGGGGGTCGTGCAGAGGTGGGACCGCCCAATTGAAATAGAGGTCGAGGTGGTATTCGTCGGGCGGCTCTTCGAAGTCGTCCATGGAGTCGAGTTGGTCGCGCAACGAGAGCACCACCGATGGATCCACATCCAGGGCGACGTGGAGGTCGAGCGGTCCCCCGCACCCGGCTTCCGGGTGTACATCTACCTCCCACGACTGACGCAATGAGTAAGTCTCCACGAAGTGACGCTCATCGTGCACATGGAAGCCGTGATCGGTTGCATGCTCTTTGAAGTCGGCGATGAAGCCGGGAATGTCGACAGCCATCGACCCCGAGGTTATTGACTTGGTGGGGCAGTGGCGAGAGGGTTGGTCACTGCCGGCGTCGCCAACCTACGAAAAGGCCGCCTAAGAAAGCGATGATCGCGGCGAGTGGCATCGCCGTGTCCGGTCTGTCCACGACTGCGTGTGTAGGCAGAGGCTCCTCCACGTAACGGAGCGGCCTGCCGTCGAGGTGGCTGTCGTACACCTTGGTCACCTCGGCACCAAAGAGGAACACGGCTGACAGGATGAAGGCGAGGAGGAGGATTATGAAGATGGCACCAACTGCAGTTGCAGCGTTCCGTCCCGCTATCGAGAAGTAGAGACCCGCGCCATAGGTGGCGGCCAGGAAGACGACAGATGTGAAGAAGGACCCCCACCAAACGGCCCGCCAGCGAACCCGGACCCTGGTCAGCGTCTGGAACACGAGAGCAAACACGAAGGGCAGTATCAGAACCGAGACGACCGGGGCGAGGTAGGAGATCACCACATGAATCGGGGCGAATGCGGCGGGGAGGAAGTCGCCGAGGAACCGCCAGAAACTGTTCAGTAGCCAGATAGCCACCAGGATCATCCCCAACCCCAACGACCAGAGGAAGCCGATTCCTCGCTTGATAGCTGATCCCTTCAGGCCCGTCGTCCTCTCCGCCGGGACATCGAAGATGTCGTTCAGATCCCCTTGTAGCTCCAGAAACAAGCTGGAGCCTGTCCAGAGCAAGAGCCCGAGGCCCACGAGACCCGCTCCCCCGGCCGTATCACCAACCGAGTCGAGAAAACTGTCCAAGGCGTCGCCCGCCGTATCTCCCGCGACCCTGGCGACCGTGTCGAGCAGTTCCTGTCGGGCTTCACCGTCTCCGACGACCAGACCCAGGAAGAAGATCGCCAGCAAAAGGAGAGGGGCGAGAGCAAACATGGTCCGGTACGCCACCGCGGCAGCCATTCGGCTCACCCGGTCGAGCCCGTACTGGCTGCCGGCGGCTCTCAGGATCTCATACGTGAATCGTGCCGTCTCTTGGGTTTTGGCCCACATCTGGCACCAAGGGTATCGGGGCATACACTCGTTTCCGTGAGTCACCCATTCGAAGCACCGGTCGAGACGATGGAGGCCAAGGTCTCCGAGAGCTGGCCGAAGGGCAGGTTCCTTTACGAGCCGAAGTGGGATGGGTTCCGCTCGCTGTCCTGGTCGGAGCCTGATCTGCGCATCGACTCGCGCAACATGCGTCCTTTGCTCCGATACTTCCCCGAGTTGACCCCGGCCCTGGGCCAGCTCCCGCCGGGAACGGTGGTCGATGGGGAGATCGTCGTCGTGGTCGACGGGGTCACCGACTTCGACACCCTGCAGCAGAGGATCCACCCGGCCGAGTCGCGGATCAACCTCCTGTCGGAGGAGACACCGGCCGAGTTGGTCGCATTCGACCTGCTGGCAGATCGCGGAGAGGACCTTCGCGACTTGCCATTCTCGGAACGGCGGGAGCGGTTGGTTGGCCTGGCCGACCAACTCGAGTTGCCCTGGCATCTGACTCCGCAAACCGACAGTGAGGACACCGCCAAAGAATGGTTCCACGAGTTCGAGCCGGCGGGCTGTGACGGGATCATCGCCAAGAACCCCGACCTCGCCTATCAGCATGGGAAGCGGGCGATGATCAAGATCAAGCACCGCCGCACGATCGACGTTGTCGTCGGTGGCTTCCGCGAGCACAAGGATGGGGGAAAGATCGGCTCGCTCCTCCTCGGTCTCTTCAACGAGAGTGGCGACTTCCACTTCATCGGCCATTGCTCCGGGTTCCCCGACGTCGATCGGGTCGAGATCTACAAGCGGTTCATGGAGCTGCGATCGGA
>Ga0302046_10002315_pt1 | contig 17711 bp, 16 predicted proteins | sample RVTome_11_FD_200261 | JGI IMG/M metagenome (GOLD analysis project Ga0302046, IMG submission 200261) | Soil microbial communities from uranium-contaminated site in the Upper Colorado River Basin, Wyoming, United States - RVT147D111 (version 2) ...
AGCGACGCGCGAGGACGTGGTAGGCGTCGTCCTCGTCGGCCCCCAGGCTGCCGTTCAGGTTCTTGTAGAAGGCGACGAGGTCGGTGCGGGGATTCTCGAGGATCGCCTGCAGCACCCCGCGCGGCGCCGCCGCGGTCGTCGAGCCGAGCATCGCCGCCTGCCACTCGCCGGCGTTCAGGCCGGGCGGCTCCGCCCCGGGGGTCGCGTCGCCGTCGACGGCGGTCCCGGGCGGCGGCTCCGGCGGTGCCACCGCGAGCGCCGGAGGGCCGAGGACGAGGGTGACCGTGAGTGCGACCGCGATCGCACGCGTTCGGGGGGACCGTGTTCTCATGAGCGCTCTCCTCGCAGACGGGAGGGAGCCTACCAGCGGGAGGACGCGCGCCGGGATCGGGAAATCCCCGAGCCCCGCGCACGAGGGCCCTGAGAGGGGACGGAATTATTCCCGAAGAGGGCGCCCGGCGCCGGGGTCCGCGTGGGACGCCGGCGCCGGGCGCGAGCCGATCAGTCGTCGAGCAGCGGCACGCCGATGATGTCGTTGAAGCCGGTGTGCGGGAGCTGCTCGCGGCCGTTGATCTCGGAGACGTCCGGCGGATCGCCGCCCTTCTCGTCGTCGACCAGGGTGGCGTTCTCGATGTTCACCTCGCCGCCGGCCTCGATCACGATCTCGCCGGGCTTCCCGAAGTCGTTCCGGAGGATCGCGTTCCGCAGGTCGATGTTGCGGCCGGCCGTGAACTCGATGCCCTCGGCGATGAGGAACGTGTCGCCGCTGGCGTCGATGTCGAGCGCCGCGTCGACGACCATCGTGCTCTCGACCCCGCCCGTGAAGGTGCTGCAGCAGGGCGGCGTCGCGGTCGGCGTCGGCGTCGGCGTCAGGGTAGGGGTGACGGTGAGGGTCGCCGTCGGCGTGACGGTCGGCGTCGTGGTGGGCGTGCCGGTGGCGGTCACCGTGGGGGTGACCGTGGGCGTCACGGTCGCGGTCGTCGTCGCCGTCGGCGTGGTCGTCGGCGTCGGCGTGACACCGGGCGAGGCCGTGCCGGTCGGCGTTGCCGTCCCCGTGGGCGTGACGGTCGGCGTCGGCGTGACGGTCGGCGTCACGGTGGGCGTCACGGTCGGCGTCACGGTCGAGGTCGGCGTCGAGGTCGGGGTCGGCGTCGGGGTCGGCGTGACCGTCGCCGTCGGTGTCGGTGTCGGTGAGACCACGATGCAATCGGCGCAGAACGCCAGCGCCTCGCTGACCGGATCGGTCACCGGGCCGGCCGCGCCCCGGATCTCGCCCTCGTGGAACTCGGCCATGGGCGCCAGGTGGCGCACCGAGGCGTCCCGCGAGGTGATCCTGATGAGGTCGCGCGGACCGTGGGTCTCGATCAGCGAGCCGCCGCCCCAGATGACGTCGCCGCGCGCGTCCACCGTGAAGCGGTTGCAGAGGAAGTGGGTGCCGAGAAACGAGACCGTGCAGGCGGGGTTGGTGCATTCCATGATGACGTCGTCGCCGGTCGAGATCTCGGTCGGCCCCTGCACCGTCACCATGGCGCCGGCCTTGAGCTCGATGTCGGCGTTCGAGTCGCTCGCGAGCAGCGAGCCGGTCACGAGGATGGACTGCGTGGCCTCGAGGACGATCGCCTTCGTCCGGCCCGGCGCCGCGATCGCACCGCCGCTGGCGCCGTCGACCCAGATGGTCGCCGCCTCGATCCGGATCTTGGTGTTGCTGCCGATCGGCTCGATCAGGCCCGCGATGATGACCGTCTCACCCGGCAGGTCGATGACGGTCGTGCTGCTGGTCTGCACGCAGTTCGGGTCGGTGGAGCAGTCGGTGATGGTGACGGTCGCCGCGGCGTCCGGCGCCACGAGCGCCAGCACGAGCGCGGCGCTCGCTACGATGGTCGATAGTGATCTCACGGGGACCCCCTCCCAATCGGTTCGCACATTGAACCATACCGAATCAGGAAGGGGCAAGCCGTCGAAATCCGCCGTGCGGTCTGGCACGGCGCCTAGCCAACCCCGCGGAATTCCCGGCGCAGCATCGCGTAGAGATGCTGGTCGAGGAACACCCCCCCGACCCGGTGCGCCTCCCGGAGGAGCCCCTCCCGGCTGAAGCCCAGGCGCTCGGCCACGGCCCGGCTGCGCTCGTTCCCGACCGCGCACCGCAGCACGATCCGGTTCAGGCCGGCCGGCCCGAAGGCGAACGCGAGCACGAGACGGGCGGCGCGCGTGACGTGGCCGCGCCCCTCCTCGGGCGCCGTGATCCAGTAGCCGAGCTCGGCCGTGCGGTCGAACCACTCGACGTAGTGCAGCCCGATGGTGCCGTCGAGGGCGCCCGCGACGAAGATGCCGAGGACCAGGCTACGGCGCCGGCGGCGCTCCTCGGTGGCGTCGGCGATGAAGCGGACGCTGTCGCGCTCCGACCGGGTCTCCTCGACCCAGGGCAGCCAGCGCCCGAGGCGCTCGCGGTCGCCGTCGATGAGCCGGAAGAGCGCGCCCGCGTCCGAGACCGCGAGCGGGCGGAGGAGCATCGCCCCCTCGCGCAGCTCCACGTGCTCGAAGGGAGACGGCGCGGCCGGTCTCAGTCGTCGGCCTCCCAATCCTCGTCGTCCTCGTCCTGCTCGTCGTCGTCGTCGTCGTCGTCGTCATCGTCGAAGTCGTCGTCGTCGTCGAAGTCGTCGTCGTCATCATCATCCCAATCGTCGTCTTCCGCTCGCAGCCACATGACGCCTCCTTTGCCCTCCCGGTTCCGTCCTCTGCCGTGCTCAGTGGTAAATGTCCATCAGCTCGATGACGCCGAGCTCCCGGAGCCGCGCGAAGAGGTAGCCCTTGACCTCCTTGGGCGTGGCCAGCCCCCGCACCTCGCGCGCCGCCTCCTCGGCAAGCGCGTAGGGCACGGAGCGGATGAACCGCTTGATCACCGGAATGAAGAACGGCCCCATGCTCAGATCGTCGAGCCCCATGCCGATCAGCGGCAGGGTGCAGAGCGGATCGGCCGCCATCTCCCCGCACATGCCGACCCACTTGCCGGCGTCCTTGGCGGCCCGGGCGACGTCCGAGATGGCGGCCAGCACGGCCGGGTGCAGGGGCTCGTAGAGCGGCGCGACCTTCGAGTTGTTGCGGTCGACCGCGAGCAGGTACTGAATGAGATCGTTGGTGCCGATGCTGAAGAAGTCGACCTCCTCGATCAAGCGCGGCGCCAGCCAGACGGCGGCGGGGACCTCGATCATGATGCCGATCGGCATCGCGCGGTCGTACGGCAGGCCGGCCTCGTCGAGCTCGGCGCGCGCCTCCTCGAGCAGCTCCTTCACCCGGCGGATCTCCTCCAGGCTCGAGATCATGGGGAAGAGCATCCGCACCGGCCCGCTCGCGCCGGCGCGCAGGATGGCGCGCATCTGCATCTTGAAGATGGTCGGCATCTCGACCGAGATGCGGATCGAGCGCCACCCGAGGAACGGGTTCTCCTCCTGGTGGGTGGTGAGGAAGCTCGCGTACTTGTCGGCGCCGAGGTCGAGCGTCCGGATGGTCACCGGACGGCCGCTCATGCGCTCGATCACCGTCCGGTAGAGGGTGAGCTGGTCCTCCTCGCCGGGGAAGTCCTTGTGCGAGAGGAACGGCACCTCGGTGCGGTAGAGCCCAACGCCCTCGGCGCCGTGCTCGTTGGCGAAGTGGACGTCGCCGATCAGGCCGATGTTGGCGTACAGGCGCACGCGGTGGCCGTCGGTGGTCTCGGCCGGCAGGTCGCGCACCGATTCGAGCTCGCGGTTGAAGGCCCGGTACTCGCGGTCGAGCCGCTGGTACTCGCGCACGACGTCCGGCCCCGGATTGACGTAGACGACGCCGGCGTTGCCGTCGACGATCACCTGGTCGCCCTCGTGCACGACGTCGGTCAGGTGCCCGACGCCGACGACGGTCGGGATCTCGAACGACTTGGCGAGGATCGAGGCGTGCGAGGTGACGCCGCCGGTGGCCAGGACGATGCCCTTCGGGCGCTCGCCCTCGATCATCGAGAGGTCGGTGAACCCGAGGTCGTGCGCCACCAGCACGGCGTCGCTCCCGATCGCCCGCGCCTGCTCCTCGAGCCCGAGCAGGTTCCGCAGGATGCGCTGGCCGATGTCCCGCACGTCGGCCGCGCGCTCGCGGAGGTAGCCGTCGGAGACCGTGAGGAAGGCGGCGACGTACTCGTCGACGACGTGCTTGAGCGCGCCCTCGGCCGCGTAGCCCTCGAAGATGCGGTTCTCGATCTTGCCGATGAAGGTCGCGTCCTCGAGCATCATGCGCTGCGCGTCGAAGATCCCCCCGTCGATCTCGGGCGCGAGCGCGTGCATCTTCTCCTTCAGGCGCACGATCTCCTCGACCGACCGCGCGACCGCGCGGACGAGGTGGTCGCGCTCCGCGGCCGGGTCCGCCGCCGCGTGCTCCTCGACGTCCTCGAGGCTCGCCTCGGGGTGCTGGAAGTGGGCGCGGCCGTGGCCGAAGCCCGGCGAGGCGCCGGCCCCCGAGAGGCGATGCTGCTGCGGCCGCCGCCGCGCGCCCGCCTTCGGCCCCTCCGTGGTCTTCTCGTAGGCGTGCAGGCGGCGGATGGCGTCCATCATCCGGACGCGATACGCCTGGCGCTCCTTCTCCTTGCTCTCGAGCGACTCGACCAGACGCGCCTGGACGATGATGCCGCGCACCTGGGCGGCGATCGCGCGCAGCAAGCGGAGCTCGGTGGGGGTGAAGCGGCGCCGCCGGAGCGTCTGCACGACGAGGACGCCGAGCGTCGCGCGCCGATCCTCGATGGGCACGCCGAGGAAGGAGTGGTAGCGCTCCTCGCCGGTCTCCGGGAAGTACTTGTAGCGGGGGTGCGCGAGCGCGTCGACGACCACCACCGGCTCGCCCTTCTCGATGACCAGGCCGGTGAGGCCCTCGTCGACGCCCATCATGACCTTGCCGACGGCGGCGCGCTCGAGGCCGGTGGTGGCCCAGAGCGTGAGGACGCGGTCCTTGGGCTCGAAGAGGTAGAGCGAGCACACCTCCGTCCCCATGCGCTCGGCGACGATGCGCACGATGTTGTCGAGGGTCCCCTGCAGGTCCTGGGAGTGTCCGATCGCGGTCCCGATGTCGTCGAGCACCGCGAGGCCCTGCGGCTTGCGCGCGCGCTTGGACGCCGACGCCTTCGCCGGAGGCGGCCTTCTGCTGCTCGCGCGCTTCACCGTGGACCCACCTCTTCTCGTGCTCGGGGGAGTGGCCGCACCGGAAGGTCGTCGTGGAGCGATTCCGGGGGCATGCCGTGCCGGTACCCGCGCAGACTATACCGTAGCCCCGCCGCAACAAACAACGCGGGAACCGCCGCGCCCGACCGCGCGCTCGACGCGGCGCGGCGGGTCAGGACGAGCGGCGTGGCGCCGCGGGGTGCCCGAGCAGCGGACGCCCGCGCCCGAGACGAACCGCACGGCGGATGCATCCCGTCGTGTAGCGTTTCGCCACGCGCACCGCCGCCACCGTGCTCGCACCCTCCGCCAGCGCCGCCGCGAGCGCCGCCGCGAAGGTGCAGCCGGTGCCGTGCGGCGACGGACCGGGAACGCGGCGCGCCCGGAGCACGTGCTCGACGCCGCCGGCGCGCAGCACGTCGACGGCGTCGCCGCGCAGGTGGCCGCCGGTCACGACCGCGGCCCGCGCGCCGGCGTCGCAGAGGGCCCGCGCGGCGGCGCGCATGCCGGCCAGGTCGGTGACGGGGAAGCCGACCAGCACCGCGGCCTCGGCGAGGTTCGGCGTCACGACGTCGACCAGCGGCAGCAGGCACGCGCGCAGGACGCCGACCGCGCCGGGCGCGAGCAGGCGCGCGCCGCTGCTCGCCACCAGGACGGGGTCGAGCACGACGCGCCGCAGGCGCCGCGCCCGCACCACCGCCGCGACGGCGCGCACCGTGGCCGCGTCCGCGAGCATGCCGATCTTGACCGCGTCCGTGCCGACGTCGTCGAGCACGGCCTCGATCTGCGCCCGCACGAGCGCCGGCCCGACGGCGCGGACCATGCGCACGCCGCGCGTCGTCTGCGCCGTCACCGCCGTACAGGCGCAGGTGCCGTAGACGCCGCGCGCCGCGAAGGTCTTGAGATCCGCCTGCAGGCCGGCGCCGGCGACGCTGTCGGAGCCCGCGATCGTGAGCACGCGGGCCGGGCGCCCGCGGCGCCGGCGCTCAGGCCGCGCGGACGGCACGGGCGAGCGCGCGCGCCACCGCGTGCGCCTCGTCGTCGGTGAGCTCGGGGCGCATCGGCAGCGCCAGCGCCTCGCGGCTCGCTCGCGCCGCCTCGGGGAGGTCGTCGGGGCGATAGCCGAGCGCGGCGAAGCACGGCTGCGCGTGCAGCGGAATCGGGTAGTAGACGTGGCTCTCGACGCCGTCCGCGGCGAGCGCCGCCCGCACCCCGTCGCGCGCCCGCACGCGCACGACGTAGTGGTGGAAGACGTGCCCGGGGACGAGCGCCGGCGTGGCGACCGCGTCGCCGAGGCCGAGCTCGTCGACCAGGAGGCGCTGGTAGCGCGCGGCGTGCGCCCGGCGGGCGGCGTTCCACGCGTCGACGTGGCGGAGCTTCACGGCGAGCACCGCCGCCTGGATGGCGTCGAGCCGGGATGCCAGCCCAATCGCGAGGTGGCGGTAGGCCTCGCCCGCGACGGCGCCGTGGCGCGCGAGCGCGCGCACCGCCGCGGCGTCGGCGTCGTCGCCGCACAGCACCGCGCCGCCGTCGCCCGCCGCGCCGAGGTTCTTGGTGGGGTAGAAGGACAGGCAGCCGAAGCGGCCGCGGGCGCCCGCCGCGGGCCCGTCGCCGCCCGCGCGCGCGCCGATCGCCTGCGCGGCGTCCTCGACGAGCGTGAGCCCGTCGGCGCGCGCCAGCGCCGCGAACGCCTCGCTCGCGCACGGGCGGCCGAAGAGGTGCACCGGCAGGAGCGCGCGCAGGACCTCGCCGCCCGGCGCCCGCAGCACGCCGCCGGCGCGGCGGCACGCGCGCCGGAGCCACGCCTCCGTCGCCGCCGGGTCGAGGTTGAAGGAGTCGGGCTCGATGTCGACGAAGTAGGGGCGCGCCCCGGTGCGCGCGATCGCGCTCGCGCTCGCGACGAAGCTGAAGGGCGAGGTCAGGACGGCGTCGCCGGGGCCGATGCCGGCGGCCGCCAGCGCCAGGTAGAGCGCGTCGGTCCCCGAGGCGACGCCGATCACGTGGGCGACGCCGAGATAGCGCGCCAGCGCCGCCTCGAAGCCCGCCACCGCCGGCCCAAGCACGAACGCCTGCTCCTCCAGCACCGCGGCGACCGCGGCGCGCACCGCGTCGCCGACGACGGCGTCCTGCGCCTGCAGATCGACGAAGCGCACGCGCGTGTCGGGCACGGCGCATTCTCGTGAGCGCCGTCGGGGCTGTCAATCGAGCGGGAAGGTCCAGGTCTCGTGGCGCCCGCGCCGCGCGGCGTCGGCGTAGCAGTCGGCGCACGTCAGCAGCAGCACCGGCCGCACCAGGCGGCGATACGGCACCTCGTCGCCGTCCGCGCGGCGGAACACCGCGTCCTCGGTCTCGCCGGTGTGCAGGGCGAAGGCGTCGACGGCGTAGGTCGCGCGCCCATGGGTGGTCTCGCCGACCGCGCGCCCGCAATGACGGCAGGATCGCTCCGAATCTGCCACGCTCGTGTCCTCGGGCGCGGGAGCCTAGCACGGCACCCCGCCCGGCACCCAACCGGCGCCGCCGAGCGCGCGCCGGCGCGTGCGCCGCGTCGAATCGCGAGTTGCGGTCCCCCCAACGCGACGATAGAAGATCGACAGGCGGTACATGGCGACGAAGCGCCAGGAAAGCACGCGCAAGCCGCGCAAGCGCACGCGCGGTGGGGTGTGGCGGCGGATCCTGGCGGGGACGGCGTTGCTCCTCGTCGTCGCGGCCGGGCTCGCCGGCTGGATCACCTATCGCGAGCTCTCGGCGAACCTGCCGCCGGTCGACTCGCTCCTCCACTACGAGCTCCCGGTCGCGACCCGCGTCTACGCCGACGACGGCACGCTGCTCGGCGAGTTCTACACCGAGAAGCGCTACCTGGTGCCGATCGCCCGCGTCCCCGAGGTCGTGCGCCAGGCGTTCATCGCCGCCGAGGACGCCAGCTTCTACCGCCACAAGGGCGTCGACTTCGTCAGCATCGGTCGCGCCGCGATCGCCAACTTCACCGCCGGCGAGGTGGTGCAGGGCGGCAGCACGATCACCCAGCAGGTGGTGAAGGCGCTGCTGCTCTCGCCGGAGAAGAGCTACGAGCGCAAGGCCAAGGAGATCCTGCTCGCGCTCCGCCTCGAGCGCCAGCTCAGCAAGGACGAGATCCTCTATCTCTACTTGAACCTCATCTACCTCGGGAGCGGCGCCTACGGCGTCGGCGCCGCCGCCAAGGAGTACTTCGACAAGGACGTGGCCGACCTCACGCTGGCCGAGGCCGCGCTCCTCGCCGGCCTGCCGCAGGCGCCGAGCCGCTACTCCCCCTTCCGGCACTGGCGGCGCGCCAAGTACCGGCAGCGCTACGTGCTCGAGCGCATGGCGCGCGAGCGCATGGTGAGCTGGAAGGAGGCGGAGGAGGCGCTGCGCGCCCGCGTCGTCCTCGCGGAGCACGGCGACCGCACGCCGAGCTACCTGGCCGCGCCCTACTTCGTCGAGCACGTGCGGCGCCTGCTCGAGGAGCGCTACGGCGGCACGGCGCTCCACAACGCCGGGCTGAACGTCTACACCACCGTCGACCTCGTCAAGCAGCGCGCCGCCGAGGAAGCGATCCGCACGCACCTCCGCCAGATCGACCGCGGACGGACCGGCGCGCGGCCGCTCCGCCGGCTCTCCGACCGGGAGGCCGAGCGCTACCTCGCCCGCGGGCGCGACGCGCCGGAGGCCCGGCCGCCCGCCCCCGGCCGCCCCTACCGCGGGCTCGTTCTCGGTCCGGCCGAGGGCGGCGGCTTCCGCGTCCAGATCGACGGCTACGTCGCGCGCCTAGTCGGCACCAAGGAGGTGGCGCTGCCGCGCCTGGCCGCCAACGACCTGGTCGCGGTCCGGCGCATCGCGCGCAACGACGACGTCGTCGAGCTGACCCTCGACACCGAGCCGCAGATCGAGGGCGCGCTGGTGTCGATCGACTTGAAGACCGGCGCCGTGCGCGCCCTCGTCGGCGGCTACGACTTCCGCCGCAGCCAGTTCAACCGCGCGACCCAGGCGCTCCGCCAGCCGGGCTCGGCCTTCAAGCCGTTCATCTTCGCCGCCGCGCTCGACCGCGGCTACACCACCAGCTCGGTGATGGTCGACGCGCCGGTCTACCTGCCCGGGCACCGCGAGGTGTGGGCGCCGCGCAACTACGACAAAAAGTTCATGGGGCCGCTCACGCTGCGGAAGGCCCTCGCGCTCTCGCGCAACGTCGTGACCGTCAAGCTGGCGCAGAACGTCGGCCTCAACTACCTGGTCGACTACCTGCCGCGCTTCGGCTTCGAGCACGGCTTCGAGAAGAACATGGCGATCTCGCTCGGGGCCGCCGAGGTGACGCCGTTCGAGCTCACGCGCGCCTACAGCGTCTTCGCGAACCAGGGGCGCCGGATCGAGCCGCTCTTCATCACCCGGATCACCGACCCGCACGGCAACCTGCTCGAGGAGTTCACCCCCGACTCCGAGCCGATGATCTCGCCCGAGAGCGCGTACCTCGTCACCAGCATGCTCCAGAGCGTCGTCGAGCGCGGCACGGGGCGGCGCGTGGCGGCGCTCGGACGCCCCACCGCGGGCAAGACCGGCACGACCAACGACTTCCACGACGCCTGGTTCATCGGCTACACGCCCGAGGTCGTGACCGGCGTCTGGGTCGGCTACGACAGCGAGCGCAGCCTCGGCGACAAGCAGACCGGCGGGCGCGTCGCCGCGCCGATCTTCCTCGAGTACATGCAGAAGGCGCTCGGCGACGCCCCGGTGACCGACTTCCCGATCCCCGAGGGGATCGTCTGCGTCAACATGGACGCCACCAGCACGGCGCGCGGCGCCGACGCCGTCGAGTGCTTCAAGCAGGGCACGGAGCCGCGGAGCGAGTACGCCGAGGACTACCTCTACGGCGACGACCTCGACCGCGCCGTCGGCCGCCTCCGCCTGCGCAGTATCGGGACGCGCCTCGAGCCCGAGGCGGAGGAGGAGGAGCCGATGCCCCCTTGGCCCGGCGGCGTCGAGGTGATCGAGCCCGAGGACCGCGGCCTCGAGAGCGGCCGCCCGCGGGTCGAGGACTACCTGCCGCCCGACGACGGCGAGTACGGCGGGCGCGACCTCGTCGATGACGAGGCCTACCGCGCCCGCATCCGGAGCCGGCTGCGCCGCGAGCTCGGCGACGCCGACTACCGCCCCAACCTCCCCTCGCGCGGCCGCCCCGGCATCGTCGAGGAGTCGCTGCCCTAGCCTGCTAGAGATCCCAGAAGGGGCGCTGGGCCGCCAAGGCCGGTGCGAGAACGGCCTCCTGCGCGTGGGGCCGCGCGAGCGGCTCCGCGAGGGTGGTGCCGGCGAGCTCGTCGATCACGACCGGGATCGAGGTGCGGAGCGCCTGCATGTCGTAGCCGCCCTCGAGAACGGCGGCGAGCCGCCCGCCCGCGTGCTCGTCGGCCACCCGCATCAGGAGCCGGGCCATGGCGCGGAAGCCCTCGTCGGTGACCCGCATCGCGGCGAGCGGATCGCGGGCGTGCGCGTCGAAGCCGGCGGAGACCAGGACGAACTCCGGCCGGAACTGGCGCGCCACCGGCACGATCACGCGCTCGAAGGCGGCGACGTACTCGTCGTCCCCGCAGCCGGCGGGCAGCGGCACGTTCACGGTGGCGCCGGCGCCCGGACCCGCTCCGACCTCCGCGGCCGCGCCCGTGCCCGGGTAGAACGGGTACTGGTGCGTGGAGACGTAGAGCGTGTCGGGATCGTCCCAGAAGCTCGCCTGCGTACCGTTGCCGTGGTGCACGTCCCAGTCGAGCACGAGCACACGGCCGAGGCCGTGGCGCGCGCGCAGGTACCGGGCGCCGATCGCCACGTTGTTGAAGAGACAGAAGCCCATCGCGCGGTCGGCTTCGGCGTGGTGCCCGGGCGGGCGGACGAAGGCGAAGGCGTTGGCGACGTCGCCCGCGACCACCGCGTCGAGCGCCGCGAGCAACCCGCCGGCGGCGAGCCGGGCGGTGTCGTACGAGCGCGCCGACACCGGCGTGTCGGGATCGAAGGCGTAGAGGTCGTGGCCCGCCGTGGCGGCGACGCGCGCGACGTGCCGCGGGTCGTGGTTCAGCGCGAGCTCGTCGGTGGTGGCGAGACGCGGCTCGAGCGCCACCAGGCCGTCGCGGCGGTACGCCGCCAGCATGTCGCGGATGACGCGGATGCGATGCGGGCTCTCGGGGTGGCCGCGCCCGGTGTCGTGCTCCTCGTAGCGGGGGTCGACGACGACGGCGGTCCGCATGGCGCGCACACCATACCGCACGGCGGCGGAGGCGGGAACGCCTCGTGGCGTTTGTCGAATTGACTCCCCGGAGCCTTTTCAATAGCGTCGAGGCGTTTCGCCCCGACCCGCGCGAGCCGGCCGGAGCGTCAGGTGCGCGCATGTTCGGTATCGGGATGCCCGAGCTACTCGTGATTCTGGTGGTGGCGCTCGTGGTGCTCGGACCGCGGCGCCTCCCGGAGGTCGCGCGCTCGCTCGGCAAGGGCCTGGCGGAGTTCCGGCGCGCCACCAGCGACGTCAGCGACGAGCTCCGCAAGGCGCGGCGCGCGATCGAGGAGGAAGCACACCAGGCCGAGCGCGAGGCGCGCCGCGCCGCCGGCAAGGGCCCGAAGGCGGCCAAGGCACCGCGGCCGGAGCGGCCCGCGGAGAGCGCGGCCGCCGCACCCGACGGCGCCCCCGCCGACGCCCCCGAGGGAACGATCCCGAAGACCGCGCCCGTGACCGAACCGCCTGGTGAATGATCGACCAGGCCACCGAGGCCACGATGCCGCTCCTGGCGCACCTCGAGGAGCTGCGCTGGCGGCTCGTCAAGGCGCTGGCGGCGATCGGGGTCGCGTTCGCCGGGTGCTACGTCCTCTCCGAGCGCCTGTTCGAGCTGCTGACGGCGCCGCTGCTCGCGCTCGGCACGGAGCCCGCGAGCCTGATCGGCACCGGCGTCACCGAGGCGTTCTTCACCCGCCTCAAGGTCGCGTTCATCGCCGCGATCTTCGTCGCGAGCCCGGTGATCTTCTACCAGGCGTGGCGCTTCGTCGCCCCCGGGCTCTACGCCCACGAGAAGCGCACGGCGATCCCCTTCGCGATCGCCGCGAGCTTCTTCTTCGTCGCCGGCGCGGCCTTCTGCTACGAGGTGGTGTTCCCGGTCGGGTACGCGTTCTTCCTGCGCGAGTACCAGACGATCGGCGTCGCCGCGACCATCCGCATCAGCGAGTACCTGAGCTTCGCGGCGCGCATGCTGCTCGCCTTCGGCATCACCTTCGAGCTCCCGGTGGTGACCTTCTTCCTGGCGCGGATCGGCGCCGTCACGCATCGCACCCTGCTCTCCTGGCTGCGCTACGCGGTGCTCCTCATCTTCGTCCTGGCGGCGATGCTGACGCCGGGCCCCGACGTCGCCTCCCAGCTCCTGCTGGCCGCCCCGCTGCTGCTCCTCTACGTCCTAAGCATCGGAATCGCCTACGTCTTCCAGCGCCGCGCCGCCCCCGCCGAGGGCGCGGGCGACCAGGCACCCGAAGGCTAGCTATAGCTAGCGACGGGTTTCGCCTCCTCGCTCGTGGAAGGGGGTGAGCCGGACGACAACCGCCCGGCCGACGAAAGGAGACCGATCGATGACCAAAACGATGAAGACCCTCGGAGCCGCCCTCGTCCTCGTCGGCGTGACGGCCTTCGTGGCCGACGCCCGTCCGTCCAGGGAAGAGAGGGAGGCCGCTCGCGACGCCGCGTTCGCCCAGGCGGACGCCGACGGCAACGGCGCGCTCTCGCCCGAGGAGCTCACGACCTTCCACGAGACGCTGCGCGCGACGTTCGAGCAGCGCCGCTTCGCCAAGGCCGACGCCGACGGCGACGGCCAGGTCACGGCCGAGGAGCTCGCGGCGGCCAAGTCCCGCTTCCACGAGCATCGCGGCTGCCCCAAGGAGTGACCACGCCCGCGTGCCCGCGCCGGAGGCCGTGCGAGCAGTCCGTTGAGAAACTCGCGTGCGCCAGCTTGCGTGGCATCGCGGCCAGGATCAAGGCGCCGAAGCGCAGGAGATATCGCGCATATCGCCGAGCTTCGGCAACGCCGAGCCTGGTCGTGAGGGCGCGCAAGATGGCGTGCGGGAGTTTCTCAACGGGCTGCTAGCATGGCCTCCGGCGCGCGCCGCCGGTGATGGAGGCATCCGATGACGAGCTGCTGCTACGCGTGGGCCGGGGAGACGGCGAGGCGTGTCGTGCGCTCGTCGAGCGCCACCTGCCGCGCATCCTCGCCTTCGCCGCGCGCGTTCTCGGCAACCCCGCCGACGCCGAGGACGTCGCCCAGGAGACCTTTACGCGCGCCTGGACCCACGCCGCCGCCTGGCGCCCCGGCCCGGCGCGCTTCACGACCTGGCTGCACACCGTCGCCCTCAACCTCTGCCGCGACCGTCGCGCCCGCAGGCGCGAGGCGCAGCTCGACGACGTCGCCGAGCCGCCCGATCCCGCCCCGACGGCGGCCGCGCGCCTCGCGGAGGCCGACGTGAGCCGCCGCGTCGCTCGCGAGGTCGCCGCCCTGCCCGAGCGGCAGCGCGAGGCCCTGGCGCTCTGCCACTATCAGGACCTCACGAACGCCGAGGCCGCGGCGATCATGGACGTCGGCGTCGAGGCGCTCGAGTCGCTGCTCGCGCGCGCGCCTGCGTCCGGTGGCCGGCGAGCTGCTCGAGGGGATGCGCGGATCATGACGCCGCCCCGCGACCTGCACGCGCCGATGACGCTCGCGCGCTTCACCGCGCTCCTCGACGCCTACGGCGCCGAGCCCGCGCGCTGGCCCGAGCGCGAGCGCGCCGCGGCGCTGACGCTGCTCGCGCGCTCGCCCGAGGCGCACGCGCAGCGCGACGAGGCCGCCGTGCTCGACGCGCTCCTCGACCGCGCCCCCGCGCCGCCGCCGCCGCCGGCGCTCGCCGCCCGCATCCTCGCCGCCGCGCCGCACGTCGCCGCGCCGCGCGCCGGAGCGCCGCGCCGCGTGCGCACGCCCCGCGTCGCCGCCGCCGCGGCGCTGGCTGCGGCGGCGAGCCTGATGCTCTGGGTGGTGCGGGAGCCGGTCGCGCCCCCCACGCTCGATCCCGCGGTGGTGGCGCAGCTCGACACCTGGGACACCCCGACCGACGCCCTCCTCTCGGAGGTGCAGATCGGCCTCGACGACAGCCTGCCGAGCTTCGGGTGCGACGATCCGACGCTCGGCTGCGACGACGCGTCCTTCGACCGGTCGCCCGCGGCCGCGCGCGGGGACGCCAGGGAGGTGCTCGCATGATCCGATCCGTTCACATCGCCGCCATCGCCGCGCTCGCGGCCGGCCTGCTCTGCGGGACCGGCGCCTGGGCCAAGGGGCCGCGGGACGCCATCGACGGCCCCGGCGTGCCGCGCCCGCGCTTCCTGCGCGAGCTGTTTCCGCCCTCGCTCATCATGGAGCACCAGGCCGACATCGGCCTGACCGACCGGCAGCGCACCGAGATCACCCGCGAGATCGCCGACGTGCAGGCCAAGGTGCTCGACGTGCGCTGGAAGCTCGAGCAGGAGACCTCGGCCCTGCAGAAGCTGCTCGCCGCCGACCGCGTCGACGAGGCGGATGCCATGACCCGCGCCGGCGAGGTGATGAAGCTCGAGGAGCAGATGAAGCGCCTGCACCTCGGCCTCATGATCCGCGTGAAGAACCTGCTGACGCCCGAGCAGCAGAAGACGCTGCGCGCGCTCCGCCCGCGCGCGCGCCGCTGGGGCTCGACGGCGCGCCCGCCCGACGGCACGCCCTAGCCCGGGCAATTCGGGCTAGCGCGTCTCCGGATCGCCGAGGGGCTGCCACGCCACTTCGGGGCGCAGCGACTCGAGGATCGCGCGCGCCGCCTCGGCGAAGTCCGGCGCCACCAGGAGCTCGAGGTCGGCGGACTTGCGGTCGAGCGTGCGCACCACCGCGATGCCCTCGTAGGACTCGAAGACGAACTTGACGAAGGCGATGTCGGCGGGCAGCACGCGCACACGCAGCACGACGACGTCGGAGCGTCCGTCGCTCACGGCTCGAGGGCCCGCTCGAGCTGCTCGAGGAGCGCGTCGCCGAGGTCGCGCTCGGGCCGGGGCCGGTCGCCGGCGGGCGCCTTCTCGGGGCGCCGGCGCCGGCTGAGCAGCGCGAGGCCGCGCTCCCGGAGCCGGCGCCAGTCGGGCTCGAGCCGCGCCTTCCCGAGACGCCCCCGCACGCGGAACGGCACCGATACGCGCCGGTCGTCCCGGCGCAGGTAGCGCAGCATCCGCACCTCGGCGACGACCCCGTCGGAGACGTCGGGCGCCAGCACCAGGTCGCCGGCGAACCGCACATGGCGGTCGCGGTCGACCCAGCCGCCGCCGGCGATCTCGAACGTCCGCCCGACCAGACGCACGTCCTCGCTCCGCACCCGGCCACCCACGACGGTGAAGGGAATCGTCACCGTCTCGATGACGGTGTCGGACTCCCCGAGCAGGCGCGGGTGGCCGGCCGGGGCGCCGAGCAGCGCCGGCAGGAGCGGCACGTCGAGCAGCCCGAGGACCTCGGTCGCGAGGTTGACGCCGTCGATGCGTCCCCCGGTGACGGCGATCTCGCCGGCGCCGGCGACGCCGTCCCGGCCGGCGGTCAGGTCGAGCGTCCCGCTCGCGGCGCCCTCGAGCCGCGCCGATCCCTCGAGGCCGAGCCGCGCCGCGACCGCCCCGGCGTCGACGGCCTCGAAGCGCCCGCGCAGGCGCACCTGCGCGGCGTCCCCCGTCACCGTGCCCGCGAGGTCACCGCCGAACGGGTCCCCGGCGACCCGCAGGTCGAGCGTCGGGAGGTCGCCGCCCCATACCCGGCCCGCGACCTCGAGCGCCACGTCCTGCAGCACCACGCGGCCGGCCTCGATCCGGGCGCCGTCGCCGGCGCGCGCGACGACGCCCTCCGCCTCCCAGGCGAGATCGCCGACGCTGCCCCCGGCCTGCGCGAGGACGAAGCGGTCGTCCTCGCGCCGCCCCCGCAGGCGCAGCGCGCCCGGCACCGCGTCGCGGGTCCAGGCGGCGTCGAGCGTCACCGCGAAGCGGGCCGGCGTGCCGCGGGCGGCGAGCGTGAGCCGCTCGGCGCGCGTGCCGGCGAGGGCCTGGCCGATCGCGGCGAGCTCGACGCCGGTCGCCTCGCCGTCGAGCTCGAAGGGCGTGTCGCGTGGATCGGAGGCGCCGAGGGCGGGGAGGTGCAGCTCGAGGCGCAGGTTCGGCCGCTCGGCGAAGAGCGCGGCCTCGATCGTGACGCGCGCGTCGCCCCCGGCGTGAACGTTCTGCACGCGCATCCCGATGGCGCGGACGACCAGCGTGCGCGGCCGCGCCGCGGCCCGGTCGACGAGCTCGACCGTGCCGCGGCGCACCTCGCCGGCGAGCACGCCGAGCCCGACCGCCGGCGGCAGGCGCGGGCCGCGGGCGCGCGTGCCCGGGGCCGTCGGCGGCCGTGCCTCGTCCTCCCCCCCCAGGGTCGCGACGTTCCAGCGGCCGCGCTCGTCGCGGATCAGCCGCACGACCGGCGCCCGCAGCACCACGCCCGAGGCCTCGAGCCGCCCGCGCACGAGCGGCCACGCCCGCACCGTCACGACCGCGGCTTCGGCCTCCAGGAAGGGGGCGGCGCCGAACGCCGGGTCGTCCCCGATCGTCACCCCGCCCAGGCGGATCCCGAGCGGCCAGAACGACGGCGCGATCTCCGCGACCGCGAGCGACCGTCCGAGCGCCGCGCGCGCCCGCGCGAGGAGGCGCCCGCGCTGCGCGTCGACGACCGCGCGCGCTCCGGCCACGACCAGGAGCGCGACCGCGAGCGCCGCGAGGACCGCACCGGCGACCACCACGAGCGACGCGCGCATGCGGTCAGGACACCGGCAGGTGCGCGGTCAGCCAGCCCACCGTCCGATCGAGCAGCGCCGCGAGCTGCGCCGGATCGGAGTAGCGATGGTCGCAGCCCGGCGTCACGACGAGCTCCTTCGGCTCCGGCAGCGCCGCGAAGAGCACGTGCGCGTCCTCGACCGGCACCACCCGGTCGTCGGCGCCGTGCGCCACCAGGGTCGCGGCCTGCAGGCGCCGGGCGGCGCCGAGGACGTCGACCCGCGCGAGGTCGTCGAGGAACGCGGTGCCGAGGCGGCCGGTCGCCTCCTCGTGGTAGCCGCGGCGCCGCCAGTCGGCGAGGACCGCCGGATCCATGCGCGCGAGGATGCCCTGCGGGCGGGCCACGGCCGCGATCGTCACCAGCGCGCGCACGCGCGGCTCGTCGGCCGCGTACGCCACCGCGACCGCGCCGCCGAGGCTCGAGCCGACGAGCCCGACGCGCTCGACGCCGCGCGCCCGGAGGTCGTTGCACGCGCCCGCGAGGTCGTCGACCTCGCCGCTGATCGTGAGGTCCTCGAAGCGCCCGCCGGACTCGCCGACGTACGAGAAGTCGAAGCGCAAGCAGGCGTAGCCGAGCGGCACCAGCCGGTCGGCGAGCGCGCGGTGCTTGGTGCCCTCCTTGGTGGACTCCATGCCGTGGCAGAGTACGATAGCCGGCAGGCCGGCCGGCGCCCGTGCTCCGG
>Ga0302046_10002317_pt1 | contig 17695 bp, 14 predicted proteins | sample RVTome_11_FD_200261 | JGI IMG/M metagenome (GOLD analysis project Ga0302046, IMG submission 200261) | Soil microbial communities from uranium-contaminated site in the Upper Colorado River Basin, Wyoming, United States - RVT147D111 (version 2) ...
GAAGTAGTCGCGGACGAACCGGCCATCACTGCGGATGATCGGACTCTGGTCGAGAACGGCCGAGCGGATCGTGCCGGGGATCAATCGGTTGAAATTCAGGTCGCCGCCTCCGAACAGGTTCCCGCATCGGGTGATCGAGACCGGGGTTCCGTAGGTGTGGTAGTAGGAAAGAGCGATCAGGTCGGTGCACGACTTGGAGGCGTCGTAGGGGAAGCGTCCCTGCAGCGGTGTCTCCTCCCGGTAGGGGAGCTGGGGATGCTCGCCGTAGGCCTTGTCACTCGAGGCGACGACCACGCGCTCGACGAGCTTGGGGCATTCGCGGCATGCGTCGAGAACGTTCCATGTGCCGCGCACGTTTCCCTCGAAGGTCGAGCGGGGGGAGCGGGCGGCGGTGCCGACGATGGTCTGCGCCCCCAGGTGGAACACGCTGTCGATCTCGTACTCGTTCAGAGTCCGCAGCACGAGCTCGTAGTCCTCCAGCGATCCGCGCACCGAATTGGTCCGTGCCAGCAGCCCCGATTCCACGGCGCGGGAGCGGGGCACCCAGTCACGCACCAGGCAGGTCACGTTGGCCCTGCGCTGCAGCAGAGCCTCGACGAGCCACCCCCCCAGCAGGCCGGTCGCGCCGGTGACCAGGACGTTGCGGTCGCGCCAGAATGTCATCGCTTCACCTCCATGGCGCGCTACCCGACGCCCACAGCGATTCGAGGATCTGCTTCTCGCGCAGCGTGTCCATCGGCTGCCAGAAGCCGGCGTGACGATGCGCCATGAGCTGTCCGTCCGCCGCGAGCCGCTCCAGGGGATCCCGCTCGAGGATCGACTCGTCGCCGTCGAGGTAAGCGAACACGCCCGGCTCGAACACGAAGAATCCGCCGTTGATCCAACCCTCGGCCGCCTGCGGTTTCTCGGAGAACTCGCGCACGGCGTCGCCGTCCATCACCAGGCCGCCGAAGCGGGAGGGCGGGTGCACGGCCGTCACCGTGGCCAGCTTGCCGTGCCTGCGGTGGAACTCGACGAGGCCGCGGATGTCGACGTTGCCGAGACCGTCCCCATAGGTGACCATGAACGTGGCGTCCTCCGTCCAGGAACGCAGGCGGAGGACACGCCCGCCGGTCATGGTCGCCTGCCCCGTATCGATCACGCCGATGGTCCAGTCGAGGCTGGTCGGCCTGATCAGCTTCACCGAACCGTCCTTGAGATCGATCAGCGCATCGCTGCTGCGGATGAAGAAGTTGTGGAAATACTCCTTGATCATCTCTCCCTTGTAACCGCAGGCGATGAGGAAATCGGTGAACCCGTGCTTCGCATAGATCGTCAAGATGTGCCACAGCATCGGCCGGCCGCCGATCTCGACCATCGGCTTCGGACAGGCCACCGTCTCCTCGGCGAGACGCGTGCCGAGCCCTCCGGCGAGGATGATCACCTTCATGACACGTCCCCACTCTTCCGCTGATCGTCGCCGGCGGTCCCGCCGGCATCGCCTATCATACGACCTGCGGGTGGGGAACGGGGATGATGAATCGCCCGCCCCGGCTCCGGTACTCGGCCTGGGCCGCCATGATCTCCGGGGCCAGATTCCACGCCAGAATCAGGACGTAATCCGGCTGCACTGCCAGGAGATGCTTCACCTCGTGCACCGGGAGGTGCGACCCGGGGGTGAAGCGGCCGACCTTCATCGGATTCATGTCGACCGTGAAGCGCACCCGATCCGGGCCGATCCCGCAGTAATTGAGCAGCGTATTCCCCTTGGCAGGAGCACCATAGGCGGCCACCGTCTTCCCCGACCGGACCAGATCGTCGAGCAGGGCAGTGAGGGCGGCGCGGTTCGCCTCCACACCGGCGGCGAAGCGCTGGTAACGGGGAAGGCTCGACAGGCCGTCGTCCCGCTCCCGCTCGGCCAGCGCGAGCACGTCCGGGGAGTGGCCGCCCCAGCGCCCGGGATGCCCCGCATGGATCCGCAGCGAGCCGCCATGCACCGGCTGGTGATCGATGCGGACCAGCGACAGTCCGGCCGCCTCGCAGGCTCGCAGCAGCGCGGTGACGGAGAAGTAGCAGAGATGCTCGTGGTAGATGGTGTCGTACTCCATCCGTTCCAGGAGATCGCCGAGGTAGGGGGCCTCGATCACCACCAGGCCGCCGTCGGCGAGCAGCCGCTTGCATCCCGCGAGAAAGTCGAGCGTGTGGTCGACGTGCGCGAACACGTTGTTCGCCACGACCGCGGCGGCCGGCCCGCGCTCGCGGCGCACGCGCCCGGCGACCTCGAGGTCGAAAAACTCGTTGACGGTGTCCACGCCGGCGGCCCGGGCGATGGCGGCGATATTCGTCGCCGGCTCGATGCCGAGGGCGCGCACGCCGCGCGCCTGGAAGCACCGCAGGAGGCTGCCATCGTTGCTGGCCACTTCGATTACCAGGTCCGCGGCCCCCAGCCCGAGGAGACCGATCACGTGCGCCGCGTACTCTTCCCAATGCCGGCGCAGGCTTGCGGAGGTGCCGCTGACGTAGATGTAGTCGCGGAACAGGACCTCGGGATCGATCACGTCGGGCGTCTGCACGAGCGAACAGGTCTCGCAGAAGGCGACGTCGAGCGGATAGGAGTCCTCCGTGGCAAACTCCGCCTCCGTGCGCGGAAAGGCGTTGGCGAGCGGCATCGGCCCGAGGGACAGGAACGCGTGGAGCCCCCCCCGTCCGCAGATGCGGCAGGTGGTGCGCCGCCGGTACGGCGTTTTCTCCCCGCTCATCGTGCCGGCCCGCCCCGCGCTGGTCCGCCGGTGCCGGCTTCGTTGTTCGCGGTTCCCCCGAGCCGATAGCGCAGCAGGTTGAGGACGAACTCCCAGCAGGTGCCCGGGCGGACGTTCGATCTCCCGCCCTCGCGCATCTGGGCCATGATGTTCATCTCGATCACAGGCAGGGCGAGCCGCTTGGCTTTGATCATGATCTCCGCATCGAGAAACCAATCCTTGGAACGGAGGTTCATCCGCTCGAGGTAGGAGCGCGGCAAGATCTTCGGATTGCCGTTGATGTCGATCGAGCCGAGCCCGCCGAACAGGGTCGCGGTCAGCAGGTTGTAGGTGATCGAGGTGATCTTGCGGGTGAAGCCGTCCATGCGGAAGCGCCGGCGCACCTTGACCAGCTTCGGGCCGCCCGAGCGCGCCGCGATCTCGTACAGCTTGACGGTGTCGGGCGCGCTCACCTGTCCGTCGGCGCAGGTGATGCCGACCCAGGAGGCGGTGGCGAGCGACAGGCCGGCCAGCAGGCCGTTGCCGTATCCCTGGTTCACCTCGATGCGATGACAGACGACCCGGCCGGAGCGCCGGGCGAGCTCCCGCAGGATGTCGCCGGTCCGGTCGGTCGAGCCGTTGTCGACCGCCACGATCTCCAGATCGTGCCCGGCTGCCCCGAAGGCCGTCATCAGATCCGCGATCGTGGAGCCGACGATCTCCTGCTCGTTGTAGCAGGGGACGACGAGCGACAGGTCGGGCATCGACGCAGGATCTCCCTGGAGAACTTGCCGGCTACGCGAGGAACCCGATCATGATTCGGGGGTCGCGATCGGCACGAGGCGGTAATTTAGTGAAAATCACGGGCTTCGGCAACTCCGGCGGCGATGTCGCGGGGGGGGCTCCAGCCGGTCAGCTGGTGCAGACGGAGCACCCGCACAGGTTCGTGCTGCATCTCCTCCCCCCGAACCGGGAGAGCGCCGAACCGCAGGCGGTCGGGATCGATCGCCAGCACACCGGCGGCGATCTCGGCGAAGCGCCTCACCGTCGTCAGCTCCCCCCGCGCCAGGTTGATCACATCACCAGGCTCGGCCGCCGAGACTCCCAGCCGCAGCAGACCATCGGCGACGTCGGCGACGTAGCAGAAATCGCGCCGCTGCAGACCGGCGGAGAGCGGCACCGGCCCGCTGCCGCGGGCGGCCTCGAGCAGGGTCGGCAACAGGCGGCCGTCATGCTCGCCCGGCCCGTAGACCGTGAACAGCCGGACCGTCGCGGCGCGCAGGCCCAGCTGCCGGGAGATTGCGGACAGCCGCCTGGTCCCTTCGAGCTTGGTGCGCCCATACAGCGTTGTCGGCCGGGGCGGCGTCTCCTCGGCGAGGTCGCCACCGCAGGCGCCGTACTCAAGAGCGGAGCCGGCATGAAGCAGACGGCAGTCGCGCCACTCCGGATCAGGCACATCCGCAAGCGCCTCCGCCACGACCTCGACCAGCCGGGCGTTGATGCGGAGGGCCGTCTCGCCGTCACGCTCGAGCCGATCGACGCCGTAGCCGGCCAGGTTGAAGGTCACCGCCGGCCGCACGACGCGGATCAGCTCCCGCACCCTTGCCTCCTCCTCGAGGTCGATGACATGTGTCGCGCCGGAGACGCGGAAGGTGCGAAACAGTGCTGCCGCCCGTTCCGCGTCGCGAACCGCCAGGTGCAGGTCGGCCCCGGCGGCCGTCAGGGAGCGGGCCACCCAGCGTCCGATGAACCCCGACGCCCCGAGGACCAGCGCCCGGGCTCCCTGATAGGCGTTCCCCATGAACGCATTCTACCGAATCGGCAGGCGTTGATGCCTCAGGGGGGTACGAGTAGCGCAGGTAGCGGCATTGACCTGCACCTGCGCGACAGGATTCGGGAGCGCGCGCCCTGCGCTCGACGCCGGGAACGGCCGCCGGGCATTGCCTTGACCGGGATTCGATTCCTGCCGGTTTGACAGGCGGGGTGGGCAGGCCGAGATTGACCCAATGGAGAGGGTTACGACGGGTTCGGCGCCTACGATGTCCTGCAGGTCGATGGCGGGATTGCAGGTGTGCGGGCAGGCGTATCCCTCTGTGGCAACGGGGCGCCGTCAGACCCCTGAAACTCTCCGCCGATGAAGCGTAAATCTTTGATTCGAATGACATTCGTGCTGATTATCGTCGGCACCACGCTGGTGCTGGGCGAAATCGGCGCGCGCGTCGTGATGGCCTTCAGGCTCGGGCCGTCCGTGCTTCTGTACGGGACCAGAATCGAGCGCAGCAAAGTGCTGCAGCCGTCCCTCAAGGACGCCCCGTGGCACGAGAAGGCGACGCAGGTCGAGCGGGGCCAGCAGCGCATCGACTCGAACGGCGGGCCCGGCTACCTCAAGTACAGGCCGCATCAACAGCGCTTCATCCGGGACGCGCTCGGTGAGCGTCATCAGGCGAGGATCAACTCGCGCGGGTTCCGGGGGGACGAGTTCGAGACCGCGAAGGCGCCCGGCGTCTATCGCATCGTGGCGCTCGGCGCATCTTCGACCTTCGGCTACCACGATCGCGACGACGAGACCTACCCCGTCTACCTGGAGGGGCAGCTGAACGACTGGCTGGCCGAACATCCACAACCCGATGTCGAGCGGTTCGCAATCTGGATCGGCTCGCTGACCATTGCCGCGCGCTCGGGATCCGCCTGCTGCTCGTCACCCAGCAGGCCCGATCGCTCACGATGACGTCTGAGGATCTGCGCCGCACCGACTTCGCGACGGAGGTCGAGGTGATCCGCGGCAGGCTGGCCGACCGCGGCTGGATTGAATTCAGCGAGCTCGAATTTCTGCTGCATGCCGAAATCGTGGCTGCCCTGCGGACTTGGGTGGAGGAGCGGGACGATGTCGAGCTCGTGGACGCGATCGCGGCCATCGACGCCGCAGGTAGGCGCGATACCCTGCTCTCATGGGTTCACCTGCACCCGGATGGAAACCGCATCGTCGCCGACACGGGGAATTTTAGCTCGCAAGAAGTTCTAGCCAATAGTGTAATATTCGACGATAATCTGCCTATCCAAGAAGGGGATTTTTGTACAATAGGTCAGGTACAAATACGAATCCCGGCATGGTTCGGTTCTTCAGGGGGGGGGGAGATGAGGCATTCGACGACGATCACAGGTCTTGTCATGATTGCGCTTGCCGGTTTGGTCGCGGCGGTGCCGGCCGTGGCGCAGGATCCGCTGGGAGTCAAGACGACGGGAGGCGGTCCGACCCCGGTGGTGGAGAGCCTCCTGGGCACCGCCATCCTGGTGAGCTCCTGCCCGTTACCGACGGGCTCGAGCGTCGGCCTGACCTGGGACGGCAGCCACCTCTGGGTGTCCGACTTCTCCACCAGAAGGGCGTACCGGCTCGATCCGACCACTTGCTCGATCGTGTCGTCCTTTGCGCTGCCGGGTTCTTTCCCGACCGGCCTGGCCTGGGACGGGACCTCCCTCTGGAACAGCGATTCCGGCAGCGATAGGTATTACCAGATCAACCCGAGCAACGGCTCGGTCGTCTCGTCGTTCGCCTCACCCGGCATCTGGCCGAGCGGCCTCACCCACCATGCCGGCAACCTGTGGGGGGCTGACATCAACTGCACCATGCCCGTCTGCCCGGACCAGATCGATGAAGTGAGCGGTCTCGGAGTCGTGTTGGATACATTCTTTCCGCCCGGCCCGCTTCCGGCCGGGCTGGCGTCGGACGGCGTGAACATCTGGCATTCGGACAATTCGCTCGACACGATCTACAAGGTGAACCCGGTCAACTTCTCGGTACTCGATCAGTTCCCTGCGCCGGGCAATTTGACCAATGACCTCGCCTGGGATGGCCGGTACCTCTGGGCAATCGAGGCCGCGGCGGATAGGCTCTACAAATTCGACGTCGGGGTGCCTCTGCTGCCGCGGAGCCAGGGGTTCTGGACGCATCAGTGCAGCGACAACGGGTTTCAGCAGGTGAGCGCGGCCGAGCTCGACGCCCTGTTTGCCGACATCGAGTCGCAGTCGGCCGCGTTCCCGGAGTGTGCCGCCCTCGGTTGCGGCCGGTTCGAGAAGTCCGGGCCGAAGAATGACATATTGCCGAAGGCGCTGACTCACCTGCAGGTGGCCTGGCTGAACGTCGTCTCGGACCGGCTGATTTCCGGCACCGCGATCGACCTCGCTGGTCTCACCGGCGCCGCGACGGTCGGCGAGGCGCTCGACGAGGTCGAGGCCGCTGTCTGCGATCGATCATCGAGCCGTGCGGACCTGGCGCTGGCGAAGGACATTGCCGAGGCGCTCAGTAACAGCACCGTCGATTTCGATCTCGGTAACACTGCGTCGATCGTCCCGGTGCAGGCCGGTGAGCGCGGCACGGTCACCGTCGGGGTCATCAACATGAGCTCGATCCCGCGCAGCTACGACCTCACCGTAACCGGCCCCTGGCAGGTGCAGATCTCGGACACGCGCATCAACGCGCTCGCCCCCGGCGGCATCGCGCTGGTCACCGTCTCGTCCGACGCGCCGCTCTCCGCCGCGCCGGGAAGCACGGCCGCCGTTCGGATCTTCGCCCAGGACAGCGACAATCAGCTGGTCCTGAAGCGCGACCTGACGCTCACCTTCAGGGTGCCCGGCAGCGGCGGTGGTGGCTCGAAGAGGATGCTGCCACCCGACTGAGGGTCGGCGCACGCAGTCTCTCCCCGGGGGCGAAGGGATGACCGCCATCCCTTCGCCCCATTTCTTTCGAACAAGACTCGAGCCGGCCGTTGGCGCGCCGCGCGCCTTTCCCGGCCGGCCCGGCCCGTTGCGGCCCCTCACGATCATCAACAAGAATTCTCCCCCGATGCCCCGTCTGTGTGATAATCGGGCCATTCGCAATTTCGGCAACCAGCAATTGTCGGGAGAGATTGGGATCCATCGGCTCGTGGAGGAACATCGTCCCGGTCCATCTGGCCGCAGGCTTTGCAAGGACCCCGTCGGCTCACGGCGAGCGTCGTCAATGTGGCATACGGCAGCGCCTCGACGATGTGCGGCTTCCGGCTCGGAAGGTCTCCCAGCCGATTGCAGGTCTTCATTTCCTTGAATCGGAGCTCGATCTGCCAGCGGCTGGTATGCGCTCTCGCGACGTCTTCGGCGGTCAGCCTGTCGGGCGGGATGTTGGTGACGTAGAGGTGATAGCGGCCGGTGTCCGTATTGCGTGCGCCGAGCGGACGAGATCGGCGCCTGGCGGCGGCTCGGCGCCCGAGGTGCGCGCGTCGTCGGAAGGGGACCTCGACTTCGACGTCGAGCACCGAAGTCAGCTTGACGCTGCGTGGCCCACCCGCCTTGACGCTTATCACCAGGTGCAGCTTGGCGGCCGCGCGCGTGTGGTTCGTCCGGCAGGCTGGGTAGCGTCGCTCAAAAAGATCATGCACGTTCACCAGCGGCGAGTCGAGATCAGACGGGTCAACCCGGCGCGAATTCCGATAGACTGGCGTCGGGCCACGGCGTCTCCTCCTTCTCAAGAGGCATGCACAACCCAATGAGAACAGAGGACGTGGCCCTTTCGCAACTCCCTTTCCCTTCAATCAGATCGATCGGCTCAACCGAAGACCGTTGGGTGATATCATCGCTTTGCCTATCGGGTCTCCGAATCTTCAAGATGAGGCGGTCTGCCGAGGGGCCGCTTCGGATCAGGGAACGCTGCGATGCGGGTTTGTATTGACGTCCGCTTCGGCTTGGCCAGCGGCGCCAGCACCTATATGACCAATCTGGTCAACGCCTTGATTGACGCGCGTTCGGATCATGAGATCGTCCTGCTCGGTCTGAATGGCTCGAAATCGCTGACCGATCGCCAAGTGGAATCGATTAGCTGTCCACCGCTGTCGCCCCTGAAACAGTACTGGTGGGTCCAGCGGCATCTCGCCGATCGACTCCGGTCGGCTCGTATCGACATTTATCACAGCCTCAAACACCTCGGCCCCTTCAAGTCCGACTGCAAGCAGATCTACTCGATGAGCTCCCTGGGCGGTTATGTCGGCTATCGTTCCGGTATCTATCCCATGCCACTCACGGAGCACGTCTACTGGCGATATTTCGGTCGCCAATGGCTGCGACGGCTCGATTGGCTGATCACCTGCGCATCGTTCATCGGGGAGCATATCGCTTCTCGATTCCGCTTTCCGGCCGATCGCATTTCCTGCATCCCTTTCGGGAGAGACCCGTATTTTTCACCCGCCTCGAACGGTGATCACGCCGACAGCGTGGGTGGACCGCCCGTTCTCCTGCAGGTCGCCAACGTGCTGCCAGTGAAGAACACGGTCACCCTGGTGAGGGCTTTTTCGCAACTCCGTCATGACTTTCCCGACGGCCGGCTGATCATCTGCGGGGATCAGTCGCATCCATACTTCTCAGAGGTCAAGTTGCTGGCCGCCAGACTGGAGGTTCTCGAATGCATCAGTTTCATGACGGGTCTGGCCCGCGAGCAATTGCGCGACCTCTACCGATCAGCTACAGTCTTTGTGCTTCCATCCCTCCATGAAGGTTGCCCCCTGGCCCTCATGGAGGCGATGGCGTGCGGAAAGCCCTGTGTCACCTCCGACCGAGCGGGGTTGCCTGAGCTGGGAGGGAATGCGGTCTTGCGCTACGAAGATGCCACGAACTCGGACGCGCTCGCCAGAGTCCTGGCTCGCGTGCTATCGGACCGTAACTTGAGACGATCGTTATCTGAGTCGGCACAACAGCGGGCCCGGAACTTCACGTGGGAACAGGCGGCCGACAAGACCCTCAAGGTTTACGATCGCCTCCGCTCAGGTTGATTCGTGACGGATCCTCAGCGCAAAGAGCCGATCTCACTGGGGCCCGGATCGTCAGCTCTCGTCACAGGGGCGGCCGGCTTCATTGGAAGTCATCTCGTAGAGCGTCTGGTTCGTGACGGGCTCCGAGTGCGTGCGTTCGTTCACTACAATAGCGCCAGCAATTGGAACAACCTGCACCTCCTCGACTCCGAGGTCTATGACCAGCTGGAAATAATCCCCGGAGAGATCACTGACCCGTACGTCGTCAATCGCGCTGTCTCCGGTTGTGACGTGGTCTTTCATCTGGCCAGCTTGATCTCGATTCCCTATTCGTACACCGCACCTTCATCATTTGTGCAGACTAACGTGATCGGGTCTCTGAATGTTTTCCAGGCCTGCCTTTCTCATGAAGTGTCTCGAGTCGTACATACGAGCACCAGTGAGGTGTACGGAAGCGCGCTCTACACTCCGATGGACGAGAAACATCCACTTCAAGCTCAGTCTCCGTATTCGGCCAGCAAGATCGGCGCCGATAAGCAGGCGGAGGGGCACAATTCTTCGTTCGGACTTCCCGTTGCCACCATAAGGCCATTCAATACCTACGGGCCCCGTCAATCGGCGCGTGCGGTGATACCGACAATCCTCTCGCAGCTTCTCAGTGGCGCCTCCTCAATTCATCTCGGCTCGCTCGAACCGGTCCGCGACTTCTTGTTTGTCGATGACACAGTGGAGGCATTCGTTGCGGTCGCCCAAAGCGATCAGTGCGTCGGGAGGGTCACCCACGTCGGGACGGGCCGGGGCGTCACCATAGGTGAGGTGGCGAAGCTGGCAATGGAGGTTACCGGCCGCTCCGCGACGATCATTGAAGATCCAGCGCGGGTACGGCCAGCGGAGAGCGAGGTGAAAGCTCTGCTCTGTGATCCCTCGGTCGCCCGTAATCGGTGTGGTTGGCAACCGCGGATAACTCTCGAGGCGGGACTCCGGGCGGTCGCCCGGTTCATCGATGAGCACCCCGGTCGTTACCGGCCGGCGGAGTATGCAGTATGAACCGCGAGACGCGAGTGGTCATCCTGGCAGGGGGAAAGGGAACTCGTCTGGCGCCCTATACTACGGTGCTGCCCAAGCCCCTCATGCCGATTCACGACATGCCGATTCTCGAGATCGTGCTCCGGCAGCTCAAGCACCATGGGTTCTCAGACATCGTGATTTCCATCGGTCACCTCGCCGAGATCCTCATGGCGTTCTTCGGCGACGGCGCGAAATGGGGTCTCAATATAGAATATGCCATCGAGGACGTTCCACTCGGGACCATAGGACCGTTACGGAGCATCGAGGGATTGAACAAGCCGTTCATCGTCATGAACGGTGACGTTCTGACCGACATTGACTATAGTGCGCTCGTTGGAAGTCATGGCTCGCACGGAGGTCTGGCGACGATAGCGACCGCAAAGAGAGAAATCAATATTCCGTTTGGATTGATCGAATACGACGCCAAACTAACGATGACCCGGTTCACGGAAAAGCCGACGCTCGAGCACTTCGTCAGCATGGGGATATACGTGTTCGATCCCAAGGTGATGAAATACGTCCCCGAGAATCGTCATTACGGGTTCGACAATCTAATGACCGATCTGCTGGCTGACGGCGAGCCTATTCACGTATTCCCGTTTGATGGTCAGTGGCTCGATATCGGCCGCCCCGAGGACTTCGAGTCTGCCTGTGAACTGTTCGGGAAGCACCGGCTCCGATTCCTTCCCGGCTTCTGAAGGATAATCTCAGCGATGGGATGGCGAATCCCTCTCTTTGAACCCGATTTCGGTTCGGCAGAGCTGACGGCGGTGCAAACGCCGCTTCTCAAAGGATGGCTGACGCAAGGTGCCGCGGTCGCTGAATTGGAGCGGCGCTTTGCCGGTCGTTGCGGTGTGGACCACGCCGTAGCCGTCAGCAGTTGCACCGCTGCGCTGCACCTCTCCATCGCAGCTCTCGGGTTCTCATCCGGCGATGAGATCATCTGCCCGACATTGACGTTTGTCGCCACAGCCAACGCCATTCGCTATGTGAACGCAGTCCCCGTTTTCTGCGATTCCGTTGGTCCCAACAACCTCAATGCCGGCCCGGCGCAGATCCTCAGGCACATGACCTCAAGAACCAGGGCCGTGCTCATGGTTCATTTCGCGGGCTTTCCCGCAGACCTGGTAGCCATCGATAGAATAGTGCACGAGCACAATCTGCTCCTGATCGAGGACTGTGCCCACGCGCTGTTCTCCTCGGTGGGAGGACGCCAGTGTGGCTCCTGGGGGATCTGCGGCGCTTTCAGCCTATATTCGAATAAGAACATGACCTGCGGGGAGGGCGGCATGATTACCACCAATGACGCCCGTCTCGCGACACGATTACGCCAGCTTCGCTCTCATGGCATGACCACGGATGTGCTGGACCGTGACTCCGGCAAGGCCTACTCGTACGATGTCGTCGATATAGGCTACAACTATCGCATGGACGAGATTCGCGCCAACCTCGCTCTCGCCCAGCTCGACCGACTGGATGAGTTCCTGGGCAAGCGACGGATGATCCGTCTGATGTATGAATCCCATCTTCCCTCCTCCGTGACCCTTCCCGACTTCGAATGGGCACGGATTGGCAAGGCGGGTGACACGGTTGCCTATCATATTCTCCCGGTGATTCTCCCCGAAGGAGCCGATCGCGATGCGATCCGACACCGGCTCGGCGAAGCGGGCATTCAAACTTCCGTTCACTACCGGCCGGTGCACACGATGACCTCATTCTCAGGCTATTCACCTGCCACCCCGTTTCCCGTGTTTACGGAGAAGCTCGCAGCTCGCGAGCTGACGCTGCCGTTCTACCCGACCATGACCGAGGAACAGGTAAAGCTCGTATGTGCCTCGCTACGGGATGCCGTCGATGCTGACTGCGGAAGTTCCTGAATGGACTGGTTACTTCCATGCGCTTGTCCATCACGATCGTTCGCACGCACCACTCGATCGTCTTCGCGCCGCGCGTAGAATCGTGACAACCTCGCCAGCCGAATTCGCGTTCAATCAAGGCCGCGTGGCGCTCTTTGCAACGCTGAAAGCGTTGGGAATCGGACCGGGTGATGAGGTCGTCTTGACAGGGTTCACATGCGTGGTGGTCGCCAATGCCGTTCGATACCTGGGCGCCAGATGTTCCTACGTCGATATCGATCCGCGCACGTACGGAACCGACCCCTGGCTTCTCGACGCCGTGCTCAGCGATCGAACGAAGGCAGTGATCGTTCAGCATTCGTTCGGCATTCCGGCGACCGTAGGTCCCATCATTGAAAGAGCTGTGCATGCCCGGATCCCCGTCGTCGAGGACTGCGCACTCGCCTTGGGTAGCAGGTATGATGGTAAACCTGTCGGATCGTTCGGGAACGCGGCGTTTTGGTCTGGTCAATGGAGCAAACCGCTTCCCGTCGGGTTGGGAGGATTCCTGAGAGTCAACGATCCCCGCCTCGTTCCCCTGGTTGAACGGCAGTGGGCTCAGGCGAGGGAAAAGGGGATCGTGGATCAGATCACTCTGGCGGCTCAATTCCGGGTCCGGCAGTCTTTACGCAGGCTGCTTCCGCAACGGGTGCGGGTCCATTATCAGGCACTCGATCGTATTGCCGCCCGGCTTGGGTTGATCAAGGGTTCTCCACGTGCAGACGAGGTCCAGGGTGGGATGCCGGACGGGTTCCTGGTGCGTGCAGGGGCCCTCCAGGCCAGAGCATGGAGGAAAGGCCTGGTACGCTGGCAGCGGGACATCGAACACAGACTCAGAATCGCACGCCTTTACGAACATCGCCTGCCCAATCTCGGCTATCGAACTGTCGAACTACGTCCCAATGAGGATGTGGTGTTCAGCCGCTATCCCGTTCGGGTTTCCAACAAGCGGGAGCTCATTCGACTGTCTCGACGTAGAGGTGTAGAGATCGGCAACTGGATGGACCGGCCGCTGCATGAGGCGGTCGGCTCTCTCGAGCGCTGGGATTACAGAACCGGAAGATGTCCCGAGGGAGAAAAGGCCGCCCGCGAAGTCATCAATCTGCCGACGCATCGTGGTATTTCCGAGGCAGCGGCCGAGCGCGTGCTGCAATTTCTACGTCAATTCGGCCATCCCGCCTAGGAGCCCGTTCGTTGCCAGGGCTGTTACGGCTCATCGAGAAGGTGCTTCCCCCGCGTCACATCGGCTTTCGCGCGACGAATCGAACTGAGGCTGTCGTAGAAATAGATCGCAACAATCGGCACCGGAAACACAACGTCGAGCAATCGCCCGGCCAGGCCGAGGGCAAGACCCTCCTCGGCGCTCAGGCCGATAAGGGAGAACATGCCGACGTAGAGACCCTCCATAACGCCGATCCCGCTGATCGAAACGGGTAATCTTGCGAAAAACAGGGCGATGATGACCACATAAAATACCTCCAGGAACCCTATGTCAATGTCCATGGAACGGGCCAGGACGAATACCGTCAGGACCGGAGCGGCCTGCTCCACGGCTGTCAGGATCCCACAAGTGACGAGAGCCGTTCGCGTGCCGGTGTAGTTTCGAGTTCGATGAACGAGGCCCCGCAGCCACTCCTGACGCCGGGTTCCTATCAACTTACTGAGAATCGTCCAAACCGTTTCTCGAGCGAGATATGCCGTGATGAACACTGCGGCTGTGACGGCGGCGAAAATCCAGATAGAGGACCCACCCAGAAGCCCGCTCTCCACGGCATCATCGACGACATGCGAGGAAAAACCCACGACACAGATAAACGCCAGCATCGCCATCACTGTGAAGCCGATGAGTTTCTCGAGGATCATGGAAATCAGCAGTGCCTCACGGCTCAGCGAGCTTCGACTGACGGTCGCAAACCTGACAAGGTCTCCTCCGATGGTGGCGGGCAGGAACGAACCCGCAAAGTTGCCGTAAACATACGCTTTGAACAACGACCAGAGTGAAATGCGAGCCCCCGAGCTCCATAAGAGCAGCCCCCACTTATAGGCCATGAGCAACCGATCCAGTACAAACAGCCCGAACAGGAGCGCGACGGACTGCCAGCCCACCTGCGCAGCGAGTCCGAGTACTTGTCCCGGATCGATGAACGCAAAGACGATGACGAGCAGGCCGAGGCCTGCGGCCAATCTCGCCACGAATCTCCATCGTTCCACGGGGGCTATCTCCAACTGCTCTCGGGACTGAATAAGGGATCGTGAGTCTGGGACAGAGTCAGTCTGCGTGCCAGATGGCCATGCACGGCCGCATATCATGATCATCGCCGATCTCGAAGGATCTTGCCATCCCGACCCACCTTCCCAAGGTACCGCGCAGACTATAATGAGCCGGGCCGATGAATGAGAAATCGACGCCGTTTTCGGGCACGCAGAGACGATCCGAATTAGTCGGCAGGCTGACTCTCATCACAGTCTCCATGGCTCTCACCCTGTTCGCCGCCGAATTCGTCCTGGAGACCGTGTACCCCCTGCATGGGATCACCCTCACCCTGGATGATCGCTGTCATTTCAAACTGATCCCCAACGCGACCAAGGTGTTCACTCACAGGCCGGAAAATGGCGGTGAGTCGATTCTCGTGCGAATCAACAGTCGCGGCTTCAGAGGCGACGAATTCGAACCGCGGAAGAGTGCTCCCCGAATCGTTGTTTACGGTGATTCCTTCATCTACGGAGAGTTCTCCAGACTCGAAGATACCTTCGCCCATCAACTGCAGGCCGGGCTCGGCGAGGATCGAAGAGAGCCGGTCGAGGTCATCAATGCCGGGGTTTATGCCTTCGGTCCGGATCAGGTCAGCCGTCGTCTTGGTCCCGAACTCGACCTCCTGAGGCCGGATGTCTTGATCGTCGCGATTTTCTCCGGAAACGACTATGGCGATCTCCTGCGCAACAAGATCTATCGTCTCGACGCCCACGACGACCTCGTCGAGAACGACTATCGAATCGCTCCTGGCCTGCGACGACAGCTCGATCCCGATTCCCTGATGAATCGATTTGCAATCGTCAGGAACGTGCGGGTGCTCGCATGGAGGTTGAAAGCGAGGGTGGACTCGTGGCGCCGGCGGCAGGACGATGTGGCGAGTAACGATGCCGTCCAGAGCTGGCTGGATGCCCGTGTCACGGAATACGTGGAATACGTCGTTGAACAGGACAACGAGGTGAAGAGCCTGTTTCACGACCATTACGATGCCGACGTCAGCGTATCGCCAAACGCATCGTCCAGCGTGTACAAGAAGCGGTTGATGGAGGGTGTGATCGTTCGCATCAGGACAATCGCCGAGCAACGCCGCGTTCCGCTGCTGCTCGTCTTCATCCCTTCTCCCCTGGATGTGTGCGTGGACTATGACTACAAAGTGAACAGGTCGAGGTTCGAGGGCTATGGTCGCCGAAATCTGATCGATCCGCTCGTCGACATAGCCGGCCGTCACGGGATCGCATATGTGGACCTGTTTGACGATTTTCATCGGAACGGCGCGGACGGATTCTACTTCCGCTCCGGGGACAATCACTGGAACGCAGCCGGGCAGCAGCGAGCCGCGGAGGTCGTCAAGGACTTCATCGTCCGAGAAGGACTGCTGCCCGGCAATGGGGTGGGTGTCACTGGGGAATCTCCCGCCAGGGAGAGATGTTCCGAAGATCGAGAGCACCCGGATCCGGATGGAGGCATCTGTCCACCAGGGACGAAATGATCATCTGGGCTCCAGCCGTGAGGGACGTAAGGTGAAGGTCCCCTCGACCAGGTTGAAGCTGTCCGGTGGGTCGCCCGAGTAAACAAGCGGCACAGTGACCTCCGACCCCGGCCTGCTGACCCATTTGGGTACGATATGGTAGAGAAGATTCTCGCCGCCTCCCTGGCCGCACCAATCGTCATAATAGAAGACCGTTTTCCATGGCCCCCACGGGTTCACCGACTCGAAGATCCCCATGCTTCCGACTCCCGGAGTTCGTTTCTCGTGCCCCGGAGTGTGTCCGACAGTGAGGATGTAGCGGTTGAGCGCCGGCATCCGGAGGATCTGCGCACCCCCGGCGTTCCCGATGCCGTTGGGGTCGTAGTAGATCGCCGTCCGATCGGCAGGGCTCGTCGTCCACTCGGGTGTGCCGCCGTCGAAGAGATTGTCCTGGTTCGTATCGGGACCGCCGAGATATTCCCAGCTCGCGGCGGAACAGAGATCCGACTCGATCCCGGCACGCGCCATGTAGAGGTACCCCGTGTTGCCCTCGCTCCAGATCCAATTGCCGCCCGTAATGTAGACGTATCCATGGTGACCCGCATAATCCTGCCCGTAGTTGACGGCCCCGCTGGGATAGAATCGACCGTCGGCCCGGGCCTGTCGCGCCTTTGTCCGATGGGCTGGTTGGGAACCCGACCAGAGTATCGTGGGGCACGCATTGATGCAGCGAGACGGGAAAGTCAGGTCGGTGACGTACCAGATGCTGTAGTCCGGCACGCTCCTCTGCTCGAGGACCAACATATGGATCCCGCCGCGAATGGGAAACATGCTGGCGATCTTTCCCCTGCCGCTCTTTCCCGAAGAGAAGCAGGCAAGGTCCGTCGCCGACCAGCCTGAGAAGTCGCCTTCCAGGCGAGTGAATCCCCACGACCTCTTGGTGGTGACCCGATCGGGCTCGCCCGGCTTCCAGTGGGGGTCATCGGCCCGAAACCCCCAGCCATCACCGAAGGCGGTGTAGAGGTGACCGTCCGCGGCCCATGCGACCGGCCACAGATCTCCTCCTTCAGCCTCGTCGGCCCTGTCGGCGCAGTTCCAGGTGACCGTTGGAATATATTCGGAACAGGGGTAGGGCGGTCTGTCCCCGTGGCCCCGGGAATCATCGTCACAGGCCGCAAACGGGGCAGCGGCGGGACCGGCCATCATGTAGGCGATGGCGAGCCACATCGTCCGATGCATGTCAGTTCTCCGACGGCCATCATGCCACACTTTTCCCCGCCCGTTCGACCGCTGGTTCGGCTCCGACGATTCATGGGACACGTAAAATAGTCCTTGACTGACGTGTGAAAGCCGCATATCCTTCCAACTGAAAAAATAGTCTTGAGTGTTCAAAAAAAGGACCATCGTCGGCCTTGGCAGACGAGCCAAACAGGTTCAGTCAGGCGAAGGGGGGCGTGATGATGGTTCTTTGCCAGTGCGAACCGGCGGGCTCGATAAGAGGGGAGTCGCTGCCATCCGCATGA
>Ga0302046_10002318_pt1 | contig 17685 bp, 15 predicted proteins | sample RVTome_11_FD_200261 | JGI IMG/M metagenome (GOLD analysis project Ga0302046, IMG submission 200261) | Soil microbial communities from uranium-contaminated site in the Upper Colorado River Basin, Wyoming, United States - RVT147D111 (version 2) ...
CATCTTGCGGTACACCCCGAGCAGGCTCCCGTCGGCGTCGACGATTGCCGCTGAGTTCCGGTACACGCCGGCCGCCTGCCGCTCGAACACGGGCGCGACGATGACGACCGCCAGCTCTCTCGCCAGTCGCTGCATCGCCTCGGTCGACGGGCCCGGAATCGGCTCGGCCAGGTCGAAGCGCTCGCTCCGCTGCGACTTGCAGAAGTAGGGCGCGGCGTACAGCTCCTTGAGGCAGATCACCTGCGCGCCGCGGGAGGCGGCCTCCCGCACGCGCTGCTCGCTGCGGCGCAGGTTCTCCGCGATGTCGGGAGTGGCCGCGTCCTGGATGATGCCGATGGTGAAAGGGGGCAAGGCGCTGCGCTTCGGGCTACAGGCTCCGGGCTCCAGGCTACGGGCCTTTCCCGAGGCTCGGCCCGAGTCGAATCGGCTACAGTCTATCGCCTTCAGTCGGTCATGGGCCGGCGCCGCGGGCATCACTGCTAGACTCAATGCAGGCCCGTGGCCTCGTAGCCCCCGACCATGCCCGAAGCCCGTAGCCCGAAGCCTGGAGCCCCCTTGCGTATCGCCCTCGTCGGATTCGGCACCGTGGGCAGCTCCGTGGCCCGCATCCTCGTGGAGCGGCCCGAGCTGGCCGATCGCCTGCAGTTGACGCACGTCTTCAATCGCGGCGTGGCGCGCAAGCGCGTCGACTGGGTACCGGCCTCGGTCACCTGGACGGAGGACTTCGACGAGCTGCTCGCCGCCAGGCCCGACGTGGTGGTGGAGGTCGTGGGCGGCATCGATCCGGCGTGCCAGTGGGTGAGCCGGGCGATCGGTCAGGGCGCATCGGTGGTGACGGCCAACAAGATGCTGCTCGCGGCACACGGGCCCGAGCTCCTGCATGCCGCGGCCGAGGCCGGCGTGCAACTGCGGTTCGAGGCCGCCGTCGGCGGCGGCGTGCCGATGATCCTGGGCATCCGCGAGGGGATTGCCGGTGACGTCCTGAACGGCGTGGCCGGCATCCTGAACGGCACCTGCAACTACATCCTGAGCCGCATGGCGTCGACCGGCGAGGGGATGGACGTCGTGCTCGCCGACGCCCAGCGGCTTGGCTACGCGGAAGCCGACCCGACGGCCGACGTGGACGGCTTCGACGCGGCCGCGAAGCTGATCGTGCTGGCCGGCATCGCGTTCCACCGGCATCTGCGGATGGAGGACGTACCGCGGCGCACCATCCGGACGCTCACGCGCGCCGACTTCGCGTACGCGAATCGGCTGGACTGCACGATCCGTCAGATCTCCCGGATCCGGAGCGACGATCGCGGCTTCAACGGATTCGTCGGGCCGGCTCTCGTGCCTCTGGCGTCGCGCTTCGGACGCAACCTGGGGGCGAACAACATGGTGACCGTCTACGGCCGCTACGGGGGGCAGAGCAGCTTCAGCGGGGCGGGCGCCGGCGGGCCCGCCACGGCCGTGGCCGTCGTGTCGGATCTGCTGGCGCTGGCCGGGGGGGCGTCGGCGCGCACGGCCGAGGAATGGAGCCCGGCCGCCCTGGTGCCCGCGCCCCGGCTGCCGTACTACCTGCGGTTCGTCGTGCGCGATCGCCCCGGCATCCTGGCGACGATTGCCGCCGCTCTGGCGCGCCAGGGTGTGAACCTGGACGCGGTGCTGCAGGAGCCCGACTACCCGAAGGACGCCCTGCCCTTCGTCATCACCGTGGAGCCCTGCGAGGAGGTCGCCCTCGAGCGGGCGCTCGAGGAGCTGGGCGCGGCCGACTGGCACGCCGAGCCCCCCCTGGCCCTGCCCATGCTGGTGGGCGAGGATTCGTGATATCGTTTTTATTTCGTGTCACTTAAGACGACCGGAACCACTCGCGCCGGCACGGCTTTCGGCGACGACGTCCGCGTCCCCGGATCCGTGGCCAACCTGGGTGGCGGCTTCGACACACTCGGTGTCGCCGTCGAGCTGTACCTGCGGGCCAGGATCCTGGACGTGCGCGACGATGGTGCCGGGCAGCTCCGGGTGAGCAGCAGCAGGCCGCCGGTGTCCGGTGACAATGCCGTGGAACGGGCGTTCCGGATCGCCGCGCGCCGCACGGGACGGGCGGCACCCTCGGTGACCGTGGAGGTCGAGAGCGAGATCCCCATGGCCGCCGGGCTGGGGAGCAGCGCCGCCGCCACGGTGGCCGGCCTGCGGGTCTTCGAGCGGGCGACCGGGCCGCTCGACGACGGCACGCTGCTCGCCGCCGCCGTCGAGTCCGAAGGGCACGCGGACAACGCGGCCCCGGCACTGTTCGGTGGCCTGGTGTCGGTCGTGGACACGGACGACGGAGGTGCCAGGGCGCTGCGCTGGAGCTGGCCGGCCGAGCTCCGGATCGTAGTCGGCACGCCGGCCGAGGGGCTCACCACGGCCCGGGCGCGCGCGGCGCTCCCGGCGGCGGTGCCGAGGGCGGACGCGATCTTCAACCTGCAGCGCGTGCTGGCACTCGTGCACGCCTTGCAGCACCGCGAGTACGCACATGTCCGGGAGGCCGTGCGGGATCGCCTGCACCAGCCGGCGCGGGCCGTACTCGTGCCCGCGTTGAACGAGGCTCTGACCGTGGAGGATCCGGACGTGATCGGCGCGTTCCTCTCGGGGGCCGGACCCTCGGTGGCGATGCTCGCTCGAGCCGAGACCGCCGACCGGGTCGCCGGACTGATGCGCACGCTCTACGAGCGCGGCGGCGTCTCGGCGACCGTGCGGGTGCTGCGCGTGCACGAGGAGACGGGGGACCGCCGGCCGGCGTCTCAGGAAAGGGGAACGATGAAGGAGACCGTGGCCACGGCATCCGGGAGAACGGCATGAGCTTCGTGACCGGCTTGCAGTGTCATGTGTGCGGCCAGACCTATCCGGCCGAGGCCCTGTGGGCCTGCAGCTGCCTTGGGCCGCTCGAGGTGTCCTACGACTACGCGGGGATCCGCAAGGCCGTGAGCCGCGAGCTGGTGGAGTCCCGGCCGCCGTCGCTCTGGCGGTATCTGGAGCTGCTGCCGGTCACCGAGCCCAGGACGGGGTTCAACTCCGGCTTCACGCCGCTCGTGCGTGCCTCGCGCCTGGCCCGCGAGCTGGGGATGAAGGAGCTGTTCATCAAGGACGACTCGGTCAACCATCCGACCTTCTCGTACAAGGACCGTGTGGTCTCGGTGGCAGCCACGCGCGCCGTGGAGCTCGGCTTCCAGGTGTTCGGCTGCGCGTCCACCGGCAACCTGGCGGGCAGCGTGGCCGCGCACGCGGCGCGCCTCGGCCTGCGCTGCTACGTGTTCATTCCGCACGACCTCGAGCCGAACAAGATCCTGGGCGCGGCCATCTACAACGCTCACGTCGTGGCGGTCGAGGGCAACTACGACGACGTCAACCGGCTGTGCACGCAGATCGCGGATCGGTACGGCTGGGGCTTTGCCAACATCAACCTCCGCAGCTACTACGCCGAGGGCGCCAAGACGATGGGCTTCGAGATCGCCGAGCAGCTGGGCTGGCGCTACCCGGACCACATCGTGTCGCCGGTGGCCGGCGGTACCCTGTTGCCGCGCATCCACCGCGGGCTGAAGGAGCTGCGCGAGGTGGGCCTGGTGGAGGGCGAGCTACCGCGCATTCACGCGGCGCAGCCCGAGGGCTCGGCACCGGTGATTCGCGCGCTCGAGGCGGGCGACGAGTTCCCGGATCCCGTGAAGCCGAACACGATCGCGAAGTCGCTGGCCATCGGCAATCCTGCCGATGGCTTCCAGGTGCTCGAGGTCGTCCGGCAGACCGGCGGATCCGGCGCGATGGTGAGCGACGAGGCGATCCTCGAGGGGATCGAGCTGCTGGCGCGCACCGAGGGCATCTTCACCGAGCCGGCCGGCGGCACGACGCTGGCCGCGACACGCGAGCTCATCCGGCGTGGCGCCATCGGGCCGGACGACTCCGTCGTGGTCTGCATCACCGGCAACGGGTACAAGACGGCGGAGGTGATGGCCGATCGGGTCAGCCGACCCGTGCGTATCGGGCGCTCGCTGGCCGACTTCGAGAAGGTGGTTGCGCCGCAGGGAGTCACCGCCTGATGGGATGTACCCGGCCTTTCTGAATCTCCGCGACCGCCGTGTCCTGCTCGTCGGCGGGGGGCTCGTGGCGGCCGGCAAGCTGCAGGGCCTGCTCGCCGAGGGGGCGCAGGTTACGGTGGTGGCCCCGGACATCCGTCCCGAGCTCCGGCAGCCGGGTGTTGCACTCGAGCGCCGTCCGTTCGAGGATGGGGACGTGGACGGCGTCTGGTACGTCGTGGCGGCTGCGCCCCCGGAGGTCAACCGGGCCGTCCTGGCGGCGGCCGCGGCGCGACAGGTGTTCGTCAACGCCGTGGACGACCCCCCGCACGCCACGGCGTACGCCGCAGGCGTGGTGCGTCGCGCCGGCGTGACCATTGCCGTGTCCACCGACGGGCGGGCGCCCGCGCTGGCCGGCCTGCTCCGGGAGGCCATCGACGCCTGGCTGCCCCTGGATCTGGATCGGTGGGTGGCGGCGGCCGATGACGCACGGCGGGCGTGGAAGCGGGACGGCGTGCCCATGGAGCGTCGCCGGCCCCAGTTGCTCGAGACGTTGAATCGGTTGTACGAGAACCGGGAACCGTGATGGTGGCTGGCTTCGTTTCCCTCGTGGGCGCGGGCCCGGGCGATCCGGAGCTCTGGACCCTGCGGGCGCTCCGGCGCGTGCAGGAGGCCGACCTCGTGCTGTACGACGCCCTCGTGGATGCCAGCGTGCTGCGCGGGCTGACCCGTGCCCAGTGCTTCTGCGTGGGCAAGCGCGCGGGCCGTGCCAGCGTGCAGCAGGAGACCGTCAATCGGCTGATGATCCGCGCCGCGGGTCGCGGCAAGCGCGTCGTCCGGCTCAAGGGGGGCGACCCCTTCGTCTTCGGGCGTGGCGCGGAGGAGACGCAGGCCCTCGCGCTGGCGGGAGTGCCGTTCGAGGTCGTCCCCGGCGTGACGACGGCGGTGGCGGCCGCCGGGCTGGCGGGCATACCGGTGACCCACCGGGGCGTCTCGTCCGGGTTCCTGGTGCTCGCCGGGCAGACGGGCGAAGGCCTCAACCGGGCGCTCGACGCGGTGGGGCCGAACACCGTGACGCTGGTGGTGATGATGGGCATCCACGCCCGGGTCGAGATCGCTCGTCGGCTGATGGAGCGGGGATGGCAGGGCGGCACGCCCACGGCCGTCGTCTGCGGGGCGTCGACGCCGCAGGCCTGGACGTGGACGGGGACGCTCGGCGAACTGGGATCGGTCGAACCGCCGGGCGAGCTGCCCGGCGTGCTGGTGGTGGGAGACGTGGTGGCCCTGCGCGACGTGCTGGCCGCGGGGCAGGCGAGTCCTGCCGCGGAGGCGAGGTGAACAATGGCCGTAGCTAACACGGGAACCCTGGGCCGGGCGCGTCTGGACTTCGCCGACGAGCGGGACATCGACGAGTTCGTGGATGTGCTCGGGCAGTACGAGCGCGGCGAGATCACACCCGAGGACTGGCGGCGCTTCCGGCTGGTGCGGGGCACCTACGGTCAGCGACAGGAAAAGGTGCAGATGCTGCGGATCAAGATTCCGCAGGGCATCGTCACGGCCTCGCAGATGCGAACGCTGGCCGGCGTGGCCACGCGATACTCGCGCGGGTTCTGTCACATCACGACGCGCCAGAACATCCAGTACCACTTCGTCAGGCTCGCCGTCGTCGAGCAGGTCATGCGCGAGCTGGCCGAGCAGGGGCTGACCACGCGCGAGGCGTGCGGCAACTCGGTCCGCAACATCACCGGGTGCCCCTTCGCCGGCACGTCGGAGACCGAGGTCTTCGACGTCACGCCCTATGCCGAGGCGCTCACGCGGTACTTCCTCCGGCACCCGCTGGCCGCGAAGCTGCCCCGGAAGTTCAAGATCGCCTTCGAGGGCTGCACCGAGGACCACGCGCTCGCCGCGATCCACGATATCGGCTGGCGGGCCCGCATCGTGGACGGCCGCAAGGGATTCCGCATCACCATCGCGGGCGGCACCTCCATCATGCCGGTCTCGGGCTATCTCCTCCACGAGTTCCTGCCCGTGGAGGAGATGTTCAACGTGGCCGAGGCGGTGTTGCGCGTCTTCCACCGGTTCGGCGACTACAAGCACCCGCAGCGCAACCGGATGAAGTTCACCGTCAAGGCGCTCGGCTGGGAGGGCTTCCGCGCGAAGGTGGAGGAGGCGCTCACCGAGTTCCGTGGCGAGGGCGGCGCGGCGCTGCCGTTCGACCCGGCCGCCGCGCGGTCGGAGGCGCCACCCGACTGGACCGCGGCCGAGGCGCCCACGCTGCAGGCCGTGGCCACGGCGGCGAGCACGCCCGTCAGCGGCCCGGGCATCATGCCAGGCAGCGTGCGGCTGCAGACGCTGCCCGACGGCCTTGCCCGCTGGATGGCGCGCAACGTGAGTCGACAGCGGCAGGACGGCTACTGCCACGTCACGGTACGGCTGCCGCTGGGCGATTTCACGGCCGGGCAGATGCGGGTGCTGGCGGATCTGGCCGAGGCCTACGGGGATGGCACCATGCGCCTCACCGTCGGTCAGAACGTGCTCTACCGCTGGGTGAAGAAGGACGTCCTCGAGCCGTTCCATCAGCGGCTGGCTGCTGCCGGACTCGGCGCACCGGACGCCGACACCCTGGCCGACGTCGTCAGTTGCCCCGGCGCCGAGAGCTGCCGGCTCGCCGTGACCCAGTCGCGTGGACTGGGACGCGAGCTGACCGAGCACCTGAGCGGGCGCCCGGACGTGGTGGACATGGTGCGCGCGGGGAACATCAAGATCAGCGGCTGCCCCAACGGATGCGGCCAGCACCACATCGCCTCGATTGGCTTCCAGGGGAGCATCCGGAAGCTCGGGAGCCGCCAGCTCCCGCAGTACTTCGTCCTCGTCGGCGGTGGCTGCGCCGATGACGGCACGGCGCACTTCGGCAAGGTCGTGTCGAAGGTGCCGGTGCACCGGCTGACCGACGCCGTGGACCGGCTGCTGGGCCTCTATCGCGCGCGCCGCGAGGGCGACGAGGAGCTTGGCGCCTTCTTCCGTCGCGTGGGGTTCCCCGCGGCGACCGCCGTGCTCGAGGACCTGGCGAAGCTGACGCCGGACGAGGCGACCGAACAGGACTACGTTGACCTGGCGGAGACGACCGCGTTCACGCCCGAGATCCTCGACGGGGAGTGCTCAGCCTAGTCAGGGGACTAGCTCCTCCAGCAGGTCGCACGTGCGCGCGACGGCATCTCGCGGTGCCAGGAGCGCTGCGAGCCGTCGGCAGTTCTCCTGCGTCCTCGGATCGTCCAGCAGCCTTCGTAGCGACTCTGCCACACGGTCGGGTGTGAACGCCGACGGGCGGACCCAGGCTCCCACGCCGAGACGTTCCAGCCTCGTGGCGTTGTCCGGCTGATCGAAGCCCATCGGCATGGTCAACTGGGGCACGCCGGCGGCCAGCCCCTGCGCGACCGTGCCGATGCCGCCGTGGTGGACGAGCGCGGCCGCGCGAGGCAGGACCGCCGAGAGCGGCACGTACGGCTCGTGGTGACCGGCGGGTGGCAGCGACGCCGGCACCTGGTGCCGGTACGGGGTGAGCATCAGGACCCGCCGGTCGAGTCGCTCGCCGGCCCCCAGCACCGCACGGAAGAAGCGCGCCGCCGACTGGTTCGCCGATCCCGGCGTGCAGACGATCGGCGGTGGCCCGGCCTCGAGGAAGCGCAACACGGCCTCCGGGACCTGATGCTGGTCCGACTCGTCGTAGAGCGCAAAGCCCGTCAGCCGGAGTGCCGCGGGCCAGTCTGGCTGCGGCGGCCCGAACCACTCCGGAAACAGCCCGATCACGCGCTGCGGCGAGTGCATCCACTGCTGGAAGACACGGTCGACCGGCGCCAGGCCCAGTTCGCGCCTCCAGGCGTTGAGTTCCGGCACGATGGGCGGATCGATCAGCAGCCGATCGACCGTCCACCAGGCCGTTCGTTTCAGCCAGCGTGGCCAGGTCGAGGCGTCGCGGCCCGGCGCGTGGGCCGGCTGGAGGTGGTCCGAGCGGAAGATCGACGGCGCCAGGTGCAGGGTGGCGGCCGGCACGCCGTGCACCTCCTCGAACACCCGGTTCGACAGGCTCAGCGAGTGGCCGACGAGGACCGTCCGTCCGGGCTCGTGCAGGCGCGCGAGGCCCTCGTACGCGCCGCGCAGGTGAGACGCGATCTCGCCGAGCAGGAGGCGAAGGCCCCGGACGGGGTGCCAGAGATCGGGATGCCGGGACACGGCGTCGAACTGGGCCGCCGAGGCCGTGACCTGGAAGCCGAGCCCGGCGTGTGCCACCGTCGTCTCGAACGGCGCGGCCGTTGCCACGATCACGTCGTGACCGCGAGCGGCGAGCGCACGGCCGATGCCGATGAACGGGTGGACGTCGCCGGCCGAGCCGACCGGCGTCAGGACGAAGCGCGTGCGCGCGGAATGAGCCACCAGGAATGAGTGTAAAGTGGCCAGGGTCGTGGCGCGCGCATGAGCACACTGAAGATCGTCGTCCTCTACGATCGCGAGATCGTGGACGAAGGCGGGGAGCCGCAGGCGTCGGACCGGACGCCGATGGTGCGCGAGCTCGACAGCCGCGAGGTGGAGGAGGAGGTCGCCGAGGCCCTGCGCAAGCAGGGGCACGAGGCCACGCTCTACGAGCTCGATGGGTCGACCAGGGGGCTGCTGGGACTGGCCCGGCTCGACTGCGACCTCGTCTTCAACCTCACCGAGTCGTTCGCTGGAGACGACATGGCCGACTTCAAGCTGGCCGCGTTCCTCGAGCTGCTCGGCCGCCGCTACACGGGCGCTGGAGCGTTCGGGCTGACCCTGGCGCAGGACAAGGCGGTGGCCAAGAAGATCTTCGCCTTCCACGGCATCCGCACGCCGGTGTTTGCCCGGTCCTATCGCGGACGGCTCGATTTCTCCCACGATCTGCATTTTCCCGTCATCGTCAAGCCGGCGCGCGAGGACGGCTCCATCGGCATCGAGTTCAGCGCCGTCGTACATTCGATCCGCGAGCTGATGGAGCGGATCGACTGGCTGCACGCGCACTTCGACTCGCCCGTGCTCATCGAGGAGTACGTCGAGGGGCGGGAGATGTACGTCGGCGTGCTCGGCAACGACAAGCCCGAAGCCCTGCCGGTCGTGGAGCTCGATCTCTCGAAGCTGCCCGACGGCGCGCCCCGCATCGCGGCTGCCGAGGTCAAGTGGGGGAAGGGCACGCCCGCGTACCGCGACACCAAGTCCGCCGTGGCCACCGATCTGCCGGAGGACATCGTGCTCGCGCTGCAGCAGACGGCCGTGGCGGCGTATCAGGCGCTCGAGCTCCGGGACTACGGCCGCGTCGACATGCGCCTCCAGGCCGACGGGGTCGTGCAGGTGATCGAGGTGAACCCCAATCCCTGGCTGAGCGCCAAGGCAGAGTTCGCCATGGCCGCGCGCAAGGCCGGCCGCACCTACGCCGGACTCGTCCAGGAGATCGTCGAGCTGGCCATGGCCCGGTCGTGACACCCGCCCAATCTGTCCTCTGCAGGAGACAAACTCGTATCCACCATGCCTGGACGGCTCAAGTCCAGGCCCAGTAGGTACTTAGGTTCGCGGGCTCTTCAGCAGGTCTGCTCGACACGTACACGGCCAACGGGCGATTTCGGGGGGCGAAATGCCTAAAAATGGCTGTTTTCGGGCAATTTGCGTTGATCAGCCTGGGGCGACTGATCTATACTCAAGGGTGCTCTAACCGGCACATTACCGCTTCAGGAACCTACCTGCGTACGGGGGAAACGTGACATTCCAGCTCGGAGACAAGGTCATCTACCCGAATCATGGGCTCGGCATCGTCGAACGTATCGAAGAGAAGACCATCCTGGGAACCACCTGCGGTTTTTTTCACCTGCGGATCGTGTCCAACGACACGACCGTGCTCGTTCCCGTCGCCAACGTGGACAACGTCGGGCTGCGCAAGGCGATCTCCGACGAGGAGGTCGAGCGGCTCTTCGGGCTGATCGGTGACGGCAAGATCGACAATCACCAGAACTGGAAGGGGCGGTTCAAGGACAACTCCGACAAGATGCGGACCGGCTCGATCTACGACATGGCCGATGTCCTCAAGAGCCTCACGTTCCTGAGCCGGTCCAAGAGCCTGTCGTTCCGCGAGAAGCGGATGCTCGATCGCGCCAAGGCGCTGATCATTTCCGAGGTTTCCGAGGTGATGCGCGAGAAGGCGGCCGACGTGGAGTCGCACGTGGATCGCGCCCTCGAGCGGTGCTTCGTCGTCAAGGCCCGGAAGGTGGCGCGGGCAACGGCCCGGGCCAAGGTCAAGCCGGCCAAGGCCTCGGTGGGCGTGTCGGCCGCCGCGCCCCGGCGCGCCGCGCGCGCCTCGTAAGTCGTCCTTCGCTCGCTGGAGCTTCTTCGCCAGGCCCGGACGCACTCCGTCCGGGCCTTTTTTTGTGCCCATGCTCGCGGCCATCCGCTCCGTCGTGACCTACGTCGCCATCCTCGCGTACATCGCCGTGGCGGGCCCGGTGGCGCTCGTCATCGGGGGCCTTCTGCGCTGGAAGGGGGGCACGTACGCCCTGGGGCATGGGGGCGTCTGGCTCGCCCTCACCCTGGCGGGCGTTCGCTACCGCGTGAGCGGCCGCGGGCACATGCCGCAGACGGCGGTGGTCTTCTGCTCGAACCACGAGAGCAACGTGGACGCGGCCGTCCTGTTCGAGTCGCTGCACAGACGCCTGCACGTGCTGTACAAGGCCGAGCTGCATCGCTTCCCGGTCATGGGTACCGTCATGGACGTCGGCGGCTTCGTCCCGATCGACCGGCAGGACCGCGAGCAGGCCATGGAGGCGCTCCGGCGTGGCGCAGCCTCGCTGAGGGCGGGCAACTCGTTCCTGATCTTTCCCGAGGGCACCAGGAGCCGCACGGGCCGGCTCCTGCCGTTCAAGAAGGGCGGCTTCATCATGGCCATCGAGGCGCAGGTCCCGATCGTGCCTGTTGCCATCCAGGGCGGACGCGCGGCCATGCGGAAGGGGAGTGCCGTGGTTCGTCCTGTCGAGGTGAGTGTCCGGATCGGGGAGCCCGTGCCCACGGCCGGGCTGGTGGCCCAGGATCGGGACGCCCTCATCGCGCGCGTGCGCGGTGCCGTGCAGGGGCTGCTCGACGAGGGGTCGCTGTGGGAGGAGTCGCGGAACCGTCCCGGACCCGGAGCCAGGACCCGGTGAAGTAGACTGGCCGGTGCCAGTCTGCCGGAGAGCTCGCATGCGCCGATCCGCCGTCCTCGCCCTGGTTCTGTGCCCGGTCCTGCTGCAGGCGCAGGACCGTCCCACGTTTCGTGGCGGCGCCAGCTACGTGCGCGTCGATCTCTACGCGACGATCGACGGCGAGCCGGTCACCGACCTGAATCCCGAGGACATCGAGATCCTCGAGGACGACGAGCCACAGACGATCGAGGCCTTCGAGTACGTTCAGGTCCGGCCCGCCGGGGATCAGGCCAGCCGTCGCGAGCCCCGCACCGTGGCGGAGAGCCGGCAGATGGCGGCCGACCCGCGCGCGCGGGTCTTCGTCATCTTCCTCGACACGTACCACACGCGTGTCGACAGTCTCGGCCGGCTTCGCGAATCGCTCGGCGCCTTCGTCGATCGTCTGATCGGTCCCGACGACCTGGTGGCGCTCATGACGCCGGAGATGGCGGCGAGCCAGATCGCGCTGGGGCGCAAGACGACCGTCATCTCCCGTTTCCTCGAGGAGGAGTGGTGGGGACGCCGTGGCCGGATGGCGTCGCTCGATCCCCAGGAGCTGCGCTGGCAGAGATGCTACGGTTTCGCGGACAACAGTCCCGAGTTCCTCGAGATGATGGCCCGCCGGCGGGAGCGGATCGTCCTCGACGCGCTCGATGATCTCATCGTGCATCTCGACGGCATCCGGGAGGAGCGCAAGGCGGTCATTCCCGTCTCCGAAGGGTGGCAGCTCTTCGAGCGCGGCGAGCTCCGGCCGGCCGGACAGCCGGCGGTCGGCCCCGAAGCGCTGGTGTGCGAGCAGGAGCGTACGGCGCTCAGGCTGATGGATCATACCTTCCGCCTGCGGGGGATCACCGAGCGGGCCAACCGCGGCAACGTCACCTTTTACCCGATTGGCGCGAATGGGCTGGCGGTGTTCGACGGTTCCATCGGCGAGGTCTCTGCCGGCGGGCCGGGCCGGCCAGCCGCTTTCGAAGCCTTTGCCGACAGCAGGAGCATGCGCACGAGGCAATTGAACCTCCGGTACCTCGCCGAAGAGACCGACGGCGTGGCCGTGGTCAATACCAACAACGTCGAGCCCGCCCTCGAGCGCATCGTCGACGACCTGTCGTCGTACTACCTGCTCGGCTACTACTCGACCAACACCGAGCTCGACGGTCGCTTTCGCGAGATCCGCGTGCGCGTGACCCGGCCCGGCGTGGAGGTCCGTCACCGGCGCGGCTATCGCGCCCGCACGGCCGACGAGCTCGTCAGCACCGTGACCGGCGTGGAGCCGGAGGACGCGGACGAGGCGCTGACGAGTGCGCTCAACAGCGTGGCCGGCGCCGCCGCGCGGTCGGAGTTTCGCATCCATGTCTCGTCCTGGGTGGCCCCGTCGGCCAGCGGGGAGCCAGAGGGGCGGTTCTGGGTCGTCGGCGAGCTCGACTACCGCACGCGGCGCGAGCTGGAGTGGACGGCGGGCGCCCAGGCCAGCGTGGTCGTGCTGGCGGCCGACGGGACGACGGTGATGTCACGAGAGATGGAGGTGCCAGCCGGGGACGGCCCCTTCGTGTTCAACGTGCCCGAGTCGGGACGGCTCCCCGTCGGGGAGTATGCCGTGCGCGTCCGCCTGCGGGCGACGGCCGACGACGCGCTGGCGCTGAGCGATACCGCCCGGGTCCAGATGGAGGCGGGATCGGTGCTCGGCGAGGCGGTCTTCTGGAGGAGCGGGCCGTCCACGGGGCGCCAGTACCGGCGTACCGCCGACCCGCAGTTCATGCGCAACGAGCGGCTGCGGCTGGAACTTGCGACAACGGCGTCGGAGGCCGCAAGCGCCCGGCTGCTCGATCGCAACGGCAACCCGCTGGCCGTGCCAGCCGAGACGACCGCGCGGCCGGATCCCGAGGCTGGTCTGACGTGGGTCGTGGTCGACCTCGGCCTGGCCCCTCTGGCGCCGGCCGACTACGCCGTGGAAGTCGTCCAGGGAAACGAGCGGCGCGTCACCGCGTTTCGTCTGTCGCGTTAGCGCACCGGCGGAGAGCCCGCCGAGCTACGGGCCCGTCGTGAAGAGGAGCGTCCAGGCCGAGAGCGGCCCCCCATCGAACGCGGTGACTCCTTCGAGCAGCTCGACACGAACGACGCGGAACGGCTCGAGCGGCTCGTTCATCTCGATTCGAATGGCCCTGGTCGCCGCGTCGTACGACATCGCGAAGGAAAGCGTCGAGGCGGCGTCGACCTGGTCCGCGTCGCCTGCGTAGCCGACGCGGATGTTGCCCTCGAGCGTGTCCTCGTCGAGTCCTCGAGAGAACTGGATGCGGATCGCGACGCCGGGCGGGACCTCGTCTTCCCGATCGGTGGGGGTGCTGAAGACGACCTCCAGTGGCGCCAGCGGGCGTGGCGCGGGGGCTGGTGCCGAGACCTCCTCGTCGACCCCGAGCGCCTCGGTCAGAGCCATCCGGCTGGCCTCGATCCGGACGAGCCCGCCCTCGCGAACGACGCGTCCGGTCACCTCGAGCCAGCGGTTCGTGTCGACCCGGCGGTCGACGTCCAGATCGAAGCCCCGACCGCGGGGACGAAGCTCGGTGATCCAGAGCGCGCCCTCCGAGCCGCGCAGCACGAAGTCGTACCGGCTCCGGCCTGGCGCGTCCGCCAGATCGCCGAACAGGTTCCGGCCCCGGAAGTTCCCGACGACCGTGACCGTGCGGCCCTCGTAGCGCCAGGGCTCGATGGCCACGGACCTGACGGTCGGGTCGCCCGGCGGCGGCGCGGGAACGGCGCTGCTCACCCGGAGGACGAGCTCCTCCCCGGGGCGAGGCCAGGCCCGGGTGTCGGGCTCCCGCGCGAGCGGCCCGAGGCGCGGGTCATCCGGATCGAGGCGTCCCACGTCGATGAGCAGCCCCCGCACGTCGACCCGCCCGCGGGGCGCGTCCACGCCGTCCTCGAACAGCACCCGCAGCGTCAGCTCGTCGGCACGGAGCAGGTTCTGCAGGCCGTCGAAGACGAGCTCGCCGCGCAGCACGACGGGCTGCATGTGGTAGAAGACGGGGTACTGGTGGAGCGCGTCGATGGTCGCGAGCCGGTGCGTGCCGTCCTGGGCGCGCACGCCGACGCCCAGGAGCACGACGAGGGACAACGCGCCGGCGACCGCGCGGCTCATACGACCATTCTAGGCTCGTCTCCACCAGCCTTCGCGAGGTGGTAGCATTGCACCTTGTGAATCGATTGAACAAGCGGAAGGGCACACTCGACCAGGTGTCGGAGCTGACGACCAATCGCCTTTCCATCTACCTCCGCTGCCTCAACGAGCTCGACGCGAGCGGCGTCGAGTCGATCTCGTCGCAGGCCCTGGCCGATCAGTTCCAGCTCAACGCCGCGCAGATACGGAAGGATCTGGCGTATTTCGGCGAGTTCGGCGTGCGAGGGGTGGGCTACTACGTCAAGGACCTCCGTCGGCACCTGCGGCAGATTCTCGGCCTCGACCGGCGTCTCCGCGTGGCCATCATGGGCGCCGGCAATCTCGGCATGGCGCTGGCCGACTACCCCGGCTTCCGGCAGGAAGGGTTCGAGATCGGAGCGCTCTTCGACACGGCCAACGAGAAGATCGGCCACGAGTCGCGGGGCGGCGTGCCCATCCACGACATCAAGGAGCTCAAGCGGGTGGCCCGGCGCGATCGGCTCGACATCGCCGTGATCGCCGTGCCCGCCCCGCACGCCCAGCCGGTCGTGGAGCAGGTCATCGCGGCGGGCATCAAGGCGATCCTCAACTTCTCGCCGGGCGCGCTCAAGGTGCCGCCGCACGTCAAGCTCAAGAGCGTGGACCTGACGGTGTCGCTCGAGAGTCTCTCGTTCTACCTCGCGCAGGAGGACGGCCAGGATGGCTGAGCGCCGCCGGCGTGCCGCGCCCCGGCTGTCGCACGTCGACGCGTCGGGGAGGGCCCGCATGGTGGACGTGGGCGAGAAGCCGGTGACCCGGCGCGAGGCGGTGGCCCGGGGACGCGTGACCATGAGCGCCGCCGCGCTGCGGCTCGTCCGTCAGGGCGCCGTGGCCAAGGGAGATCCCCTCCAGACGGCCAGGCTCGCCGGGATCATGGCGGCCAAGCAGACCTCGGCCCTGGTGCCGCTGTGCCATCCCCTGTCGCTGGATCAGGTCACCGTCGATCTCGTCCCCGTGAGCCGGGGCTACCGGATCGAGGCCCGCGTACGCTCCACGGGAAGGACCGGTGTGGAGATGGAGGCGCTCACAGCCGTGGCGGTTGCCGCACTCACGCTGTACGACATGGTCAAGGCCGTGGACAAGGCCATGGTGATCGGCGACATCTGCCTGCTCGAGAAGACCGGCGGCCGGTCGGGACACTACCGGCGCCGGGAGCGGGGCTGACGCGCCCTTGCCCGCTGCCGCGCACGTCTTCGAGCAGGACCGCCCGCACTACTATCGCCTTGCCCTGATTCTCGGCGCGTTGACGGCCATGGGGCCGCTCGCGATCGACATGTACCTGCCGTCGCTGCCGACGATTGCCGACGAGTTCGGCACGCGGACTGGCGTGGTGCAGGTGAGCCTGGCGGTGTACTTCGCGGGCATCGCCATCGGCCAGGCGCTCTACGGGCCCCTCTCGGACCGCATCGGCCGCAAGCCGGTGCTCTATGTCGGCCTGGCGGTGTTCGTCGCCGCCTCGATCGGCTGCGGTCTGGCCGGTGACGTGGAGACGCTGATCGCGTTCCGCTTCGTGCAGGCGCTTGGCGGATGCGCGCCGCTCGTCGTGCCACGCGCGGTCGTCCGCGATCACTTCGAGCAGCACGAGTCGGTGCGCATGCTCTCGCTGCTGATGCTGGTGATGGGGCTCGCGCCCATTCTGGCACCGCTCATCGGCGGGCAGCTCCTGGTCGTCTTCGGCTGGCAGTCGGTGTTCGTGGTGCTCGCGACCTACGCGACGGTGTGGCTCGTGCTCGTCTCGCTCTTTCTACCGGAGAGCCTGCCGCCGGCGCGACGCCGGCGCGAGCCCATCGGCCGCGTGCTGGCCGTGTACGGGCGGCTGCTGCACGATCGCGCCTACATGGCGCACGTGCTGTCGGGAGGCCTCGTCTTCGCGGGCCTGCTCGCCTACATCTCCGGATCGCCTCTCGTCTTCATCGAGCTGTTCGACGTGGCCCCGGAGCGGTTTGGATGGTACTTCGGAGCCAACGCCTGCGGCATCATCGGAGCGTCGCAGATCAATCGCGTGCTCGCCGGAAGAATCGAGACGACCCGAGTCGTGCGGATCAGCCTCGCCGTGGCCCTGACGGCGGCGCTCGTCCTGCTGGCCAGCGCCGCGAGCGGGTTCGGCGGCTTCGCCGGCATCCTCGTCCCGCTGTTCTGCTTCATCGCCTGCCACGGCTTCGTGCTGCCCAACACGACGGCGCTTGCGATGGAGCCCCACGGGGAGGTGGCCGGCAGTGCATCGGCCCTGCTCGGCACGCTGCAGTTCGTGCTGGGAGCGATCTCGGGTGCTCTCGTCGGCCTGCTCGCGAACGGGACGGCTGTGCCCTTCGCGGGGGTGATTGCCGCCTGCGCCCTCGGGGCGTTTCTCAGCAATCGGCTCGCGGTGAAGTAACGAACCCGGCACTCCTAAGGGCCCGGGTCCTTAAGCGTTCCGAAGGAACGCTATCAGCACAGTGACGGTGAGGGGGCTCAGGAGCGTCGAGGTGAAGACCACACTGGTGACGAAGTCCGGGAGGGCGTCGAACTCGAGCGCCAGGATCGTCGTGATCACGGCCGTCGGCATCGAGGCCTGCAGCACGCCGGCCTGAAAGGCCGGTCCCTCGAGCCCCACCAGGCGCGCCAGCCCGATGGCGGCCAGCGGGGTGAGGACGAGTGAGACGAACACGGCCGTGGCGACGACGCCGGGACGGTCCGGGCGCTTCGCGCGCTCGAGCTGCATCCCGAGGACGAGGATCATCATCGGCAGGGCGGCATCGCTCATCATCGACACCGGCGTCATGACGGCCGCCGGCGCCTCGACGCCCAGGCCCAGCGCGAGCCCCGCGGCCACGGCGGCCCACACGGCCGGCACGCGCACGACCCCCAGCAGCGCATGCGGCCACGAGTGGCGTCCGCTCGCCGCCAGCAGCACGCCCCCGGTGTAGCTGAACGAGGCGCTCGCGACGAAGTAGACGCTCGCATGCGCCAGCGCCTCGCGCCCGAACGCGAGCAGCGTCACCGGCAGCGCGTAGTTGCCCGTGTTGGAGCAGACGACCACCAGGAGGAAGGCGGCCAGGGCCCGCCGATCCAGCCGGAGCGGTACGGCGGCGACCCGGGCCATCAGGCCGGCGGAGGCGGCGACGAGCAGATAGAACAGCGCCACGCGCCCGAACTGCCCGGCACCGACTTCCGAGGTGACCAGGAGGTCGAAGACCAGCGCCGGCGCCAGCGCGTGGAACGTCACGCGGGACACCGTCTGGACCTGGACCGCCAGGAAGCGCGCGAGGGC
>Ga0302046_10002320_pt1 | contig 17681 bp, 14 predicted proteins | sample RVTome_11_FD_200261 | JGI IMG/M metagenome (GOLD analysis project Ga0302046, IMG submission 200261) | Soil microbial communities from uranium-contaminated site in the Upper Colorado River Basin, Wyoming, United States - RVT147D111 (version 2) ...
TGGCGCGGGTCGCGACGCCCCGGCGGGAACGTCCCGAGGAGGTAGCCCATGGCGGTGAAGACCGCGGGCTCGTTGATCGTGCACCAGAGGTCGGCCTCGGCGCCGTACTCGCGAAACGCCCACGCGCAGAAGGCCTCGAAGGCGGGCAGGTTCGCGGCGCGCTCGAAGCCGCCGCGGTCGTCGAACCAGAGCGGGTGGGTGAAGTGATGCAGCGTGACCATCGGACGCAGGCCGGCCGCGGCGAGCGCCGCCAGGACCTCGTGGTAGTGCGCCACGGCGGCCGGATCGTGGCGGCCGGGCGCGGGCTCGAGCTTGCTCCACTCGAGCGAGAAGCGGTACGAGCCGACGCCGAGCTCCCGCATCAGGGCAAGGTCCTCGCGGAACCGGTTCCAGTGGTCGCAGGCCGCGCCCGAGCGCTGGCCGCGCCGGATGCGCGGCCGGCCCGCCGGGTCGACCGCCGCCTCCCAGCGCGCCCAGTTGTTGGCGTCGCAGCCGCCCTCCACCTGGTGCGCGGAGGTCGCCGTGCCCCAGAGGAAGCCGGCGGGAAAGGCGAGGGTTCCGGTCTCGGTCCGCTCCCAATCCCAGCGCAGCTCGGGGTGGCGCAGGTGCAAGACGAGCAGCGCGACGGCCGTCGTCGCGAGCGCGAGCAGCAGGATGAGCGCGAGCCACCACATCGGACGGAAGCGTGCGCCTATCCGCGCCGGCCGGTTCCCGTCAAGCGCCCGGAAGCCGGCGCGGCGGCGCGTAGAGGCCGAGCGGCTCGCGCCGCCACCAGTCGCCGCCGCCGTCCGGGGCGGTGAACCGGTAGTCGTAGACCACGGCGCGGACGAAGCGCGGCGGCGCGACCTCGAACGGGCCGGCGGCGAGGAGCGCCCGGACCGGCGGCGAGCCCTCGAGCAGGCGGTCGAGGAACGCCGCGAACCAGGGCGTCGTCCGGGCGCTGCCGAGCGCCGCGAACCACATCTGCCAGTCGAGGCGGGGCTGGTGCGGCGCCACGAAGCGCGGCCGCCGGTCGACGTCGCCCGGCTTCCAGCGAAACGCGTACGCGCGCCAGGCGACGCCGTCGTCGCTGCCCTCGACGACGATCTCCGGCCGGCGCTTCGTCATGCGCGCGAACAGGCCGTAGCCGTTGACGCTGCGGAAGGGCGCGGCCGCGGCGGCGAGACCGGCGACCGGCGCCGGCCAGGCGATCTCGAGGCCGCCGCCGAAGCGCCGGAGCGCCCGGTCGGCCTGCGCGAGCGTCGCCACCAGGCCGAGCACCAGCACCGCGACGCCGACCGGCGCGCCCACGCCCCAGGTCCACAGCCGCGCCGCGCGCGCGCGCGACCGCGGCGCCGGCGCCGGCGCGCGGGCGGGCCGCCAGCGCGCCGGCCACGCGTCGTCGTCGAGGAGGGCGAGGCACAGGACCACGGTCAGCAGGTTGAAGAATCCGTAGCTCCCGGTCGCCGCGATCCCCGCCTGCTGCGCCACGAACACCCAGAAGGCGGCGATCCGGAGGCGGCGCGGGCCGAAGACGAAGAGCGGTACGACGAGCTCGCTCGCGAGCACCAGCAGGCACGCCCCCCGGTGCACCCAGAGCGGGGCGTGGTGCGCGTACCACCCGGTCCACACCGGCAGGCACGTGGTCTCGTAGTGGTACGCGAGCGCGGTCAGGTCGGGCCACCAGGCGGGATCGCCGCTCGCGAGCTTCACCAGCCCCGAGCCGAGCATCAGCCGGGCGACCAACCAGCGCAGGAGCCACGTCACCAGGCGCGACGGCACCACCGTCCCGCCCCCGCCCAGCCGCCAGCACGGCCGCACCAGGAACACGGCGAGAAAGCCGACCTCGAGCAGCAGGTTGTCCCACTGGAAGCCGAGGAAGTCCTGGCCGGCGACGGTGAGCGAGAGGTAGACGAGCCAGAGACCGGCGAGCGCAAGGGTCGGAACGAGACCCGCGACCAGCAGGAGCCCGAGTGCCGCGCCGATCGCGCAGAGCGCGTGCAGGGCCGCGTCGGTCGGGCCGAGCCAGAGGAGCGTCGGCAGCGCCCGCCAGGCGTCCTCGCCGAGCCGCGGTCCGACCCGCGCCAGGAAGTCGGCGACCGGCAGGATGCCGCGACTGCCGATCAGGCCGTCGATCTGCACCCAGAGCGACAGCACCGCGAGCAGGTACACCACGCCGAGGAGACGGAGCATCACCGCCGCCGTCAGGCCGTTCGTGCGCTCGACGGGCACCGGAGGAGCGCTAGCACATCGCGCGCGCGGGCTCGACGCGCGCGCCGGCTTGCGATCGACCCTCCTCCTGCGCTACTCGCCACCCTCGATGCGGCATGCGATCCTCGCGGCCGTGGTCCTCGGCGTCGCCGGGTGCCAGGTCTATCTCGCCGGCGGTCCCGCGGGCGCCCCGCCGCCCGACGAAGACCCCGCGACGCGGCGCGCGCCCGCCGCCGGCGCTCCGCCCGCCGCTCATCCTGACGCGCCCGTCGGCGTGCCGGCGATCGCGCCGCCCGCCGCGCCTCGCCGCGTCACCTTTCCCGGGGAGCAGTACTTCCGGGCCGGGAGCCCGCGCACGCTCCTGCTCGCGGCCGAGGACGTCCTCGCCGCGCACGACTACCGGATCCTGCGCTCGGGCACCCTCGCGCGCGGCGCCGAGCTTCAGGCCGAGCGGCGCGAGCGCCTCACCACCCACCCGCCGACGACCACGAGCCCGGCGTGGCGGGTGACGGCCGCAACTATCCGGATCGCGGGCTCGACGTCGGACGATTGCTGCTACGTCACCGCCGGCTTCACCGCCAGCGACCTGAGCAGCCGCGGCGACGTGCTCGGCATCGTCCCCGCCCACGACCCCGCGAACCGCGCCGTGCGCGACTGGTTCTTCGACCGGCTCGCCGGCTACCTGCGCGACCCCCACGCTCGCTAGCATCACCTCCTCCCGGTCCCGCCCGGCGCGGGGACGCCGCGCGACCCGGCATGCGGATTGCTCGTTGCTCTCCCCCGGCGCACCGTGGCCGCCGGTTCCTCGCGGCCGAGCGGCCCATGAGGGTGCCGCGGCGTACCGCTGCGCCACGATTGTGACGCCCGTGGACCGCGACCAGACGAGACCGCCCGATCCCATCAGCGCGCTCCTGCGGGACCGCACGCGCACCGCGCTCGGCGTCATCCTGGCGTGCGTTGCGCTCTTCGCGGTGGCCGACGCCGGCATCGACCGCGCGGTCGTCGTCCCGGTCTACGCGACCAAGGCGGCGCTCGCGGCCTTCCTCCTCGCCATGCTGTGGGCGCTCCGCGGCCCCGTCCACCCGCGGCGGACGCTGCCGATCGCGTTCACCACGATGAACGTCACCTACGTCCTGTTCCTGGTCGGCGACGTGCTGAAGGGCCACCACGAGACCACGCCGCAGCTCGCGGTCGTGGTCGCCATGAGCGCCGCCGCGGTCCTCCCCTGGGACGTACGCCCGCAGGTCGCCACCGCCGTGCTGATCGAGATCGGCAGCCTGGGCGCGCTCGCGCTCAGCGGTCGGCCGCTCGAGGCGCTGATCGACCCCGCCGCCTCGGTGACGGCCGCGCTCGGGGTCTCGATCTACGTGGCCTTCGAGTTCGCACGCTTCCGCCGCGACCGCTTCCGCGCCGAGGCGAGCCTCGCCGAGCGTGCCCGCTTCGAGAGCCTGCGAGCGGACGTGCGCGCGGCGGCGATGGAGCCCGGGCACCTGTCGCGCGTCCTCGGCGCCGCCGCCGAGGCGCTGGTCCACCACCTCGGCGTCGCGCGCGCGTGCGTCTGGACGGCGAGCGCCGACGGCACCGCCCTCGACCTCCAGGCGTCGGCCGGCGACGCCGGCGACGTGCCGGGGCGCGTGCCGCTCGGGACCGGCGCCGTCGGCCTGATCGCCCGTGAGCGCCTGCCGCGGACCGACCGCGACGCCGCCGGCGCGCTCGCCGGCCACCCGCTGCTCGCCAACGACCGCCTCCTCGGCGTCGTCGCGATCTACGATCGGGCGCCGCTCGCCGCCTCGGCGTGCGCGGCGCTCGCGGCCGTCGCCGACGCGATCGCGCTCGCCATCGCGCGCGCCCACGCCGAGGCGGCGCGCACGCGCCTGCTCGAGGAGCTCGAGCACGCCAACCGGCTCAAGATGGAGTTCGTGTCGACGATGTCGCACGAGCTGCGCACGCCGCTCAACGTCATCAGCGGCTACCTCGACATGCTCGAGGACCCGCACGGGCCCGATCCGGCGCTGGCGCTCGCGCGCATCCGCACGGCCAACCGGGAGCTGCTCGAGCTGATCGAGGCCACCCTCGACCTGAACCGCCTCGACGCCGGAGAGGATCGGTTCACGATCGAGGAGTGTCGGCTCGACCACCTCTGGCACGACCTCGCCGCAGAGCTCGGCACCCTGCCGCAGGCGGCGGAGGTGGAGCTGTCGTGGCAGGTGGCGCCGCGCACGCTGCTCCGCACCGACCGCCGCAAGCTCAAGACGATCGTCAAGAACCTGGTCGGCAACGCGCTCAAGTTCAGCCCGGGAGGCCGCGTCGCCGTCGCCGCCGCGCTCGGGGCGGAGGGCTGCGCGATCACGGTGCGCGACACCGGCATCGGCATCCCCGCCGAGCACCTGCCGCACGTCTTCGAGATGTTCCGCCAGGTCGACAGCACCGATCGGCGCGCCTACGGCGGCGTCGGGCTCGGCCTCCACATCGTGCAGCGCCTGGTGACGCAGCTCGGCGGCCAGATCGACGTCGAGAGCCGCCCCGGGCACGGCTCGACCTTCACGGTGCGGCTCCCGTGCGCGGCTGAGGGCGCCGCGGCGTTGACGGGCACCGCCGCGTAGCGGGCCGCCTTCGCACCAGTCCGTCGCTCAGTCGGACGGGGCGGTAGCGGGGACACGCCCGCCTTCAGCCTCCGGCGCCGCGCTCGCCGGCCACGGTCCGGAGCCCACCGGCCGCGATTCCGCCGGCTGCGAGCCGGGGCCTGCGGGCCGCCCGCCGGGGCTCGTCGGCTGCGATCCGCCGCTCGCGGATTGCAGCTCGGCGCTCGCGGACCGGGGCGGGGCCGCGGGGGCGGGCCGCGCCTCGTCTTGGAACGACGCGCCGGCGGGCTCGCCGCGCGGCGGCGTACCGACCGGCTGCGGCACGCTACCTTCCGGCCGCTCGACGGCCGTGCGCACGCCCGCGGCAGGCGTCCGATCGCGCGCGATCGGCTCCTCCGGGAGCCGCTCGTGGACGCCGCCGTCGACGATCAGGCGCGGCGCGCCGAAGCCTTGAGCCGAGAGCGCCGGGTCGCTCAGCGTCCGCGCCCCCGCCGCGAGGTGCTCGTACACGGCCTTGTAGCTGGAGGTCAGGTCGCCCACCAGAACGGCCGTGGTCTGGAAGTGATCGGTCACGCGGCGCTGATAGCGCGCGTGCTCGGCGCGGAGCGCGTCGATCTCGCCCTGCAGCTTGCGGGCGCGCGTCGCGCTCGGCAGCACGAAGCTTCCGAGCACGAGCCCGAGCGCGAGTCCGAGCGCGAGCAGCACGAGCGCGACGAGGGGAGCGGATTGGATGATCTCGGCCATGGCCACCTCCGATGGCGCCACTCTATCGAGGCATGCGCGCGCGGGAAAGCGCTCGGCGCGCTTGACAAGCGCACCCGCCCGTCGCCAGCGTGTGCGCCGTGCAGATCGGCATGAACCTCCCGGTCATGGTCCCCGGTCTCGACCGCGCGCGCATCCTGGCGTGGGCGCGCGCCATCGACGCCGGGCCGTTCTCGAGCCTGGCGGCGGGCGAGCGCATCACCTTCCCCAACCCCGAGATCATGGTCACGCTCGCGGCGGCCGCCGCCGTGACCGAGCGCGTGCGGCTGGTACCGACCGTCGTCGTGCTGCCGATGCACGCGGCCGGCCTGATCGCCAAGCAGATCGCCACGCTCGACGTGCTCTCGAACGGCCGCGTCACGCTCGGCGTCGGCGTCGGCGCGCGCGCGGAGGACTTCCGCGCCGTCGAGGCGGTCTTCGACCAGCCGAAGCTCCGCCGGCTCGAGGCCCAGGTGGCCGACCTCCGCCGCGCCTGGGCCGGCGAGCCCATCGTGCCGCACGCGGCGCCGATCGAGCCACGGCCGCTCCAGCCCGGCGGGCCGCCGCTCCTCATGGGAGCGCTCGCGGCCGCGTCGATCCGCCGCGCCGCGCGCTGGGCGGACGGCATCTGCGGCTTCAGCTTCGGCCCGTCCCTCGACGAGATCGCCGCCGCGTTCGAGACCGCGCGCGCCGCCTGGCGCGCGGCCGGGCGCTCCGCCCCGCCGCGGCTGGTCACGAGCTGCTGGTTCGCGCTCGGACCGTCGCCGCGCGCGCAGATGGACACCTACGTCGGCCGCTACCTGAACTTCCTCGGCCCCGGCGTCGCCGAGCAGGTGGCGCCGGCGTGCTCGCTGACGTCCGCCGCCCGCCTGCGCGACGCCGTGCGCGCCATCGCCGACCTCGGTTGCGATGAGCTCATCCTGGTGCCGACGACGCTCGACGTCGACGAGCTGGCCCGCGTCGCCGACGCGGTCGGCTAGCAGTCCGTTGAAAAGCTCGCGTGCGTCAGTGGCACGCCTCGGGATGCTCGGCTGATTGCAAGGTTGAGGCCTCCCGCCGTGCCCTTGACAGCGCCGGCGTCCCACTCGTATGGGCCGCCGCATGCGGGGACGCGTGGCCGCGGTCTGGAGCGTGCGCCTGCTGCTGGCGGCGCTCTTTCTCGGCGCGGGGGCGACCAAGCTGGCGGCGCCGCCCGAGGCGGTTGCCGGCTTCGAGCGGCTCGGTCTCGGCGCCGCCGGACGCGTCGCGATCGGCCTTCTCGAGATCGCCGGCGCCCTCGGACTCCTGGTGAGCCCGCTCGCGGCGCTCGCCGCGCTCGGATTGGCGGCGATCATGGTAGGGGCGATCGCCGCGCATCTCACGGTGCTCGGGCCGAGCGCGCTGCCGGCGGCGGTCGTGCTGGCCCTCTGCCTGCTCGTCGCCTGGGCGGAGCGCGGCACGCTCGGGCTCCTGCGCCTCCTCGGCACCGGCAAGGGGCCGATGGACGGCTGGGTGGCGCGCGCCTACGACCGCGGCGTGCAGGCGGCGTTCCGCGAGATCCTTCCGACGCTCGCCGACGACCTCCTGCCGCGCCTCGAGGGCGTCGGCCGCCTGCTCGACGTCGGCTGCGGGCCGGGGCGGATCACGGTCTTCGTCGCCGAGTCGGCGCCCGACGTCGACGTGGTGGGCACCGACCTCGCGCCGACGATGATCGAGCTGGCGCGCGGACATGCCGCCCGCTCGCCGGCGGCGGGTCGCCTCCGCTTCGAGGTCGCCGACGTGCAACGCCTGCCCTTCGCGGACGGCAGCTTCGACGCGGTGATCAGCACCGGCTCGATCAAGCAATGGCCCGACGCCGTAGCCGGCCTGCGGGAGATCCACCGCGTCCTGCGGCCGGGCGGACGCGCGCTGATCGCCGAGATGAACCGCCGCGCGTCTCCGGAGGCGATCGCGGCGCAGCGCGACCGGCTGCGGCACTGGTTCTTCCGGTGGATCTATCCGCACGTGTTCACGCATGCGCTCGCGCCCGACGAGGCACGGCGCGCCTTCGAGGCCTCGCCCTTCGGCGGCGTCCGCGAGCAGCGCCTGCTGCTCGACGGCTGTATCTGGGTGATCGAGGCCGCGCGGGTGTAGCCGGTTCCTTTCTCCAGCAGCGGGTTGACCGTCACGATAGGGCTCGGCTGGACGCCTGGATGCCCCGCGAGGCGCCTGAGCCCTCGGCGACCACTCCGTGGCGCTCGACCGTTGCGGCTAGGCTTAGGCTAGAACCGGTCGGGGCGTATCTCTGCGTCGTTGCCGCCGTCGATGTAGTAGACGGCGCCGTGGATCCAGGAGGCGTCGGCGCCGAGGAGAAACGCCACCAGGGTCGCGATCTCCTCCGGGCGGCCGGTGCGGCCGAGCGGCACCGAGAGCGCGCGGATGGCGTCGCCGATGCGGGGATCGTCGCGGCCGCCCTGGAGGAGCGGGGTCTCGACCGGGCCGGGCGCGACCGCGTTCAGGCGGACGCCGGCGCGGCCCCACGCGCCGGCGCGGCGGCGCACCGCGCGCCCGAGCGCGTGCTTCGAAGCCATGTAGGCGTGCGGCGGCGTGCCGGCGTCGGCGACGCGCATCGCCTCCGCCTCATCGTGCGCGAGTAGCGCCCGCACCAGCGGGTCGTCGTCGAGCGGCAGCATCTGCGCCGAGTTCGAGCACACGACGACGACCGCCGGCGCGTCCCCGCCGCCGCGCAGCAGATCGAGGAGCCCGTCGAGCAGGTCGACGGCGCCGAAGTAGTTCACCGCTGCGACCCGCGACGGCGGATCGACGTGGGCGCCGAGGCCGGCGCAGAGGACGAGCCGGTCGAGAGCGGTGCCGGCCGCGGCGCGAACGCCCGCGCACGCCGCCGCGCGGCCTTCGGCCGAGGCCAGGTCGGCGATCACCTCGGCGTTGCGGAGATCGACGCCGACGACGCGATGATCGGCCTCGAGACAGCGCCGGACCGCGGCCCCGATCCCCGAGGCCGAGCCGGTCACGACCACGGTCGGCCGTGCGCTCACCCGATCACGCCCTGCGCCTTGAGCGCGGCGATCTCGTCCCATTCGTAGCCGAGCTCGAGCAGCACCTCTTCCGTGTGCTGCCCAAGCTCGGGCGCGAGGCCGCGTGCCCGCGCCGGCGTGTCGCCGAAGTCGACCGGGCTCGCCACCACCTCGCCCGGAGCGCCGCTCGGCATCGTCACCGCCTGGAAGCCCCCGGCGGCCCGCACCTGCGGATCGTCCACGACCTCGGCGACCGACTGCACGCGCCCCCAGTAGACGCCGTGCGCGTCGAAGCGCGGCTGCCACTCGGCCTCGGTACGCGCGGCCAGCACCTCGTCGAGGATGGCGATCAGCGCCTGGTGGTGCTCGAGCCGCGCCGCAACCCCGGCGAAGCGCGGATCGTCGCGCAGGTCCTCGCGCTCGAGCGCGGCGCAGAAGCCCGGCCAGTGGCGATCGGGCTGCAGCATGATGAGCTGGATCCAGCGGCCGTCCTTGGTGCGATAATGGTTGAAGAGCGGGTTCGGCGCCCGCCGCCGGCCGGGCGGACGGTAGCCAAAGCCGGTCGTCAGGCAGACCTGAATGTCCGCGCCCTGGAACCACACGCCCGTCCGCAGCAGCGAGAAGCGCAGCTCCTGGCCGCGCCCGGTGCGGCTCCGCGCCACCAGGGCGGCCGAGATCGCCCCGGCCATCGCGAGCGCGGTGGCGTGGTCGCCCATGCCCGGGCGCTGCGTCGGCGGCGGCTGGTCGGGCTCGCCGATCGACGCCATGACGCCGCCGCGTCCCCAGAAGGCCGCGTAGTCGAACGCCGCGCGGTCGGCCTCGGGCCCTGCGGTGCCGTAGCCGGTGAGCGCGGCGTAGACCAGGCGCGGGTTCACCGCCGCGAGGCGCTCCCAGGTGAGCCCGAGGCGGGCGAGCACGCGGGTCCGGAGGTTGGTGACGAAGACGTCGGCGCCGGCGATCAGGCGCTCGACGACGGCCCGCGCCCCGGGCGCGGTGACGTCGAGGGCCAGGCTGCGCTTGCCGCGGTTGTCGAGCAGGAAGACCGGGTTGACCTCGAGGTCGGCGCGCATGAGGCCCGTCGCCGCGAGGCCGCGCAGCGGGTCGCCCCCCGCCGGCGCCTCGAGCTTGACGACGTCGGCCCCCCAGTCCGCGAGCACCGCGCCGGCGGCGGGCGCCGCGACCCAAATGCCGAGCTCGACCACCTTGAGTCCGTGGAGCGGGCCCTCCCCCATCGCACCCGTCCTCAGCCGGCCGAGCCGAGACGGCAGACGGCGTGCCGCGGCGCGCTCATGGCGCCGGGGGTAGCACGTCCCTTCGGTCCCGGTCCACGGTGGACGCCGGCTCCAGGGCGTCGTCCTCGGCGTCCTCCTCGGCGAGGCGCACCGGGGTCACCTGCTCCGGGAACTTCGCCGCGACGGTGTCGTAGAACGCGCGCAGGCGGTCCATGTCGGCCCGCAGGTCGGTGGAGGGCACGAACACCGGCCCGACCCCCCCCACCTTGCGCCGATAGTCGAGAAACGTACACAGGATGGGCACACCGGCGCCGCGCGCGATGTGGTAGAAGCCCGACTTCCAGTGCGGGCTGCGGCTGCGCGTCGCCGAGGGCGGGATGACGACGTAGAGACGGTCCATGGTGCGGAACATCTCGACCACCTGCTGGACGACGTTGTTGCGGCTCCGCCGGTTGATCGGCAGGCCGCCGAGCCAGCGCATGAGACCGCCGAAGGGCCAGCGGAAGATCTCGCGCTTGCCGAGCCACGACGGCCGCACCCCGAGGACGTACGCGACCGCCAGCATGAACGGCAGGTCCCAGTTGGAGGTGTGGGGCGCCGCGATCACGACCGCCTGCGTACCGGGCGGGAGCGTGCCCTCGACGCGCCACCCGAAAAGGCGCAGGAAGAGCATCCCGAGCGCGCGCGCGAGACGCCCCGCGGTCTTGTTGCCGGCGGACGAGGAAGACGCGGGCATGAGCTGTCCAGAGAGCCGGAGAACGGAACGCAAGTCAAACATAAAACCGCCTCGGCCGCGGAACCCGACCGCGGTCCGGGCATCGAAGAGACGCGCCCATGGCAGGCGCTGTATAAGAGAGCTCGGAAGAGGGTTTCGATGATGCCTGAACTCGGAGGGATTCCGCGTCGCGCCCGCCCCGGGCGACCGTGGCCGCTTGCCACGTTCGCCGCCGCCGCGGGCGCCGTGCTCGCGGCGCTGATCGCGACCGCCGGCGAGCCGACCCCGGCGCCGCCCGCCCCGGCGGCGGAGGGCGGCACCACCCGGCTCGCGACCTTCGCCGGCGGCTGCTTCTGGTGCATGGAGACCCCGTTCGAGGAGCTCGACGGCGTGAGCGCCGTCATCTCCGGCTACACCGGCGGGCGGAAGCCGAGCCCGACCTACGAGGAGGTCTCCGCCGGCGGCACCGGCCACGCCGAGGCGGTGCAGGTGCACTACGACCCCTCGCGCGTCGGCTATCAGATGCTCCTCGACGTCTTCTGGCGGCAGATCGACCCGACCGACGCCGGCGGCCAGTTCGTCGATCGCGGCAACCAGTACCGGAGCGCCATCTTCACCCACGACGAGGAGCAGCGCCGCCTCGCCGCGGCGTCGAAGGAGACGCTGGCGCGCGGCGGGCGCTTCGCCGGCCCGATCGTGACCGCGATCGAGCCGGCGTCGACGTTCTACCCGGCCGAGGAGTATCATCAGGACTACGCCACCAAGAATCCGATCCGGTACAAGTACTACCGGTACCGCTCCGGGCGGGATCAGTACCTGAAGGAGGTCTGGGGAGACATGAAGGGCGAGACACGGCAGGAGCAGGAGAAGGACGATCGGGCGCGCGCCTACGAGAAGCCGAGCGCGGACGAGCTCAAGCGCCGCCTCACGGACGAGCAGTACGCCGTCACCCAGGAGGAGGCCACCGAGCGGCCGTTCGCCAACGACTACTGGGACAACCACGCCGAGGGCATCTACGTCGACGTCGTCACCGGCGAGCCGCTCTTCAGCTCGCGGGACAAGTTCGAGAGCGGCACCGGGTGGCCGAGCTTCACGCGCCCGCTCGCGCCCGAGAACGTCGTCGAGCACGAGGACCGCCGCCTCTTCATGCGCCGCACCGAGGTGCGCAGCAAGCACGCCGACAGCCACCTCGGCCACGTCTTTCCCGACGGCCCGGCCCCGACCGGCACGCGCTACTGCATCAACAGCGCGGCGCTCCGCTTCATCCCGAAGGAGGACCTCGAGAGGGAGGGCTACGGCGCCTACCTGCCGTCGTTCGAGAAGTAGGAGGCCGCCGCCGCCTTGCGGGCTGCCGCCGCCATGTGCTTTGCAGGACGGCGATGTCCCGCACCGCCCTGGTCGCCCTCGGCGGGCTCGTCGGATCGGTGGCGCGCTACTGGCTCGCCGGCCTGGTCCAGCGGCTCGCCGGATCGCACGTACCGCTCGGCACGCTCGCCGTGAACGTGCTCGGCAGCTTCCTGCTCGGGCTCGTGATGATGCTGTCGCTCGAGCGCGGCGTGCTCGGACCGAGCACCCGCCTGTTCCTGGCGGTCGGCGTCTGCGGCGGCTTCACCACGATGTCGACGTTCAGCTTCGAGACCATGGCGTTGCTGCGCGACGGCGAGGGCGCGCTCGCGCTCGGCAACGTGCTCGTGACCGTCCTCGCGTGCGGGGTGGCGGTATGGCTCGGCCAGGTCGCCGCGCGCGTGCTCTGACGGAGGAGATGCCATGAAGATCACCGGCACCGGCAAGCTGCTGCGCATCTTCGTCGGGGAGTCCGACCACCACGAGGGCCAGCCGCTCTACGCGGCCATCGTCCGCAAGGCGCGCGAGCTCGGCCTCGCGGGCGCCACGGTGTGGCGCGGCGTCGAGGGCTTCGGGGCGAGGAGCCGCATCCACACCGCCAGGATCCTGCGGCTCTCCGAGGACCTGCCGATGATCGTCGAGATCGTCGACACCGAGGCGCGCATCCGCGACGCCCTCCCCCACCTCGACGCCATGATCGAGGCCGCCGGCGGCGGCGGGCTCGTCACCCTCGAGCACGCCGAGATCATCAAGTACTCGCAGGGCGGCTGACCGGAGGAGCGCCCGCCGCTACGGAACCGTCACGACCGACGGCAGGCAGAGCTCCGTCGGGCGCGTGAAGTCGAACTCCTCCGGTCCGAACTGGTTGTCGACGAAGATCGGACCGTGGAACGTGGTGCGCTGCGGGCGCGTCTTCACCTGGTAGCACATGAGGTGCGAGTCCGGGTTGAGGACGCCCTCGCCATTCTTGTCGGCCGCGAGGCAGAGCCGGATCGGCCGCTTCACGTCCACGGCGAGCGTGCCGAACTGGTCGACGACGGTGAGGTCCGGCACGCGCGTCTGCGCGCCCACGACCCGATAGCACTTGTAGTGATCGAGGATCGAGGCGCCGAGCGGCGGCGCGGGATCGGTCAGGCTCTTCGCCGTCGGGACCATCAGTCGATCCGGGCGCACCAGCTCGACGTTGATGGTCCCGAACTGGTTCGCGACCTGCACGCCCTTCAGGCGGTCGAAGCGCGGGCTCGTCTGCTTGACGTAGTAGTCGATCAGATGGTCGGGCAACGCGGGCGCTCCCTGATCCTCGCCGTTCTTGCTCGCGGGGTTGCAGATGCGCTTGGCGCGCCCGACGTCGACGAGGCCGACGCCGAGCTGATCGTCGAGCGTCACGCCGGACACGACCGTGTAGAGCTTGCGCACCAGCTCGTAGCACTGGAAGTGCGGGAGCGGCGGGACGATCGGCGTGATCACGGCCGTCGGCGTCGGGGTGACGGTCGGGGTCGCGGTGACGGTGGCGGTCGCGGTCACGGTGGCCGTGGCGGTGATCGTGGGCGTCGCGGTGATCGTGGGCGTCGGCGTGACCGTGGGCGTGGCGGTCGCCGTGGGCGTCGCGGTCACGGTCGGCGTGACCGTCGCCGTTGGGGTCGCCGTCACGGTCGGGGTCACCGTCGGCGTGACGGTCGGCGTCGGCGTCACGGTCGGCGTGACCGTGGGCGTGACGGTCGGGGTGACCGTCGCCGTCACCGTCGGCGTGACCGTCGCCGTCACCGTCGGCGTGACCGTCGGGGTGACGGTCGGCGTCACCGTGGGGGTCACCGTCGGCGTCACGGTCGCCGTCGGCGTCGGCGTCGCGACCAGGTTGCAGATCGGCACGTCGGCGTTGATCGGGAACTGGGTGCTGCCGTCGGGGGTGACGTCGCGGAAGCTGGTGCCGTCGAAGTAGCGCGCGATCGCCCGCACGCTGCCGGGGCTGGTGCAGGCGGGGTCGTTCGCGTCGCCGAAGGAGACGACGTACGGAATCTGGTCGGAACGCTCGAAGTCGGAGCCTGGGGGCGCGCATCCGGCCGCCGCCGGGCAGATGAGCGGGATGCCCGGCATCGGCGTCACGTCGCAGCACTGGTTGGCGAACACCGCCGGACCGATGGCGGGATGCGCGGCGGGACACGGACCGCCGCCCGGCAGGTCGATGCAGACCATCCCGCCCTGGTAGCCGCACGAGGCGGGAACGTTCGGGAAGCCGAGCGCGGCGCGATAGTAGATGGTCTCACCCGCGAGCTTGGGGCCGACGACCGGGGTGTCGCCGACGCCGTCCGCGCCGACGAGGTCGCGCAGCTCGGTGAGCGTCAGCGCTACCGCCACCTCCGTGCAGTCCGGAGGGTTGTTCTGCGCCTGCGCCGCCGCGCCCTCCGCCACCGTCGCGACCGCCGCCAACCCGAGCCACGTCCCGATCCCCCGCACCGCGCTACCCATCCCGTCGCCTCCTCCCCCTGCGCACCCAACCGCTCACCGCGGCGCCGTACGGCGCCCACGGCGCTCCGCGGGCATGCTCGAGCTCCGAGCCGCCCATCGAAGCGCTGTAGCAAATAGCTAGCGATTTTGTATAGCGATCGCTAAAGCCTTCGTCAAGGAAATTCTCATGTGGTTCACAATGTTACATTCGACTCCCGAACGCAGCCGCGGGAAGCAGCCCGCGGCCTGGAGGTCGACACAGCGTTCGCCATGGCGTCCGCCATGTTACGCGGCATCGACCTCCCGTTGCTCCGTTTCCGGGCATGTGCGAGGGTCGCCCGACCCGGGGGGAAAGCGATGGCTCGTACGAACGGATGGATCGTCGCGCTGCTGTGGACGGTCGCGGTGCTGCTCAGTCTGGTCGGCATCGGCGCGTACATCGACGAGTCGGTGACCGGCATCGACCCCGGGCAACGCTCGCTCCTCCTGCCGGCGCTCGCGATCGGCTTCGCCGTCGCCGCCGTGATGGCCACGATCGGCTGGGCACGGCACCTGCGGCCCCGCCGCCCGGACGCCACCCCGGCAAGCGCGCGGCGCCGGTTCCTGGTCGGCGCCGCCACGACCACGGGCGGGCTCGTCGCCGTCGCCGCCGCGGCCTTCGTCCGCCCGCTCGGCTGGCTCACGATCACCGCCCCGGCGATCCAGCCGGAGGTGCCGACCAGCGGCCCGGGGCCGCGGACCGGATGGGATGGCGCGCGCGTGCAGGCGTACCGGCGGCTCGGGCGCACCGGCTTCGAGGTATCGGACATCTCGCTCGGCTCGGGCCGCATCCGCGGCGAGGTCGGCGAGCGTCTGGCGCGCGAGGCGATCGACCGCGGCGTCAACTACTTCGACACCGCGCCCGACTACTCCGCGACGGGGTCGGAGCTGGCGCTCGGGCGCGCGATGAAGGGCCGGCGCGACAAGATGTTCGTCGCCACCAAGTTCTGCACCCCCGAGGGCCATCTGCAAGCGGGCGCATCGATCGACCAGTACGTCGAGGTCGTCGAGGCCAGCCTGAAGCGCCTGCAGACCGACTACGTCGACCTGGTGCACATCCACGCCTGCGACACCGAGGAGCGCCTGCTCGACCCCAACGTCCACGAGGCCTTCGCGCGCCTGAAGCGGGACGGCAAGGCGCGCTTCCTCGGCTTCTCGAGCCACACCCCGAACCTCGAGGCGGTCGCCGACACCGCGATCGACGACGGTCGCTTCGACGTCATGATGCTCGCCTATCATCACGGCGCGTGGCCGCGGCTGGCGTCGATCATCGACCGCGCGGCGGCGCAGAACGTCGGCGTCGTCGCCATGAAGACGCTGAAGGGTGCCAAGCACCGCGGGCTGCTCGACCTCCGCCCGGAGGGCGACAGCTACCCGCAGGCGTCCTTCAAGTGGGTGCTCGGCAACCCGAGCGTGAGCTGCCTGGTGATCTCCTTCTTCGAGCCCGGGCACGTCGACGAGTACCTGCACGCCTCCGGGAAGCAGCTCACCGAGCAGGACCTCGCTCTCCTCGAGCGCTACGACACTCTCGTCGCCGGGACGCACTGCTTCGCGCACTGCGGCGACTGCCTGGACTCGTGTCCGGAGCAGCTCGCGATCAACGATGTGCTGCGCTACCGCATGTACTTCGAGGACTACGGCGACGAGCGCGAGGCGATGCGGCTCTACGCCCGCCTGCCGAAGCACGCCGACGTCTGCATCGGCTGCCCGGCGCCCTGCGCCGACGCCTGCCCGCACGGCGTCCCGATCCGCCAGCGTATGGTCGGCGCGCACGAGATGCTGAAGGCCCTGGCGTAGGCAGGCAATTCTGTTCTGCCCCCGTGCGCGCGGCGCCTGCGGCGCCGTGTGCTCCGATGGGCGTCGGGGCCATTTCTGTTCTGCCCCCGTGCGCGCGGCGCCTGCGGCGCCGTGCTCCGATGGGCGTCGCCCCGCGAAGCGCGGTTCGCGGGGCTCCCGCGCCGGCCCACGCCGCCCACCGTGTCACGCACTGCGATGGGCGTCGGCCCGCAAAGCGCGGCTTGCGGGCACCCCGCCAAGCGGTTCTGCATGCGAGAGCTCGCGGCAGATCGTGCTGCTTGGCTGCGCCGCCGCAAGGCGTTGCGGCGCTGCGAGGCGCGCGCCCGCATAGCCCTGGAGATTCGCGTGCTTCCCGGTGGCACGACTCCTGCCTTGGTGCTCCCCGAGGCGAGCGGTGCGGGTCTGCCCATCACATGCGCGGTCGCGACACGAGCGGCGCGCGCGTCCGCGGGCGGCCATCGCGTCCGCCGTGCGCGTCGCCCTGGCCGCGCTCATCCTGGCGCTCGCGCCGGCGGGTGCCGCGCTCGCCGGCCCGTTCGCCTACGTGCCCAACACCGACGCCGGCACGGTGTCGGTGATCGACACCGCGACCGACACGGCGGTGGCGACGATCCCCGTCGGCACGCTGCCCTTCGGGATCGCCGTCGATCCGGGCGGCACGCGCGTCTACGTCCCCAACGAGGGTGACGACACCGTCACGGTCGTCGACGCGATCACCAACGCCGTGGTGGCGACGATCGGCGTCGGCGCCAAGCCGTTCGGCACCGCCGTCCGGCCGGGCGGCGCCGAGCTCTGGGTCGGCAACCGCGACGCCGGCACGGTCTCGATCGTCGACACGGCGGCCCTGAGCACACGCGCCACCGTCGCCGTCGGCAGCCAGCCGCGCGGCATCGCCTTCGACCCGACGGGCGCGCGCGCCTACGTCGCCGTCCGCAACCTCGCGCAGCTCGCCGTGGTCGACACCGCCGCCGCGGCCGTCCTCTTCACGGTCCCGGTCGGCACGCAGCCGTACGGCGTCACGGTCGACCCCGCCGGCACCCGCGCCTACGTCGCCAATACCGGCGCCGACACCGTGTCGGTCGTGGAGCTCGCGGGGCACACCATCCTGGCGACGGTCCCGGTCGGGAGCTCGCCGCGCGCGGTGGCGGTGCTGCCCGACGGCACGCGCGCCTACGTCACGAACCTGGGCGGCGACAGCGTCTCGGTGCTCGACACCGCGACCCACGCCGTGCTGCGCACCGTCCCGGTCGGCGCCGACCCGGTCGGGATCGCGGCCCATCCAGCGGGCGACCGCGTCTACGTCAGCAACTCGGGCGGCGACTCGGTCGCCGTGATCGCGACCGCCACCGACACCGTCGTCCACACCGTGGCGATCGGCGCCGGGCCGCGCGCCTTCGGGGCCTTCGTCGGCCCGGCCGGGGTCGCCACCGCCACCGCCACCCCGGTACCGCCGCCGACCGTGACGCCGACCCCCACGCCCACCGTGACCCCGACCGCCACCGTCACGGTCACCCCGACCGCGACCGCCACCGCGACGCCGACCCCGACCGCGACCGTCACCGCGACCGCCACCGCCACGGTGACGCCGACCGCCACCGTCACC
>Ga0302046_10002321_pt1 | contig 17681 bp, 18 predicted proteins | sample RVTome_11_FD_200261 | JGI IMG/M metagenome (GOLD analysis project Ga0302046, IMG submission 200261) | Soil microbial communities from uranium-contaminated site in the Upper Colorado River Basin, Wyoming, United States - RVT147D111 (version 2) ...
GACCGGCGCTTCCTTGGTAGGTGCGACGGCCGGTGCCTCGTCTTCGACGTGCTCCGCCGTTGCCGCGGCTTCCGCGTCTGCCTTGGCTTGCACTTCAGCTGCGGTCCGACGGCGCCGGAGCGGACGCGACTCATCCGCCTCCGTCTTCGCGGCTTTCTTGCTCGTGGTGCGCTTGGTAGTCCGGCGGCGTCTGGTGGACGTCGCGGTCTGCGTGCTCTTGCGCTTTTCGCGTTCCCACCTGGCGCGCACCAGCGCAACCTGACCGGGGTCCAATGCCGATAGGTGACTCCGCACGTGAATATCCATTTCGGCGAGCAACTTGAGCAGATGCTCGGTCGGCATGGCGAATTCCGCAGCGAGATCGTGAATTCGAGTTTTCGTCACGCAAGTCCTCCTACCGCTCCGTCCCGCGTCAGCCGAGATCGGATAGCCGCCGCCAGCCGCCGGTCCTTGATACCGATGGTCTGGACCCGATCGCGCCCTACGGCGCGTCCCAACCGGTCGGATGCCGGTCCTGATGCCAACGGCACACCGAGTCCGTTGGCCAATCGTACTATCTTGTCATCCGTTCGCGCACTCAGGTCGCCCGCTACGACGACCAGCGCGAGTTCTCCTCGTTGCATCGCCGCCCGCACCCCGTTGGTGCCGACGACGACCGAACCCGCTCGAACACCCAGGCCGATCAAATCCATTCCGGGCGGCTCGTCCTTCACGCCGCTGGGGTGGGCTCTGCCTTCGATCCGGAGTCTCCGCCTTCCGTGCGCGCATCGTCAGATTCCTGGTTCTCTTCCGTCACTTCACCCAGGAACGTGAGCAGCGCGTCCGCATTCTCCTCGCTGATGCCCTGGATCTTGAGGACATCATCCCGTTCTAGGTCCAGAATATCCCGCAGGGTTTTGAGTCCCGCGTTCTCGAGCGTGGCGACGAGATCGCCGGGGAAGCCTTCCAACTCCGCCAAATCGATGTCGACCATCAGGTCATCCGTGGCGGCAAGCGGCGCAAACAGTCCGCTCTCACCACCTCGTTCGAGCCATTCCCGACTGGAGTACAGATCGATCTTCCACCCGATCAACTCGGACGCAAGCCGCACATTCTGTCCGTTCTTGCCAATCGCGAGCGAGAGCTGATCTTCGTCCACGACGGCCTGGATCGTATTGGCATCCGGTTCGGAGAACACGCGGGACACGCGCGCCGGCGCCAACGCCATCCGCGAGAACCGCTCGGGGTCTGAAGACCATGGCACGATGTCGATGCGCTCACCGCCCAGTTCGTTCACCACCGCCTGGACACGACTGCCTTTCAGTCCCACGCACGCACCAACGGGATCGATCGATTCGTCCCGGGAGATCACGGCGACTTTCGTTCGACTGCCCACCTCGCGAGCTGCTGCGCGAATCTCCACGATTCCCTGCTGGATCTCCGGCACCTCGAGACGAAACAGCGCCTGAACAAACAGCGGGTCCGCTCGGGACAGAATGAGACGCGGGCCACGCGGCGTCTCTTCGATGCGTTTGAGCACCGCGCGGATCGGATCCCCCTGATGGAAGTGTTCGCGGCGGTTTTGCTCGCGATAGGGTATAATCGCTTCGGCTTCACGAAACTGATTGACCAGAATCACCAGTTTGCCACGCTCGATCTGCTGGACTTCTCCGGAGATCAAGTCCCCGACCCGTCCCGCGAATTCGTCACGGATCTTGGTCCGCTCCCCTTCACGAACGCGCTGAATGATGCGTTGCTTGGCCGCCTGGACGGCGGTGCGCCCGAACGCTTCGAACGGGACCTCCTCTTCCAGCACGTCACCCACCTGGAAGTCCGCATCCTCCCAGCGCGCTTCCTCCACGGTCACCTGGCAGGCCGAGTCTTCGACCTCTTCGACGACCGTCTTCAACACCACCACCCGGATGTTGCCCTTGAGCTCGTCGATTTCAATCTCAGCGTTGACGGCGGGTCCGTACCGCTTCGCGAGTGCGGCATGAATGCCGTCGCGCAGCAGGTCCAGAAGCTCGCCACGCTCCAACTGCTTGATATTTGCCAGTTCTCGCAATGCCGCGAGAATTTCAGCCGGTGTGGCCATGCTCCTACTCCTTACCGTTGCGTGCCTTCAGCTCCAGTCCACCGCTAGTGTCGCGTCGCGAACCTCCTCCAGGCTCACCGTTACTTCTGATGTCTCCCCCGAGGGGTGCAAAACGACCGAACCCCCATCATCGACGACATCGACGATCGTTGCTCGCACCCGGCCCCGACGGGGAATCCGGACGTTCACGTCCTGTCCCAGGTAACGCTGCCAGTGCTCGGGCCATCGGATCGGCCGCTCGATGCCCGGCGAAGACACCTCGAGGATGTACTTAGGCCCCGCAACGCCCGCGTCGTCGAGCCAGGTTTCCAGCGCTCGGCTGGCACGCGCACAGTCGTCCACCGTGACGCCGCTGCCGGGTTCCGAGCCGCCCAATCGATCTATACGGGCCTGCAACAGTGGCCGACTTTTGGCCCCACCCCGCCGAAAATCAACGAGTTCGAAACCAAGTACCTCGACTCGGCTTCGAACTTCTCGTATCAACGCCTCGAGGTCGAGCATATCATGACGAAAAAAAACGCGGGCCCGACCAGCGCCCGCTTCCACAACACCAAATCTACGGGGCCTCCTAAGAGGAATCAAGGGAGCGCCGACCGAGGTAGGCTACCATACGACCAGCACTTACCCCGTCCCGCCGATACGAGTGGAATACGTTGTCGTGCCGGCTGCACCAGGAACTCGTCGTCACCTGACGAACGCCCAGTCTGCGGGCTCGATCGGCCAAAACCGCCCGTAAATCCACCGTTCTGCCCGGATGCACCCCAAGTGCTTTGGGGACCTCCGCACCTACCTCATAGCATTCCCCGCATATCGCGACACCAAGATGGATCCGGATATCGCGGGCCCCGACCCCCGACGCTTGCGTCAGCTGATCGACGGCCGCCTCCAGTCCGTTCGCCGCGATCCCCCTCCACCCTGCGTGCAGGAGGGACACGGCCCTCCCCGGCGCGCATAAGTACACCGGAACACAATCGGCCACAGTCACGGCGAGTAATTGGCCCTTCGATGCGGTTACATGTCCGTCGTACCCGTCCAGAATCACGATTCCCGGGACCGTCCGCGGATGCAGGACGATCCCGGCCCCGTGTATTTGGCGACTCACGACCACACCCTGTATGCCGGGATCGATGCAGGAGAGCCGGAGCCATGACTCGACGACGTCGGCCGTCGCCGTGCGTCCTGCCAGCCCCAAGTCGGCCGGTCGCACGGTGATCCCGGCGAGGATCTCGTCGTCGAAGAGGTCACGCAGGTGATAACGGGGGAGCCGGTCTTCGCGTTCGACCGCCTGCTCGCGGACGACGGCCGTGGCCGACTCGCTCACGAACGAACCCCCACGTCGTCAACGCGTTCGACGTGACAGCCCAATGCGCGTAAGCGGTCATCGATGCGCTCGTAGCCGCGGTCGATCTGGCTCACATTGTGAATGACGCTCTCGCCTTCCGCGGCGAGCGCGGCGAGGAGGACGGCCATGCCCGCGCGAATGTCGGGACTGCGGACGACGCTGCCGCGCAACCGGGCGGGCCCCGCGATCACCACCCGGTGCGGATCGCAGAGAACGATCTGCGCCCCCATGCCCACAAGCAGGTCGACGAAGAAGAGGCGGGATTCGAACATCTTCTCGAAGATCAGGATCTGCCCCGTACACTGCGTCGCGACCACGACGACGATGGACATGAGATCCGCCGGGAAGGCGGGCCACGGGCCGTCCTCGATCTTGGGGATGTGCCCGCCCAGATCCGATCGAATGCGCCGCTCCTGCGACGCCTCCACCGTCAAACGGTTCTCGTCCACCGAGCAATGGACGCCCATGCGTTCGAGCTGAAGCAGGACGGGACGCAAGTCGCTGATGCGCACGCCCTCGATGGTCACTTCGCCGTCGGTGACGGCGGCCAGCCCGATGAAGCTCCCCACTTCGATGTGATCGGGCCCGATCTCCACTTCGGCGCCGTGGAGTTCCGATTGTCCTTCCACGGTGAGGCGGTTGGTTCCAATCCCGTCGATGGACGCACCCATCGCCACGAGCGCGCGCGCGAGATCCTGCACGTGCGGTTCGGAGGCCGCGTTGTTGAGCACGGTGGTGCCATGGCAACGTACCGCGGCCATGAGCGCGTTCTCCGTGGCCGTCACGCTGGGCTCATCCAGAAAGACGTCGGCGCCCACCAACCGTCGCGCCTCCAGCGTGTACTCGGCGCCGATTTCCACCTCCGCCCCCATCTGCTCGAACGCCAGAAAATGTGTGTCGACCCGGCGGCGCCCAATCACATCCCCACCCGGTGGCGGGAGCGTTACATGGCCGAACCGAGCGAGCAATGGACCGGCGAGGAGAATGGAAGCCCGGATGCGGGCGCAGAGGGCGGGATCGAGCGGTTTGGGTTCGAGTTTGGACGGATCGATGCGAAGCGTGTGATCGTCGACCCAGGTGAGCGTGGCCCCCAGGAATTCGACCAGGTCAAGCAGGGTGTGAACGTCCCGAATGCGCGGAACATTCTTGATCGTGGACGGCTGCTCGGCCAGCAACGAAGCGGCGATCATGGGCAGCGCCGCGTTCTTGTTCCCCGCCGGTCGGACAAGGCCCCGAGCGGGCGTGCCCCCGAGTACTCGAAAACATTCGGCCATATGCGGCAACCATACCGACGATGCTAGCGTGTGGTCAACCTCCAAACAGGCGGACAGGCGGACAGGCGGACCGTGGTTCGCCGGAGCCTTCCGTCGCGGTGCCTCGACCTGGTGAAATGCACGATTAGAGAACCCACAAAGGAGAGGCGCACCAGCAGCGAAGCTCACTGTCCGCCTGTCCGCCTGTCGGCTGTTCTCGCTTGACACTCCCGCCCGGGTTCGGAATCTTCGGGGGGCGCTATCCGAACCCACTTCCCCCGCCTTCATGACCGAACGACAAATCGAATTGCTCGTATGTGTCATCAATCAGGACGAGAAGCTCGAGGAGCTACTCGCCGGCTTCCTGAAGATGGGCGTGACGGGGGCCACGGTTATACGGAGCGAGGGAATGGGCCGCTTGCTCAAGGACGACGTGCCTATTTTTGCCGGTCTGCAGTCGTTGATGTCGCATTCCCGGCCCCAAAACACTACCGTGTTGTCGGTGATCGAGTCCCCGCACCCGCTGGATGAGGCCATCGCGCTGGTTCAACAGGTCATGGGGGATCTCAACAACCCCTCGACTGGCATACTCTTTACCTTACCGGTAACCCGGGTCGTGGGCCTGGCTCCGGAACTGGACCAGGGGACGACGGAGATCTAGATCGTTCGTCTGTGACATACGTAGCAGTCTGCTCGCGCGCACCACGCTAGTTTCTTCGGGCCCCGGCCTTCGTTGCTCCGGGCTTCCCGCCGGTGTCCGGGCGGAGAAAGGGGCAAACATGGGTTGGCCGGAAGTTGTCACGGCCATTTCGACCGCGATCATCGCGTTGATCGCCCTGGCGGTGGGCATTGTTGTCATCATGTTACTGCGGCGGATCACGGGGCTCATGGGAACCGTGGACCGCGTGGTGCAGTCGCTCGACCGCGACGTGCGACCGATGATCGATTCGGTGAAGACGATCGTGAACGATTCGACCCGCACCGTGGCCAAGGTACGGGCGGAAGTGGAGTCCGTTGCGGAAACGACACATGACGTGCACCGGCGCGTGGTGCGGGCCATCGACGAGACCGATGAACGCCTGCGCGATTTGGGCGCCCTGCTCGACGTGATTCAGGAGGAGGTCGAAGACACCGTGCTCGATATTGGAGCGGCTCTTCGCACTACACGACGCAGCACCGGCATCATCAAGTCGGTCCGCCGTGCACTATCCGGCAAGGGAAAACGCCGCCGGTGACGCCTCGCCAGCTCCTCCTGGCACTCGTGCTGGCGGGGATCGCCCTGATCCTCGTACCCACCGAGGCGTTTGCATGGACGCCCGGCACGCATGTGTTCTTGGGAGAAACCGTTCTCGCCAACCTGACCCAGTTACCCGGCGAAATCGCCGGTCTGTTGCGCGCATTCCCCTACGACTTTCTCTACGGCAACATCGCGGCGGATACCTCTATCGCGAAGAAATACGTTCCGGTGGGCCGTCACTGTCATTCGTGGAAGGTGGGATACGAGATCCTCGATCGCGCCGACTCGGATGCGTTGCGGGCATTTTCCTACGGATATCTCTCGCACCTGGCCGCCGACGCCGTCGCGCACAACTTCTTCGTGCCGCGACAGCTCGTAGTGACGTCTCGCACGATTGCCCTGGGGCACTCGTATTGGGAAAGTCGGTTTGAGACGCACCTGGGGGACCAGTACGGCCGCACGGCGATGGACGTCATTCGTGTCGGGCACGACAACGCCGATGAGCTGCTGGATCGGATTCTGGCGCCAACCATTTTCTCGGTACGGACCAGTCGCCGCCTGTTCCGCGGGATGGTTGGGGTGACCGAGACCCAGAGCTGGCAGCGCGTCTTTCGGGCCGCCGCGGAGGCCAGTCGCTGGGATCTCGCGGATCCGGACGTCGAGGGCTATATGGCGCTTTCTTTCCAGTACGTGATGGAGCTGCTGGGGGAGGACCCGGTGAGCGCCCAGCGGTTGGACCCGGCCGGGGAGGGCTCGTTACACCTGGCCAAGCGCATGCGCATCGACGTCATTAAGCGCGTCACCTCCCCGCCCGTGGACGCCGTGGCCGCGCTGGCGGACGAGCACTTCCAGTTGCCGGCCACCCCGGTCCCCTACTGGGAATCATCCGACGCGCAAAAACCTTGGCGGCGCAGGCTTCGCGCCTCAGCCTGAATTCAGCGCTCCAAACGCTCGCGGAGCACGGATTGCACGCCCTTCGGGTCGGCCCGGCCGCCCGACCGCTTCATCACCTCGCCCATAAAGAAGCCAAGCACCTTGCGCTCGCCTTCCCGATACCGTGCGGCGGCGTCCGGGTTGGCTGCCACCACGTCATCTACCCATTGCGCAATGCGGGCCGTGTCCCCCACTTGCACCAATCCCAATTCCCCGGCGATGGAGGCAGGATCTCCGTCCGGGGACTCGGTCATGCGCTGGAATACCTGCTTGGCCGCCTGCGCGCTCACCGTTCCCCCGCCGATGAGCTGAATGAGGTGGGCCAGCCGCGCCGGGGGCACGACCAGCGCCCCACCCTGCTCATTGGCATGTCGCATCACCGGGCCCATGACCCAATTGGCCGCTTCCCGCGCCTCCGCACCGGCGGCCACCACGCCCTCAAAATAGTCCGCGATGATCCGCGTGGCCGTCAGCACCTCGGCATCGTATGGCCGTAGTCCGTAGCGCTCCATCAAACGCGTCCGGCGCGCCGACGGCAGCTCGGGAAGACCTGACCGGGCCTTCTCCAGAAAGCGCTGATCCAACACGAGGGGCGGAAGATCCGGATCCGGGAAATAACGGTAGTCGTGGCTCTCTTCCTTGGCGCGCATCACCCGCAGCTGATCCGTCGCCGCGGAGTACGTCTCCTGATGAATGAGGCCGCCAGCTTCGAGTGTGCCAATCTGCTGTTGCGCTAGTTGCGTGAGCGCCCGCTCCACCCCGGCGAAGGAGTTCATGTTCTTGACTTCCTGTTTGGTACCCAGCGGGTGGCCGGGCCGGCGCACGGAGAGGTTCGCGTCAACCCGGAGGTGTCCTTCCTCCATATTGCAGTCGGAAACCTCGACGTACTCCAAAACCTGCTTGAGCGCGACCAGATACCGGCGCGCCTCAGCGGGTGAGCGCAGATCCGGATCGCTCACGATCTCGACCAACGGTACTCCCGCCCGATTGCAATCCACGGCCGTCACGCCGGGCCAGCGGTCGTGCAGCGACTTTCCGGCATCCTCTTCGAGATGCAGGCGCGTGATGCCGATGGCGCGACGCTGTCCATCCTCTACGGCGATGTCCAACCGGCCGCCGGTCGCGAGCGGACGGTCGAACTGGGAGATTTGGTAGCCCTTCGGAAGATCCGGGTAGAAGTAGTTCTTGCGCGCGAAGACACTCTCGGTGTGGACCGCAAAGTCCAATGCCAGGGCCGCACGGGTCGCAAGCTGTACGGCCTCCACGTTGGTGACGGGGAGCGCTCCCGGCAGCCCCAGGCACACCGGACAGACATTGGTATTCGGACGGTCCCCAAAGGCTGTGGCGCACGCGCAGAAGATTTTGGTACGGGTGGCTAGCTGCACATGCACCTCCAGCCCCACCACGATCTCCCAGCTCATTGGAGCTGTCCTCCAGCCACGTGCGACGCGAGCAGCGCCGCGGCCGACAAGACTCGCGCGTCGGCACCGACGCTGCCAATCAGTTGTACGCCCAGCGGCAGGCCCGCGCCCGTCGCCCCCGCCGGCACGGAGACCGCGGGCAAACCTGCCAGATTGGCCCCGCAGACGAACTGATCCGCGCGATACATCGCCACGGGATCGTGCACATGCTCGCCCATGCGAAACGCGGGCCCCGGCGTGGTGGGCGTCAGCAGCAGATCGACACCGTTCGCAAACACATGCCGGTAGTCCGCCGCGATGCGCGCGCGCGTAGCCTGAGCACGACCGTAGTACGCCTCGTAGTAGCCCGCCGAGAGAACGTAGGTGCCAATGAGAATCCGGCGTTGCACCTCGGGTCCGAATCCCGCGCCGCGCGTGGCGCGGTACATGGCTTCGCGGCCCGCGTCTGCGCCGCGCCGCTGTCCGTACCGCACGCCATCGTACCGCGCCAAATTTGCACTCGCCTCGGCGGGGGCGATGACGTAGTAGGTGGCGACTGCTAACTCCGTGTGGGGCAATGACACTGGCCGGAGGCGCGCGCCCCCGGCCCTCATCGCGTCCGCGGCGCGGTCACACGCGGCCCGGACATCCGCGTCCAGATCGTCAGGAAAACACTCGACCGGCAGGCCCACGACGACGCCGTCGAGGTCGGCCGGCGGGCGACCGACATCGAGCGGCGGTTCGGCAAGACTCGTCGAGTCGTTGGGGTCGTGCCCGGTGATGACCTCCACCACATCAATCACATCCTGGACGCGCCGGCCGAAGACGGCGATCTGATCCAGCGAACTGCCGAACGCCACCAACCCGAAGCGACTCACTCGCCCGTAGCTCGGCTTGAAACCGACGATGCCGCAGAACGCAGCTGGCTGGCGAACCGACCCGCCGGTCTCCGACCCCAGGGCCACGTCCACGGCGCCGGACGCGACGAGGGCCGCCGACCCACCGGATGAACCGCCGGGAACGCGGTCGGGAAAATGGGGATGCCGCGTGGGGCCGAACGCAGAATGCTCGGTCGAAGACCCCATGGCGAACTCATCGAGATTGGTCTTGCACGCGATGATGCCGCCCGCCGCTTTGATCCGCTCAACCGCCGTGGCTTCGTAGGGGGACTGATAACCCGCGAGAATGCGGGAGGCACACGTGGTGGGGTACTCGAGCGTACAGATGTTGTCTTTGATACCGATCGCGCGGCCGGCCAACGGACCGGAGATGTCGCGGTGCACCTGCCGTACGACGGTCTCCCGCTCATACGCGAGGACGGCGTTCAACCCCTGCGCCATGGTGCGCTCGATCGCGTCGGCCGCCGCCGTCAACCGGTCTGGGGCGTTCACTCCTCGCCCCCGACACCTTCGACCCGCGGGAGGATGAAGAATCCGTCGCGGAAGTCCGGTGCAAAGTCCTCGAGACGTCTCTGCAACGGCACGGAACCCACCTTATCCGCGCGAAAGGGCGCGCGCACCGGTCCCGGACGAAACGGTTCCACGGCGGTAGCATCGGCCCGCTCGAGCTGCGAGATGTACTCGAGAATACGGGTTAGATCATGGGCGAGGCCGGGCAGGTCCCGATCGGACACCTCCAGGGCGGCCAGATCCGCAATGCGGCGGATGTCAGCGGGACCGACGCTCACGCCGGATCCCAGTCCCGCTCGAGTCCGGCATACGCGACGAGCAGATGCTTGGTGCCGATCTCCTCGTCGTCGAACTCGACCACGACCTTGAGATCCCGTCCGGTTCCGGAGAGGCCCCGAATGGCACCGGCTCCAAACGTGCGGTGGCGCACCCGTTCCCCCTTGATGTATCGAGGGGCGTCCTGAGATTCGACGTCCACCGTGGAAGCCGTGGCGGTGGCCGGTGCCGCGGTGAACGCGTTGCCGGCAGCCGAGTATCGCGGCGCCGATTTGCGATACAGGTCTCCCCCGAACACGCCGCTGCTCCTGCGTTCATCCACGACGTCCAGCGGCACGCACTCGAGGAAACGGGACGGGGCGCAGGGCATTAGCTGACCTCCACGCCGACGTGACTTCGCCCAGCTGAGGTAGAGTCGGTCCTGTGCGCGCGTGATCGCCACATACGCCAGCCGACGCTCTTCCTCTTCTCCGTCGGGGGAATCGAACGATCGACTGAGTGGGAAGAGACCGTCCTCCAGGCCGGCGACCACCACGAGCGGCCATTCGAGCCCCTTGGCGGTATGGACGGTCATCAAGGTCACCCCGTTTTCCTGCCCCGCTTCCTGTTCGGTGGAGGTGGTGAGCGCTGCGGTCGCCAGGAATCGCTCCAACGGCGTACCCGGTTCTTCAGGATCCACCTCCTCGGACCATTCGGCGGCACCGGAGAGCAACTCGCGGACGTTCTCCATGCGGTCTGCCCCTTCGACCTCTTCGCGCTCGAGCCACTGCTCGTATTGAATGTCGTCGATGACGCGCTCGAGTACGGCCACCGGGGCCGCGTGCTCCGCGTCACGAGACAGGCGCCGAATCAATTCCGCAAACTCTCGCAACGCCCGCTTGGCCCGCGGCCGCAAATCCGGCACGCGGTCGGCAATATCCGCGGTTTCGAGCAACGGACGGTTCCATCGGCCGCCGGCCGCCTGCAGCGTCACCAACGTCGTCGTGCCGAGTCCCCGTTTGGGCACCTGGACGGCCCGGAGGAACGCTTCGTCGTCCGCCGGATTGGCGATCAGCCGAAGATACGCGACCAGGTCCTTGATTTCCCGGCGCGCAAAGAAGCTGACGGCCCCGACGACCCGATACGGAATGGAACTTCGGCGGAACGCTTCCTCGAACGAACGGGATTGCGAATTGGTCCGGTACAGGACGGCCATGTCGGCAAAGGTGTAGTACGCGGTGGCGGCACGCTGGCGGTACTCCCGCGCGACCCACTCCGCCTCGTCTCGCTCATCAGCGGTCGTCACGACGGCGATGGGCTCCCCGCCCGAACGCGACGTAAAAAGTGTCTTGCCCAATCGTCGCGCATTGGCGGAGATCACGCCGTTGGCGGCATCGAGGATCATCTGCGTCGAACGATAATTTTCCTCGAGCCGGTAGATCGTGGCGTCCGGGTAGTCCGTGCGAAAGTCCAGCATGTTCCCGACGTCCGCCCCCCGCCAGCCGTAGATGGACTGATCGTCGTCGCCGACGACGCAGAGATTCCGGTGCACGTCGCCCATATGGCGCACGAGCAGATACTGTGCGCGGTTGGTGTCCTGGAATTCGTCGACCAAGACCGCCTTGAACCGATCCGCGTACCGTGCCATCCGCTCAGGAAAGTTCTTGAACAACGTGAGCGGATGGATCAACAGATCGTCGAAATCCATCGCATTCTGGGCGCGCAAACGCTGATCGAATTGATGGTAAATGGCGGAAGCCACGCGCTCGCCCTCGCTCTGCGCGTTGGCCGCCAACGCTTCCGGCGGCACCAGTCGATTCTTGGCCGCGGAGATCACCGACCGGATCAGCTTGGGCGGATACGTTTTCTTGGAATATCCACCGCTATCGAGCAAGCGCTTGATGAGGGCCAGTTGGTCCACATCATCATAGATCGTGAACTGTGACGTGAACCCGATGGCGTCCGCCTCCCGCCGCAGCAGGCGCGCACAGATCGAGTGGAACGTGCCGATCCACAGACCACTCGGCTCCTGCTCCAGAAGTTCCGACACCCGCCTGCGCATCTCGCGCGCCGCCCGGTTGGTGAATGTGACTGCCAGTATCCGAGTGGGAGGGAGCTTGTGTTCGCCCACGAGGGCGGCCAAGCGCGCGGTGAGGACCCGCGTCTTTCCGGATCCGGCTCCCGCTAGCACGAGAACTGGTCCCTGCGTGTGATCGACCGCTGCGCGCTGCGCGGCGTTGAGCGTAGGTTGCCTCATGATGATGCGACCGGCAGTTCCGCGACGAATTTGGCACCGCGTTCGACCGGTTCTAACCGGAGTCTACCGCTGTGGATGTCGTCTACGATACGGTGGGCCAGGGCCAAGCCAATGCCCCACCCTCCCGACTTGGTGGTGACGCCGGGTTCGAACAGGTTGTCGCGTACCTCGAACCCGACGCCCGGACCGTCATCTTCGACTTCCACGATGACGGAATCGCCCTGGCGTTGAACCGACACCTCGATATGGCCGCCGCGGCCGCTCAACGCGTCGATCGAGTTGCGGACCAGCGCTTCAACCGCCCACTCGAGCAAGACGGGGTCGCCTGATACCATGGGCCCGGCGGATGGAGCATTCACCTGAATGACCACGACATTGGCGTGCTTGGGCAACCGGGGACGAAAATACGCGGCGACACGCTCGACGAGGGACCCCATGGCCACGCGTTCCTGGCGCGCCGGGCGGCCGATCCGCTCGAAGCGTTGGGCCACCCGTTCCAGACGGTCCAGGTCCGCCCGGAGGAATCGCGCGATCTCGGGCGCGTTGGGTTCGGGATCACGCAGGCGTTCGATCCAGGCGGCGGCGCTCATGAGCGGGGTTCCCAGCTGATGTGCAGACTCCCGCGCCATCGCCACCCAAAGACGATCGCGGTGCAAGTGGGCCGCCGCGCGATATGCCCACACTGCCGTCGCCACGGCCACACCCAAGACCATGAGCTGAAATACGGCGAGCCAGGTGAGTTGTCTCGCAACCGCGGTGGCGCCGAAATGGATCTGCCACCCGCCCGGGGCCTCCACCGGGGCATTCGCCCGGTCCAGTTCTCGCATGTACTCCCGGATGCGCGGGTCGTTCAGGTCCCCTTGCGTGATGTGGCAGGGGTTGGGATCCACCGGGAGGTTGGCGCATGCGCTGACCGCGCCCGACGGATCTGTAACGACCAGGGGAATCCCTGAGGCCGTGATGTTGCCCACGAGGTCAAAGAGAATGTCCGTGCGGACATCCGGGTCCGGATCGGCCAGAGCGCCGATCAGGGTGCCGTACACGAGAGAGGTGTTGCGCGCTTCGTTGCGCAGGAAGTTCACGATGCCCCAGGCCTGCCACAGAGAAACCCCACCCAGCGCCAACGCAAGGAGCATGGTGATCATTGGCGCAGCCTGACGGAGCCGGCGGAGCGCCTTACGCACCATGGGGAGTCAAGCAGTCCGTTCCCATGAGGGGAACGAGCGCCTCCGGTATACGGACGCTCCCATCTTCCAGCTGGTTGTTCTCCAACAACGCAATGATCGTTCGCGGCAACGCGAGCCCCGAGGCATTGAGGGTATGCACGAATTGTGGCTTGACCCCCGGCTCCGGGCGGTACCGAATGTTTGCACGGCGTGCCTGAAAATCCGTGAACGTACTGGCACTCGAGGCTTCCAACCACTTCTGCACGCCGGCCGCCCACACCTCGAGGTCGTAGGTCTTGGCGCTGGCAAAGCCCAAGTCACCGGTCGCCAGCACCACGACACGATACGGGATCCCTAGACGCTGCAACACGGCCTCGGCGTGCCCGAGCAGTTGTTCGTGCTCGGACGCCGACTTTTCGGGCGTGCAGAACCGAACCAGCTCCACCTTATCGAACTGGTGCACCCGCATAATACCGCGCGTGTCCTTCCCGTGTGCCCCCGCCTCCCGCCGAAAACAGGGGGAGTACGCGGCAAACCCCTTGGGGAGCTGGTCCGCGCTCAGGATCTCATCCCGGTGAAGATTGGTAACGGGGACTTCCGCGGTCGGCACCAGATACAACTCATCCGCGGTGGCCAGGTACATCTGATCATCCAGGTCCGGCAGCTGCCCCGTTCCGCGCGCGCTGTCCGCATTCACCAAAGCGGGGGGCCACACTTCGGTGTATCCGTGTTCGCGGACATGGAGGTCGAGCATGAAATTGACGAGCGTGCGAATCAGGCGCGATCCCATGCCCGTATACACAGGGAAACCGCTTCCCGTTACCTTCGCACCACGCGCCAGATCGAAGAGGCCCAGCTGTTCACCGAGTTCCCAATGCGGCTTGGCATCGAACGCGTGCGTCATCGGCTCTCCCCATGTGCGCAGCACGACGTTGGCCGATTCATCGCCTTGGGGCACGTCATCGCGCGGAATGTTGGGAATGCGCAGGAGACGATTCTCGAGATCCTCCTCGACCGTCTTGAGTTCACCGTCGAGCGCCTTGATCTGTGTGCTCACCCCCTGCAGCCGCTCGATCAGCGCCGTGGCATCTTCCTTGGCCTTTTTCCGGCGGGCGACTTCTTCCGATGCGCTGTTGCGGTCTGCCTTGAGACTCTCGGCCCGCTGCAGCAGATCTCGCCGCTTGGCATCGAGATTCAGGACGGCATCGACCGCCGCGACCAAAGCCGGGTTCCGACGGGCGAGAGACTGCTTATGCGTGTCGGGATCGTCACGAAGCGTGCGGAGATCGATCACGATAGCGCGCTATTGGGTAGGGATGCCCGGCTCCAACCCGCGATATCCGCAGTTGACATTCACCAGGCTCTCGAGCGTAATCGACCGCTCGGTGGCATCGATGCTCACGACGCGGAACTTGCCGTATCGCGGTAGCGCCCCCACGAAGAACGGACAGGCCACAACGCCGCCGGATTCGGCCCGCGAGCGCACGACAAAGACCGTCTCCGCACTGACCGCCACCTCGGCCTCCAACTGGTAGTCCTCGAGCGGCGCCTCGTCAATCTCGGCGAACTCGTCATCCATGACGAGCACGCCCGACTGGCGGGTCAGACCCAGTGCGCTTCGGGGATAAATCAGGGCCGTACCTTCAGCGCTCAAGTCGAACGCAAAATCAAACGGATCCGCGCGATCGGTCCGCGCCGTCTCGCGAATCACCACGTCGTAGCCGCTCGGAAGATCGATGGACGTTCCGCGCAATGCGTACACCACGACGGTGTCGATGAAGTTGGCGTCTGTCGCCGGGCCCAGCGAAAGCGGATCGTCACAGGCGGCTGCGACCCAGGCTACGCTCACGAGCAGGATGGTGAAGGGCAAGCGCCGCAAGAAGATAGCTCCGTTCAACGTGGCACGAAGATTAGCCGACCCCATGAGGGCGGTCAACCCACTGACGTTGCTTGACTTCCCACACCGGCCGATCTACCTTGGCGCTCCGATGCCCACCATTCGTGACGTCGTACGAGCCCTCAGCAAACGCGCAGGCGTGGACGCTGTTTTGGTCCTCGGGCGTGATGGTTTGCCGATCGATTCGGTCTGCCACAACGGAATCGACTCCGACGGCGTCTCCGCCCTGGTACCGTCCGTCGTCGAGGCGGTCAATCAACTGGGACAGGCCGGGCAGCGCGGTGAGATGTCGCTGGGCGTCATGGAGTGTCGCGGGGGATTCATTATCGTGTCGAACGTGGCGGCGGAAGCCCTGCTGGCCATCTTCGTTCGGCCTGATACGAATATCGGCGCACTGTTATACGAGCTGCGACGGTATCAATCGGCCATTGCCGGGCTGCTGTGACGCACCATGGACGCCGCCCACCTCCTCGTCGTCGACGATGAGCCGCATGTCTCCATGATCATCGAGCAGGCCTGCCGCGCCGACGGCCATCGTGTGAGTTCGGCCCGGTCTCTCGGTGAAGCGCGCGCTCTTCTCGAATCCGGCGATCATTTCGATCTGGTATTCCTCGACATTGGCTTGCCCGATGGGTCGGGGTTGGACTTCGTCGACGAGCTTGCGGCCGCCGACGCCGCCAAGGATGCGCCGATCGTCATCCTCACCGGTGCGGGCTACGACGACGTGCTGCGGCGCGCTATGGAGGCCGGCGCCCGATGCGTCACCAAACCGTTCAGCCCCAGTAAGCTGCGGCGCCTGGTCGGTGAGATCCTGAACAACCCCGCGGATCCCTCATGAGTTATTGGGCCATTGTGCTGGCCGGCGGATCCGGCACGCGTTTCTGGCCGCTCTCGACATCCGACAACCCCAAACAGTTCCTCCCGCTCGCGGGCGACCGTCCCCTGCTCGTCAACGCCGTCGACCGCTTGCAACCCCTCATCCCGCCGGAGCGCACGCTCATCGTCAGTGCGGCGCGCTATGCGGACGCCACCAGACGCATGTTGCCGGATCTGCCCCCGGAAAACGTCCTGGGTGAACCGCGTCCCGCGTCCACCGGACCGGCATTGGCATGGGGAACGTGGGCCGTACAGCAGCGCGATCCGGATGCAACGATTCTGTCCACCCATGCCGACTGGTGGGTTGGTGATGCCGGGGCTTTCAGGGATGCGGCGAAGACCGCCCTCGAGAGCGCGGCGCGACATGACCGGCTCATCACCGTCGGCATCGTCCCGATGCGGCCGGACGTCAGCTATGGTTACATCGTTCCGGGCGAGCCCCTCGATACGCACGTTCGCATCGTGCAACGATTTCAAGAAAAACCGCGGGCGGAGGAGGCGGATCGCCTGATCCGATCCGGCGCACTGTGGAACAGCGGGCTCTTTGCGTGGACCGTTACCCGCTTCTTCGCAGAGACGCAGGCGCACGCGCCGGAGATCGCGAAGGGACTGCCCGCGCTGGAAGAATCGGTGGCCGGCTTCTTCGAGACGGTTACGCCGATCGCCATCGACGTTTCACATTTCGAGCGAAGCCAGCGTGTGGGGGTCGTCGCCGGAAACTTCCCGTGGGACGACGTTGGAAAGTGGTCGGCGCTGGCGCGCGTGCGACCGGTGGACGATGAGGGCAACGTCCTGGTGGGTGATGCCCACCAACACGACGCCTCGGGTTGCGTCGTCTGGTCGGACGGAGACCCCATTGTCATCGACGGAGTGGAGGACCTGGTCGTGGTCCGCGCCAATGGCGTTACTTTGGTGACGTCTCGGGAACGCGCCAGCCATCTCAAAACCCTCATAGAAGCGCTCCCGGATCGCCTGAGGAATCCGGGATCGTCGAGATCCTCGTAATTATCTCATCGTCCAGCGAATGCCTGACCTCATACTCATCGATCCCCACCCCAGCCCGACGTGGTTTCCCTTCGCAGATGCACGACCCGTCTGTGAGCTTCGCGCCGGTGCGTGGCTCATTCGCGAGCGCTGGGAAGCCATCGCCGACCAACCATGCAGCGGGGTCCGAACCGCGCCACACCTCGCGACATTCGTCGAGGATGGGGTTCCCCCCGTGCATCCCGGCACCGATATCGCGGGCCCGACCCTGATTGGCCATTCCCAATTTGCGCCCACCGGCCTTCCTGTCGACCTGCCCGATCAACCCGCACGGCTCGTCAATGACGGCGAGACCGTAGGGTGGTGGATCCCGGACGGCGCCACGTGGCAGGCGGACGCGGATGACACGTCCTGGGAGACGGTTGATATCGAAGGCATGATCCTGGCCGGCGTGTACGATCTCGTGACTGCGCTGGAGCATTTCCTGCCCGGCGACGTTGCGGATTTCACCCAAGAGGGTGGCGAGGCTATTCCAGAAGGCTCCGTCGTTTTGGGAGATCCACACGACGTCGTGCTCTTGGGCGCCAGCATCGAACCG
>Ga0302046_10002322_pt1 | contig 17677 bp, 14 predicted proteins | sample RVTome_11_FD_200261 | JGI IMG/M metagenome (GOLD analysis project Ga0302046, IMG submission 200261) | Soil microbial communities from uranium-contaminated site in the Upper Colorado River Basin, Wyoming, United States - RVT147D111 (version 2) ...
CCGCTGCACACGACCGCGCCCTGGTATTTTCTGTGGCTGCAAGGAATGCTCAAACTGGGCGATAAAACCTTGTGGGGCGTAATCATCCCAACTATCATCTTCCTGCTGCTGTTTGCGGTGCCATATATCGATCCCGGCCCCAGCCGGCTGGCTAAAAACAGAAAGTTAGGCATTACGGTTGGCGTGGTGTGTACCGTCGCGATTGTCGTTTTAACCTTCATGGGTACCGGGTTATGGGGCGTGGCTGCGCCACCGCCGGTGGAACTGGTCCAGGAATTCATTCCCGAAGAGGGCGTCGGTCCGGTTAGAGAAATCGATTACGAGCATCTAACCGTGGGTCGATTTGATACGGCTGATCCAGCGACGTTTCCTGACGGCGAATTAGGCGTAGTGATCCGAGAAATGGAAGAGGCCGCGCATCGGGAAAGCCTCCGGCCTGGCAATAACTTCTTTGATGGCAGTATTGTGGTTGAGATTGAACCCTGGCAGACCGATCTAAAACGGCTGACCATGACCGTCCACTGGCTGGAGATTCCTGAAGGCAGCAGCGATAACATCGCCCAGGAGCGCGACTTTGCGAAATCAGTCTTTATGCATCGCGCCTCAGATTATCAATTACTCGAGTGATTGGACACGTAAACGATTATGATTGACTCAAGAATCTTGGTCGGCTTGATTGCGGTCTTAATGACCATAGGCAGCATTGTCTACGTTGGCATCAACGAACCGGATCGCCAGGCGGAATTCAAGGGCGCTTTCCACGGACGTTCTGTTGAAGCCGGAGCCAGCCTGTTTACCGAGTTTTGCGCACCCTGTCATGGGCTCAAAGGTGAAGGTACGCCTCGGGCGCCCACCCTCAACACTAAGCAGTTCTTTGAAAACCGCCTGCAAGAGCTAGGGTACCCGGGCACCATGCGCGCTTATCTGCAGTTGACCATCGCCGGCGGCCGCCCCGCCATGTCCACCAGCGGCCCCTGGCCGGAAAACATGCCAACCTGGAGCGTCGATTATGGCGGCCCTCTGCGCAACGACCAGATCAACAATATCGTGGATTACGTTTTGAACTGGGAAGAAGGGGCCCCGGACATCGAGGCTGCCGGAGAGATTGCGGTCGAGGGCGATACGCCGGAAGAGCGTGGCCGTAATCTATTCACCGGCGCCGCCGGCTGTGTCGCTTGCCATGCCATCAATGCCGAAGGCGGCAATATTGCGCCGGATTTGGCTAATGTCTACGCCGAACAAGGTGAAGATTACATCCATGAGTCGATCTTGACCCCCAATGCGGTCATCGCCGAAGGCTTTCAACCCAATATCATGCCGGCCAACTATGGGGAGCGGTTGAGCGAAGATCAAATCAGTGATATCATCGCCTTCCTGAGGTCTGCCTCCGGCGGCTAAACTCAACCCTTTGGCAAATCAAAAATAAAGGCGGCTGTTTCGGCAGTCGCCTTTTTAGTACAGGTTAACAATCGCCACCCTGGTGGGTACTTGGGAAGCTCTGTTACCCTAACTGATATCAAACATCTCCTGGAATTTCAAGGCCAGACCCATATCACCCTGCAATTTGATCTTGCCGGCCATAAACATGTTCATAGGATTTGCTTCGCCTCGCGAGAGGGCAACATAATCTTTAGCTGCCATCTTCAGGATCAAGGTTGGAGCGTCGACGCTCCCCGGCTGAATCGAGATAGCTCCATTTGCTATCTGGATCGCCCACTGACCACCATCCTCACCGGCAAGCTCGAGCTGGATGACGGCATTGACGTTCTCAGCTTTTTCGGGTCGAAACGCTTCCGGCATTTTCTCAAATATTTCTTGCAAATCCTCGGCTATGTTCATTAAGTCCAGGCTCCTTAATACCACCTTCTGACGCAAAGGGTTTTAGAAACCCTTTGGATGTTCACCAGGGAAGAAACAGCGTGTTTCCTGCAAAAGTTAATTCGTTACTCATTGAGTATAGCCAAGCAACCAAATCCTGTCAACGATAAATTAACAGAAACCGGTTGACGGCACCCCTGCAAACAAGTAGAATAGTCTTGATAATTTATGTTTTGATACCCAATTAGGAGAATCCCATGGATTTGAAAGTAACGCCCTGGACCAGGGACGATGAACCAACCGAAGAACACCTGCGGGAAACCCTGGAACAGCAAGAAGCTACCATCTTTCGCTGGTCAAACCAACCCGAAGATGTTTATCCCGGACATACCCACGGCTATCACAAAATCGTGCTTGTTCTAAAAGGCAGCATAAAGTTTGATTTTCCGGTCCGGCATAAAACCCTTAACCTGAATACCGGTGATCGCCTGGAACTTCCAGCCGGCATTCGCCATAGCGCCGTTGTCGGGCCGGAAGGGGTAACCTGTTTAGAAGCGCACGTTTATTAAGACAATTGAATAGTTGTACCTAATCCGGTCATATCACAGTTTCGCAAGCCACGCTTTAGACTCAAATCCGGTTGAGTTGTATTCCTTAAACTTCGGGCTCAGGATCATATCCTGGGTTATCTCAGTTTATAAGCGGAGGCTTATCAATGTCAACGGAAATCTCGCCAGGATACTATCTGACGATCCATGATTATCCTATCAGCGAACGTCCCCGCGAACGTTTGCAATATTACGGAGCCGGTGCGCTGTCCAATGCCGAACTATTGGCGATTCTACTGCGAGTGGGCACCCCTGGCGAGAACGTTATCGCCCTCAGTACCCGGCTGCTAAAGGAGTTTGGCGGTCTGGAAGGGTTGACCAAAGCCGGCTTTGGTGATCTGGCTAAAATCAAAGGCATCGGCATAGCGAAAACGGCCCAACTCAAAGCCGCGCTTGAACTCGGCCGCCGCTTGCTCTTGACCTCGCCTGATGCCCGGCCACAAATTACCTCTCCGGCCGATGCCGCCAATCTGCTCATGTTAGAAATGGGCAGCCTGGAACAAGAAAATTTGCGCACGATCCTTCTCGACACCAAAAACAGAGTCCTGGCCAGCCCAACCGTTTATATCGGGAATGTCAATGCCTCGATCATCCGCGTTTCCGAAATTTTCCGCGAAGCCGTCAGAACCAATGCCACCGCCCTCATCGTCGCCCACAACCACCCCTCGGGCGACCCAACCCCGTCCCCGGAAGACGTTCAGGTCACCCGCTCGATTGTCGAAGCCGGGCTTCTTTTAGGCATCGAGGTTTTGGATCACCTGATCATCGGGCATCAATGTTTCATCAGTCTAAAAGAACGTGGACTTGGCTTTGACTATAGCTAATTTCATAAGCCATGGCCCGCCCAAAAAGAGAAGGATTTTAGGTAATATTTTGCAAATTCCCGCTCGGATGTTATACTTTTGCCACTACACTCACCTTGGCCCATTGCCATGTCGGGGCCAATTGATCACATGTTAGGGCCTCTCAACAAAACAACTTAGGAGAGAAAGAAACCCTATGGCTTTTCCAAACAATGGCAACAACCCCATTGCCTGGCGTATTCAACAGATGAATGAACGAATACGCTCAACCAAAGAGCAGGATCTGTACCTTTACCTGCAACCCGCAGAAAAAGTTGATGGGGTTCATGTGACTATCAACGGACGCCGCATGCTGCAATTTGCCTCCTATGCTTACCTTAATCTGCTTGGACATCCTAAAATCCAGGCCGCGGCCAGAGCCGCTCTGGACGAATTTGGTTCAGGGACCCACGGGGTGCGTATCCTGGCTGGCACAACCCGCATCCATGTCGAGTTGGAGGAAACCATCGCCCGCTTCAAAGGGGCCGAGGACGCACTGGCCCTGTCGAGCGGCTATGTGACCAACCTGGGCACCATCGCGGCCCTGCTGGGGCGCGGTGATGTCGTCATATCAGACAAGCTCAACCATGCCAGTATTGTGGATGGCTGTTTGTTATCTCGGGCCAAATTTGTTCGCTTCGACCACAATGATATGGCAGCGCTGGAAAATGCTTTAGCCAAAGCGCCGCAGCGAGCAGGCAAGTTGGTTGTGGTCGATGCCGTATTTAGCATGGATGGTGATATCATTAATCTGCCTGAGGTCATTCGTTTGTGCCGCAAGTATGAGGCGCTGCTGATGGTTGACGAAGCGCACTCACTGGGCGTCTTAGGCGAGACAGGCCATGGCATCCAGGAGCATTTTGGTATTGATGGCACTGACATAGACATTCAGATGGGCACGCTCAGCAAGACCATTCCCAGCGTGGGTGGCTATATTGCAGGTAATGCCGAGTTGATCGCTTATCTCAAACATGTGGTTCGAGCCTTTGTCTTTTCAGCCGCTTTGCCGCCGGCCTCAGCCGCGGCAGCCAAAGCCTCCTTCGAAGTCATTGAAGCAGAACCGGAGCGAGTCCACGCCCTGCGCGCCAATGTCGACTACTTTATCAAGGGCCTTCAAGAACGCGGCTTCAATACCCTTAAGAGCGAAACCCCTATCGTGCCTATTATTGCCGGCGATGACCAACCGGCGCTGATGATGGCCAAACTATCCCAGGACCAGGATATCTTTGTCCTGCCCGTCCTGTCTCCGGCCGTCCCCCCCGGCACCAGTCGTATTCGCGCCAATGTTACAGCCGGTCATACTCTGGACGAAATCGAATGGGCCATGGATGTTTTCGAACAGGTCGGCAAAACCGTCGGCGTCCTGCCAAATTAGGGTTCTTGTGAGCGCCAACCATTGACAACTTTTAGCCCTATTGCCCTTACAAACAAGAGACCTAAACTAAGGACAGCGTTGTGGCAAATAAGGTAAAAGTTGTACTCAACAGCTACGGGGGGCGCTTATCGGCGCAGGCCAAACGAGACCGGGTCGAACAAGGATTGCAAGCAGCCGGGGTCGATTATCACCTGGAACTTACAACCGAGACGGGACATGGCATCGAGTTAGCCCGCCAGGCCACCCTGGATGGCTGGCCTATTGTCGTGGCCGCCGGCGGCGATGGCACCATCCATGAAGTGGTCAATGGCCTCATGCAAGCAGCGAGCGAGGCTGAGGCCAGCACCCTGGGCATCATCCCCTTAGGTACAGCCAATGATTTGGCCGATGCTTTGGAAATTCCACGCAATATTAATCGAGCCTGCCAGCGCCTGGCCGCCGGCAAAACCCGCTTGATAGATATCGGCCAGGTCAACGACCGCTATTTTGCCAATAATTCGGCGGTCGGGCTCGAACCCGCCATCAGCCTGGCCCACGACCGGATGCGCTGGGTCAAGGGCAATATCCGCTACATTCTGGCCGCCTTAAAAAGTATTATGACGGCTCAATGTTGGACCATGCGCTTGACCTGGCACAATGGAGTCTACGAAGGGCCGGTTATCATCGTATCAGTGGGCAATAGCTGCCGGACCGGCGGTGAGTTTTATATGTACCCTGACGCCAGCCTGGACGACGGCCTGATTGATTTTGTTTATGGGGTCGGGATGAGCCGCTGGCAAATACTGTGGCTGCTGCCGCAAACATTTACCGGCAACCATGTCAACCATCGTCTGGTTGTCTATCGCCAAACCACGACCCTGTCCATCACGGCTTCGCCTCCTACCGCCATTCAAGCCGACGGCGAAATCATCGAAGACAACGCCACCGAAATCAACTATCGGGTTCTGCCCAAGAAACTGCGCGTAATTGTTTGACCTTGCAGATCATGTTACGATCTCCCCCTGGTTCACTCGTGCTACCTCGCTGGTTCCTTAAACTGGGCTTCCACCTGCTCTATTATCAACTGGCCTGGACCTATGAGTTCGTCGCCTGGGTGGTGTCCTTTGGCCAATGGTCGGCCTGGCGCCGGTTAGCCTTGCGTTATATGGAGCCGGGTCCCACCCTCGAACTGGCCTACGGCGCCGGCGTTTTCTTTGTCGATATGCTCGCAGCCGGTTATCGGCCGGTCGGCATCGACCTGTCACCCTACATGGCCCGGCTGGCCGGCAAACAACTACGCCGCCAGGCGATCGATCTGCGCCTGAGCCGGGCCAGAGCCCAGACCCTGCCGTTCCCCTCCGGTTATTTTGTCAATGTCGTGGCTACCTTTCCGGCCGACTACATTTTGGCGCCGGATACTCTGGACGAAGTTTATCGGGTTCTCAAAGACCCCAGTGCCGAGTCCGGCAGCCGGCTCGTGATCGTGGCCGAAGGCAAGCTGCGCGGCCCCTGGCCCATCCGGCCATTTATCGACTGGCTCTATCGCATCACCAACCAAAGCCCCATTCCACCGGCCCGCCCGCTCAAGCTGATGGCAGCCCACCATTTCAAAGCCCGCTCGGAAATGGTCCAACATCAAGGGGCCCACGCCCGGCTCTACATCGCCGAGAAGATAGAGCCACCACAATGAAGACTTGTAAAAGACCAGTACATCGCGGCGTAAATAAGCCCAGGGATACCCCCTCCAACCTCCCCCCGCTGGCGGGGGGATCAAGGGGGTATAACCGGCGGCCTATTTACGCCTCCATATACTAGATTCCGTACCAAAGGCTGAACAGCAACGTAAGTTCTTCAGTCCTTGCCCGCTTTTTCCCATACACCTGCGCCGTGGTATAATGGACGGCCCCCTATCAAACTTGCTTCGGGTGTGGGGGCTCTAGCGATTTCTACGTCTATTGCTTTTGAAGGCATAAGCCAGGTGGGAGACCGATCTTGACAGAGATTGCCAATCCATATCGTCCGGGGGAGCCGGTTGTGGACCCGGCCATGCTATATGGCCGGCAAGATGCCGCCGATTGGATCGAGCGCCAAATTGGCAGCGATGCCCACTCGCTCATTCTCAACGCCATGCCCCTTATCGGCAAAACATCCTTTATTAACCATGCCCATACCCTGTTCAATCTGCCTGCTCATCATCTGCGCATCTCCCTCTCGGAGATGAGCCCGCCGGCAATATGGTCTGACGAATCCAACCTCGAGCCAGAAGCCTCTCCAATCAACCGGGTGCTGCACAAGGCCACCGACCAGCTTTTGCCCCAACTGCTCCAGACCAAACTCATTACACCGGCCCAGGTCGAGGCCACTGTCCGAAGCGCCAGCGCCCTGCCCAGGCTGTTTGCGCACGCTGGCCAACGACCAAACCCGGAGCGGTTGGTGCTTTATATCGATGACCTGCACGCGCTCTTCACCAATGACAAAGCCTTGATCGCCAGTTTTTTGACCTCGCTGATGCCTGTATTGGATGAGTATCCCCGCCTGCACCTCGTCTTTAGCCTGAATCAAGACAAGCTGCGGCAGATCAATCATCCCTTGATCGACGGCGCTCCAACCTTGAACCTGGGCGCCTTACCGGCCGATGCCTCACTCAGTATGGTCACCCGCCCCGTCAATGACGTTCTGCGGTTTGACTATGGCGTGACAAAACGCATCGTCGAGGTAAACTCACACCATCCCTATTATCTCACCCTATTTTGTTATACGCTGCTCAATCGCCAGGTCCACGATGGTTGGGTCAACCAGCGAGACTTTGATGCGGCTCTGGCCGATATTCTGGCCTCGCCGATTGAACCGTTCACCGAGATTTGGGACGGCGCCAGTTGGGTCGAGCGAGCCGTGCTGACCGGCATGGCCGCGATGCAGGGCCGTCACGGCCCCATGACCCACCAGGAGATCATTCGCTTCTTACAACAGCACGATAAGGCAGTTGCGCCTGAAGTCGTGATCGATTCCCTGACCGCACTGGCCGAACGAGGGGTGCTGGTGCCTATGGGCGCGGTCAGCTATCGCTTTCATGTGGATCTGCTGCGCTACTGGCTGCGCGAGCATACGGACCTGGCCGAAATTTTATCCGAGGTCGAATGGCATCGTCTGGCTGCCCAGGCGCGAGCCAGGCGAGCCAAAGCCTCGGCCTCCTCGGCATCATCCCCGGCCTATAGACCCAGGGGCGATCTGCCTCGCCGGCGGCGCGGCTTCATCTGGCCGGTCACGATTGGCTTGCTGGCGCTGTTCTGTCTCCTGGCAACCGGGGCGGTGTTCGCGACCCAGTATTTGGAACTTCCCTTATTCTTCGCCGCTCAACCAACCGCCACCCCAACGGCAACGCCCAGCCAGCTTGAGGCGGTGGCCCCGGCCGCAACCGCCACCACGCCGGCCAGCACCGAACCAATGCCGACCGTCACGCCAACCGCTGCGCTGGTCGTGGCTCGCAGCCTGCCGTCCATTACCTACATGGGCAAGGATATCGATCAAAGCTGGCGCGTTTATGTGATGAGTGCCGACAGCTCCGATGTAACGCCCCTGTCGCCCGAGGGAGTCGATGATACCGCCCCGACCTGGTCGCCTGACGGGCAGCGCATCGCCTTTGTCTCCCAACGCGACGGTAACCGGGAGATCTACATCATGGATGCCGACGGTCAAAACGTGGCTAATGTTACCCGTCACCCCGCTGACGACTGGACCCCGGCCTGGTCGCCTGACGGTACGCAATTGGCCTTCGCCTCCATTCGCAGCGGTGGCTGGGAAATCTATGTGATGGATATGGCCTGTCTGAGCGCTCCGGAGAGCTGCCCGGACAGCCTGACTCAAATCACGGGCAACGGCGCCGGCAATATTTCGCCGGTCTGGTCACCCGACGGCGCCCGTTTCGCCTTTAATGGCAAGGCCGCCGGAAACTGGGATATCTATACCATGGCGACCAATGGCATCGATGTCCGCCAGATCACGACGGCCCCTGAAAATGATCTGGCGCCGGCCTGGTCGCCCGACGGAACCCTGCTGGCCTTTGAAACCAATCGTGATGGTAATGTCGAGATCTATGTGGTCGATGCCAACGGCGGCGTCGCCCTAAACATCACCAACCTGCCCCTGGCCAACGATCACGGCCCAACCTGGTCCCCTGACGGCCAGCAAATTGTCTTCTATTCCAACCGCGAGGGCAACTGGGACGTCTTCGCGACGACGCTCGACGGCCAAACCGTGACCAACTTGACCCGCACCCCGAGCCGTGATGAACAAACGCCGTCCTGGCGGCCCTGAACGAGGTTAGTTTCGAAGTCGATTCTTCATGTCCCCTAAACTAAGCCAACCATTTCTACCGGTCTTCGTCCTCCTCCTGGCCTTTGCCCTCCGTATCGTGGCCATCGACGAGATACCGCCCGGTCTATCCCACGATGAAGCCTACAATGGGGTGACGGCCATCCAGGTCTTGCAGGGGCAGAGACTTATTTTTTTCGAAATCAACAAAGGCATCGAACCCCTCATTATTTACCTGGAGGCCCTGGCCTTCTATCTGTTTGGGATCGGCCCGGTCCAGTTGCGCCTGGTAAACATTTTCTGCGGACTGCTGACCGTGGCCCTGATCCAGCCACTGGCAGTCCGTCTATTCAATCGCCGCGTGGCCTTGCTGGCCATGACCGGCCTGGCCATCTCTTTTTGGCCCATCTTTGTCAGCCGCCTCACCCTCCGCGCCGTCACCTTCCCCCCCCTCCTGATCCTGACCATCTACTTTCTCTGGCGCGCACTTAACTCAATTAGCAATGATCAATTAGCAATTAACAATCTCCATCCCAAATCTCAACTCCCACATCCCACATCTCACATCCCATATCTCTTCTTCATCCTCAGTGGTCTTGCCGCCGGCGCAGCCATGTATACCTACCTTTCCAATCGCTTCGTGCTGCTGCTGGTAGCAAGCATCTTCGGCGCTCAACTGGTGCGAGGTGGACTCAAACGCGAACACTGGGGGGGCCTGATCCTACACGTGATTATTTGGGCCGGGCTGTTTGCGCCACTGGCTAATTACTACGCGCAGAATGCTGACAGTTTTACCGAACGCTATAACCAGGTATCCACCATCCCTTATGCCCTCAACGGCGAGTTCGGTCCCATCATCGAAAATACCCTGCAAACCCTGGGCATGTTCACCTTCCAGGGTGATACGACCGACCGCTATAATCTCGATGGCCGTCCCGTATTTGATTGGGTCAACGGCAGCTTGTTCTACCTCGGCCTGGGCCTCGTTTTGCTGCGGCTGCCTCGCTCGCCCGGACTGGCCGGGCCGGCGACAGTGCTGCTGCTTTGGTTTTTTAGCATGCTCCTACCCGATTTCATCACCGATGACAGTCCCCACTTCCTGCGGACCATCGGCGCGATGCCGGCCGTTTATCTGCTGTGGGCCGTTGGTTTGGACCGGGTCGCCCAACACCTCGAACACCGCTCGGCAGCGACCAGCTCCCGCTCGGCAGCGACCAGCTCCCGCTCGGCAGCGACCAGCTCCCGCTCGGCCGTGGTCAGCAGCACCGCTGAAAAGCCCCGGAACCAAACAGCTCTGGCCATCACGGCTCACATTTCACGTTTCACTCCTGTCCTCATCCTGATCCTGCTCACCCTGACCACGCTCCACACCGGCTACGATTACTTCAACCGCTGGGCCACCGCGCCAGGAGCCCGGTCCATCTATGGGGCCGACATCGCCGAAATTGCGGACGACTTCAAGACCAGCCCACCGGCGGGCCTGGCGGCCATCTCGGCCGAGTTCTATCGAGACCTGGACCCGTTTCGATGGGCCTTACATTTTCAGGGGAATCCCCCCTTCGTGATCTGGTTCGATGGCCGCCAGACCCTGGCCTTCCCCCCGCCCGAAAGCGGCCTCGCGCCGGCTTATATCTTTGCGGCCTCGGCCCCACCCGCCGAGACCTGGCTGACCTATTTAGAAGCCGCTCCGGCCGAGTCGGGCCGAGCTTACCAGGTTTATCACTTGCCCGCTGACAGCGTTGGGCCGCAGTCGCCCCTCGATCTGCTGTCAACCGAAAAAGGATCGCTCGGCCTCAACGTCAACAATGACCTGATTCTAAACGGTTATCACGTGCTGGGATCGATAGCCAGCGGCGGCAAATTTCAGGTGCTGCTGAGCTGGCAAGCCTTACGCCGCCTCCCACCCGACACCGACTACACCTTCCTGGTCCGCCTGCGAGACGATCAAGAACAGTTATGGACCAGGGCCGACGGCAACGGCTATTCACCCGCCGACTGGCAGCCGGGAGTTCAGGCCCTGCAACTGCTCACCCTGCGGCTGCCGGGCGATTTGCCTGCGCACGTCTATCACCTCACCCTGGAAGTGGTTGATCGCCACAGCGGGCAAGCCCTGCCCACCGGCAGCGGCGAAACCATCATTCCCTTAGCGACCCTGCTGCTGGACAATCCCTGATCGAGGCTCTAACCAAACCTCCCGACCATCGTTTCCAACCAAAATCAATCACCAGCCAGCCGCCCTGGCAGCCACCTTCGCGATTCACAATTCACCCTCCTCAATTCATAATAATTTGGCCGCTACGCCTCGATTAACTTGTCATAGTATTGAAGTCAGTGTTATAATGATAGACGTAATGAGCTTAAACTCATTGCGAACACAACTGCCACCTAATCGGGAGATATATTCATGTCAACGATTGATGATGCCATTCAAGCCATCAGGATGGGAGACAAAGAAGGCGGTCGGCAAATCCTCGAAAATATCCTTGAGACCGACGAAAGCAATGAAGACGTCTGGCTCTGGTTGAGTTCAGTGGTTGATTCCGACGAAGATCGCGAGATTTGTCTGGAAAATGTACTGGCCCTCAACCCGGATAATGTCGTAGCCAAACGGGGGTTAGAAGCACTGCGCAGTGGTACATTCAACGTCCACAGCATGATGGGCGATGCGCTGGAAGAATTGGAGGATGAGCCCGAGCCCGGTTCCTTCATCGAGGAGTTTGAAATAGGCAGCGACTTCGATGATGACGAGCTGGTCATGCCAAGTTCGATGAGCGGCGCTGCCAAAGGCGGCGGGCTGGCGAGTCGTATTAATATCAGGTTGATTATCCTGGTGGGCCTTGTCTTTATCGTCTTGGTCCTGGCTCTTGGGGGCATAGCGGCCAGCATCTTTTTAGGCGGTGACGATGGCACTGTGCCGGGGGTGGACGTTCAAAACACAATTGATAGCGGCCAGCCCGCCATCGAGGAGGGCGCGACCGATACCCCAACGCCCTTACCCACCGACACACCCACGTTGACCCCAGTACCTTTTGAGCTTCCGACTTCGCTGCCCACGCCAGAACCATCCCCCACAGCTACGGCGGTTGTCCAACCAACGGCCAATTAGGTAGACATCCGTAGGCCAGGTGACAAAACGAAAACCGACCGCTCCGGGAAGAAGCGGTCGGTTTTTTGGACCCATTTTCAACTTGCCATCTCCTACTGCTTAGAGTATACTGCCCAGCTATTGTATTTTGGGAACGAGATCGCGTGAAAACAAAACTGCTATTGCCCATTATCATCGGCGCCTTGCTCCTTGGCTTGCAGTCCGCTGTAGCTCAGGCTCAGGATTTTCCCGATGTGTGCCAGCAGCCGGAAAATATCCTGCGTAACTGCAATTTTGATAATGGCCTGGACCATTGGCGCCCTTTCCTTGAAGAGGGCAATGCCAGCATTTCCGTACTGCAAGGCGGGAGCGAATGCCACGCCCCCCTCTGTCCGGCCGCTCATATTGTTACGGACAGCAGTTTTGTCGGCGGGCTATACCAGCAGGTCCCGGTCACAGCCGGCAACAGCTACTATGCCAATATCGTCTGGCTGGTATTTGACTCGCTGACTAATGACCAGGCCGTCTATGATGCCGGCGGCGGTATCGGGCGGCGAGTTGGCATCGACCCCTTTGGCGGCACCGATTCGCGCTCGTCCAACATCATTTGGAGCCCCGACATCTGGCGCAACGACTGCAAGATCTGCAACGAAGAGCAGGTCACGGTCACCGCCCAGGCCGATACCATTACCCTCTACTTGAGAATCGATGATACCTGGCGCGGGCGCGTTGAAGAAAAAGGGTTTAGCATCCCGGCCAGCAAAGACCAGTTCTGGCTCGATGATCTTGGCCTCAAACAAGTCGGCGGCGTCGAGGCGGCCAGGGCGGCTGAGGCTGAACCACCACCCGCAACCGATACTCCGCTGCTGCCACCAACCGACGCGCCCGTACCGGCGGAAAATGATGATGATACGCCGGTCGCGGAGTCGCCAACTGAAACGCCGGAGCCGGATACGCCCACCCCGGCTGATATCGACGAAACCGAGCCAACAGCGCTTCAGCCGGTCTCACCCGTCCAAACGCCCGCCGCGGTCAGCGCCATCGCTCCGCCGCCGACCCTGACACCCAGCATGACGCCGCCTCCGACCGACACGCCGGAGCCGCGGCCAACCAAGGCTCCGCGCCTCAGCCGGGCCGCACCGCCGGCATCCGAGCCGCCGCTGATTTCGGCCGGCTTGCTGGGCGTCGTCGGCGCCGGCGTTTGTATCGGCGGTGTGGTGCTGCTGCTCATCGGGGCGGTCATGGCCGGGTTGGTCTGGCTGTACCGGCTGGGCTGGGAACAGGTCGATGCTGATGAGTTTGATGACGATGTCGATGACGCGCCCGAGATTATCGTTGATATCGCTGAGTAACCACCATCCAGAAAGAGAAGACCATGTCCCAGGAACATACGCCGCAGCCCCCGGCCACGATCTCATTGCAGTGCATTCGGTGTGGCTGCACCTATCCAACCGACGTTGTTCGCTATCTATGTGACTGTGGCGGCCTGCTCGATGTCTGGCACGACCTGGAAGCCCTGCGCCCCCAGCTCAGTCGCGGGCTGTTCGATGGTCGCCTCAGCGGCGCACCCGGCCCACGCGTGGCCCCAACCACCAACTCCGGCGTCTGGCGCTATCGCGAGCTCATCCTACCGGCCACCGCCGACACCATCGTCTCCCGTCCCGAAGGCAATACCCCCCTTTACGAACACTCCCGGCTGTCCCGCTGGGTTGGCGTCGAAACGCTCTTCCTCAAACATGAAGGCGAGAATCCAACCGGCTCCTTCAAAGACCGGGGCATGACCGTCGGCGTCACCCAGGCCAAATTGATGAATGCCCAGGCCGTCGCCTGCGCCTCAACCGGTAACACCTCGGCCTCGCTGGCCGCCTATGCGGCCTTGGCCGGTATTCCCGCGCTGATCTTTATTCCTGCCGGGAAAGTCGCCGCCGGTAAATTGGCTCAGGCCCTGGCCTACGGCGCCCACACGCTCCAGATCCAGGGCGACTTCGATGATGCCATGAGCCTGGTCCGCCAGGTGTGTGACCAGATGGGCGTCTACCTGCTCAACTCGCTCAACCCCTTTCGCCTGGAAGGCCAGAAATCAATCGTGCTTGAAATCTTACAAGGCTTTAGCTGGCAGCCGCCCGACTGGATCGTGCTGCCCGCCGGCAATCTGGGCAACACCGCCGCCTTTGGCAAAGCCCTCTACGAAGCCCAACAACTGGGCCTGGTCGAAAAAATTCCGCGCATCGCCGCCGTCCAGGCCGCCGGGGCCAGCCCTTTTTACCAGAGTTATCAGACCAACTTTGCCGAGCGCATCACGCTGAAACCCAGTACCATCGCCACCGCCATTCGGATCGGCAAACCCGTCAGCTACGAGCGAGCCATTCGCACCCTGGGCTGGACCAATGGCGTGGTCACCTCCGTGACCGATCAGGAGATTATGGACGCCAAAGCCATGGTCGACAACGTCGGCATCGGCTGCGAACCGGCCTCTGCCGCCGCCGTCGCCGGCGCCCGTAAACTCATCGCCGAAGGCGTTATCATGCCCCAAGAAACCATTGTCGGCATCTTGACCGGCAATCTACTCAAAGACCCTGCCGCCACCGTCGACTACCACACCGGTGTCTGGCCTGAGGCGCAGTTTGCCAACCCGCCGGTGCAGTTGGAGCCAACAATGGAGGCGGTGAGACAGGTGATTGAGGCGAAACTGTAAGGAGACCCAACCATGCCCAAAATCAAAGTCGGAGTATTAGGCGCAACCGGCGCCGTGGGCCAGCGATTTGCCCAGTTGCTGGTCGATCACCCTTATTTTGACCTGACCGTCCTGGCCGCTTCGGAGCGTTCGGAAGGCAAATCGTACCGCGCAGCCACCAACTGGATTCTGACCGAGCCCATGCCCGCTCACCTGGCCGGGCTGGAAGTGCAGCCCATGTCAACCGAGCTGGACTGCGCCCTGCTTTTCTCGGCCCTGCCCACCCAATCGGCGGGCGAGTGGGAGAGCCGCTTTGCCGCCGCCGGTTACGCCGTCTTCAGCAACGCCGGCGCGCATCGCATGGACGATGACGTAGCGCTGCTCATCCCCGAAGTCAATCCCGATCACCTGAACCTGTTGGCCCACCAGCAAGCTAACCGGGGCTGGGACCGGGGCTTCATCGTCACCAATCCTAACTGCACCGCTATCCCGCTGACCATGGCCCTGACGCCGCTCCACCGGCAGTTCACCGTCGAAGCCGTCATCGCCACCTCCATGCAGGCCGTCTCCGGCGCGGGCTACCCCGGCGTGCCCAGCCTGGATGCCATTGACAACGTCATTCCCTTTGTGGCCGAAAGCGAAGAGATCAAGGTCAATATCGAGACCAACAAAATGCTCGGCCGCTCGAATGGCCGGCAGGTCGAGCCGGCCGGCATAGCGATCAGCGCCCACTGCAACCGGGTCCCGGTCACGGACGGCCATGTGGTGACCGCCTCGGTTCGTTTCAAAGACAAACCCTCACTGGGCGACATTCTGCAAGCCTGGCAAACCTGGCAGCCGCTGCCCCAGGAGTTGGGGCTGCCGTTAGCGCCCAATCCCGCCCTGGTCATCCGCGAGGAACCCAATCGGCCCCAACCCCGCCTCGACCGGGATGCCGGCCGGGGCATGGCCACCAGCGTGGGCCGCCTGCGCCCTTGCGAAGTGCTGGACGTGCGCTTTGTGGTGCTGGCCCACAACACCATCCGGGGTGCGGCCGGCGGCTCGGTCCTCAACGCCGAGTTGATGCATGCCCAGGGCCTGCTGGATAACTTCAAGGAAGAGGTTGATACCCATGTACCGGCATAAAACGCTGGCCGACTTTATCGGCGACCGCGTTGTCTATCGCAACCTGGAGCCGGCCGACCCGGCCCTGCCCCGGCTGGCCGGCATCTGGCAGGAGATCGGGCTCGACAGCCTGCGCGTACCCCGCAAAACCGAGCCGGCCTACGCCGCCGCCGTCTACCGTTTTCTCCAGGCGGCCCAGGCTGACCGGGGCTTGCTCCCGTTGGAACGGCTGCTGTTCGTCGGTGACACGCCGATGAATGACGGTACCGCCGCCCGGAACCTGGGCCAATACCTGCCCATGCGCGGCTTCATCGGCGCCCAAAAGCTGGGCCAGGCCGAGCAGGTCAACATCGAAGGACCATTGATGCTGGCCAACCGCTGGCAGGCCCTGGCCGACTTTTTGGAGTGGGTCCCCACCGAAGGCTTCCCCTTTGACGAGCGGACCGCCCTGCTGCTCGACCTGGACAAGACCACCCTGGGCGCGCGCGGCCGCAACGACAAGGTCATCGACCGGGCCCGGGTCACGGCGGTGCGCCTGACCGTCGAGGAACTGCTGGGCGGCGGCTTCGACGAGGCCGCCTTCCGCAGCGTCTACGACCGGCTCAACCAGCTCGAGTACCACCCTTTCACCGCCGATAACCAGGATTACCTGGCCTACATCAGCTTGATGGTTGTCGCCGAGATCTACCCGCCAGACCGGCTCTGGGCCGATCTGGAACACGGCCGCCTGACCGGCTTCAAACAGTTCGTCACCTTTTGCGACGCCCACCAAAAGCAGATGAGCGGCGGCCTGCTGGCTGCTCACCGGGAAGTCACCGGCAACATGGCCAAAGCCGATCCCACGCCCTTCAAGAGCTTCCGTTATCGCGAGTACCACACCACCGTCGCCCTGATGAACGCCCTGTCCGATGACGTGACCGAGGCCGATGTCCTGGCCGGCGAGATTACCATCACGGGCGAAATCGCCAACGCCGCCGAACGCCTGGCCGCCCAGGGCGTCCTCACCTTCGGCCTCAGCGACAAACCCGATGAAGCCTCGCTCCCCACCCCGGAGGCGGCAGCGCAAGGCGCGCTGCCCTTGCATCACGTGGTGATGAAGGTGGTTGGGAGCTTAGTCAGCTAGTCAGCATTTCAGCTTGTCAGCGGGCCAGCTTGTCAGCAGAAAGCTGACCCGCTGAAGTGCTGATCGGATGACCGGCTGAAGTGCTGGCCTTCCAAGAACCCCACTGTTTCTGCCATCTTGAAGACCTGACAGGTTTTGAAAACCTGTCAGGTCTGGTTTAGCTGCTAAGATTTGTCGGGCGGACGAATGCGGACTCTTTGGGAGTCGGCGGTGATGATGGCTCCGGCCTGTAATTCATCGCCGTACGATTCAAGAATGTGCAGGCAAATCGGCCCCTGCTGCCGGGCCGACAGATTTACCAGTCGCAATATCCCGGAATGGGGCTGGTTGTAAACGACCGCCAGTTTACCAAAATCTTTATCCAGGGTAACCAACACCCGGTCTTCACGATGGGGCTGTTGCCTGCGTTAGAGCCGTCGTCGTCATCATCATCATCATCGTCGTTATCGTCGTAGAGACGTTGCAGGCAATGTCCCTCCGCCTGTCCACGATAGGGGTAGGAAAGTGAACCGTGACGATTGTTGGCTATGAAATATGACCGGTTGGGCAATATGCTCTACAGAGGTTGTAACATATCCGGGCGGGGATGACAATGCCAGTTTATGTGAAGAAGGTACCGAATTGCGCGAATGTTCTCATCATATGACCCAATCCCAGCCAGGATATTGTTTTATCCCAGCTAGGATATCTTTCTATCCCAGCTAGCATTAGGTTTGACCAGGGGCCAAAAAACCGCATAACTGAACGAAATGAGCTAA
>Ga0302046_10002323_pt1 | contig 17670 bp, 12 predicted proteins | sample RVTome_11_FD_200261 | JGI IMG/M metagenome (GOLD analysis project Ga0302046, IMG submission 200261) | Soil microbial communities from uranium-contaminated site in the Upper Colorado River Basin, Wyoming, United States - RVT147D111 (version 2) ...
TTTACAATGCTTTTGAAGAGAAGATATGTAGGATCAATTGTTATCAAAAAATCAAGGGAGACATTTTGGACGACAGTTCGGTTCCCAGTAGTCCGGGACTCAGGTCCCGATCCCATGCCCTTCTTGCTAACCAAATAAAATAGCCCCGGTTGGCAAGTTGTGGATCACGGCCTCCGGGGCAGCAAACACGACCGGAGGTATATCCATGGAGCAGGTAGTCCTCGAAGACGTGCTGGCGCGGCTGCGTACAGCCATAGAAACAAATGACCTCACCACGGCCTCAGTTATTATCGAGGCACTTCGCCCGGCCGATCAGGCCGATATTTTTTCAGATCTGGATGACGAACATCAAGCTGCCTTGCTGCCGCAAATGAATCCGGCCGATGCGGCCGATATTTTCGAAGAGTTGTATGATGAAGAGGCGGCCGAGATGGCGGTGCAACTACCGCTCAGCACGCTGGTCCGCATCGTCGATGAGATGGAGCCGGATGAGGCGGCCGATTTACTGGACGACCTGGAAGCGGAACAGGCTGAGGCGGTTCTGGCCAGGTTGGAGGCAGCCCACGAAGTTAAATCACTGATCGATTACCCCGATGATACGGCCGGTGGTTTGATGACCTCGGCCTTTCTGGCCCTGCAACGGCGCTGGACGGCGGAAGAAAGCATCGAAGCCATCCGGGCCTGGCATCCCGACGAAGAAACCATCTATTACCTGTTTGTGACGGATCGTCTGAAACGGCTGGTCGGCGTGGTCAATCTGCGCCAGTTGATTGTGGCTTATCCCAAAACACGCATTATGGATATCATGGAAGCGGACGTCATCTACGTCAGCGCCGACACCGATCAGGAAGTCTGCGCCGATCTAATGTTGCGATACGACCTGTTGGCCTTACCCGTCGTCGATAATAACCGAACGGTGCTTGGGGTTATTACGGTCGATGATTTGGTCGATGTCATTCAAAACGAGGCTAGTGAGGATATCCAACGTCTGGGTGGGGTGGAACCGCTGGACCGGGCCTATCTGGATACAAGCATCTGGCGAATTACCCGCAAGCGTATCGGCTGGCTCTTGCTGCTGTTCTTCACGGCCACATTGACCGGCTGGGTGATGGATGCCTTCAGCGCCCAGGTGCAAGCCATGGTCGCGCTCACAATTTTTATTCCCTTGCTGATCGGGACCGGGGGTAATGCAGGCTCCCAAACAACCGCGACGATCATTCGGGCCATGGCCGTTGGCGATATCGAGTGGCGCGATGTCTGGCTTGTTTGGCTGCACGAGGTCGGCATCGGTCTGATTATGGGCTCGGCCATGGCCGTCATCGCGTTCTTGCTGGCCCTGACCTGGGTCTCGACTTTTAATCTGGCCTTCACCGTCGCCATTTCGATCCTGGCCATTGTGTTATGGGCCACCAGCGCGGGTTCGCTGCTGCCGCTCATCGCGGCCCGGCTCAAGATCGATCCAACGGTCGTCTCCGGGCCGGTGATGAGCACCCTGGTCGATGCCACCGGGCTGTTTATCTACTTCAATATTGCCCGATATATTTTGGGGGTGTGACTCATAGTCTCTAATCTCCGCATAGATGTTAAGTTATTTCTGGACAACTACAAAGTTAGGGCAGACCAATTGGTCGCGTATTGGCTGTTGCGTCAAGTTTCGGCATGATCGGGGCTCGTGGTATAATTGCGCCCTTGGGTAGCCATGTTGAAAAAACCGGTTGACGCGGTAATCCTATTTGTGCTGGTGATGGCCCGGGTGCGCATCGATACCCTGGCCGATCTGGTCTTGCCGCAACGCCACGAGGACGTCCGGCGCTTGGTAGGTCGTTGGTGGCCGGCGACCAGCCTCGAACTGCTGGCCGACTGGTTATCCGATCCGGTCACCCTGACGCTGATCAGCCTCGCCTTTGGACTGACCGTACTTTACCTGGTGACCGATGCCGCCGGCGACTGGTTGGGCGAGCGACGTACCTTTCAAATCAAGTTGGGCTTGCTGTATGCCATTATCGTGGTGCTGGTTTTTGGAAAAACGTTCCTGCTCATTGGCCTGCGCCAAATCACGGGTCCGGCCAGTTACACGCACGATGGTGGCGTCATCCAGACCGAGGTGACCATCGAATATTTCCTGGCCGGGAAAAGCCCCTATCTCGAGGATTATATTAATACGCCCATGGCGGAATGGGGCATCGAATTTAGAACGGCCTTGTATCACTATCCCTATTTGCCATGGACTTTTATCTTTTCAACACCCTTTTATGGCTTGAGCCGGGTCGCGTTGGGTTGGTTTGATGAGCGGTTGGTCTATCTGCTACTGTTTGCCCTGACGCTGCTGCTGTCCCAATCGCTCGCGCGAACGTCTATTGACAAGTTATTGGTCGTAATGTTGATTGGTCTCAATCCGATTTTGGGCAGCGATATTATTTTTGGCCAGAACGACTCATTTATTTTGTTTTGGATCGTGTTGGGCTTGTGGCTCTTGCGCTGGGGCCGGCAAACCGGGCGCGACCGGCTGGGAACGCTGCTGGGCTCGACCGCGTACGGCCTGGCCTGCGCCAGCAAGCCAACGGCCTGGTTTTTGGCTCCGTTCTGGCTGCTCTATGTGGTGCGCCACGATTGGGGGGACCGTTTCATGCCTCCGCCTGAGCGCTGGCCCTTGTTGGCAAAACGGTTAGTCCAACAGACCTGGCCTGTGGTTGTCGTCATAGTTTTGGTCGTGGGCCCCTGGTTCGTCTGGAGTCCCGGGGCCATGTTCGACGACATCTGGCGCTGGAGCGCGGGCACCGCCGAGCAAACCTATCAAATCCGGGGCTGGGGCCTGAGCAACTTCGTTTTGGCTTTTCAACTTGTGCCCGATCGGCTGGCTTACTGGCCGTTCTGGCTGCTGGAGCTGATCATCGCCCTGCCCATCTTGTTATTGTTGTTATGGCGACAGAGCCGTCAAAATACGTTGGGCGCGATGCTGTATGGCTACACGGCGCTGCTCTTCGCCTTCTTCTATACCTCTCGATTTTTGAATGAGAACTACATTGGCTATCTGGCCGCTTTTTTGGCGCTGTCGCTGGTGGTGGATGAGGCAGGGGCCGGGAGTGGCTCAGGTATCCCCGGTCGACCACGGCCGGCTGACTAAATCAAAAGGATTCGACCATTCGTCATGTCATTCTGAGGAATGAAGGAAACGAAGCGGCTGAAGCGACGAAGAATCTCTATGAGACCATTGCTAGCCAAGATTCCGAGAAGATCCTTCGCTCCCTGTGGTCGCTCAGAATGACATGTTGCTGGAAATATCAACACGGCCTAATATCCAATCAATTGTTTCTCGGAAGTTCCTCATGTCACCCGCACCATCTCCACCTGTTGTGCCTCATCGTCATAAATTACATAGGCGGCTCCGGGCCCATCGAGCGGACGACCTACACTGCCGACCCCGACGATCACGGTGTCACCGGGGCGGAGGGCGATGGGTCGGTGGCCGAGCTGCTGGAGATAATTGTCCCCGGTAAAGCGCCAGGCCATTTGGCGATGCGTATGGCCGTGGAACATGAGCGGCACATGGGCCTCAATCAAAACCGCGATAGTCTGCCACAGCGCCTCCGATTCATAATGAAGGTAAGGAAAAAGATCCGACATGGGGGCTTTATGACGATTGGCGTTCAAATCGGCCAGAGTAGCCAGGGTGGTGGGCCAGGCCAGGCCGGCATGGGTCAGCCAGAAACTTGACTCGCGGCGGATGGGGGGCAGCTTGAGCACCCACGGCTGATTGCGGGCCGAGAGATGCCGCCAGCCTGAGACCTCCCAATTGCCAAAGACTGCAGGCGCGCCCACGTCGCGGACCAGATCAACGCAGGCGTCGGTCCCGACATCGCCCAGGCAAAAATAACTGCTCACTTGCTGTTGACCGGCATGGCGCAGCACGGTTGACAGAGCAGCGGTCTCATTGTGGATGTCGGAAAAAATGGCGTAACGCATGCCAGCAGAGTATCACAAGATCGAGCCAGAAGCAAGGAACAATGACCGCTTAGACATCCCCTCAAAATTAAGCTATAATTTCCTCACATAATCAGACCCTGCAGGACACCACCGACAATGAAATCATTACCTGACACCTGACACTTTTACCCAGGAGTAATTAAACGTTGACCACCTACCAACGCCTCACCGGTATGCCCGATGTACTGTTCGAGGATCAGCGCTACTGGCGTTTCATTTTGACCAAAATTCAGGAAACGGTTGATCTGTTTGGTTACCAACGGCTTGATACGCCGTTGTTGGAGCAGGCCAACCTGTTCGTGCGCGGGGTCGGTCAGGGCACGGATATCGTCGAAAAGGAAATGTACATATTCGATGATCGTGATGGCGATCAACTGGCCCTGCGCCCCGAATTTACCGCCGGCATTATGCGAGCCTATGTTGAAAATGGCTTGCACACGCTGCCGACGCCGCTCCGGGTCTGGACCACCGGCCCGCTCTTTCGCCACGAGAAGCCGCAGAAAGGACGCTATCGGCAGCACTCGCAGTTTGATATCGAGGTCATCGGCGAGCAGGACCCGGCCATCGATGCCGAGGTCATCAGCGTGGCCTGGCATTTGTTTACCAACCTGGGCTTTTTCGGCCTGCGCCTTTACATTAACTCGACCGGCTGTCCGAAGTGCAAACCGGCCTACCTGCAAACCCTGATTGACTATTTCACCCCATATGCCGCTAAGTTGCCGCCGGATGACAAGATGCGCTTGCAAAAAAATCCGCTGCGGATGCTGGAAAGTAAGGAGGAGTTTACCCGATCTCTACTGGAAAACACTCCCCGAATCACTGATTACTTGTGCGAGGAGTGCGCCGATCACTTCGCCGGGCTAAAGAGCTATCTCCAGGCCATTGATCGTCCCTATGAAGTCGATTACCGGATCGTTCGCGGGCTGGACTACTACACCAAAACCGTCTTTGAAATCAAAGCCGATGGCCTTGGTAGTCAGGATACGATCTGCGGCGGCGGTCGCTACGATGGCCTGATCGAAGAGATCGGAGGGCGCCCGACGCCCGGCATTGGCTTTGGCTCGGGTATTGAACGGTTCGTCATTGCGTTGCGCCACCTAGGCATCGAGCCGCCGCCGGAACCGCTGCCCAAAGTCACCGTTTCTTACCTGGGTCAGACTGCCAAATTGGAAGCCCTGCGCCTGGTCGAAACGCTGCACAATGAACAGATTGGCGCGCTGTTTACGCCGGGTGACCGCAGCCTGAAAGCGCAGCTCAAGGCCGCCGACCGCATCGAGGCTGCGTTTGCCTTGATTTTGGGCGACGACGAGGTCAAAGCCGGCCAGGTGACGGTGCGGGATATGAAAAATAGTGAGCAGACCCAGGTTCATCTCAATGACATTGTAGCGTGGTTAAAGGAAAGGTTATAGGACCATTAACCGGTTTTGACAATGGCCGACTCTCACGAGAGCCCTGTTCCCGCTCAACTTGCCTTTAACAAAATTGGCCTGCTCTATCATCCCAAGCTGGCCGAGTCGCGGGTGATGGCGGCGGAAATGCTGGAATTTGTCGAAGGGATGGGGGCTTCGGCCTGGGTTAGCTCGAGTTGGAGCGAGGCTGATATCAAAGATCACCTGCCGGACTCGGATATGCTGATCACCCTGGGTGGCGATGGCTCGCTCTTGCGGGCGGCCCGGCTGGCGGCCAGTTGGGCGATTCCCATTTTGGGCATCCATATGGGGCGGCTTGGATTTCTGGCGGAGGTTCAGCCTGCCGAATGGCCTGAGCGGATTCGGCAGGCCCTGGTGGGCGACTATTGGATCGAAACGCGCCGCATGGTTCATGCCGAGCATTATCGCGATGGTCAGGTTGTCAACGTCTATGAGGCGCTTAACGAAATTGTCCTGGGCCGGGGACAACTCGCGCGAGTGGTGCGATTTTACACCTACATCGATGGCGGCTTTCTGACCAGCTATACCGCCGACGGGCTGATCATTGCGACGGCCACGGGTTCGACGGCTTATGCTCTGGCTGCCGGTGGGCCAATCTTACCACCGGAGCTGGAGAATTTTCTGTTGATCCCCATCGCGCCACATCTCAGCCTGGAGCGAGCCATCGTCCTGTCAGCAGGCGTGCTGGTACGTGTCCAGATTTCAGTCGATCATACGGCTATTTTGACTGTGGACGGCCAGTTTGAAATCGAGTTACAAGATGAGGATGAAGTGGTCATGAGCACTGGCTCGTCGGTAGCCCGTTTCATCCGCTTGCAAGAGAAAAACTATTTCTATCGAACCTTGATGCAGCGTTTGGGCTGGCCTCAGAATAAGAAATAATGCTACTTAGGATTGAGAATTAAATAACTTCCTCAATTAAAGTCAAAATATCCAACTTATCTGCCTACAAATGGGTAAGTTATTTAATCCTAAGCCCTTAGCGTGGCGACGATTTGATGGTTTATTGACTGTAATTGGTTATTGGTAGTTCAGTCCAATCTCCAATTACCAATCACCAAGGTGAAAACCCATGAGCGATACGACGAAAACTGAATTATTGCAGCAAGGCCTGGCTGCCGCTCGGGTCGGTGATCTGGAAGATGCCCGGCGTCTATTGATGCAAGCGACCGAGCAGATGCCGGACAACGTCGAAGTCTGGTTGGGACTGGCCGGAGTCGTCGAGTCTTTGGCAGAAAAACAGGAATGTTTCCAAAAAGTACTGGCGCTTGATCCCAATAACGGTGAGGCCAAAGCAGGGCTGGCTTTGGTTGAGCAAAAGCTGGCCGCCCTTGCCGCTGAACAATCGACGGATGGGACCCGGACGACATCTGAGGAAGCTCCCGACTCGCAAACTGAGAGTGGGGTGACAGTCTGTTATCGCCATCCCCAAACAGAAACCGGCTTGCGCTGCAATCGCTGCAATAAGCCCATCTGTCCCAAGTGCGCTCATCGAACGCCGGTTGGCTTCCGCTGTCCCGACTGTATTCGGGAACAGGAAAACAAATACTATACCGGTGGCAACCTGGATTATGTCATCGCGGCGGTCATCGCTTTTCCTCTATCCCTGATCGTGGCGGCGTTATTCACCTTTATTTTGGGTGGTTTTGGCTTTTTTACGCTGATTATCGGATTTGTAGCCGCCCCATTTGCGGCGGGTATCATTGCCGAGACCGTGCGCTGGGCTGTGGGCAGGCGGCGCTCACGCTATTTACGACATATCGTTGCCGGAGCACTGATTCTGGCAACGGCCCCCTTTATACTGCTACTTTTATTGAACGGCAATATTTGGGCCTTACTTGGGCCCGGCTTGTTTGCATTTTTGGGCGCCACGACAGTCCTGGCTCGATTGCGCTAGCAGCCTGTCGGAGAGAAAAACAGTAGCCTGATTTATGCCCATTTTCAAGGCCAAAATGGGTCAATTCGTCCAAAATCTGGTCCAATAACAGTGGTAAGTTGGGCGTTTTTGCCAGTAGAATTGGCCTCTCCGACAGGCTGCTAGGCGTCATTGAATTGACCTTTAACCTATTGACCTGAAGCCAAAAGCCGGTCATAATAAAGGTTATTGACCCTTTCCAACCAAAGTTGACTTATGGCCTCTGCGGATTTTTTAAAAACATTAGCCGCTTACGTCCCCTCACCCGTCGCTCAGTCGATCTACCGCCGCCCTCGCGTTCTGACCGAGCCGATAACGCACCATTTTCCGGCCGTCGTCCTGTATACCGACATTTCCGGTTTTACCCGGCTCAGCGAACTCCTTGGACAGGCTGGCCCAACCGGAGCCGAAGAACTCACCCAACTGATCAACCGCTATTTTACGCAAATGATCCAGACCATCGAGGCTTACCATGGCCAGGTTGTGAAATTCTCCGGCGATGCCCTGACCGTCATCTTTCCGGCAGTTGTGGCAGCTCAAGCCGGGACCGGCTCAATGCAAATGGCGGTACGTCAGGCCGGCGAATGTGCTCTGGCGATGCAGTCCAAGATGAGCCGGTTTGCCAAGATCCAAACGTCGCGCGGTGAGGCCTCGTTATCGATGAAGGTCGGTATCGGGGCCGGGGCGATTTTGGCCTGCCACGTCGGTGGGATCTTGGGCCGGTGGGAATATCTCGTCGGCGGCGATCCTGTGACTCAGGTGGCGATGGCCGAACACTATGCCCAACCCGGTCAGGTGATCCTGAGCCCGCAAGCCTGGACCCTGGCTCAAGAATTCTTCCAAGGTACAGCCAGCGCGCCTGACCCCAAATTTTTCAACCTCTCGACCGTTATCACCTCCTTGCCCCCAATCGAACCCATCACGCTCGACTGGAGCCAGCTCGACCCGGAACAGCGACAGGCCGCCGAAAAGGCCTTGCAATGTTACGTACCCGGCGCGATCAAAGCCCGGCTCAACGAGCAGGCCGATTGGTTGGCGGAACTGCGCCGTATGACGATTCTATTCGTTGGCATCGGCGGGATTGATTATGAAGCGCCGAACGCCGACCGTCAGATCCAAAATTTTCTACAGGCCACTCAGGAAATCATCTATCGTTTTGAAGGCTCGCTTGGTAAAGTAGCCGTTGATGATAAGGGCACGGTCCTGCTTCTTCTATTTGGCGCGCCGCCGTTCTCGCACGAGGATGATGCCGCCCGAGCGGTTGCCTGCGCCTTGAATCTGCAAACTGTGGGCCGGGAACAAGGCTTGCGCGTCGCCATCGGCATTACCGAAGGCTCCATTTTTGCCGGGCCCGTGGGCGCGCCCAGCCGGCGCGAGTATACCGTCATCGGCGATGAGGTCAACCTGGCCGCCCGGCTCATGCAGTACGGCCGGGCCGGCACCATCGTCATCAGCGACCGGGTTAAGGAGCGGGCCGGTCCCCGTTTTGTGATGGAGAGTTTGGGCCGGATATCGCTCAAAGGTAAAGCCGAGACCGTGGTCGCGCACCTGGTTACGGGCGAACAAGGTCTTCAGGAAGAGTTTGAACTTCGCTATCTGCTGCATGACGATCCGTTGATCGGGCGTGCGGCAGAACTCAAGCAGATTCGCAAGATCGCTGAGCGGGCGCGCAACGGTAATTTGCAGCTTCTGTTCATCGAGGGTGAGCTCGGTCTGGGCAAGAGTCGTCTGGTCGCCGAGATTGTGCGGGAGTGGATGATGAGCGGCGCGGAAGGCTACGGCAGTAAATATATCAGCTATGGTCGCCACACCCCCTATCATGCCTGGCGCGAGGTGCTGAATGCGATGTACGGTTTCACGCCTAATCTCTCGCCGCAGCGGCAACTGGCTCGTTTAGCGGGTGATATTGCCAAACTGGACGATCCTCCTGACCAGCCGGGGTACTGGGCCGATCGGTTGCCCTTACTGGCCGACGTTTTGGGCCTTGACATTCCGGCCAACAAGTTTACCCAGAATATTTCCGGCCAACTGCGGCGAGACAACACCTTTGTTTTGATCGAAGCCTTACTGCGTCGTCAAGCTCAACGGCGACCGCTGATGATTGTTCTGGAGGATATCCACTGGGCCGATGAGTTGTCGCTGTCGCTCGTTCGCCATCTGGCCAAAACGTTGATCGACACCCCCTGCATGTTCGTCTTAGTCTATCGCCCCATGTCTGAAACGGGTGGCGAGACCCTGGCCGATCTTGAAGCGCTGCCGCATACTCATACCATTACGCTCAATCCATTTTCGCCCCAGGAAAGTTTGAAACTCATTAAAAACTTGATGGGCGACCGAAAGCTGCCTGGCGAGGCCAGAGAAACGCTACTGAGTTGGAGCCAGGGCAACCCCTTCTTTTTACAGGAAATTGCCAGGTCGATCTTAGAATTAGCGCCGGAAGATCAAGCCGATGATAAGCTCGTGTTAATCAAGACGGTCGATTTACCGGATACAGTCCACGACGTGATCTTGACCCGCATCGACCGTCTGTCGGAAGCCGAGAAGCTGACGTTGAAGGTCGCCTCGGTGATTGGGACGAGCTTTCAACGCTCGCTTCTGTCAGAAATTCATCCGATGGAGGAGGCCCGATCCCGCTTGTCCTCGCATCTGGAACATCTGGAAAATGCCAAATTGCTGCAGTTGGCCGCGCCGGCTCCCCGCTGGGAATATGTTTTTCGCAATGTTCTGACCCAGGAGGTCGTGTACGAGGGGCTGCTACTGGCTCAGCGCCGCCAATTGCACGTAGCCGTTGGGGTCGCTTTGGAGAATCTGGTGCCCGACGAGGTCGAGCGGCTGGCCTTTCACTACAGCCATGGCGGAGATCTGGAGAAAGCCCTGTCATACATGCAACGGGCCGCTGAAAAAGCGCGCCGGGAATACGCCAATGAGGCTGCGATCAACTATTATACGGAAATTCTCTCATTGTTAATGGAGCGTGATACTGGCCAAAGCCAGGGGGCGATGATGTCGCCGGAGTATTGGGATACACTGCTAGAGCGGGCCAGAGTGTATAGCCTGATCGGCCGTCCTGACGAGGCCAGGGAAGATTTGGGTGCGCTAGGGATTCTGGCCGAAGCTCTCAATGATGATCGCCGGCGGGCCCAGGCGGCCAAAGAGTGGGCTCATTTTTATGAATCGGGCGGTGATTACGACTCCGGTCTGGAGATGATCGAGCGCTTTATGCAGTTGGCTCAACAGACAGGGGATGAAACGTTAATCGGCGACGGCTATAATCAATGGGGGAAACTGCTCTATATTCGGCGTGAATATGAAACGGCGGAGCAATATTTGCAGCAGGCTTTGAGCCTGGCCCAAAAGCACCATGATGACGGCGCTCAGGCAGACTGTTTTAACTCACTGGGCATTGTGGCCCATTATCAGGCCAATAACGATCCGGGCTATTTTGACGTGGCCCTATATTTTCTGCGCGAAGCGAAAGATTTGTGGCACAAGATGGGGGAGCAGGTTGGTCTGGCTAACAGTCTGAGCAATCTGGGCCAGGTGTATTATAATATGGGGCAGTTTATATCCGCCCAGCAGCACTACCAGAAAGCGTTAGCCCTGCGCCGTACCATTGGCGACCGCACCGGCGAGGCGTCAGCGCGATTAGGTTTGGGCCAGGTCCATCGCAGCCTGGGCAATTATGATGCGGCGCGTCGATTTTTGGAAAAAGCCCTGGCAACTTACCAGACCATCGGTGACCGCCGCAGCGAGACCTATAGCCTGTTTCATCTTGGTTTCCTCCATTGCCGGATCGAAGAATATGACATAGCGCTGACTTATTTGGACGAAGCGCTGCTCACTCTGCGCCAGACCCAGGAGATCGGAGGCCAGCTTATTTCCGAGGCGTCGATACTGTGGGACGTTCTGTCAACTCTGGGCGAACTCGACGATCTCGTGGCTTTGGGTAAGGCCTTAAGTTACTATGGGTGGACCTTGCTTGGCATGGGCCGGCCCCGTGATGCTAAACCATATTTTGAAGAGGCCATGCGCATCAAACGCGAAACCCGCCAGCGAGCCGCCGCAGTCGAGGATGTGGCCCATCTTGGCCTGGTCGCGCTGGAACTCAATCAATTAGAACTGGCGGCGACCTATGCCCGGCATGTGCTGGATTTCATCCAAAACCACAATACTCAAGGCATCGAGCATTTGGCCACCGTTTACCTGACCTGCTATCGTATCCTGCAAGCCAATCAAAAAACTGAGCAGGCCGCGCAGGTGCTGGCTCAAGGTCAACAATATGTTGCCTCCCAGGCAGAGCAGATCGACGATCCGGTCATGCGCCAAAACTATTTGACCGGGATTCCTGAAAATCAAGCGCTAGCCGAACTGGCCGGGCAGCCCATCGACTCATAGAACTGGTTTGCAATTGGAGGGCAAACCTTGGTTTGCCGGGCAAGGCAAGCCTTGCCCTCCAACTTTTCGACATCGACAACCGCTTAGCCCGTGGATGGGTTGAGCCAGAAGTTTGCTGGTACTTAGGCCCGAGGTTGGGTTTCATTTGTCCAATGATGGCCCATCTTGCGGCGAAACCCATCGGTTTTTTTGACCTCATTCTATTTAGTGGCCCCATTCAACCCAACCTGCGATTCAATTTTCGAACTCAGGTTATTAGCACGAAAAAAGCCCCTGGCCTGAGATTAAGGCCAGGGGCTTTGCATTTGTGAAACACTTATTTAGTTGACAAAGCCGATCAGTCGGCCTGCCTGATCCGGGCGGCGCAGTTTCGCCAGGGCTTCTTTTTCAATCTGGCGAATCCGCTCACGTGTCAGACCAAAGCGTTCGGCGACATCTTGCAGCGTCAGGGGTTGACCATCGCGCAGGCCGTACCGCAATTCGACAATACGGCTTTCTCGAGCAGTCAAGCCGGATAGAGCTTTGCGAATTTCTCGCTCCAGCAATGTAGAGTCAACCTGGTCTTCCAAGGCCTGGGTTAGATCATTTTCAACAAAATCGGCCAGGGTGGCGCCGTCATCCCCGACAGGTTCTTCAAGGCTCAAGGTGTCCTGGCCATCTTGAAGTAGTTCGTGAATGACTTCAGGAGTATCACCCGTTTGGGCCGCGATTTCCTCAACTTCGGGCGTCCGCCCCAATTTTTGAGTCAATTGGCCCATAACTTTTCTGATTTTGCCCAGATGATCAACCTTGTGAACGGGCAGGCGGATCACTCGAGTTTGCACCGCCACAGCCCGGCTGACACTTTGTCGAATCCAGTAGCTGGCGTAAGTGCTCAAGCGCACGCCTTTGGTCACATCAAATTTGTCGATCGCTCGGATTAAGCCCAGCACACCTTCTTGCGACAGTTCGGCCAGGCTCAGGCCGTGTCCGGTGTACTTATTCGCGATACTAATGACCAGCCGGCCATTCGCCTGGATCAAGGTTCGGCGGGCGAAAGCGCCTTCTTCTGCTTTCGCCTGCAGTTCGTCGCGTACTTCATCCGGTAAATCTTTATTTGTATCTAGCCGCTGCGCTGCCTTTTTACCTTTGACCATCGTGTTGATCAAACGTTTTTCTTCTGCAGGAGAGACTGGTGCCGTAGCTGCAAGATCAGCAATGCTCAATCTAAACAGCGCTTCGTCCGGTGCCCATGTTGTTGCCATACTTATACCTCACCTCTGATGTGATTTACAACTTGCTGTCTACCTTATCTCGTCTTCTTAGTTTCTCGCACCCCTATTGTACGGCTCAATACCTAAGGGCTTAGGATTAAATAACTTCCCTATTTGCAGGCAAATAAGCTGGATATTTTGACTTCATTTGAGGAAGTTATTTAATTCTCAATCCTAAGTTTTGAGTAGAGCGCTGAGTTAATAAAACTGATCAGCGCCATTGCTATAATCAGCAAACTTCAATTTAAAGAATAATCGACAAAAGGTAGTCTTTCTATTTGTTGATGGGCTTCATAAGCCTTTAACATATAAGCCAGAATCTGATCTTCCTTATCAAGAACGTTGATCGCTTTTGAAATAAGACTTCTCATTGACCTGGCCGATAAAATCGTTTGCTTGTTTGGCAATGGTCCTTGTAAGGCCGCACCGGCCAAATAAGCTAAAGCGGCCGGCTCGGCCGGCAGAACCGTGTCTGCCAGGTCCTCGCCGGAAGCATCGCCTAAATGCTCGATATATCGTTGGACCAGAGGTCGTAGCCTTTGCAGCAAACCCTCCAATTCTTGAGGATCATCATCGTCATCAACCGGGAATGGATCAACCCGGCCAATGAGAAAATCGGCTGCACTGGGATGAATATCTTTTACGTAAAATCTATCTTGACCAATTGCGACCAGATTCATACGACCATCTTTTAAATTCTCAACAGCCGATATGTGCGCCGTAGTGCCGATACGATGGATATCATCGCAATCGAGATCAAACACATTTGGTGCTTGCGCCTGGTTGCTCTTGGCCAAGACCACCCCAAAGGACCGGTCATTAGCCAGACATTCCCGGATCATAGCTATGTACCGCTCTTCGAAAATGTGTAACGGTAAGATCATGCCGGGAAACAAAACTACATTTAAGGGAAAGAGAGAAATTTCCACATCGTTAGCTAGCATTGGTTACTTGCCTTGAACTCAGCCTTCAGAAGCTAACTACACCGTACAATTTATACGATTATTTCGTTATAATCTTCAATTTTGTCAGGTCAGATCCACATTGTTAAAAAGAAAGCAGTGCCTGAATTTTGGCTACCGCAGCCTCAATTGTATCACCCAGGTATAAACCAGATACGTGCGATTTCAGCCCTGGGTCCTGAGCAAAAGCCACACCGCCAAATGTAAAATTTTTTTCCGCCTTACCTTGATGACGGCTCTGAGATGGTGATGGCAGAAATTCCTGGTATTCCTGACTCAGGGTTGCCAGGGCTTGACTGGCTTTTGATGTCGCTGCCGACAGGCAAATCAACTGAGGCTGAACAACCTCTGTAACCTGTTTGAAATCGGTGGTCGTGATGTCAGGCCCCAGATAAATCGTTTGAAAGCCTCGTCGCCGCAAGCTGAAGGCCAATAAGAGCACACCAATTTCGTGATGATCACCCGGAGCACAGGCCAGGACAACTTTCGGGCCTGTTTCCAGGGGGGTCGCGGCGCTGACCATGGCAATCAACTGGGTGCGTAACGTCGTAATCCCATAATTGTGGGCCAGTAAGCTGATCTCCCCTCGTTGCCACAGTTGCTCAAATTGCCGAATAATTGCCGGGAATAACCTGACGGCTACCGTTTCAAGGGGATAAGCAGCCATAATATCGCTGATCACACGCTCGACCCCAAGAGCGTTAAAACATAATAACCTGTCGATGAGTTTTTGCTGGTAATGTGCCGTAATGATCTCAGCTACATCGAGATCAGGTACCTGTTTTTTGCTTGCCGGTGACTTCCTGGTTGACTGACGAGTCTTATAACTAACAAATGTCCCTTTGCCAACTCGGGTGTATGCGAGCCCTTCATCGATGAGTTCTCTTAAGGCACGTCGAGCAGTCATTCGACTCAAGTTAAAGTGCTGACAAAGATCTCGTTCTGAAGGTAATTTTTGGTGAGAACGGTAAATCCCCCGTTCAATCTGGTTTTGCAACATTTCTTTAAGCTGTAAATAAACAGGCATTGGATGCTGCTTGTCCAGACGATGCATGGTGTCTTCCTTCCCCAATAAAACTTGCCCCGATAAAACTTGGTATATACCAGTATATACCACACCCCCCTCATTGTATCGCAAATCAAGCTAAAAGTCAATAGATTTTAGCCTTGGAACCTGGCAACGTTAACCCCATGCTCGGGCTGGCAATATTAGTTTTTTCTTCAACTTTTGCGTATCAGTTCCTTGTGCTTATGTCATATTATTCTATCAATATTAGATGAAAATAATCTTAAACCCTGGGTGGACATTTGGGTGATTGGCTCCCATATTGGGTTATGCTATAATAGGGCAGATGGGTTAGAATCGCGTTAACGTTTTGGGGAAGGAAAATAATATGGCCGCGCCTGTTTCAAAAGGTGTTGCTACTGCACGGGTGCTCGTTGTTGATGATGATCCGGAAGTTGCCAAATCCATCAAGGCAACCCTACGAAAGCGTTATCAGGTTTTTGTCGTGCATAGCGGGGTCGAGGCTCTCAAGGAGGCTCGACGTCATCGCCCCGATATCATCGTTTTAGACATTGTGATGTCGGGCATGGATGGATTGGAAACCTGCCGCCAACTTCGACTGGACCCGGCCTTAGCCGATGTCCCAATTTTGTTCCTCACTGCCTTAGGCCGGCCTGAGGATAGAGTCGCCGGATTTCGAGCCGGCGCCGATGATTATTTGACCAAGCCGTTCAATCTTGAGGAACTCCAGTTCAGGATCAAGGCGATCTTGCGGCGGGTCGCTCCGGTCACGCCGCCTCCCAGTTCACAAGTCAAACTTAGAAACCTGGTTCTTGACCGAATGACTCACCAGGTCTCCACCGGCAAAAAACAATCCAAACTTACCCCAGTTGAATTCGAATTACTATACCACCTGGTGATCCATCCGGATGAGATCTTTACCAGTGATCGCCTATTGCAAGAAATCTGGGATTACCCATCGGAAAGCGGCAGCCCCGACCTGGTCCGCATGCACATCAAAAATTTGCGAAACAAGATCGAGGAAGACCCACGCAATCCCGAAATTATTTTGACGATACCTCGACGGGGCTATACGATTGCTTTAGAAGGGGTATAATGGAATCTCTCCCGGTCTGAAGGGCCTGGTTTATGGCAAGATAATTAATAACGTCGTAGGGGCAGGTCTGAGACCTGCCCCTACCTTTATTAAGGACCCTATTGGAGTGGGGATTTAATATGGTTGAAGGATCATTCGAGACGGGGAATGTTAGGTGTGGGCTACCTTTGCCGGTCGTTCCCAGTTAACCGGCCAGGTCCATAATTTTTTGCTGTTCCGTTATTGGCTCTAACGGTTGGGGTTTCCGAACCCGGGTTGGCCGGGTCGGCGCGTTGGCTAGCAGTTTCTCCCGGTGCCTGATTTCGGCGTAAAGCTCATCAACGTTTTGGGTGGAGGTAATTTGTCGACGGCTTTCGGCCAACCGATCAACCAGGCTGGCAAGTTTTTCGCTGAGAATCTGCCCTGACGAAATGATGTTCATAGCAAAGCATCTCCTTCCTGACGGTCTGTCCGAAGCATCGCCCTTAAGCGTTATTTTCGGATAGACGCGTAAGCTTGGAATAAAGTAACTGCCCTCCTTTTTGCCTGCTTAACTTCATTGTTCCCAAATTGTTCCCAATAATTAACAAATAAGGCATAATCTTACTAAAGTAAATCGATTTGGCAAATCCTGGCGCTGACATCTCACAGGGGTTTTGGAGAATAATTAAGGCTCGATCGGGTTCCGACACTACGAAATAGAGAGGAGTCATGTCGATAACGCATCATCTTCGATTATGCGTTGACCTCATGGTATAATTATGTTAGGACATAAACAGAAAAAACACCATGCTTATTATTGATGGCGCGTATGGCGAGGGCGGCGGACAAATCATTCGGACCGCCCTGGCCTTAGCCGCACTATTGACCCAGCCGGTCCGCATCGATCATATCCGGGCCGGACGAAAAAATCCGGGCCTGGCCGCCCAACATCTGACGGCGGTGCAGGCCGCCGCCCTGATCTGTGATGCCAGTGTGACCGGCGCCAAGCTGGGCTCGATTCAACTGACCTTCGAACCGCAATGCCCTCCGCTGGCGGGCCTGTATGAATTCGATGTCGCCCAGGTGCGGATAGGCGGTAGTGCCGGCGCGGCGACGTTGGTCTTACAAACCGTTTTGCTGCCGCTGGCCTGTGCTGGTGAAGCCAGCACGGTCACGGTCAAAGGCGGCACCCACGTGACCTGGAGTCCGCCCTTTCATTATTTTCGAGATGTTTACCTGCCGGCACTGGCCGGGTTGGGGATCGAGGCTGCGACGGCCCTGTCAGCCTGGGGCTGGTATCCGGCCGGCAGCGGCGCGATCACAGTTGACATCACAGGGGGATGGGCCTTATCGAAACAAGGTTTGCCCGACCAGAGGTCAGGTTTTGACCTCGGTGTTAGCCGAGGGCCGCTGAAGCAAATAACCGGGGCTGCCATCGCGGCTGATTTACCCGCCCACATCGCCCAGCGCATGTGCAATCGAGCCCTTAATTTGTTACAGCAGGCCGATTTAGCGGCGACTATTGAACCGCAGCGCGTTCGCTCTCAGTCGCCGGGGGCCGGCATCTTTTTGTTGGCTGAATATGAGACGAGCCGGGCCGGGTTTAGTGCCCTGGGTCGCAAAGGAAAACCGTCCGAGGTGGTCGCC
>Ga0302046_10002325_pt1 | contig 17668 bp, 11 predicted proteins | sample RVTome_11_FD_200261 | JGI IMG/M metagenome (GOLD analysis project Ga0302046, IMG submission 200261) | Soil microbial communities from uranium-contaminated site in the Upper Colorado River Basin, Wyoming, United States - RVT147D111 (version 2) ...
CACGCGGTTCGAAGGCTTTTCCCTCCCGGACTTCTTCGACGTGCAGGAGCGCAATGAGGTTTTCTCGGCAATGGCGGCGTACAACTCGCCCACCGTTACGGTGACGGATCCGGACCTCGAGCCCGTAGTCCTCCAGACTACCAATACGTCGTACACGTTGTTCTCGATCCTGGGAACCCCACCGTCTCTCGGACGTTCGTTCACGTCACAGGACGATCAGGTCGGGGCGGAACCTGTTGTGATCCTGAGTCATCAGATCTGGATGTCCCGGTTTGGAGGCGATCCAGGAGTGGTGGGTGGCAACATCATCCTGAATGGCGTATCGACCCGCATGATCGGGGTGATGCCGGAGGGTTTTGCGTTTCCGGCCGCCACCATCGACTTATGGGTCCCGATGGCGCTCGGGCCTTCCAGTCGACCGCGCGGGAATCACGGTTACGGCGTTATTGCGACGTTGCGTGATGGCCTGTCCGTGGAGCGAGCCAACAACGACCTCTCGCTGATCGCTTCCGCACTCGAAGAGGAGTATCCCCGGGACAATCAGAACCGTGGCATGTGGGGTCAAGCGCTCTACGACGCGCTGTACAGTACGGTGCGGCCACAGTTGCTGATCCTGATGGGTGCCGTTGGATTTGTCTTGTTGATTGCGTGCGTCAATGTGGCAAACCTGCTGTTTGCCCGGGCCTCCACTCGAGAACGTGAGGTGGCGGTCCGCGTCGCATTGGGGGCGGGAAGGGGTCGCCTGATCCAGCAGTTTCTGACCGAAAGTGTGCTGACGGCCGTACTCGGTGGTGTGCTCGGCCTCGCCATGGCCTTCCTGGTTATTCAGACCCTGGTCGGGATGAGTCCGGCAAACATTCCCCGCATGGGAGATGTTGGAATCGACTGGCGCGTGCTGGGATTCACGCTGGTCGTTTCGCTCGTGACCGGTGTTGTGTTCGGATTGGTGCCCGCGTTGCAGAGTACAAACGCCGCTTTGCAGACTTCACTCAAAGAAGGCGGTCGCTCCGGTTCCTCTGGCGCCAGGCAGCGATTGCGCAGAGCCCTGGTCGTCGCCGAGGTTGGTATGGCCGTGATCCTGGTGACTGGTGCCGGTCTCCTGATCAAGAGTTTTTCACGACTCAGTCGCGTTGATCCGGGATTCAATCCGGCGCGACTCGTGCAGGTCAGCTTGAACCTGCCGGCGTCACGGTATCCGCAGGTGTTTGCCGATTGGCCGGACTTTCCCGAGGTTCATGCATTTCAACGCGACTTGCTGGAACGAATGGATGCCGTGCCGGACGTGGAGTCGGCGGCCATCGCGCTGAACAGTCCGGTCAACGCCGGGTGGACCACGCGTTTGTCGATTGATCCGATGCCGCCATACCCGCCTGCCGACCTGGAAGAGATACGGATCCGCACCGTAAGCCCTGATTACTTCTCGACGGTTGGGGTGGAACTGGTACGGGGTCGCATGATGACACCCGCGGACGATCGTATCGACGCGCCCCAGGTGGCCGTCGTCAACGAGGCGTTTGGGCGGCGATATTTTCAGGGGGAAGACCCACTCGGGTACCGCGTTACCAATTGGGGGGTCGAGCGCGAGATTGTTGGTGTCGTGCGGGATGTGCGGTTCAGTGGATTGGATCACGACGTGCCACCCGCAATCTACCCCACCTTTGCCCGGATGCCCTTTGGGGGATTTGTGCTGCTGGCACGCGTACGCGGCACACCGGAGGCCGCGTTCTCCGCTATCCGGGATCAGGTCTGGTCGCTGGATCGCGACCTCGCGCTGAACAACATGTCGACGGTTGAGGAGAACCTGAACGCGGCCGTCGCCCAACCCCGCTTCAACGTGGTGCTGCTGTCTACCTTCGCCGGGATTGCGCTGACGCTCGCGGCGGTGGGTATCTACGGAGTGATGGCGTATGGTGTGAACCGGAGAACACAGGAGATCGGCATCCGCCTGTCGTTAGGCGAGGGGCGGGCGAATGTCCTGCGGAGAATTGTCGGCGAGGGTGCGGTCTTGGCCCTCATGGGTATCGCTCTCGGTGCCCTCGGTGCGCTCGGGTTGACGCGTCTCCTGCGCAACATGCTGTTCGAGGTGGATCCGATCGATGTTGCAACCTTTGCGAGCGTCATGATCGGTGCGTGCGCCGTGGCCGTCCTGGCCTCATTGGTGCCTGGATGGCGGGCCAGCCGGTTGAATCCGGTCGCGGCGCTGAGAAGGGAATAGAGCGGGCAGCAGACAGCAATGAGCAGTCAGCCACGTCTCGGAGCCGCCGGTTCGAGGTTCGCGTCGACCTGTGCACCTCGAGAAAGGTCACGTGATCACGCGGCAACCTCTGCACAAGTCGTGTGGGTCCGGAGCGCGGGGCCCGCACACGCGACAGACGTGGGGCCGAGTCGTAGCGCCAATCGGCCGGGACTCACGACCCGCGGGCGCTCCGGCGGTCCCTCCGGCCGCTGCAGTTCGCGGAAAAGGCCAGTGAGTACCGGAGGTCGCCGCTCACTGACGCGTCCTTCGGGACCACCACACGACTTGTGCAGACCATCCCTAGTGTCTCGATGTGCTCGTGGGTGTGTGGCCCTCGTCTCGGGACCTCAGGACTCTGGACGAACTGCTGGCCAGTTGCCTCTCCCGGTGATCCTGCAGGCTGACAAAGGGCTGACACACCCGCCCCATCCCTCGCTACATTCCGGTCGTCATGCGGGTTATGAGGGGGGTACGTCTGAGACGGGGAGCCGACGAGGCCAAGCAGAAAAAGCAGCTGACGCTGTCTGATGTATGGCGGGAAGCGCGCGAGATCATATGGGTTCACCGTTCGCGGCTGGCGATTGGGCTGGGTGTCATGCTCATCAATCGCCTGGCCGGTATAGTGACCCCCGGCACGTCCAAATTCCTGATCGACGAAGTCGTTGGGAATCGGCGGGTTGAACTCCTGCCGTGGCTGGCTGGCGCGGTGGCCGCGGCAACGGTCGTGCAAGCTGGTTCGTCCTTTGCCCTTTCTCAGATCTTGAGCGTCGCGGCCCAGCGGGCGATCACGGACATGCGCAAGACGGTGCAGTCTCATGTCACGCGGTTGCCTGTTTCCTACTTCGATTCCACCAAAACCGGCATCCTCATCTCCCGGGTCATGACAGATGCGGAAGGGATCCGCAACCTCGTCGGGACAGGATTGGCGCAGATGGTCGGCGGCCTGGTCACCGCCACACTCGCTCTCGTTATCCTGCTCTACCTCAATTGGAAGCTCACCCTCTTCACCGTGCTCATTCTCCTGGTGTTTGCCGGCGCCATGGGGCTCGCGTTCACCAGGCTCCGGCCCATCTTCCGTGAACGGGGCAAGCTCAATGCGGCACTGACCGGGCAGCTGGGTGAGACATTGGGGGGGGTTCGGTTAGTGAAGGCATATACCTCGGAGCGACGTGAGAAACTGGTATTTGCTCGCGGTGCTCACAAGTTGTTTCGCAATGTGGCGAAGACCATCACCGGGATTAGCGGCATCACGGCCTTCACCAGCATCATCACCGGTGCGATTGGGGTGGTCATGATCATGGTTGGTGGTGGCGCAATCGTATCCGGGGAAATGACACTCGGTGATTTCGTGATGTATCTGTTTTTTACGGGTTTGATGGTCACTCCGCTCGTCCAGATCGCGTCAATAAGCACGCAGATCAGCGAGGCCTTTGCCGGCCTGGATCGGATACGCGAAATCCGACAGATGGCTACGGAGGATGAACACGACGCCGACAGAATGCCGGTCGACGATCTCACGGGCGCCGTCGAGTTCCGGGATGTCTGGTTCGAATACGAAAAGGATACACCCGTTCTCAAGGGCGTCTCCTTTCAGGCACCGGCCGGCACCACTACCGCGCTCGTTGGATCCAGCGGTTCGGGCAAGAGCACCCTGGCGAGCCTGGTTCTGGCCTTCAACTCCGCGACCACAGGACAGGTTCTGGTAGACGGTCGGGACGTGAAATCCCTCCGCCTGCGCGAGTATCGCAAGTTTCTGGGCGTCGTCCTCCAGGAGAACTTCCTGTTCGACGCCACCATTGCGGAGAACATCAAGTTCGGGAATCCGGTCGCCACCGATGAGGAAGTGCGTCTGGCGGCCGAAGTCGCGAACTGCGACGAGTTCATCTCCCGGTTCGAAAAGGGATATGAGACGATCGTCGGGGAACGGGGCGTCAAGCTCTCCGGTGGGCAGCGTCAACGCGTGGCTATTGCTCGCGCCATCCTGGCGGATCCGAAGATCCTCGTACTCGACGAGGCCACGTCCAGCCTCGACAGTGAAAGTGAAGGATTGATTCAGGAGGGACTTCGTGTCCTTCTCCAGGGGCGAACAACGTTCGTCATAGCCCACCGATTGTCTACCATTCGGAATGCGGATCAGATTCTGGTGCTCGAGGATGGGCAGATCGTGGAATCCGGCACCCATGACGACCTGCTCGCTCACGATGGTCGATATCGTGAACTGTACGAGCGTCAATATCGCATCGAAGCAAACCGGTTCATCAATCCAGGCGAGGATTTCACGCCGACTCCGGCCGAGTGAACTTTTGCATCGGCGGGGACGGTAACGTTGTCCTCGAGTGCGGATGTTTCGAAGGCGCCAAGTCCAGGGCCATCCGCACGCTCGTGAACGAACTCTGTGCGGAATACGCCAGGCGGCGCGTGGTCTGGTCGACGCGTTCGGCATCCCGGATGCCTTGCTGGGGCCCCCATCGCTCATTCCATCGATCCGCGGGCGGGATGAAGCCCGCGCTTACACCATCCCACCTGAATCAGAATCCAGAGGACCAGTGAGCATGTCCATAACACGAATCGGCTATAGTCTCTTGATTGGGATGACCCTGATGATGCCACCCGCACAGGTGACAGCGCAGGACATCCAGACAACCTATCGCGAGGCGGCCGATCGGCTGATCGACGCCGCGTTGAGTGACAGTTCGGCGTATCATCGGCTGTCAGCGTTGGTCGATCAATTTGGCCCGCGCTTCAGCGGTTCGTCGAATCTCGAAGACGCCATCGACTGGATTCTCGAAGCCATGCGGCTCGATGGGTTGGAGAACGTTCGCGGCGAACCGGTGATGGTCCCCAGATGGGTACGCGGTCACGAGTCCCTCGAATTAACGAGGCCGCGCGCGCGAACTCTACCGATGTTAGGTCTCGGTGGGAGCATCGGCACACCACCTCAAGGAATTACTGCACAGGTGCTTGTTGTTCGCGATTGGGCTGATCTGGCACAGAAAGCCGATCTGGCGCGCGGCAGAATCGTCGTGTACAACCCGCCTTGGGAAGGTTACGGAAACACGGTCGCGTATCGCCGGGACGGTGCGGTTGAAGCCGCAAAGGTCGGGGCCGTGGCAAGTCTGATTGCGTCCGTGACACCGTACTCCATGCAGACGCCGCACACCGGAAATTCAGCGTATGCCGAGGGCGTCCCACGAATTCCCCACGCCGCCATGACGAGGGAGGATGTCCAAATGCTTGAACGCATGCAGCACAGGGGCGAGCGTATTGAAGTGCGTTTATACATGGAAGCGCAACAGATGCCGGACGTCGAGTCGCGAAACATCGTTGGCGAAATCGTCGGTCGGGAGTTTCCCGAAGAAGTGGTCGTACTCGGGGGACACATTGACTCGTGGGACGTTGGTCAGGGGGCCATGGACGACGGAGGCGGCAGCGTCGCCGCGTGGGAGGCCGTTCGACTGATGCACGCCCTCGGTATGAGACCACGTCGCACCGTTCGAGTGGTGCTCTGGACCAACGAAGAAAACGGGCTGCGTGGTGGTACTGCCTATCGCGATCAGCATGCCGATGAGTTATCGAATCACATCCTCGCGATGGAGTCGGATGCGGGCGTGTTCAAGCCAAGTGGATTTGGCTTCACCGGCTCCGATGCCGCGTTTGGGATCGTCAGGGAGGTGGGCTCGCTGCTGGACCGGATCGAGGCCGGGACGGTTACACGCGGGGGTGGCGGCGCCGACATCGGGCCAATCATGCAACGGGGTGTTCCCGGTATGGGCCTGCAGGTAGATGGCACTCGGTACTTCTGGTATCACCACACGGACGCGGATACCATCGACAAGCTCGACCCGGAAGAGGTGGCGCGCTGCGTAGCGACGATGGCGGTTATGGCCTATGTAATAGCAGACATGCCGGAACGGCTACCCCGATGACAGCGTTCAACCTTCAACGTCCGCCGTTCACCACCCAGCAGTGAGTGGAACGAATCAGATTGCGCGTCGGGTTGATTCTCGCAGTCGGACAGCGTGTTCGAGGTCCGACGTCACCCCTCCCAAGGAATATCCGGACGTTGGACGTCGAACAGTAGATCCTGGACGTTCCTGCCGCGGTGGCTGAGCTACCGCGGCAGGGTCGGGTTGAGGTGCATGAGCAGGTCATACACTGAGGCGCCGGTTGCTGCGGCCACGTTGTTCGGCTCGATCTCCGGCACGTCAGGTCCCAACAGCGTTGCGACATCGCCAATCTCAACGCGACGCTCGTTGCCGATTTCCACAATGGTGTGGCTGGCACTCACGGCGCCGATCACCGGATATGTCTGATCGTTGATCAAGACGCGGGCGCCCTGCACGGCCTGCCGCGTGTATCCGTCACTATGGCCGACCGGCAGGGTGGCAATCCAGGTCGGTTGCTCCGCCACGTAATCGCGACCATAGCTCACCGAATCGCCGGGACGCAATTGTTCGACGCGAACGATACGAGCGCGAAGACGGAATGCACAGCGCAACGTCGATCGCTGGCGTTCCCACTCGGGGTCGCTGGGGTATGCGCCGTACAACGCGATGCCCGGCCGGACGAAGTCCAGGTGGGCTTCCGGAATGTGAAAAACGGCGTTTGATGACGCCGCGTGCAATTGGCCGAGGTCGACTCCGCGACTTCGCGCGGTTTGCGCGAGGTGGGTGAACCGGCGCAGCTGTTCCCGGTCAAACTCGGGATCCTCCGTGAACGCCGTGAACGTCCCGCGGATGCGCAGCTGCGGATTGGTCGCAACGGATTCGAACCACCTGAGCGCACGGTGATACGGGATTCCCATACGGCTCATACCCGTGTCCACGTACAAGTGTGCTGAAACGACCTGGTTCCTGTTCGTCACCGGTCGGATACGCTCTTCAGCGTCGTCGGTGTACAGACTCAACTGAACGCCTGCGTTGACGAGATCGAGGACCGCGTCACGAGCGAACATCCCCATGTGCAGAATCGGCTTGTCGATCCCGGCAGCGCGCAGTTGCAGTGCCGCGTCCGTCTTGACCACCGCGAAGCCGGCGATTTCAGGCAGCGTATTGAGGAAAGGGCACGTTTGCTCGATTCCCAGGCCATAAGCATTGTTCTTCACGACCGCAAGAATGGGACGCCCGCCCGCGAGCCTGGCGACCTCTCGAACGTTGTGGTGGAGGGCCGGTGTGTCGATCTCGAGCCAGGGATCAAAGCGCATCGAGGTCGACGTATCCTGCGACGTCACGGACGTCAGCGAAGGCGGGCGAAGGGCGACGCCGGCTGCCGCGGTCGAAACGAACTGGCGGCGGGAGAGTGACATGTGAATGCTCGTTCTGGGACAGATCAAAGATGGTCTTCCGGCGCGGGTGCGTCGAGGTGTCGCCCGCCTTTAGTTTGTGACTCGCACGCCCTATCTTCGGCGGCCATGCAGCACCCGATTCCGGACCAATTCGCCATGAGACGTCACAGGGACGGTTTACACGCGACTCGGGCGGTACAGCCCGGCGACTTCGAGCAGAGATCGTGGAGCAGCTGAGATTCGGGGTAGAGTCCCTGGCGCGTCTCGGCGTCTACCTCGGCGTCTTTTCCGCGGCGGGAGCTGTGACCCTGCAGTGGGGGGTTCTCCGCCCGTTGTGCCGGCAGGCCGAAAACCTGGCGGCTGTCGAACGACTCGAAAAGAAACTCCTCAGGGTCGGCATGTACGCGGCTACTGTCCTGTGTCTGCTTTCGGTGGTGCGCCTCCTGCTCCAGACATACGCAGCGTTTGGTATCGACGAAGGTGTAACACTCGAATCCGTGAAGATCATCGCAACGGAAACCGCGTGGGGTGCGGGATGGGGGTGGCAATTCGGCTCAGCTGTGGCGTTGCTCATGGCTTTTACAGTGGCCAATTACTACCCGCCCCTTGGGTGGCTCCTGGCCATACCGTCGACGCTGGTTGTGGCGGCGTCGGTTTCCTTCACGGGACATGCGGTTTCGGTTGTCAATCCAGTCGTCGGAATCGGGCTTCAGTCGGTCCACATCATGGCGGCTGGTGTATGGATTGGAAGCCTCGGGCTCATGTACTACTTCGTCTTCCGACAAGAGGGGGGCTCGGAAGGCCTGGTCTGGGAATCGCGACTGCTCGACCGCTTCTCGCCGCTGGCAGTTGCCGCGGTGGGATTTCTCGTTACTGCAGGTGCCGTCTCGGCGTTCCTGTACCTGGATACCTGGAGCCAGATCACCGGGACCGACTATGGGCGTGTCTTGCTCGGCAAGATTGTGCTGTTCAGCCTCGCCGGTTCCCTGGGCCTGCTCAATTGGAAGGTCGTCCGGCCTCAGCTTCACCGCGGCACTGGGGCTCGTTTCCTTCGACGCACGGTCTTTGTAGAGCTCCTTGGTGCGTTGTTTGCGATGGCGGCCACGGCGGTCCTGGTTGCCCTCTCGATGGATCATTGACCAGGGTGCCCCTCGGCCCGTATGGAAAGGCGTCGGCGTCAATGAACCTGTTCTGCTCTTCGATGAATCATTGACCAGAGCGCCATTCGACCAGTTACCGGAGCACGTTATGCGCAGAGTTATTCGAGGTATCCTGTGGCTCACACTGTTGGTCGTTGTGCTTGCCGGGACTTCCTATATCGCCGCACGGGCCAAGGTTGCCGTATTCCTGGGATCGCCGTTACCGGAACTCGGCCCCCGCGATATTAGGTTCAACTTTGACGGGATTTCCCAGGTTGCCGGCAATCCACGGGCTTGGACGTTTACCTATGGACCAGGCCAGCTTCCGGGTACACCACAGTTTCAGGTATTCGTCAGCCCCACTGGCCGGCTGGTCGGAACGCTGCCGCGAGACCTGCAAGCCAGAATCGAGCGTTTTCAGAATCAACGCTTGAATCCATGACCCGTTGCTCGGGTTGCATCTTATTCTGATCTCACAATCAGGCACATTTTTTGACTGTCTATACTGGTCGAGGGAGCGAAGAACCAATTACACAGGCTAGCGCAGTTTTGATTAGTCTCGAAACGGCCGTAATGGCCTTTGTTGAATCTATCACACACGTTTTCGGCGTTGAGACCGGGAGCGTTTCGCATCGTGTTGGTCAGGTTCACGTCATTCACCATCCGAACGACATTCTTCATCATTATCCCCGTGAATTCTCCTTTCGCCGAGAGTTCGTATCCCTGGGCGGAGCGACGGAGGATGTTTTGGAGAGTGTACGACTAACACTCTCTTCACCAACCGAAGACCACGTTCTATACGTATTTGGTGATGACGTTGGTGCGAACATTCCGCAGTACGAGGCAATGGGATACCAGCATGCGTGGAACAACGGTCTCATGGCCGTCCAAATCGATGCAACCAGATCCCCCCTGGCGCCCGACTACTTCCTCATCCGGGAGCTGACGGAGATCGCCGACGTCGCAATGTATGAAGGGTTGGGAGGTCCGACGGCTGTGGGGCATACGCTTTTCGATCCCCACATTCATTCGTTCGTGAGTTACGATCAGTCCGGCAAGCCGCTCGGGCGAAGTCAACTTGTGACCAAAGTGGATCGGTTTGCGTACGTATCCGGGATGTTCACGGCACCGGACCACCGCAACCGCGGTGTGGGAAGTGGATTGATGAATACCATGCACAAACGTGCCCGACGGGAAGGAGCGGAGTATTGCATTCTCGTGCCCTCCAGGATGGCGAGCGAGATCAACTTCTACCCGCGGTTTGGCTATGAGGTGGTGGCTCCCCACTCGGTATTCGTCCCTGTGGGGCCCGACCTTCCGGTCTGAGGCATTCAGCCCCCCTGGTCGAGTGTGTGGCTGGAGCTTTTCGACTTTCCCATCTTACCGAATAGATTTGTTCCCGGCATGAGTCCCAAACTCAATGGTATTGGTCTGTGGCTGATCGGGGTGGCGATCGGCAGCGCATGCAACCCGCATCCCGAGCGACGCGCGGGGCCAGGCGAACTCGACGTGGTGGATGTGTGGAGCACGAGTCGCCGCTCGAGCGGGGCCGAGTTTTCCACGATTCAGGGGATGGCAATTTCCGTACGGGGAGAGGTGTGGGCGGTGGATGGCCGGGCGGGGGACATCGAAATCCTGTTTGACACAGGTCGACCCCGGAAGGCCGTCCGATTCGACGGATTTGGGGGTGTGCCCGAGTTTACGCCCCTGCACGTCGCTCGATACGCAGACCGGATGGTCGTGCTCGACACACGAAACGCGATTCACATCCTCGACGCCGATGGTTATTACCTGGGCACCACACCGTTGAGAACCATGGTGCTCAACCCGAAGGGTTTCGCTGGCTTGCCGGACGGGTCCTTCCTGGTCACAGGTGGTAGCGTGGATTCGGATCGCTCCATTTTCCGTTTCGATTCCACGGGTCAGCTCGAGGTCGCATGGCACAGCATCCCCCGCGCTGCCAACCCGGAATCCAATCGGGCTTTCTCCAACGCCCGCATGGTTGCGGGTGGACCGATAGGGGTCGCGCGGGACGGATCAATCCTCTACTCTGAGGCCGCGCCGCACCGAATTCTCCGCTTTGGGATCCCTGACACAATCGGGAACCTGCTGGCGGCTGACGAAGCTCTCTTGCCGCCCATCGTGAATGACTTTGACGCCGCGCGTCAGATAGATGGCGAGACGGTCTGGTTACCGCGGTGGGATTTTCCGCGGTCCACCGGCGTGTTCGAAATGCCAGACGGACGTGTGGTCAACGTGATTACGCTGCCCGAGGAACGTGTGAGTATCTGGGAAGTGTACGAGCCGGATGGGACGCTTGTCGCCCGTCGCGACGTGTATCGAATGTTTCGAGCTTGGGCGATCGACACGGATGGAGCAATTGCCGTATCTGAGAGGATTGGCGGTCGAAGTCGGGTGGGACTCGTGCGACTGGAAATACGTGAGGGGGAACCATGAGGATCTGCGATCCGGCAGTATCGGGGACGGTCCGCCTTCTGATGCGGGTCACTGAGTATCGCCGACACCGTGTTGCGCTGGGGCTGGTGATCGCGGGATGTGCAGGGTCGGTGCAGCCCGTCGTCGACAACGCCCGTTTCGAGGAGATCATCGAAGAATTTGGTCTGGCACCACTGCCCGCTATACCGTATCCGGATGACAATGGTTTCGAGCCCGCCCGCGTGTCACTTGGCCGGTTGTTGTTTTTTGACCCGATACTCGGGGGCGAATCTGCGCCCCGTGTGAAAGTGGCGGCTGGGAGGGATCCGTACACCTACCGAGCAAATGACGTTGCTTGCGCCACTTGCCATTTCCCCTCTCTTGGGTTCACGGATCGGAGGCGCATCAGCGCGGGTGTTGGTGGAGCGCAATTCGGGGATCTGGCGCTCGGTCCGGACCGAGTTGTCCCTGCCAGGTCGCTCGTGACAGGAGCTGAACTTGGGATCGTGGCCCGCAACGCGCCGACCATCCTCAACGCGGGACTGAACGGGCGCGATTCGCCACAGTCGGTTGCGTCGAGCTTTCAGTTCTATGACGGTCGGGTTATGGGTGGGTTGGAGCAACAGGCGATGCTCCCCGTGGTTTCTCGCGACGAGATGATGGGGGATGCGTTCCTCGGATCTGCCGCGGGCACGTTGCGAGACAGTCTGGCGACGAGGGTACGCGAAATCCCCGAGTACGTGACACATTTCCAGCAGGCGTTCGCCAGCGAGGTATCGGCGGCGGGCGACATTACGTTCGATCACATTGCGCACGCCTTGGCCGCATATCAGCGGGAGCTGATCACGCCCGGTTCAGATTACGACCGGTTCGTGGCGGGCGATTTCGAGGCGCTCACGGAGGACGAGCGGGAGGGGTTTCTCCTGTTCTTCGAGGAGGGCAGATGCGGTGTCTGCCACACCGGTCCCATGTTGTCGGACTATTCATTCCGCGTCCTGGGTGTTGCCGAGGCATATGACCTGGCCCAGCCCGGTTTTGCCGGACGAAACGGGATGGGGGGAGACTTTGGTCGATACCACGCCGACCCGGTGCTGTTGGACAACTTCAAGTTTGCTTTCCGCGTACAGACGATTCGCAATGTCGAAGTCACCGACCCATACTTTCATTCTGGAAGTGCCGTGACGCTCCGTGACGTGCTGGATTTCTACAATCGCGGCGGGCGCGGGGACGGAGACCTTTCGGACGAGCAGCTCGCGGCCGAAGGCGTGGTGCGGGATAGCGACATCGTACGACTGGGCCTAACATCTGTGCAGATGGATCGCCTCGTGGATTTCCTCAAAACTACGACAGCGCCCGTTCAGACCCTCGCCGGCGTTCCAGAACTCGCTTCAGCACCACCACGTGTCCCAAGTGGACTTCTCCCTTCCGGGGTAACGACACCGCCGGGTCCCGGTCCTTTTTTCCGATAGTGTCGCGCCGACTCAACAGTCGTTAGGTAAGCCTCCTCAACACGAATCACGCCGGTACCAGCCCGCTCAGCACGACGACACACGTCCCGTGTGTTCTCTATCACACGCTCCAGCGGGGGTGTGAGTGTATAGTGGAGGTCCGCTCACCAATTTCGCACATCTGAAAGTTCTGGAGGCTTGATGAAACGCACGACGTTTGTGCTGGCGGTTGCCACGTTGTTCACCGCGTCGGATCTGACTGCCAGGCAGAACGGAACCGGGTTCTGGGCTGGCGGCGGGCTGGGTATTGGTTCGGCAAGGCTCACGTGCCGCATTTGCGACGGACCGCTTGCGTCTCGTCGCACGGTGACAACGTTGCAGGGAAGAATGGGTGGGACGATCAACCAAAGTATTACCTTCGGCGTCGAGGCAAACGGATGGCGCGAGGCCGACGAGGAAGAGGACGTGCGCCAGACGTTCCTCGGCATCGGCGGTGCCGTGTACTGGTACCCGAGTCCGCACACGGCACGCTACTACGTCAAGATCGGTTTTGGACCCGTGTTCTACCGTGCCGACGAAGCGACGGTCGAAGCCGGCGACGACGCGGCAACACCTGTGACCTCCACGGCGATCGGTGGCCATTTTGGAATTGGTTACGAGATACCCCTGGCTGCCAACCTGTTGTTCACTCCGTTCTTCAATTTTACGGGGACAATGTATGGAAACCTGCAACAGGGTGACACAGAACTCATAGGCGCCAATCCCACACTTGCACAAGTTGGCGTGGGGATGACGTGGCGTGAATGAGACAGCAGGCATCACGACTCGCCAGGTGACTGTTATCACGGCCTGAAGGCACTGATTTGCAAAGTATTGGGGTACCCGTACGTCACGCATCCAACACAAAGGCAAACTTATGTCGTTCCGCATGATTCAACGAGTGATGCCGCTTCTGCTTCTCGTCGCCTGTCAGTCAGACCTGACACAGGTGGCGGTCGGGGCCGAGAACGCCTCTGTCGCATTCGGAAGATGGACTCCCGCGGCCTTCGATACGTGCACTCAGGAACAGCACGATCGATACGCCGCCGTCGGGCCGGATGGCAAGGTGTACCCCACTTGGCATCCGCCGGTCGACCCGCAGAGTGGCTGCACGTTCGGTCACGATCACGGCCGGGATCCATCGGGTTCTGACCTGTATTCTTCGGTGGGAGACATTCCACTGGGTTATGCCAACGAACAGCTCGACATCTTTGATCCGGGAATGTCCCGGCATGAAGACCACGTGGGTCACAAGGTCGAGTGGGAAAACGACATCGAGATGCGCGCGGGAAACGGAGTGGCGTCTTCCTTGTTCGCGGTAACGTGTGACGTGCTCACAAAACTTCACCAGGGGACGCACTCGAAGGATGCGTTCACCAATAACATGCATGAACTGGTGTATCACATCGAATGCTCAGATGGCACGAGAATGAGCCTTACGATGATGGCGGCGATTGGAACACCGGGCGAATTCGTGGCATCGTGCGAACGCGGCCGGCATATTCAGGTTGGTCCCGCTTCGCCTGTCACATCGCCCAATGGCGGCGGACACCGCGCGATTCCGGATAGACAGTGTATCAACCAGGATATCCTCGTCTCAAATGGCAATTCGAATTTTGGCACCCTGCGCGAGAGCTGGGAAATCTCGCAGAGTATCCGAACATCGAATGGTAAGCGACTCGCGCACATCAATCCTTACTATCAAGTGGTCGCGCCGTCTCGTTTCTTTGATCCGGCATTGCCGGATGGAACAGGCAGGCCGATCGACCTGTGCTTTGAGGTTGGCCCCAACGGCGAAACCGCAGGCGGCGACTTGTGTGAGGAGTCAACTGCGGGCGGCGCGCTTGCATCGCTTGCACACGACGACCCGCAATCGCGATTCAACGGTGCTGACCGCTTTGTCGACATCAATTCAAACGACATCTCCAACGCGGACGGTCCAAACGTCTGGTTTACGGATCCGCTTGGGCACAATGCAAGCGAACAGCCGTTCCCGGGGTCCGTTCGTCAGTTCATCGCAACCATGGACAACGAAACCATCGACATTCACGGGCCACAGATCGGGCGAAACCGAGACTACGGTGCGCCTGGCTTGGGTGTCCATCCCCCCAACTAAGTCGGGCGCCGGAGCCCGGACAGTTGCACGCGGTCTTTCTTCCCTCTTCCCTGCTTCCCTCGGAATTGCAGTGAGGGAAGAAAGACCTCCTCGAGTTATCCCCCTCCGCCAGCCCGATGCATTCATGCCTCACATTGCTGCAGGCGATTCCCTACCGTGACAACAGGGCGTCCATGCGTCACGTCATTGCGGGTGACTGTAGTCACGGCCTCAGTCCGTCCACGTCGCCAAGTTTAAACAGGTGAGAGACCAAATAACGTCGTTTCCAAACAGGGGTCCTAACTATGAAGTACCGCTCGTTCTGGGGGGCCGTGCTTCCGTTGCTCGTGGTGGCTTGTCAGTCCGATTTGAGCCTGCGCCCCGATGCACCAGAAGGTTTCGCCGTCGCGTTCGGAAAGTGGACGCCAGGTCCGACTGATACGTGTACGGAGGAACAGCACAATGCGTTCTCAGTGGTTGGACCGGATGGGAAGCTATACCCCACCTGGCATCCCCCGCTGGATCCGGATACCGGATGTTCGTTTGGACACGACCACGGTCGAGATCCGAGCGGCTCCGCGCTGTTTGCCGAGGTGGGGATCATTCCGCTCGGGTACGCCAACGAACAGCTCGATCTTTTCAGTCCCCCACTGGCACGTCATGAGGATCACGTGGGTCACAAGATCGAGTGGGAGAACAACGTGGAGATGGATGTCGCCGACGACGCGCTGTTCGTCGTCACGTGTGATGTTCTCGCCAAGTTGCACCAAGGTACGCACTCCAAGGATGCGTATACGAACAACCTCCATGAACTGGTCTATCACGTCGACTGTACCGATGGCACAAAGATGAGCTTGACCATCCTGGCTGCGATAGGAACACCCGGGGAGTTCGTGGCATCCTGTGATGGGAACCGTCACGTCACGGTCGGTCCGGCCAGTCCCATTCTCTCTCCGGATGGCGGCGGGCGCCGCATCATTCCGGATCGTCAGTGTGTGAACGAGTTTTTGCTCGTGTCCGACGGGCAGAACTCGAATACCGGCGCCGGTCTGAAGGAGAGCTGGCAGATATCCCAGAGCATTCGGACCACGGATGGCCGAAGGATTGCTCACATCAACCCGTATTTCCAGGTCCTTGCGCCGTCCCGGTTTTTTGATCCCTCCCAGGAAGACAATGTCGGTCGACCGATCGATCTCTGTTTCGAAATCGAAGCGAATGGCGACACGTTCAACCATGAGCTTTGTCGGGAATCAACAGCCGGAGGTCAGCTCGCCACTGTAGCGCACGATGACCCGCAGTCCCGTTTCAACGGCGCCCATCGATTCGTCGATATCAATGCGAACGACATTGCAAATACTGACGGACCGACCGTTTGGTATACGGATCCGTTCGGACGCAATGCAATCACCGAGGAGTTCCCTGGTTCCATACGGCAGTTCATTGCCCAGATCAACAATGAGGCGTTGGACCTGCACGGACCGCAAATCGGACGCAATCGGGACTACGGAGCGCCGGGGCTGGGTGTGCATCCGCCGAACTAGTGCCGTTCCAACTTCCTAGGGAGGCGCCGCACCAAGTCGTGTGGTGGTCCCGAAGGACGTGTCGGCGAGTTGCACATCTCGCACCGGGCCCCTTCGAAGACGTTGACAGGACGGTGAGGGTGGTGCGGGTCAAGACGCTCGCCGCGTGAGCCGGCGACCCCTCGTCCTCACTGTCCTTTTCCGCCCCCTCCCCTTTGGTACTTCGCCTTCGGTTGGCCCGGACACGAAGACACAAAAGGGAGGAAGGATGGCTCTGGCCACGGACGCCCGTTGTCCTGCATCATCGTCAATTGTCACGGTCAATTCGACTCCCCTCGTCCTACCGCCGCTTCCCGGGCTTTCGTAGATTCCCAAGATGTCCGGAATTCCGGAGGGTTTGGCAAAATCGCTCGAGAATCGATACCGACTGGAGCGCGAGATTGGGCGCGGCGGTATGGCCACGGTCTACCTCGCGCGGGACATCAAGCACAAGCGTGAGGTTGCTCTAAAGGTCCTCAGGCCCGATCTCGCCGAAACGATTGGCACAGAGCGATTCCTCCGGGAAATCGAGATCGCGGCTCAGTTGAACCACCCCCACATTCTCCCCCTCCTGGACTCTGAGGAGGCCGATGGGCAGTTACTGTACATAATGCCCTTCGTAGACGGCGATTCTCTCAGGATTCAGCTCAACAGACGGCGCAGGCTTGCCTTTGAAGACGCCATGTCCGTGACCGCAGAGGTCGCCGATGGACTGGCCTACGCGCACCGTCGAGGCGTGGTGCATCGTGATATCAAACCCGAGAACATTCTCTTCACTGAGGGGCACGCGATCATATCGGACTTCGGTATCGCCAAAGCAGTCAGCACGTTGGGAGCTCGTGAGCTGACACGCACTGGATTCCCAATCGGTACCCCCGGTTACATGAGCCCGGAGCAGGCCGCGGGACGCATGGACCTCGACGGGCGTTCGGACGTCTACAGCCTGGCGTGTGTATGCTATGAGATGCTCGTCGGTGAGGTGCCTGCGTTCTGGCTGTCGGATCGGGCCGTGGCGGCCGGCCACATGCTGGATGCGCCCGCGGATCACCGGAAACATCTGGACAATTTGCCGCCCCAGGCCGAGCCTGCCCTCACAGCCGCCCTCTCAGTCAGGCCGGAAGACCGGGTTCCCACGCCAGGAGCGTTTGTAAGTCTCCTCACGAGAGTAGCGAGTCCCCGACGAAGCTTCAGCAACACCGAGGTCAAGGACATCATGAATCGTGCGGCCGTCCTGGAGGGGAACCGGCGAACCGATTCCGGTGCCCTCACTGCAGGCGCGATCCAGGAAATCGGAGCCGAAGTCGGGCTTGCGACTCGAGATGTCCGGGCTGCAATCGGGTCGGTGGAACGGCACAGTCCGGATCGCAGGGCGCCCAACAAGATCGGACTGCTGGTGGGCGGCGCACCGACGTTCATTTCCCTCGAACGGGTG